>Ga0209640_10000258_pt1 | contig 39648 bp, 37 predicted proteins | sample RifCSP10_1_FD_184018 | JGI IMG/M metagenome (GOLD analysis project Ga0209640, IMG submission 184018) | Soil microbial communities from Rifle, Colorado - Rifle CSP2_sed 10_1 (SPAdes) (version 2) | ecosystem: Environmental > Terrestrial > Deep subsurface > Rock core/Sediment | place: Rifle... | reverse complement strand
GTGGCGTAGATGTCGAGACCGTGTGCCCAGGTCTCCATGAGCCGATACGTCGCGAAGGTGCGTGCACTCATATCACCGTCGATCCACTCGATTCGCGAGCCGGCGTCCATGTGGGAAAGCGGCTCCACCACTTTGGCTCTGCCCCCGCGCCACCATTCGATCACGTCCTGGGGCCGCATCGCCCGCCCCTTCTTGATCGCTTCGTTCCGGAGCGGGTTGAGGTTGGGAGCCGTCTGCCACCGTTTGAGTTTGTCACCGCCGGCGATGGTGTCGGCGGCCAATTCCTCGAAGTCTGCGAGATGGGCGATCGTGTCCCGGACAGTCCACGGTTTGGAAGGCGTCACCATGTCCCAGATCTTGATCGGGATCCTCTGAAGGGATTGATCGAGGAACTGTTGCTCGGCTACGAGGTCGGAGAGGATGTCGCGCACAACTCAATGTTAGTCCGGGGTTAGCCCCTAAACCCAGGCGAAAAGGTCGCTACCAGGGTCTTTCGGCGTGTTCCTCGGTCATCGGCTCTGGTAGGTCGAAGTCTCCCGGGGAAGCCACAGTGTCATTGAGACGGTCGATCAGCATGCGGAGGCGGCCGAAGTGTCGCCGGTCGAAGACAAAGGAAACACGGTCGAGATCGAGGGCATCGAGGTCGTCGGTTTCCGCCGGGATGGGCTCTGCCCGCTCCAGGCGCCCCTCGACGATGATGTCGGAGAACTCCTGGTTCAAGCTCTCCAGCACCTCGTCGTCGGGTCCGTGCCGGAGCCGGAGAATCAGCTTTCCCCCGGCGTAACGCTGGGAGTGGTAGTTGGCGTAGAAGTGCCAAATGTGCTCGGCGGCGGCCCGGGCATCGACGGTGTGGAGGAAGATCGACAAATCGGAGTCGGTGATCAAGCCTTTAGCCAGCTGGCGGTCCTTGATGAATTCGATCATCGGCCCCCAATAGTTGGTGCCTTCGGCCTCGAGGAGGACGATTGGGTGAAGATCGCTCTTGCCGGTCTGGACGAGGGTCAACAGCTCGAAGGCCTCATCCAGTGTGCCCCAACCGCCGGGCAACAGCACGAAGGCGTGGGCCTCCTTGACAAAACCCAGTTTCCTGGTGAAGAAATACTTGAAGTTGACAACTCTCTCGGGCGCGATGAAACCATTGGCATCCGACTCGAAGGGGAGTCGGATGTTGACGCCGTAGGAGCGCTCGATGCCTGCTCCTCGGTTGCCGGCCTCCATGATGCCGGGGCCGGCACCGGTGATCACTCCCCAACCGCTGCGGGCCATTGTCGAGGCGAACTCCACGGTGATCTTGTAGTTGGGGTCTTCGGGGCCGAGCCGGGCCGAGCCGTAGATGGTCACTTTGGGCTCGTTGTGGCGGGAGAAGACGAGGTTGGAATAGCGCATCTCTTTGAGCGCGGTGTTGATGAGCTTGAGATCGGCTGGTGACGCCCCGTCACGTCCCAGCTTGAGGGCGGTCACGATCATCTCACCGATGAGGTCCCCGCCAGGATTGGTGCTGGCTGCCGCCACCAACTCCGCCACCATCGCATCCAGTTGGGCATTGCCCATGTCGTATGGCATGGAGGCCACGCTACTAAAGCGCCCGGATAGTCCGTCGACCCTTCCTGGTCGCGGGCACAGGGGATGACACCCGGGAGCGGACAGTCGGCTCAGTAGGGATTGACTGTGGGGCCTTTGCGCACCACCGCGTTCCAGACCGTCTCGTAGTGGTCGCGATCGAATTGATCGACATGGGGAAGCACATACTCCTCCCAGGTATGACGGAGGGGGTCGGTGCGGTCGGCGTATACCAACAGCCCGGTCGGGATCCGATCCAACACGGAACGAAGCGAGAGCGGTGTTTCCACCCTTACGCCAGAGTCCTGGGCCTCGAACGACGCGTTCACCTCGACTGCCAGTCGGGCAATGGCCGTCACGTACTGCTCGTTGAGACTGGGATAGCGCCTGGTGAGCATGGCCACGACCTGGTCGTTGCCCGGGAAGCTCTTTTCCCATATGACCCACCGATCGGCAAACGCCTTGTTCAAGGTTTGGGTGCCCGCATAGTCCCGGAGATCGGTGGGATTCATCGTCCCGAACACGCGCACGTCGTGGCGGAGCCTGACCGTCTCGCCCGTTGGCAGGTCGAGAGCGCTGTAACGGTCGAGTAGCCCGTGGAGCGCGAACAGGGTCTCGGCCCCGGCCGCGTTCAGCTCGGAGAGGTTGAGCAGGGCTGGGCCGCGCAAGGCCCGTGTGATGTCCCCGTCCTCCCAGCGACTTTCGGTGCCGCCCTTTCCATCTCCGTGGAGACGCGTCGACCCGATCAGGGTCACGTCACGTACTTCTCCGGTGAGCGGGATGCGGAAGTAGGGAAGACCCATGGCCGCGGCGAACTGCTCGATGTCGTGGTCCTTCCCGGTTCCCATGTGACCGCGAACGGCGATGTGCAGCGGGACCAGGCCTTCGGCTCCGGAGACTCGGGTCTTCTCGATCTGGGCGAAACGATAGAGCATCCCGAGGTCCACGTAATGCGGGTCTGGCTCGGGGATCTTCCTCAGCCTGAGCTCGGAATCCTCGGCGTCCTTGGTGACCTCGAACTTCTCGAGCGTGATGGGGGGTCCCTCGCCCGACGGGTCCTCGAATGTTGTTTTATCAGGCAACTGCCGACTCCTGGTTTGTCTTTGTTTGCGATGGCTTGAGCCACCAGGTGTCCATGCCCCACAGGGCAAGACTCCTGCGCAGGGCATTGCGGGTGCCGTTGATCATGGCCTGGGCCAGCTCCTCGGGCTGTGAGACCACCTCGTGCCGGCGATAGGCCTCGTCGACGGTGTGGTCACCGATCCCGATCCCGATGACGGTGGTGCCGCTGGCTTCGACCGCGGCAACCGACGTGGCGAGAGATTCGAGTGAGCCGCGGGTCATGCCGTCCGCGAGCACCATGAGCACCCTCACCTGCGCACCTAGCCGGGCCATCCGCTCCGCGGCGTGGATGATGTTGAACTCGTCGACGTTGGCCGCCTTCTCGAACAGCGAGACCGGGGGGGCGGTGGTCGGGTCACGCCGGGCCAGGGTGGCGGCCTTCCTCGGCTCGGCTGCCGTATAGAAGAGTCCGGCAAGAGCGGGCTCGGCGTCTCGCCAACGTCTCTCGAATGGCTTGACCAGATAATGGTTCACCGTGGTGGTCAGGCGGTCGGCGGCGGTGCCCTGGGTACGTCGCAGACCTGCGCTGGCAGCGGCGCGCTTGCGGCGGTATGAGTCCTCGGTGTCGTCGGGATGGGCGGCGTAGCCCCGGTTGAAGAGTGCCACCTCGAAGTCGATCTGAAGCTCGTCACAGAGCCGGGCCATCGTCCATGCCCCGAGCAGGGCCGCGGGCATCGCCCAAGACGTCCCGACTGTTCCGCTCCCTCTCCCCGGGCTCAGCATCGAGGCCGAGGCGTCGACCAGTAGCGACACGGCATACGCCCGTCTGGTCCGGGCGGCCCGTCTCTCGTAGAGCCGCTGGTAGAGCCCGGCCCCGATGAAGAGGGCGGCATGAGGGGAGACATCACCCTGGTCGAAGCCGGAGCGCAGCCCACGACGTTGGTTGGCGGTGAACAGTGGATACAGCTCACCGGAGACCTTGCGCTGCGCCACCCCCCACTTCTTGGCGGCTGATGCCAAGGCAGTGTCGCCTTCATTGGAGAAACGGGAGAAGGAGGCCGGGATGGGACCGATGACCAGCTTGCCACCCTGACCGGTGGGCAGGAACACATCGGGTGACTGGCTGACACGAAGCAGTTGGTCTGTGCCTTCTTCGCCGGCGATGTCAGAGGCGCCTCTGCGGTCGGAATCACCGGAGCGAGCTTCGGCAGACCTGCGGGTGTCCTGATAGGAGTCGGAGTCGGCGACGATCGGCGACGTCATCCGGACCGTGTCGACGCCCTCGGCGGCTTGCTCAGCGTCCGCACGCCCTGCCATCTGCCTTTGTGCGTTGGTGGCGTTGGCCGGAACCTCGGTGATCAGCCCGTGGACACGGGCAATCGCCTCGAGCTCCAGAGCAAGTTGGGCAACTTCCCAGGGATCATCCGACTCGGCGGCCATGTCGCAGTGATGACTCCCGTCGTCGATGGCTGCGGTCGCCCGCGGATCGAGTCTCCTCTCCAACACCTCGCGTTCGACATAGCCGCCGGTGAGCAGGAAGCAGCCCAGGACGAATTGGCTCAGGGACCCGGAGCGGGCGATGGCCTGTCCCAGCGACGAGAGATAGAGGTCCGAGAGGACCGAGCGGGCACCGGGGTACACCGAGAGGCCCTGAACCTCCTGTCTGGCGTCCTCGAGCGAGAAGAACAAGATCTCGGCCACGGGTCGGTTGGTCCTCTCCAAAGCCGTCAGCAGGTCGACCTTGGCCTCGGGCGCGGGCTCGCTCTTGGCCTCGGGCGCCGATTCGCCCTCAACCGGCCAGTCCTCGGGCAGCTCGCGGGTCTCGTCGAGGTTGGTAGTGACCAGATGCATCACCTCGTGCAGCGCGGAGGCCAACGCGACCTCGTCGGGAGTGACGGGAGCGTTGCGGTGGTAGGCCGCCTGGAAGATGCGAGGGTCGCATACCACTTCGTCGTCTGAGGCGGCGGCTTCCGGCCCGAGCCGGACCCGGAGGTTCGGGTTCTTCGACAGACTCCTCGCAAACCGGGTGACCGCCGGGGCCACCCGCTGATAGCGGCTGACGACAGCCTCGATTGCCTGATCTTCGGCGCCGATCAGGTCGGCGAGGAATGTCTGGTCGCGTCCACGCATAGCGGGCCATTGTCTCATATGTGTCAAAGAGCGCTTGACGCCAGCCGGGACACCATCAGACGGCTGGCGTACCGGGGCCACCCTCATACACTCCCTCCGTGCACTATGACCTGACAACCCTCCCCAATGGGCTTCGCGTGATCACCGAGCCCATGCCTTCACTCCGTTCGGTAGCCCTCGGATGCTGGGTCGACACCGGCACTCGCGACGAGGGGCCTAGGGAGGAAGGCGCATCGCACTTCCTCGAGCACTTGCTCTTCAAGGGGTCGGAGAAACTGTCCGCGCGGCAGGTGTCGGAGATCTTCGACGCCATAGGAGCCGAGTCGAACGCCTTCACCTCCAAGGAGAGCACCTGCTACTGGGCCCGTCTCCTCGATCAGGACCTGGCCACCGGTTTCGATGTCCTCTCCGAGATGATCCAGCGGCCGGCGTTTCGACAGAACGAGATCGACGCCGAGCGTCAGGTGGTCATAGAAGAGATCAACATGAATGAGGACGACCCCGATGATGTGGCGTTCGAGAACTTCAGCACCGCCGTCTTCGTCGACCACCCGCTAGAAGCTCCCGTGCTCGGGACGAGAGACTCGATCCGGGCGATGACCCGGGACAACATCCACGGCTATTGGAACCGGCGCTACGGCGCGGGCTCGATGGTCGTGGCGGCGGCGGGTTCCATCGAGCACGACAGAGTGGTCGATATGGTCGCCGAGCGGTTCGGAGACTGGGTTGGAGGCGCGGTCGACCACCAGCACGGCCCTACCGCTCCCTGGCCGGCGGCGAAAGTGACACGCCGGGAGACCGAGCAGGCCCACATCATCATCGGAGGCCAAGGCCTGAACCGGAGCGATGAGCGTCGTTGGTCGTTCGAGGTCCTCAATCACGTGATCGGCTCGGGGATGTCGTCGCGATTGTTCCGCGAGATACGCGAAGAACGCGGTCTCGCCTACGCGGTCTACGGGTTCAAGTTGGCCTACGCAGATGCGGGTGCGTGGGGTGTCTACATCGGGACCACGCCGAGTCAGGTGGAAACGGTGATGACGGTCATTCGAGATGAGCTGGCCAAGGTGGTCGACGAAGGCATCACCGCAGAAGAGCTGGAGCGCGCCAAAGGATCGATGCGCGGTGGTCTTGCCCTCGCCCTCGAAGATCCGAACAGCCGGATGATCCGACTCGGTCGTGATGAGCTCGCGGGGATGCCCCATCTTTCGGTGGACGAGCGTTTGGCCAAGCTGGAGGCTGTGACTCTCGAGGATGTCCGGTCGATAGCCCGGGACCTCTACACCAGTCAGAGGATGATAGGGGCGGTGGGCCCCTTCGACGAGGGTGAGCTCGATCAGTACCTGGCGGTTTAGCGGTCGGTATCGAAGCTGACAGTCATCGGCTTCTCTCCGAAGCCGATCACGCCTGCCGAGCCGTCCTGGGGGCGCTCCATTACGAGTGAGCCCGCCAGGTCGTTGTCGCCGATCGACACAGGCCACCCTTCCACCCGGTAGGCAACGACCGTTCCCGACAGTGAGGTCCAGAGGATGTTCTGGTTGCCTTGAAGAATTTCGATCACCTGATGGGCGTTGCCCACCGGGGAAAGGTCCGAGCCTGGGCCGGGAGCCTGGAAGACCGCGGTGGTCGCCAGGGAGCCCGCGGCAAAGAAGAGCGCGGCCAGGGACAGAGTCAGGTTGCGGGGACGAAGGACACCATGCATTCGAAGCTCACGGTAGGCGTGATCGCCTCGATTCATACGGTCAATTCAACCAGCTGCGAAAGGACTAGTCCTACTAGTGCAAAGGTGACGATGATGGCCAGGGCGGGGCCGAGCGGTCGCATGCCTCGGTTGCCGGAGAACCGGGCGACCCAGAATCCGAGTACCACCCACAGAATGACGTCCAGGGGCCACGCCACGATCACGTGATCGCTGAGGACGCCGATCACCGCCGAGATGGGTCCGCCTGCGTAGAGGAGGCTGAGGCCAAGGGTCTCGCAAAGCCCGGCGCAGACCTCACGATTGATCATCGTCAGCCCGATCGCAAAGAATGCGATGCCGAATCCGAGCAGGAACCCGGTCGACAGCGCCGCGTCGCGACATCCGATCCCATCCTGGTTGCTGGCCACGAGGTTGGCGATGGTAAGACGCCAGGAGTGCCTACCGGCAAGGTATGTTCTGGCAGCAGTCGATACGGAGGCCCATGGAACTGAGAGACATCCTGCTGGTGGTGCATATCGCGGCGGCCGGGACCTGGCTTGGCGCCAATGTGATGCAGGCGATGGTGCCATCGTTGGCAGCACGACAGAGCCCTCAGGCGGCCGCAGGCTGGTATCGGGTCATCGCACAGCTCTCGACACGGTTGTACATGCCGGTTGGCATCGTGGTGCTCATCACCGGGGTGGGGATGGTCCTCATCGGCGACGACTTCAGCTTCGCCGATGCGTTCGTGGGCATCGGGTTCACCGTGATCGTGATAGGAGCACTGCTCGGTAAGTTCGTCTTCGAGCCGGGATCGAAGCGGGCGGCCGAGGCGGTCGAGTCCGGCGACAAGGCGGCGATCAAGGCTGCCGCCGGCCGACTAGCGGCTTTCGGGACCGTGGACACTTTGCTCTTGGTGTTCGCGATCACAGCGATGGTGCTGCGGCTTGGGACCTGAGCCCGCGATGGTCCGGTGAACCGGAGCGCCGTCGCCGTCACTGTCGTCTTCTTGTTTGGGGCGTGCACGGTGGACGCCGAATCGGAGGGTGAGGTGGCCCCGGGGGCAGGGTTTGGCCCGGCTATCGAGAGCCCTCTCCTCCTCTTGGGAAAAGTGATCGACGGTGGCGGAGCGCCCGTTCCCCGCGCCACCGTCAGCATGGGCGATTCGTTCACCACCACCGCGCCCGATGGATGGTTCGACCTGCAGGCTTCGGCCGCGGGGCGGGTGGAGGTTGGCAAGCCTGGTTGGGTGGGCACCGAGATCGACTGGGAAGGCTCGTCGGATTTGGTGCGCCTGGCGATCGAGCCGATCCGAATACGCGGACTCCGGGTTGGAGGGGGGGCGGCAGGGGACGACGCCCTTTTCGCCGAGATCCTGGCTCTCGCACGCGACACCGCGGTCAACGCTCTGGTATTCGACACCAAGCAGGAAGGCGGGCGGGTCCTCTACGACACGTCGGTGGCCGCGGCCCATGAGTGGGGAGCGGTGGTCAATGCCTACAACCCGGCCGAGCGGATCGCACAGGCCAGGGAGCTGGACCTCTACCTGATAACCAGAATCGTTACCTTTGAAGACTTGTTCTGGGCCGAGGCTCGCCCTGAGCTGGCATTTGAGGGGCCCTGGATCAACCCGACCATCACCTCCGCCTGGGATTACCCCCTCGCCCTGGCCGACGAAGCCTGCAAACTCGGCTTCGACGAGATCCAGTTCGACTATGTGCGCTTCCCATCGGAATCGACCGCAAAGACGAGCGGACAACTCGAGATGACCCAGGAGGAGCGGGTGGGGACGGTCGAAGCGTTCCTCGAGGAGGCGCGTCAGCGACTGCATTCCCAGGGCTGCGCGGTCAGCGCCGATGTATTCGGGATCGTTGTCTCCGCCCGGAACGACCAGGGCATCGGTCAACGGCCCGAGGAGCTGACCCGTCACCTCGATGCGTTCAGCCCGATGATCTACCCGAGTCACTACTCCGATGGCTGGCTCGGTTTCGAGGACCCGAACGAGCATCCCTACGACGTGACCTCGGATGCGATCGAGGATGGGCTGGCCCGGATCCAGCCTGGAGTCGTCCTTCGCCCCTGGCTTCAGGCTTTCTGGTGGACCGACGAGCAGATCAGAAGGTCGATTCAGGCGGCTGAGGACCATGAGGTGGGCTGGATCCTGTGGAACGCGGTGAGCAACTTCGACCCCGCCGCCATCCCCACCGATGCCGAGTTGGCCCCGGCTTCGCAGTAGTGGACCTGGCCGCACCGCCGCCGGGCGTTACTTGGGCGGCAAGCTTTCGGCGTAGGACACGCCCCGGTTGATCCATAGTGTGAGATCGGCTTCGGTCGAATATCCCGCGTCCGAGACGAGGACCCAGCCGCGCATGGGTTTGCCGGACATGTCGAATTCACGGACGCCCGCTCTAGTCAGCGCCTCGTCGTATGTTTCCTTGCCGACGCGAACCATCAGCTCGTCACCGCTGACCCCGACAGCCATGTTCCCACCGACCATGAAGGCGATTCCCCCGAACATCTCCTTCTCGGTCAGGTCGGTCCGATTACCGATGCGTGCCCTGATGTCGTCAGCCAGGCCTGCGTTGTAAGCCATAGGTGAATGGTAAGGCGTCGTGACCTCGTTTCTCCCTCCAGCGAACGAAGTGTTCGTTGGGGGGAGTCCGGCGAAGCCGGGAGGGGGTTCCTGATGTTCGCCGCGGCACGGAACCCCCTCCGGCCCTCCGGGCCACCTCCCCCAACGTCGCTCCGCTCCTTGGGGGAGGAAACAGCGATCTGCATACTGGTGAACCGAAGCTGGCGAAGCCCTTCCGGATCGTGTACCGGTCGATCGCATGCGAATCGCTCGCCACAGACGCGCTTCGCTGACCGTCATCGTCGTGCGCAGCCCACGTGCCCGACCCACGGCGGGGGCCCCGACAACTACTCGCTTTGACCGGTCCTGACGTCCGGTGCGCCCATCCGGGCCGCATCGGCGGTGCGGTCGTCGGGCTGGACTTGGGAGTCCCGCTCGGCCTCGACCCTGGCCCGGTAGTGGGTGATCTCGCGTTCGACGGCGTCGTCGTCCCATCCCAGGGTCGGCGCCACGATCTGGGCTGTTTCGATGGCAGCCTCGATGCCACGGTCCTCGGTCTCGATCGAGATCCGGGTACGACGGGTAAGGATGTCGTCGAGGTGCATCGCCCCTTCGTCACGGACGGCCATATCGATCTCCGCTCGCAGATATGGGGCCTCTTCGACCACCCTGAGGCCCAGAGTCGGGTCGGAGCGCACCCGGTCGGCCAATTGGCCTACCTCCGACCCGTACCGCCGCAGCAGCCGTTCCGGCTCGGGCAACGCGAACTGTGACGGATCTTCCAGGATCTCGGCGAAACCGTTCGCCCCCACCAGCTGAATCTCCTCGGTGCACGAGGCGGGGACGGTTTCGGCGAAGTCCGCCACGGCGGCGTCCACCGCGTCGCGGGCCATGATCCGATAGGTGGTGTATTTTCCTCCGGCCACGCTGATCAACCCGGTGGCCGATTCGAGCACGGCATGCTCCCGACTCAGTTTGCTGGTGTCGTCGGACTCCCCGGTCAGGAGGGGTCGAAGCCCGGCATAAACGCCAACTACGTCCGCGTCGGTCAGCGGGTCGGCCAGGATCGTGTTGACCCACCTCAGCAGGTATTCGATGTCGGTGCGACTTGCGGCAGGATGAGCTCTCCTCAGCTCCCATGGCGTGTCCGTAGTTCCCAGGATCCAATGTCGTCCCCAGGGGATGACGAAGAGCACGCTTTGCTCCGTGCGAAGGATGAGACCGGTCCCGGCTTGGATCCGGTCCCGGGGCACGACGATGTGGATCCCCTTCGACGCCTTGACGTCGAGCCCCCGATCGCCGGCCATCGCCTGGATGTCGTCGCTCCACACCCCGGTCGCATTGATCACCTTGCGTGCCTCGATGCGGAACGACGTTCCGCTCTCCAGGTCGCTGGCGTCGATTCCGGAGACCCGACCGCTGTCCGACGTGATTCCGGTGGCCCTGACTCCGGTGGCCATGCTTGCGCCGTGTGCGGCGGCGGTCCTCGCCACGGCGAGCGTGTGCCGGGCGTCGTCGACGACCGCGTCCCAATAGCGGATAGCCCCGATCAATCCGTCTGGCGACAGGGCCGGGGCCAGATCGAGGGCGGCGCCCTTGCCCAGATGGGAGTGGCGGGGGAGAGGGCTAGCCGCAAAAGAGGCAAGCATGTCGTAAATCAGCACCCCGGCCCCGACGTAGGCGCGCTCCCACACCCGATGTCGCAGCGGGTAGAGGAAGGACACGGCTTCGGCGAGATGGGGGCAGATCCGGTTGAGCATGAGATTTCGCTCGTGAAGCGCCTCGCGCACCAAGGAGAAGTTGCGTTGCTCCAGATAGCGGAGCCCCCCATGGAACAGCTTGCTCGAACGGCTCGAGGTTCCCGAGGCGTAGTCGCGTTGTTCCACCAGCGCTACCGACAGGCCACGGGAGGCGGCGTCCAGGGCAACGCCGCATCCGGTCACTCCTCCCCCGATGACCGCGATGTCGAAGGATTGGGTTTGCATCCGGCTCAGATGGGCCTGGCGTTGCTGTGCGTTGAGACGGGACGAGCTCATGATCGTGGACCGCCATGGTGGCACCACCGCCGCGATCGCTGCGGCGGGCCGGGCTGCAGACCACTTGCCGTAACATCCCGCCGATGCCAGAGCGGATGAAGATAGGAGTCCAACTCCCGGAAGTGGAGAGAGAGGTGCGGTGGCCAGAGATCCGGGATATCGCCCGCACCGTCGAGAGTGTGGGCTTCGACTCGCTTTGGCTTGGTGACCACCTTCTCTTTCGCGATCCGGTTTACGGCGACCGTGGCCCCTGGGAGGCATGGTCGTTGCTGGCGGCCCTGGGTGAGGCAACAGAACGCGTCAGCATCGGCCCGCTGGTGGCGGCCACCTCCTTCCACAATCCGGCAATGATCGCCAAGAAGGCGGCGACGGTGGATGAGATCAGCGGGGGGAGGCTGATCCTGGGTCTCGGCGCCGGGTGGAACCAGGCTGAATACGAGGCCTATGGGTTTCCCTACGACAGCCGTGTGTCGCGATTCGAGGAGGCGTTTCACATCATCCGGACCCTTATCCGGGAAGGGTCCATCGATCATGCCGGTCGGTTCTACGTCCACAGAGAGCTGGAGCTCCTACCCCGGGCCCGGCCGGACATCCCGATGATGATCGGTTCCAACGGCCCCCGGATGCTGCGCATCGCCGCCCCCGATGTCGACATGTGGAACACCTGGTACACCGGGTTCGAGAACCACCCGGATGGGCTGGGGCCGCTCGTTGAAGAGTTGGAGGCAGCATGCCAGGACGTGGGGCGTGATCCTTCGACCATCGGGCGCTCTGCCGCCGTCTACGTCCAGGTCGGTGGTGGGGCGGGCCGGGTCGCGGGTAGCAGCGAGCGGCCAGAGGTCGCGCCGATAAGCGGCTCGCGGGCCGAGATAGCCGAGGCCCTGTCCGGCTTCGTCGGGGCGGGAATGGACCACATTCAGATTGTTCTCGACCCGATCGACGCCAGGGCCGTCCAGGAGCTGGGAGAAGTCCTCGCCCTGATGTGATCCGCGCCCGGGTGCCCCGATAGGATCGCCCGACTGGCAAGGAGGCAACTACCAGATGGCAGACCTGCGCATCACCCGGTTGGGGCACGGCGGCGTCCTGTATCGATCGCCTGGCGACACTTGGATTTGGGTCGATCGATGGAGCGGCGCACCGAACTATGCCGAGGCGTACCGCACACCTGAGAAGGTCGATGTGGTTGCTCCCACGCATTGTCATTTCGATCATGTCGGTGAGGATTGCGTGGATCTGATCGAGTTGGCTGGTGTCGACGACGCCACCACCATCGGATCCCATGAGATGAGTGTCTGGCTCGGGGTGAACGGGGTCGAGTCGATCGGCATGAACAAGGGAGGCGCGGTCGAGGTGGCGGGCGCCCGGTTCACCATGGTCCATGCCGACCATACCGGTGGAGCCACGCTGGGCTCAGGGCCCGATCAGGTCACGCGTGACCTCGGGTGCTGGGGCTGGGTCATCGAGTTCGAGGACGGCACGATCGTCTATCACTCTGGCGATACAGACCTATTTGGCGACATGGCTCTCATCGGGGAGCGATTCGCCCCCGGGATCGCGGTGTTGCCGATCGGTGGCCATTACACGATGGGCCCCCGTGACGCGGGCCGGGCCGCGGACCTGACCGGTGCCTCGACCGTCATCCCGGTTCACTATGGCACGTTCCCGATCCTGGCCGGCACTCCCGACGAGTTGAGCGAGCACACCTCGGCCGAGGTGATCGCCCTCGAGCCAGGACAGACCTGGGGCGAGTGATCAACCATGCCCGGACGCCGCAAACCGCGCCGGTCTCTCCAATGATTTGATGGACAAGACCACAAAAAAGAGCACGATCGGGATCAGGGCCATGGTCGCCGACCCCGAAGTGTTGGCGTAATAGCTGACGATCAGGCCAAGCACCACCGAAACGACTCCGATGAGGGCGGCGGTGACCATCATCGCCGGCACTCTCTTGACCAACAACGCAGCGGTGGCGGGCGGGCCTACGAGGAGCCCGAACACGAGAAGGGTGCCCACTGTCTGGAACGAGCCGACGATGGAGATCGTCATCAGCGAGAGGAGGGCGACGTGGGCGAGGCCGGGCTTGAGCCCGAGCAATCGCGCCTTCTGCTCATTGAAGGAGAGAACGAGGAAGTGGCGATAGAGAAGGGTCGAGGTGACGAGTATCAGCAGGGCCACCACAGCTAGCACCGCCAGGTCGCCGGTGGTCACGCCAAGAACATCGCCAAACAGTATGGAAGTCAGACTGCCGGTATATGCGTCGCTGCTGGAAATGAGTATCACTCCCAGCCCGAGCATGCCGACAAAGAGCAGACCGATCCCGGTGTCCTCGGAGAAACTCGTCTGGCGGTGCACCAGGTTGATCCCGCCGATCATGACGACGGCCGCCAGGATGGCCCCGATGAGAACGCTGAAGTCGAAGATGATCGCCAATGTGATGCCCGGGATCACCCCGTGGACCAGCGCATCGCCGAGGAAGGTCATGCCCCGGATCACGACCCAGGTGCCCACGACGGCAAGGGCGACAGCGGCCAGGATCCCGCTTGCCAGTGCCCGTTGCTGGAAAGCGAGTTGAAACGGCTCGGTAAACCAGTCCATAGGTGGGGGACGGTAGACGTCGTCAGCCGAGGGCGGCCACGATCCTTTGCGCGTTGACGAAGAGCATCTGCGAGAGGGTCTCCGCTTCGGACCCCGACGGGCCTAGCGACTCGGTGAAGAGCTGGATCACTGCCACCTCCTCGCCCAACTCGGCCGCGACTGCATCGGCCAGGTTGGTCGGACTGCTGGTCTCGCCGAAGATCACCCGCACGTCTTCCTGTCGCATCACATCGACGAGCTCGGCCAGTTCCGCCGAGCTCGGCTCGGCCAGAGTCGACCCACCCGGGATCACCACCCCCACCACCTCGAACCCGTAGCGGTGTGCGAAGTAGCCAAATGCCTCGTGATTGGTCACGATCTTGCGTGATTGCTCCGGCAGGTCTTCGACCATCTCCCTGATAGCCGCATCGGTGGCTTCCATCTCGCCGGCGTATGCCTCGGCCCGTGACAGCCAGTCCCCGTCCGGGTAGTTGGCGGTGAGGGATTCAGCCAAGGCGATGGCGGCGGAACCGACCCGAACCGGGTCCATCCAGAAGTGGGGGTCATCGTGTCTCTGGTCATCGTCGTCGGCCTCTTCGTGCTCAGGCCCGGCGAAGGGGATCGGATCGACCAAAGGAGCCAACTCGACGATGACGGCACCGTCGGCCTTCGCCGACTCGAGTATGTCCATCATGCTCGCCTCGAGACCCAGCCCGTTGGCCACGACGAGGTCGGCTTCGGCAAGGCGGGCCGCCTGCTGGGCCGAGGGGGAGAAATCGTGCGAGTCGGTTCCGAGAGGGATGAGGAACTCCACGACGCCGTCGTCGCCGATCACGTTCGAGGCGATGTCGGCGATGATCGAAGTCGTGGCGACGACCAGAACGCCGTCCTCACTTGTTTGGCCGGCGGTGCCACAGCCCGCGATCATCAGTCCTAGCGTCAGGGTCACTGTTATGGCCCGCGAGATGTGTTTGGCAGTAGGTGATGGCACCCTCATGTCCTTATTGCAGGCCAATGGTTATAATGAGAATCATTATCACTACGATAGGATACGAGCCTGACCATGTCAATCGAGGACAAGGACGTCGAGGAGAGGCTGTCCCAGTCTGGAGTCCGCTATACCGGAGGGCGCAGGCAGGTCGTCGCCGCACTTCAGGGCGCCGACGGGCCGATGTCGGCCGCCGAGTTGCATCAGGGTCTCGCCGGCAAGGTTCCGGTTTCATCGGTGTACCGGACCCTCGCCGTCTTGGAGGAGGCCGGTGTCGTCCAACCCCACCACAGTGCCAAGGGGATCACCCGCTATGAGATTGCCGAGTGGCTGGCCGGTCATCACCATCACCTGGTTTGCATCAGTTGCGGTGCGGTCGAGGACATCGAGCTGCCTCGGAGCCTGGAGAGTCAGCTGGAGCGGTTGGTAGGAGAGGTCTCCGAGATGTCGGCCTTCTCGGCTAGCGGGCACTCGCTGGAGGTCGACGGACTGTGCACCAGGTGCGCATGAGCCAGATAGCCATCGCCGCCCGCGACCTCGTCCTCGCCTACGGGCACAATGTCGCCATCGAGCGCTCGTCGTTCGAGATCCCTCAAGGGGGGATCACCGCGCTCATCGGGCCCAACGGATCGGGCAAGTCGACCCTGCTGGGAGCTATCGCCGGGTTGATCGATCCCGCCTCAGGCGCTATTGAGGTTCGCGAGGTGAACGGGTCGCAGCAGAGGATCTCCTTCGTGCTGCAGAGCACCAAAGTGAACGACACGCTGCCGGTGACGGTCCGAGAAGTCGTGGCGATGAGCCGATACGCAACCGTGGGCGCGTATCGGCGACTGGGTCCCGATGACCTCGAAGCGATCGAGGTCTCAATGGAGCGGATGGGTATCGCCGATCTGAGCGACCGACACCTGAGCCAGCTCTCCGGAGGCCAGCGACAGCGGGTCTTCGTGGCCCAGGGTCTGGCTCAAGAGCACGACGTCCTCCTGCTCGACGAGCCCCTAACCGGTTTGGACCTGACATCGGCCCAGGCCATCGACGACGTCATCCATGACGAGACACAAACCGGCTGCACCATCGTCATGACGACCCACGAGCTGGCAGAAGCACACGTTGCCGATCACGTACTGCTTCTCTCCGGTCGGGTGGTCGCCTCCGGCACACCCGAACACGTCCTAACCATCGACAACCTGACTGCGGCCTACGGCCCCAACCTGCTCCACGTGGAAGGCGAGCAATTGTTCATCGACGATCCCGCGCATCGGCCGGTAGGGGGCAGACACACCCACCGGGATCGGGCCGGCTGACCTCAGCGTCCGCGGCGGGGGCGCTCCTCACGAGGCCGTGCCTCGTTGACTTTCAGGTTCCGACCGTTGTAATCCGCTCCATCGAGCTCCTGGATCGCCTTCGCCCCGGCGTCGTTGTCCATTTCGACGAACCCAAATCCGCGCGAGCGACCGGTCTCACGATCGTTGATGATCGCAGCCGAGTCGACGGTACCGAACTCGCCGAAGAGGCCTTCCAGATCGGCAGCGGTGGTGTTGAAGGGGAGGTTTCCCACGTAGATGTTCATGACGTCCCGTCATCCTTTCTAATGAAGGGCCTCTTGGCGGCCCTTCGCCATGTTGTCCGGTACGACCCTGCGCTCAATCCGGTCGCAATGCAGGACGGGAAGCCAACGAGTCGCCGCCGAAGCAGCGGCGGGAACGCTAGTGGAAATGATCCGGATGCGTCCAGAAAAAGTTGGGGGTCAAATCTCGGCGATGGTCACGGTGTTGATCACGACTTCGCTCTCCGGCCGATCGTTGCGATCGGTGGCGGTGGTCGCGATCGAGTCCACGGCGTCGATTCCTGCGGTCACCTTGCCGAAGATCGTGTACGAGTGGGGGAGCCCGGTGTCGGTGTGGCAGATGAAGAACTGAGAGCCATTGGTGTGCGGTCCCGCGTTGGCCATTGCCACCGTGCCCCGGTTGTAGCTGCCGGCGCCCTCGATCTCGTCTCGGAACTTGTAGCCAGGGCCGCCTGTCCCGGTTCCGGTCGGGTCACCACCCTGGATCATGAAGTTCTCGATGACACGATGGAAGATCACGCCGTCGTAGTAACCGTCTCGGGCCAAGAAGACGAAGTTGTTGACGGTTTGTGGGGAGCGCACCGCGTCCAACTCGATCTCGATCTGACCGTGGTTGGTATCGAGTATGGCGCGGTAGGCCTTGTCGAGGTCGATGGTCAGTTCGGGCGGTGCTGGGTATTGCTTGGCCAATCTGGGGTTCCTCTCCGTGGTGGGGCGGGTGTCGACGTCAGGCCGCGCCGAAGTACACAGGTGTGTTGCCGGGTTTCCATTTGATCGAACAGCCCATCGAAGGCCACTGCTCGTCGGTCACCGGCTCACCGGCGAGCACCGCGTCAACCGCCGCCCGCAGGTCGGTGCCGGTCACCGGGACGCCGCTGTTGGGGCGGGACTCGTCGAGGCGGCCCCGGTATGTGAGTTCCCGGTTGGCGTCGAACAGGAAGAAGTCAGGAGTGCACATCGCGGTGTACGCGGTCGCCACGCTCTGGTCCTCGTCGAACAGGTAGGGGAACGTGTAGCCCACCGTCTCAGCCTCGGCCCTCATCGCCTCCGGGCCGTCATCGGGGTACCGGTCGGGGTCGTTGGCCGAGATGGCAACGATGCCCAGGTCGCGATCTCGATAGTCACGGCCGAACCGAGCCAGCTCGGCCCTCACATGTTGCACGTAGGGGCAGTGATTGCAGATGAACATGACCAACATGGCGGTCTTGTCATCGAAGTCGGCGAGCGATACCTGGTCACCGGAAACTACGTCGGGAAGGGTGAATGCGGGCGCCCTGGTGCCGAGGGCGAGCATCGTCGAAGTAACAGCCATAGGCCAAGTCTAAGGCCTTGACAGAGTCTCGATCACCTCTCCGAACGTCTCGATGCTGTCATCGAGGTGCAGATCGGGAAGCACCACGATCGAATGACCTGCCCCGGCGGCGTGATAGGCGGAGAAGTGGGTGATCTGGTCCTCGACCGTGCCGGCGTTGTGTCTGGCCATGAAATCCTCGACCGACGTCGACCGGCCCCGAAGCCCGTCCACCCGAAGCCGAAGGCTATCCCGGTCTGGGGCGGTCATCGCGTTGACCAGATGGCTGACTTCGATCTCAGCCGGATCACGGTCGAGATCGACGCAGTGTCTGCGTAGCACGTCGACTTTGCCTGCGATGACCTCAGGTCGACCGAACAGGTTGCAGCCGTTGGCGTGCCGGGCGACCAGCCTCAGAGTCTTCTTCTCTCCGGACCCACCGACCACGATCGGGATCCGCTCCTGGATCGGTCTCGGGTAGCACACCAACTCGGAGGCCGAGAAGGTTCGACCCTCGAACGAGGGAGCCCCTTTGCCCCACAGGAGCGGCAGCATCTCGAGAGTGTCCTCCAAAGCGGCGTAGCGGTCGGAGGTAGGTGGGAACGGGATCCCGTAGGCCTGGTGCTCTCCCCGGTCCCAGGCGATGCCCAGACCGAGGTTGACCCGCCCCGCGGTCAGGACATCCAGGGTCGCCACCATCTTGCCGAGAAGGACCGGGTGACGGTGGGTGATCCCGGTGACCAGCACTCCGAGACGGATGGAGCGGGTCACAGCCGCCAGATAGGCAAGCGTCGTGTAGGCCTCGGGTATGTCCTCCCATCCCCGACCCACCTGGGGGATCTGCCGAAAATGATCCATCAGCCAAAGGTCGCGAAAACCCGCCTTCTCTGCCCGCTGCGCGATCGACGAGAGCTTGGAGCCGATGTCGGAGCGATTGCCACCCCAATCGAACCGGTTCACCATCAGGCCGAAGCTGTGTCGACCGGGCACCGGTTGGTGGCTCTCGCTCAGGACCGCCTCTGCCCTGGCGATCTGGGGAGCCACCAGGGCCACCTCGGTCTCGAGATGGACGTGGTCGAATCCGTCATCCTCCAGCTCTTTGCGAACCGCTCGGAATCGGCTCAGCTGCTTGGTCAGCACCGTCTTAGGGACACTCCGGGGCCGGGAGGAGTTACGGGATTCGATCTCGGCCGGCGGTGTGTCGAAGACGATGGCGAAGGCCGGCATCTCCTTCTCGTGGGCCAGGCTGATCCATCGCCTACGGCTCTCCCGGTCGTAGCCGAGGGTGTCGATCACCGTCGTCAGCTTCTTGCTCGTCCGCTCGACGACGATCTGTTCCAGGATCGAGAACGCGGCCGGGCTCGCCTGTTGATCGTGCTCACCGGCGCCGATCATCCCCCGGAGGCGGTCTGAGGACACGACTTCGTTCTCCCGAAACGTCTTCGCCGCCCAGGTGGTCTTGCCCGAGCCTGAGGGGCCGACCAGCACGATCAGGCATGGGGCGGGCAGACGAAGTTCCACGTGCGGGTTTCTAGTACGCCGATCGGTAACCTGTGGTCGTGAGCCCATCCCCAGCCGCCCCCTTTGGTCACGTGGCGACCGCCATGATCACCCCGTTTTCCTCATCGGGCCAGGTGGATCACGAGAAGGCTTGGCGGCTGGCCCGCTATCTCTCCGACAACGGCAACGATGCTCTCGTCGTCACCGGCACCACGGGCGAATCCCCGACGCTGAACAGCACCGAGAAGCTCGCCCTGTACAAGACAGTCCTCGACGCCGTCGCCGAGAAGGACACCTACGTCATCGCGGGAACCGGCACGTACAACACCGCCGAGTCGGTGGAGTTGACGGCGAAGGCGGCCGATCTCGGTTGTCACGGGGTTCTGGCTGTCACGCCTTACTACAACAGGCCGAGTCAGGCAGGGTTGGTGGCCCACTTCTCGGCTATCGCGGATGTGGGTCTGCCGGTGATGCTCTACAACATCCCTGGCCGCACCGCCCGGCTGATCGAGTTGGAGACGCTGGCGCGTCTGTCCGAGCACGAGAACATCGTGGCCGTCAAGGACGCAGTCGAGAGCGTCGACTTCACGAGTCGAACCGTGAGCCTGATCCCCGGGTTTCCTGTCTATTCGGGTCAGGACTCGCACACCTGGCCGATGATGGCGGTGGGAGCGATCGGCGTGGTCTCTGTCATCGCCCATCTAGCGGGTCGGGCGGTCGCCGCGATGGTGAAAGCCGCCCTGTCCGGCGACCTCGAAGAGGCACTTAGGATGCATCACATGCTTCTCCCCCTATGTGAGTCTTGTTTCCTCGAGAGCAACCCGGCCCCGGTCAAGGGTGCTTTGGGTCGGTTGTGGGAACCGGTGGGCGATGTCCGCCTACCCCTGGTGAATGCGTCGGAGGAAACCCTGGTTGCGGTCGAGAAGGCGGTCGGCGCGGTTCAAGGGTTTTGAGCGTCTCCGTCACATTTCTCGGCGGTCTTGGTGAGATCGGGCGCAACTGTGCCGCCGTCGAGATCGAAGGAAAGATCGCTCTCATCGACTGTGGCCTCATGTTCCCTGAGGAGGACATGCTCGGTGTGGATCTCGTATTCCCCGACTGGTCGTGGTTGGTCGCGAGGTCGAAGGATGTCGCATGTGTGATCCTGACTCACGGGCATGAGGACCATATGGGTGCCCTGGCTTACTTCCTGAGGGAGATAAACGTCCCGGTTTACGGGACCAGGTTCTCGGTGGAACTGGCACGGGGGCGGATCGACGAGATGGGAGTGGACGGAGACTTGCGACCCGTCGACACCAAGAAGTGGACCGACCACGGGCCGTTTCGTTTCCAGTTGATCCCGACCGCCCATTCCGTGCCCGACGCCACCGCGGTGGCCCTGGACACACCGGAAGGACTGATTCTCCACTCCGGGGACTTCAAGCTCGACCCAACCCCGATCGATGGCCGCGCCACCGATCTCCCCGCCCTCGCCGCGCTCGGTAGGAAGGGCGTCCGGCTGCTGCTCGCCGACTCGACCAATGCCGAGAAGCCGGGGTTCGAGCCGTCTGAGAGCTCGATAGGGCCGGCCATCGCCGACGTGGTACGCAGCGCTCCGGGCCGGGTGATCGCAGCATGCTTCTCGTCTCACATCCATCGTGTGCAGCAGATCGCCAACGCCGGGATCGCCAACGGACGGAAGATCGCCTTCTTTGGGAGGTCGATGCACAAGAACACCACAATCGCAGTCGAACTGGGTGTGCTCGAAGTGCCCTCCAAGTCGGTGGTGGACATCAAGGAATTGAGCAAGCTTCCACCCGATCGGCAACTGTTGATCACGACCGGCAGCCAGGGAGAGCCGTTCGCCGCGCTCTCCCTCATCTCCCAGGGCCGGCACAAATTCGTGGAGTTGGGCGAAGGCGACACGGTTCTCATCTCGGCCAAGCCGATACCCGGCAACGAGACCGCCGTCTCCAAGGTCATCTCCAATCTGACCCGGCGTGGCGCCAACGTGGTCCACGGTCAAAACGCAAACGTCCACGTATCGGGTCATGCGGCTCGGGACGAGCTGCTCACCTATCTCAACGTCGTCCGACCGGACGCATTCGTGCCGGTGCATGGTGAGTACCGCCACCTGCATGCGCACGCCGAGCTGGCGCGGCGGATGGGGGTTGGCCATGTCGACGTGCTCGAAGACGGTGACCGGGTCATCGTCTCGGGGAAGAAGACAATGGTCGAGAGACGGGCAGTGCCTGCCGGCTACGTATATCTCGACGGGTCAGGTGTTGGCGACGTCCAAACAGCTGTGCTGCGTGACCGGTCGCATCTCGCCGACGAAGGGGTGGTCGTGGTCACCGTCGGGATCGACCACGACACCGGTGAGATCCTCTACGGACCGGACATGGACAGCCACGGTGTGATGGACGACCCCACTGCGGTTCTGGCCAAGGTGGCCGACGCGGTCCGGGAGGCGATCGGGTCGCACGCCTCGGGGCGTTCCGACATCAGCGAGTTGCAGAAGACCATCCGCCAGGCGACGGGCCGGGTGATCAGGGCGGAGACCTCACGTCGACCCGTGATCGTCCCGGTGGTGATGGAGCTGTAGGAGTCGCCGGGTTCACCCACCCGGGGACGCAATCCACGCCGTATCTCGTCTCCCATGTATTCTTGGACCACACATGGGAACCAGGACGCCCACCCGGAAGGGGTCCTCCGGGCGGAGGCGGGTGTCCACAGCAAAGAAGAAGTCGACTCGCAAGAGCACGATCCGCCAGAAGCTGGTGGCGGTCCGCAGCTCGGTGCGGGGAACCCTGGGTCGTCAAACCGACGACGTCTGGGGCATGATCCTCGTGGTCCTCGCGGTGTTGGTGTTGCTCGCTTTCGTCGATCTCGCCGGGCCGGTCGGCCGGGGAATGGCCGGCGCCAGTCTCTTCCTGTTCGGTGTCTGGAGGTTCGCCCTACCCGTGGCCCTCGCCGGTATCGGGATCGCCCTGATAGTCGGCAAACCCAAGGACGGAGCCCGTCGCCTCGTGGCCGGCGGTGTGGTCACCTTCGTCGGCTCCCTGGCCCTGTTCCATCTGATGACCGGGGCAGTGGCGCTCGCTCCCAACATTGAATTGGTCAAAGAGCGTGGTGGCGCAGTCGGGTCCCTGATCGCGTTTCCGCTGCGCCGAATACTGGGGATGTGGGGCGCCTTCGTCGTCCTCGCCTCGGCGATGGGGATGGGAGTGCTGCTGATGACCCAGACCAGCGTTCGTGAGCTGGCACTTGGCATCGCCGACCTGTACCGATCGACACGGAGTGTCGCCCGATCGACTCTTATGGGCGGGAGCGCACCTCAAGGGGGTCATGCCCCCGATCGGGTGGCCCGAACCGCTCAGGCAGACCGGGGTCGCCACGAGCGGCCGAAGCCGTCCCGTCCCCGACCGGAGAAGCCCCGAGAGGCGCCAAAGCCTGTGATAAGACAAGCCCCGGCGGTCAAGACCGTGGACCTGGCCAACACCGGTTACAAGCTGCCTCCGCTCAGCATCCTCGACGAGGGAACGGGGGGCGAGATCAACAAGCGCGCTCTCGAGGACACCGCTCGTCAGCTAGAAGAGACACTCATACAACACGGGGTGGACGCCACCCTGACCAAGATCGTCCCCGGCCCCACCGTCACCCGTTACGAGATCGAGCTGGCGCCAGGGGTCAAGGTCAATCGGGTATCCAGCCTCTCCCACGACATCGCCTACGCGCTGGCCACCCCCGACGTGCGGATACTCGTTCCCATCCCGGGCAAGTCGGCCATCGGCATCGAGGTGCCCAACAACAAACGACGTCTCGTCTCGCTGGGAGACATCCTGTCCAGTGCCGAGGCCGCCCTCACCGCCCACCCGCTCACGGTTGGCCTGGGCATGGACATCTCGGGTGAGTCCAAACTGCTCAACCTGGCCGAGCTGCCCCACGTCCTCATCGCCGGTGCCACTGGCGCCGGAAAGTCGTCGTGCATCAATTCCATCGTCACCTCGCTGTTGATGAGAACCCACCCCGACGATGTCCGCCTGATCATGGTCGACCCCAAGCGGGTCGAGTTGGGCCAGTACAACGGTGTTCCCCATCTCCTCACCAGGGTCATCACCAACCCCAAGAAAGCCAATGACGCCCTGAAGTGGGCGGTAGCCGAGATGGACCGCCGTTATGACCTGTTGGCCGACGCCAAGGTCAGGGACATCGAGGGATACCGGGAGAAGTGGGAGGCAGGAGGGCTCGACCCGGAGGGCTTCGATCGATTCCCCTACATCGTCGTGTTGATCGACGAGTTGAACGACCTGATGATGGTGGCAGGACGCGAGGTCGAAGAATCGATCGTTCGCATCGCGCAGATGGCACGTGCCGTCGGGATTCACCTCGTCATCGCCACGCAACGTCCTTCCGTCGACGTGATAACCGGGGTGATCAAGGCCAACGTGCCGAGTCGTCTCGCCTTCAGCGTCGCTTCCCAGACGGACAGCCGCGTCATCCTCGACGGGTCCGGCGCCGAGAAGCTGATCGGGATGGGCGACATGCTCGTCGTCACCGCCAAGGAGCCGCGAGCGCAGCGGATTCAGGGGGCTTGGGTGCGGGAGAGCGAGATCCACGCCGTTGTCGAATGGGTGCGCAACCAGCAGGAAGCTCGATACGAAGATCAGGAAGTCCTCCAGGCCGCCGCAGCTGCCGCTGCCGCCCAGGCCGACGAGATCGACGACGAGGAAGCGGCATTGGTCCGCCAGGCCATGGAGCTGGTGGTGCGCAGCGAGCTCGGATCCACGTCGATGTTGCAGCGAAAGCTCCGCATCGGATTCGCCCGCGCCGGCCGGGTCATGGACATACTCGAGAGTCGGGGTGTGGTCGGTCCGTCGCATGGGAGCAAGGCGCGCGAGGTCCTCATGACCGTCGAGGAGATGGAAGAGGCTCTCGCCGGCGAGTCTGCCGTCGTCTGATCGTTGGGTTTCTTCAGGGTCACTCGATCCCGGCGAGGGACAAAAGCGGTTTGAAGCGGTGCTCCGCCAGGTCCGGGTCGGCGATGAGGCCGGCTCGGTCGGCAAGACGCAGCAGCTCGGCTAGGTGGATGATCGATCTGGATCCTTCGTGACCCGACAGCATCCGGAAATGGTCCTGGTGCCCGGTCAGGTAGGCGAGGAACACCACCCCGGTCTTGTAGTGGTAGGTAGGAGCCTCGAACATGTGACGGGACAAGGCGACCGTCGGCTCCAACAACGAATGGAATCCCGGGACATCGCCCTGTTCCAGGTGGTCGAAAGCAGCCGATGCCACCGGGGCGATTGCATCGAAGATCCCCAGCAATGCGTCGCTGTGAAACCCGTCCTCACCGGCGATCAGCCGGGGAAAGTCGAAGTCGTCTCCGGTGAAGCACCGCACCCCCGGAGGGAGACGCCGGCGAAGAGAGATCTCGAGCTCCGGGTCGAGCACCGACACCTTTATCCCGGTGACATGCCCCGGTGGGGCTGCCGCAATGATCTCGAGGACAGTCTCTGCGGCCTGCCAGGGGTCGGGGTGACCCCAATAGCCGGCGAGTGCCGGGTCGAAGGCCTCGCCCAGCCAGTGCAGCATCACGGGACCGGCGGCGGCGGAGAGGAGCCGATCGTATGCCAACAGGTAGTCGTCTGACGAACGGGCCGTGGTCGCCAGTGCCCGGCTCGGCATGATTATGGCTTCACCCCCCACCGACTCGACGTATTCGAGCTGTTGTTCGTAGGCGGTGACGACGGCCGGCAACGTGTGGTCGTGTCCTTGGAGCTGGTCGGTAGTGACCCCGTAGACAGCCCGGCCCTGGCATGTCTTCGCCTCTTCCGAGGTCCGACGGATCAGCTCGGTCACATGATCCGCGCTGAGGCCGTTCCCGCGCTGGGCGGTGTCCATGACCTCGGCGACACCAAGTCCCAGGGACCAGAGATGACGTCGATAGGCGAGGGTGGCCTCCCAGTCGACGGCGGTGCTTCCCACCGGGTCGCCCAGAGGGTCGGCGACGACGTGCACTGCCGCGAACACCTCCCGCTTCTTCCATGGCCCGGGCACCGGGGTGACTGCTCCAAAGGTGCCAAGCTGGTACGGCTCCAGGTCGCCGCTGGCTGTCGGGAGTCTGAGAACGCTCACGAGCCGGTTTTCAGTTGAGCCCGATCCATCCCATTCTCATCGGGTAATCCTCGGTCATTCGCTGGTTGAGCCTCACGTTGGCTTCGTCATTGGGCTATCGGTACGCTAACCAGCGCGGAAAACGCTTGCCGCAGCAGCCTCGGAGAGTGAACCGGCGTACATGGTGGACCTGAATGAACTCGTTGTGCTCGTCACCGGAGGCAGCAGGGGGATAGGCGCTGCGGTGGCTCGGGCGGCAGCTGCCGCCGGAGCCGATGTCGCCATCTCGTTCCTGGATCGTCCCGAGGAGTCCGATGAGGTCGTAGCCGATGTGCGAGGCATGGGACGAAGGGCATTGGCCAGACACGCCGACCTGTCTCATCCCGACCAGGCACGAGACCTGGTGCGCTCGGTCGAGGAGGATCTGGGCCGGATCGACGCACTGGTGAACAATGCCGGGGTGATGCCCGAGACCCCGTTCCTCGAGATCTCGGATGAGGAATGGGCCGGGGTGATCGCTGTCGACCTCTCCGCGGCCTTTGCCTGCTCCCAGGCCGCACTGCCAGGCATGATCGCGCGGGGGAGGGGCTCGATCGTCATGATCTCCTCGCGTCTCGGCCAGATCGGCTGGCCCGGTGTAGCGCATTACTCGGCGGCCAAAGCCGGTCTTCTCGGGCTGACCAAGTCTCTCGCCCGCGAGTTCGGGCCGAGCGGAATCCGGGTCAACGCGGTGGCCCCAGGCCCAACCATCACCGAGATGAGCGCGGAGATGCTTACCGGTGAGTCGGGCATTGAGCGTATGGCCGATCTGCCTGCCGGTCGATTCGCTCGACCCGAGGACATCGCCGACACAGTGATGTTCCTGTTATCCGACGCTGCCGACCTCTATCACGGTCAGACGCTCAGTCCCAACGGCGGCGGGCACATGCCGTGAAGCTGGTCACCGTCGAGACCGCGGTCCGCCAGATCGAGGACGGCGACACGGTGATCATTGGAGGTTCCGGTGCGGGTCATGCGGTGCCCCAGCTCTTCATCGACACCCTGGCGAAGCTCTTTTCAGCCGAAGGCTCTCCGCGCGGGCTGACCACGGTCAGGGTGGTCGGCGTCGGTGACTTTGCCGATCGAGGCATGTCACAGCTCGCTCTCCGTGGTCTGATGAAGCGAACCATCGGGTCCAACATCGGCAACGAGCCGGCCCTTGGAGGACTCGTCGAGAGTGGTGAAGTGGAGGGTTACTCGTTTCCGCAGGGGGTGCTTTCACAACTGTGCCGGGAGATTGCCGCCGGGAGACCGGGGCTGATCACGCACATCGGGCTCGACACCTATGTCGATCCCCGGCAAACCGGGGGCAAACAGGGCGCGGCCACAGATGATCTGGTCGAGGTCATCGAGCTGAGCGGCCGTGAATGGCTCTTCTACCACTCCTTCCCGATCGATGTGGCGGTGATCCGCGGCTCGACCATCGATCACAACGGCAACCTGGTCCTCGACCGGGAGGCGGTCAGAGGTGAGATGCTGATGATGGCGATGGCGGCGCGGAACTCGGGCGGGATCGTGATTGCCCAGGCCGGCCAAGTGGTGCCGGTGGGCCACCTCCATCAGCGGCGTGTCGAAGTCCCAGGTGCCCTCATCGATTTCGCCTATCTCGATCCGGATCAGACCCAGACTTATCAAACCGACTATTCCCCGTTCTACGCGGGAGAGCAGTGGATGGAGGTTTCGAGCGAACGACCTCCAACAACCCTCGATGTGCGCAAGGTGATTGCGCGGAGGGCATTGCTCGAATTCAGACCCGGTGACATCTGCAATCTCGGGTTTGGCATCAGCCAGGAGATCGGGGGCATCGCCTGGGAGGAGGGGATCGACCAACGTTTGGTGCTCACAGTCGAGCAGGGGGTGTTCGGTGGGGTTCCGGCCTCGGGTGCCGACGGTGGCGCCGGTTTCAACTATCAGGCACTGATCGAGCAGCCCTCCATGTTCGACTTCTACGACGGAGGTGGTCTGGACGTGGCCAGCCTCTCCTTCGCCGAGGTAGACGCCCGAGGCAACGTCAACGTCCATGCCTTCCCGGGTCGTCTTCGTGGCCCGGGTGGGTTCATCAACATCAGCTCTCGCTCCAAGCGAGTCTGTTTCGTGGGCACCTTCACCACCGGGGGTCTCGTGGCCGAGGTGGGGGACGGTCGGCTTCGGATCACGGAGGAGGGCTCCCGGCCCAAGTTCGTCGAGCGGGTGGCCGAGGTGTCGTTCAGCGGTCGGAGCGCTCCTCCCCACCAGAAGGTCGTCTACATCACGGAGCGGGCGGTCTTCTCACTCACCGGGGGAGTACTCACCTTGACCGAGGTTGCCGAAGGCATCGACCTCGAGCGTGACATCATCGCCCACATGGGTTTTCGGCCATCCATTGCGGAGCCGCTCGGCGTGATCGATCCTCGGGTGTACCACCAGGGCCCCATGGGTCTCGCCTCTGCTTTCGGGGTGGCGGGGTGAGCTTGATCGACGTGGCCCCTGGCGTGGTCACCACGGTGCGGCTGACAAATCCGCCACTCAATCTGGTCACGTTGGACCTGACCGCCGAGTTGAATCACGCATTGGAGGCGATTGGCAACGACCCGGAGGTGAGGGCGGTGATCGTCGCCGGCGGGGAGAGAGCGTTCTGTGCCGGTTCTGACGTTGCCGAGTTCGAATCCTTGCGTGGGCGGGCACTGGAGGGAAAGGTCGTGTTCGAGAAGGCCGTCTACCAGCGGCTCGCCGATCTCCCCATGCCGTCCATCGCCGCCTGTGAGGGCGATGCGCTGGGTGGTGGTCTGGAGCTGGCGATGTGTTGTGACCTGCGGGTGGCCTCGGTCTCGGCCCGGTTTGGCCTGCCCGAGGTGCGTCTCGGCGTGATACCAGGCTCGGGTGGCACCCAGCGCCTACCCAGACTGGTCGGTCTTGGCCGTGCCAAGGCCATGGTCCTGATGGGTGAGGTCATCGACGCCGGCGAAGCGGAGCGGATCGGGCTGATCAACGAGGTCGTCGACAAGGGTGGCGCGGAAACCAGGGCTCACGAGATCGCCGAGACGATCGCCTCCCGTGGGCCTCTGGCGGTGAAGGAGGCCAAGATCTTGCTCGACCACGCCTTGGATGCGCCGTTGGACCAGGGGCTCGATGCGGAGACCGAGGCATCGGGCAGGGTCTTCGACACCGAGGACATGATCGAGGGAGCCAGGTCCTTTTTCGACAAGCGCGACCCCCGATTTCAGGGCCGATGACCGTGATCGCGATGGGGCTGACTTGGCTCAGGCCTGTGCCGTCGAGTCCCCGGCCAACTGCTCGACTGCATGCCGCATCACGGAGTCCGAGCCGGCGATGCCCGTCCAACGCTCGAACGCGATGGCCGCCTGTCCGACCAGCATCCCCAGGCCGTTCACAGCCATGAGGCCCCTCGCCCGGGCCTGATCGACCAGGTCGGAGACGGCGGGGATGTAGACGAGGTCGAAGACCCGGGCAGCAGGGGGCAGCCGCCGCACGTCGAAGGGCACGCCCTCGGTGGTCATGCCAACTGTGGTCGCGTTCACAGCGAGGTCGGCGTCGCGCAACGCGGCATCGAGGTCGTCGTCCATGCCACCGGCAGTCACCAGAGGATCATCGATCTCCATTCTCAAAGCGGCGGCGTGGCCCGGAGTGCGGTTACCGATGTGAACCCGGGCGGCGCCGGCATTCAGACAGGCGTGCACCACGGCCCGGGCCGCGCCTCCGGCGCCAACCACAACGACTCTGGCCCCGGTCAGGATCATCCCCAGGTCGCTGCTCACCGAGCGTGCGAATCCGGGCGCATCGGTGTTGAACCCGACCAGCCGTCCCTCCGGCGTACATAGCCCCGAGTTGATGGCTCCGATAGCAGCCGCCTCCGCCTCGATCTCATCGACCAGAGCCATCGCCGCCTGCTTGTGAGGGGCGGTCACCTGAAACCCGAGCCACTCCGGTTCCCGCACCTCGGTGAAGAACTTCTCGAGCTGGTCGCTCTCAAGAGGTCGCAGTTCGTATCGGGCGTCGATGTCGAAATGACGGAAGGCAGCGTTGTGCATGACGGCGGAGTGAGGGCGGCGTAGTGGCGACCCCACCAGCGCCACCCGGGAGGTCACAACGTCTGGTCGGGGAATCTGACGTTGTCGACCAGCTCGGTGACCCAATGCTCCAACTGCTCGGGATCGGGGGTCATGGTGTGAAGCATGATCTTCTGGACACCCGCATCGATCCGGGCCTGGAGTGACTCGATGATCTCGTCCGGTGTTCCGAATAGATAGACCTTCTCCAGGTAGGCCGGGCCGCGGGCGTCGCTCATCACTTTGAGGAATGCCCTGTGCTGCTCCTCGCGTGCCGCCACCGGGTCCTGAGTGAGGGTCAGATGGAGGAAGTTCTCGTGGGCGACCGTGAGCGTTGACGGGTCTCGTCCGTGCTCGTTGAAGTAGGTCTGGAGCTCGGCCCAGTCTCGTGCGATGTCCTCAGGAGGGCAGGTGGGACGGGGGATCCATCCTTCCGTCTTGAGAATGCGGGCCTTGACCGCGTCGACGAACCTGGGGAGGTCAGGCGAACCGGCGTCAGCCAGCTGTGAGCCGCCGCCGATCCACACCTCCGGGCGCTGGGTGGGACGTGGCTCGATCAGGACGTCTTCGATCTGATGGAACTTGCCCTGGTAGCTGAAGCTCTTGCCTTCGGTCAGTGCCATCACGATGTCGAGCACCTCGTCGGTCCTGGGACCTCGATCCGACTTCCTGACACCTGTGGCGGCGTATTCGGGTGGATACCAACCGATTCCGGCTCCCAGAATCATTCGATTGTTGGAGAGGAACTGGAGGGTGGCCAGTTGCTTGGCGAGCAGGACCGGCTCGCGGATCGGGAGCACCATGACCGAAGTGCCCAGCATCACCCGATTGGTCACCCCGGCGACGAGGGATAGTGTCGAGATCGGCTCCAGGAACGACACTGAATAGAACTGACGGGCGGCGAGGAGGTGGTCGGTGATGAAAATCGAGCCGAATCCAAGGTCCTCCACCTCGCGGGCGAAGTCGACGATTCCGCGTGCCCGTTCCGGGCCGTCGTCTTGCCAGACGAAGGATGGGAGGAACACTCCGAAGCGGTCGACATTGCTCATCTGTGACCCCTTGTCGGACCGGGACGTAGCGGGTCGGAAGCACAGAAACCGGTTGCCATGGCGGTTCGCCGACCTTAGTCAGGGGGTAGAAGACCGTCAACGGAGACGTCACGCCGGATGGGCGGAGGAGCCGTCGATTGGCGTTGTATCAGCCAGTGGGGCATCACGCCCGAGTCGGTGTGCCCGTCTTGGAGCAAGGTCATCACCAGTCTGGCACCCATCCTTCCCAGCTCGGTGAGGGCGACATGAACTGTGGTCAGCGGGACAGGTGCGTAGTCGGCGAAAGTGATGTCATTGATCCCGATCACAGAGATGTCGTCGGGGACCCTCACACCCCGTTCGGCGAGGCCACGGATCGCGCCTATGGCGGTCAGGTCGTTGGCCGCGACGATCCCGGTCACGTCGCTCTCAACCACTCGACGGCTCGCCGCCCGCCCGCCCTCGAGGCTGAAGTAGCCATCGAAGACCAGGTTGGAGTCGAAGGGAATGCCCGCGGACGAGAGCGCGCTGCGATAGCCGTCGAGTCTCACCTTGCTGACGAAGAGCTCATTCGGGCCGGCCAGGAATGAGATGCGCTCGTGACCCAAATCGATCAGATGCTGGGTGGCCATGACGGCGACGCCGTGGTTGTCGAACCGAATTCCCGGCGACGGGTATGGGTGCTCGGACAGCGAGACGACATGTCCACCACGCGCAATGAAGAGATCGAAGAGCTGGGCCAGATCGGCCAGGTGCTCGGGTTGGTCGATGCCCGAGGCGGCGAGGACGATCGCGTCCACTTGATGCGATAGAAAAGCCCGAACACAGGCCAGCTCGGTTTCCGGGTCTCGGTCGGAACTGGCCACGAAGAGGGCGTGATCGTGTTCCCCTGCCACATCCTCCAGGCCACGGATGATCTGGGCGAAGTACGGGTCGGCAGCGTCGTGGACGATCACGCCGATGGTTTGGGTGCGCGCCGTGGCGAGAGCCCTGGCCACTCGGTTGGGGCGGAAGCGCAGTCGCTGCGCCGCATCCAGGACTCGGGCCCTGCTCTCGGCACTGACCGGGTGATCCGAGCCGGAGACGACACGAGACACCGTGGAGGGCGACACGCCGGCTAGACGGGCAACGTCGCGCAGCGACACCTCCGAACGCGGAGCCGGACCCGGTCGAGAAGGGCGGGACGGGGTGCTCTCGACTGACTCGATCACATGGCGAGGCTAATCAATGGCGGTCCTGGATCGCCGTTCGCCGCCTCACCCTGTACGTTCTACGACCAATGTTCAGCCTGATCAATCCGGATGGAACCGTCCGTGACCGCCTCCCGCTCACTCTGGAGGAAATGCGTGGGCTCTACGCCGACATGGTCGAGGCTCGAACCTACGACCACAAATGCATCGCGATGCAGCGTCAGGGGCGGCTGGCGACATACGCCCCCTTCGAAGGCCAGGAAGCGGCACAGATCGGCGCGGCTTCCGCCTTGAGACCCGATGACTGGGTGGCCGGCACCTACCGCGACGCCGCCCTCATGTGGCGGGCGGGATACGGCTGGCACCTGTTGATAGCCGGCCGCACCGGTGATGAGAGGGGAGGCGCCCCACCAGAAGAGGTCAATGTCCTTCCACCGTCGATCACGGTCGGTGGTCATATGATTCACGCGGTCGGGCTGGCTTGGGCTGAATCCCTCGAGGGGACTGACCGCATCGCACTGACCTCATTCGGGGACGGTGCTACCTCCGAGGGGGACTTTCACGAGGCGATGAACTTTGCTGCCGTGTTCAACACTCCAACGGTCTTCCTCTGTCAGAACAATGGATTCGCCATCTCCTATCCCCGTTCGGAGCAGACGCTTTCCGAGTCGATCGCGATCAAGGCCGAAGGCTATGGGCTGCCCGGTGTCCAGGTTGACGGCAACGACGTGGCAGCTGTGGCGACGGTGGTCCGTGAAGCGGCCGACGTCGCTCGCCGGGGTGGTGGCCCCAGCCTGATCGAGGCTGTCACCTACCGGATGGGACCCCATACCACGGCCGACGACCCAGGGCGTTACCGGGACGAGGACGAAGCCGCGGAGTGGCGAGAGCGGGATCCCCTTCAGCGGGTTCGACTGCTTCTCGAGCGAGCCGGGGGCTGGACTCCTGAATGGCAGGAAGAGCTCGAGGTCACCGCTAGTAAACGGATCGAATACGCGGTAACCGAAGCCGAGGCCTTGCCCGAGCCGACTGTGGCCGAGATGTTCGGGCGGATGTACGAGGCGCCGACCGGGCCGCTTCGGGAGCAGATGAAGGAGGCGGGCCAATGAGCGAGTTGACCCTGGCTCAGTCGCTGAACGGCGCTCTCGCCACCGCCCTCGAATCGGACGAACGCGTGGTATTGCTCGGGGAGGACATCGGACGCACGGGTGGGGTGTTCCGTATCACGGACGGTCTTCGTGATAGGTACGGGGCCGGTCGCGTTTTCGACACGCCGGTGGCCGAGTCGGGGATAGTGGGAGCCGCCTTCGGCATGGCGATAGCCGGGTTGCGTCCAGTGGCAGAGATCCAGTTTCTCGGCTTCTCTTATCCCGCATACGACCAGATCATCAACCATGTCGCCCGCATCCGGAACCGGTCCAACCACAGGTTCACCGCGCCGATGGTGATTCGCATCCCGTTCGGTGGGGGGATCGGCGCCGCTGAGCATCACTCGGAGTCGACCGAGGCGATTTATGCCCACATCCCTGGGGTGAAAGTGGTGGTCCCCTCCACTCCGGCGGATGCGCGCGGGCTTCTCCTGGCCTCCATCGAGGACCCTGACCCGGTGGTGTTCCTCGAGCCGATTCGGCTCTATAGAGCGGTGAAAGAGGAGGTTCCCGAGCTGTATTACACGACAGAGATCGGGCCGGTGCGAGTCGAGCGAGAAGGCAACGACATCACCCTGATCTCATGGGGCGCCATGATCAAGGAAACCCGGGCCGCGGCGAGCATCCTCGAAGAGACGGGAGCTTCGGTCGAGGTGCTGGATCTCAGGACGCTTTCTCCGTTGGACCATGAGGGGATCCTCTCCTCCGCGGTGAAGACGGGCCGGGTAGTCGTGGTCCACGAAGCCCCGCGTACGGCCGGTCTGGGCGCCGAGATCGCTGCCATCATCCATGAAGGCGCCCTCTACTCATTGTTGGCGCCGGTGCGTCGGGTCACCGGATGGGACACGATCTTCCCCCTGAAGCGGTCCGAAGCCCACTACCTTCCAAGTGTGGACCGGATCGTGATGGCGGCACAAGAGGTTCTGGAGGCTTAGTGGCAAGGGAATTCCTGCTTCCCGATATCGGAGAGGGCCTGACCGAAGCCGAGATCGTTCGATGGCTGGTGCCCGAGGGTCAACCGGTGCGGGCTGATCAACCCATCGTCGAGGTGGAAACCGACAAGGCGGTGGTCGAGATCCCCTCTCCATACGGTGGAATCGTCATCCGACACGGCGGCGCCGAGGGCGAGACCATCGCGGTCGGCTCGGTGCTGGTCGTCATCGGCGATGAGTCCGACACGGGGGGCGGGCCGGTGACTGCGGACTCTGACCTCGTTCCATCAGGGCCCCCGCTCAACCGTTCGCCGGGCCTAAGCGAAGGGCAGCCCACCGGTTCGGCCGCTCCCATCGTGGGAAGCCTGAGCGAGGACGCCGAGGTCCTCGCGGCCCCCGACGAGAAAGGTGCGGTATCGGCCGTCGAGACCGTCAAGGCCCTCCCCATAGTCCGCAAGCTGGCACGCGATCTGGGCGTGGACCTTGCCCGCATCCAAGGCACCGGGTCCGAAGGTCGCGTCATCCGGGAAGATGTGCTCGCCGCAGCTGCCACCATCGGGTCGGAGGTGGTGTCGGAACCGGTTTCGGCACCCGATACCGAGGCCGTGTCTGTGACCGAACCGCAGCTTGAGTCCGAGCCGGCCGAGGTCTCGCCGCGGCCTGTTGGTGTGACGTATGACGACGAGCGACGTCCGATGTCCCGGTTGCGACGGACGATCGCCGCCAACATGTCGAAGAGCTGGGCGGAGATACCCCACGTCACGACATTCGACGACGTGGATGCCACCAGGCTGCTCGAGATCAGGACCGCCCTCGGCGCCCGACACGGGATGAAGATCCCCATGGAGGCACTCGTGGTCAAGGCGGTGATACCCGCGTTGCAGGCTCACCCCGAGTTCAATGCCACTCTCGATGGCGACGACCTGGTCATGCACGGCGCGCATGACATCGGAATCGCGGTCGACTCTCCCGAAGGGCTCATGGTGGCGGTGATAGCGAATGCCGGCAACCTGGGTGTGATCGAGTTGGCCACTGAGGTTCGGCGTCTGGGCGACGGGGTCAAGGCGAGGTCTCTCGCTCCGTCCGAGCTGTCCGGTCAGACCTTCACCGTCTCCAATATCGGCGCCGTGGGGGGAGGGCACGGGACTCCCATAATCCCGTACGGGACCACTGCCATCCTTTCCGTTGGCAGGGCGCAGGAGAAGGTGATCGTTGTGGGTGGGGAGCTGGCGATCGCGCCCGTGATGCCGCTTTCGATCTCGTACGACCACCGGGTCATCGATGGAGCGCAGGGTCGGAGGTTCATGGCGCTGGTCATCGAGAACCTGGAGGAGCCGGCGCTGTTTCTCGCCGGCTGACCGATGCCACACGTCCATGTGACCTCCGTCGAGGAGGCGACCGGTGTCGCCAGGAAAGAGTTTGACGCCGCCGTCAGGCGGGCAGGCCGGGTCTGGAACATCGTCTCCATACAGAGCCAATTGCCCGAGGTGATGCGTGATTCGATGCGTCTCTACAGCTCGATCATGTTTGGGGCATCCCCTCTGACCAGGGCGCAGCGTGAGATGATCGCGGTGGTCACCTCGAGCTCGAACGAATGCCACTACTGAATATCGGCGCATTTACACGACCTCCGGGATGAGGTCGACGATCAGGAGATGGTGGATCGCTTCGCCCGGGACTGGAGAAGCGCCGGGCTTGACGACGCGACGAACGCGCTGCTCATCTTCGCCGAGAGGCTCACCGACGATTGCGCATCGGTTGCCCCCGAGGACATCGAGGAGCTTCGCTCCCATGGTTTCGACGACCAGGGGATCTCGAGCTGTGTTCAAGTCGTGGCCTACTTCAACTACATCAACCGTATCGCCGAGGGTCTCGGCGTGCCGCGGGAAGACTGGATCGAAGACGACGGTCGCGCCCGGCCGGTATAGCCTCGTGGCATGAGTGACGCTCACGGAGAGTCGAGCGAGGAAAAGACACCCGCGGCGCCAGAGGTCGACGAGAGGAGTGTCTCCAAGCAGTACACCGGGACTTTCGGCGCCCGACAGGTCTCCTACACCGCGACCGCGGCAACCCAGATAGTCGACCAGGGCGACGACAAGAAGGCGGTCTTCTTCTACGTCGCCTATATCGAAGACGATACGGATCCCGTCACCCGGCCCATCGTGTTTGCTTTCAATGGCGGACCAGGGTCGTCGACCGTCTGGCTCCACCTCGGCCTCTTCGGGCCGCGGCGGGTATCTCTCGACGCCGAGGGGCTCAGCGGCGGGGTCCCGGGCTCATTGATCGACAACGAGCACTCCATCCTCGATGTGGCCGACGTGGTGCTCGTCGACGCGGTCGGAACCGGGTTCTCCACGGCCGCCCCCAAGGAGAAGGAGAAGGAGTTCCACCACTTCTCCAAGGACATCGAGGCCTTCTCCGATTTCATCGTCTCTTACCTGAACCGGAACGGCCGATGGGCATCACCCAAGTATCTCGCCGGGGAGAGCTATGGCACCACCCGGGCGGCAGCTGTGGCTCACAACCTGTTCAGCATCAGGCACACCGAGCTCAACGGGCTGATCCTCATCTCGAACGTGCTCAACTTCCAGACCATCCACCAGGACAGGGAGTCGCGGGCGTTCCACCCGGGCAACGACCTTCCTTACATGCTCTTTCTCCCCACCTACGCGGCGACCGCGTGGTATCACGGCCGTCTGTCGAAGAAGAACCAAGGTCGGGGCCTGCGCGACCTGCTGGACGAAGTCGAGGAGTTCGCCATCGGCCGCTATTGGTCTGCGCTGGCCCGCGGTGACGAGCTCGACGAGAAGGAGCGGGCCCGGGTGCGGGCCAAACTGGCCGAGTACACCGGGCTCTCGGGTGAGTACATCGAGCGTTACGACCTGAGAATCCACATCCACCGGTTTTGCAAGGAGTTGATGCGTGATCAGCGGCGCACGGTGGGCAGACTCGACTCCCGGTTCACCGGGATCGACCGGTTCGCAGACGGCGACAGTCTGGAGAACGACCCGGCAAGCGATCACACCGGTGGCCGCTATACCGCGACCCTCAATCACTACCTGCGCGAGGAGCTCGGCTTCGACCACGACGCGTACTACGAGACACTCTCCATGAAAGTGAATGAGTCGTGGGACTACGAGGAGTTCAAGGGTCGCTATGTCGACACGTCTGAGAATCTCCGTGACGTGATGTCGAGAGCGAAGGGGTTGCGGGTGTTCGTGGCCAATGGCTATTACGACCTGGCCACACCTCATTTCGCGACTCGTTATACCTTCAATCATCTCGGGCTGGACGAGTCGCTGCGCAAGAACGTCAGGATGGAGCACTACGAGGCCGGTCACATGATGTATCTGCGCACGGAGTCGCTGGTCCAGCTGTCGGCGCACCTGAGGGACTTCGTCGAGAGCCCACGGTGAGCCGGGCTGCATCGACCTGCTATCGGGCTGCATGACCGGAGGATGACTCAGCTCTTCGAGTGGGCCTCCATCAGAGCCAGCACCTCGGGCATGTCCAGGTCGGGATAGGGGTCGGGGGCGAGTAGCCCCAGGATCCGGCTCTGGGAACGCGCCGACACGATCACCTTGTCGGACCATTTCGCGGCGAGCCGGGCCGGGGGGACCCGGCAACAAACCGGGTCGGGACATGTCGATGTCTCCCGGTTCTCGGTGTCACGGCCCCGGAACCAGCGGGCGTCTCCGAACCCGACACCCAGTGTGATGGCATGGGCGGGATCTCTTCCGGCCTCGACATGGGTCGTGCAGAAGAAGGTGCCGGCCGGGGTATCGGTGAACTGGTGATGGGTCCCGTACCGTTCGGCCGACTGAAACGTGACTCGTGCCCCCCACCGTTTGCACAGACTCTGAGTCTCCATCCCTCCATGATCGTCATGAGGAATCGGGGCGTCGTCGTTGGCGTATGCCTTGACCACCTTTCCCATTCGATCGCTGGCGATGACGTGAGTCCTGATCCCCAGATGCCGGGTGGCGATGTTCGCGGTGCGCCAAGCCGCCATCTCATATGAGAGGTAGAACAGCTCTTTGACATCCTCCACATCGATGTCGTGGTTGTCCTTGGCCGACGTCAACCTCATAACGACCGCATTCTCGGGCGCCAGCACCGCGGCGGCGAAGTAGGCCGTCTCCACGCGTTGGCGGAGAAAGGTGTCGAGATCGGGATCCCGCTCGTGGCCGAGCAGGAATCCTGCCAGTGTCTGAAGGATCGCCTTTCGCGCCTGGCGGGTTCTCAACTCGTCACGCTGTGCGATATATACCCGGCGCAGGTCGAGGTCGACGATCGACCGGGCGAAGGCAGGCATGTCGTCGATCGGGTGGATCTCGAAGCCGGCCCGGGCGGCCAGGTCGAGCAGGTTGCGGGATGAGAAGGGGCCTTCTCCCTCATAACCGCTCGAGTCGAGTGCCCGTTTCGCTTCTTGTTCCACCTCCTCGAGATAGCCGTCGTGTGATGCCAACCAAGCACTGACCTCACCATTGGCGCGTCGGACTTCCTGCGACCCAGCCGACGCCAGATTGGAGCGCTCGCGGAGCGCCTCGTGGAGCCCTACCAGATGGGCGAGTGTCTCGTTGTCCAACCGGGCGCTGGGTTTGATCGAAGGCAGATCCAATGAATCGAAGAGTGCCGTCTCTTGCGACCTGATCAGAGCGATCTCGAGGGCATCCCTCCGGTTGGGGGGTCCAGGGTCGAGGAGCTCGGCAATCTCGACGTCGAGGGCGGCGGCCAGCTCGAGCACGAGGTTCACCCGTGGCTCCTTCTTCCCGTTCTCGAGGAGCGAGAGGTAGGGCGCGGGCTTCCCAACCGCGGCACCGAGCTGATCTAGGGTCATGCCCCTTTCCCTGCGGTGATGACGGAGACGACGGCCGAGCACCAATGGGTCGAGGTGTTGAGGTTCGGTCATTTCAACCCAACCACGAAAGATTGGTCAATCTTACGAGCATATGGCTTCAACTATAGCTCCTGAGCGAAGGATACTGCCCTCTTATGAACCAGTTTCAGGGAAGCGAGGTCGAACGTCGCATCCTGACCCCCGAAGCCACAGTCTTTCTCACTGATCTCGAGTTCGAGTTTGGCTGGAGGCGAGGTCAGGTTCTCTCGGCTCGCCAGAGCCGGCAGAAACAAATCGACGCCGGTGAGTTCCCCGGGTTCCTCGCCGAGACCGCCGAGGTGCGGGAGTCAGACTGGCGCATCGCCCCGATTCCGGCTGATCTAGAGGACCGCCGGGTCGAGATCACCGGACCGGTCGACGCCAAGATGATGATCAACGCCATGAACTCAGGGGCGAGGGTGTTCATGGCCGATTTCGAAGACGCCACCTCACCAACCTGGTCCAATCTTCTCGAGGGACAGGCGAATCTCGTCGACGCCTATCAGCGGACACTTCGTTTCGAGACAGAGGCCAAGACCTACGAGCTGAATCGCGAAGTCGCGACCCTGGTGGTCAGGCCCCGTGGCTGGCATCTCACCGAGAAGCACTTCCTCGTCGACGGGCAGCCGATCTCGGCCTCCCTGTTCGACTTTGGCCTCTACCTGTTCCATGGTGGCCGGGCGGCCGCCGAGGTTGGAAGTGGGCCATATCTCTACTTGCCCAAGCTCGAATCCCATCACGAGGCGCGGCTGTGGAACGATGTGTTCATCTGGGCGCAGGACCGTCTGGACATCCCACAGGGGACGATCAAGGCCACGGTCCTCGTCGAGACAGTCCTGGCTGCGTTCGAGATGGACGAGATCCTGTTCGAGCTGCGGGAGCACGCTGCCGGTCTCAATGCCGGGCGCTGGGATTACATCTTCTCTGTCATCAAGAAGTTCCGGAGCCACCCTGGCTTTGTCCTGCCCGACCGCTCCCAGGTGACGATGACTGTGCCGTTCATGCACGCCTACACCGAGTTGATGGTCAAGACCTGCCATCGGCGGGGCGCCCACGCCATCGGGGGTATGTCAGCGTTCATACCAAACCGACGCGACCCCGAGGTCACCGACTCGGCGATCGCCGCGGTCAGCGAAGACAAGGCTCGTGAGGCGGCCGCCGGCTGTGACGGGACGTGGGTGGCCCATCCCGATCTGGTGCCTGTTGCCATGGAGCAGTTCGACTCGGTTCTGGGATCCCGGCCCAACCAGGTGAGCCGGCAACGAGACGACGTCTCGGTCGGCGCCGGGGACCTGCTCGATCTCGAGTTTCCGGGCACGGTCACCATCGCCGGCATCG
>Ga0209640_10000255_pt1 | contig 39688 bp, 51 predicted proteins | sample RifCSP10_1_FD_184018 | JGI IMG/M metagenome (GOLD analysis project Ga0209640, IMG submission 184018) | Soil microbial communities from Rifle, Colorado - Rifle CSP2_sed 10_1 (SPAdes) (version 2) | ecosystem: Environmental > Terrestrial > Deep subsurface > Rock core/Sediment | place: Rifle... | reverse complement strand
GCATTCTCAAGTGCAGTTTCCCGTGCAGCAGCTTCCTGTAAGCGATAACTACCTGCAATTTCTCTTGTTATTGGATACTGGACAGGATCATTAATAACATCATCTAATATCTTGATGTTACTAGTATGTATTTGGAATTTACCTGCACTTGTAAAAGCTTCATCAACTTGTTTGTATCCGCTTTCAAGGATGTTTGTGAGACTTTCGCGAGCGATATTACCCGTAGCATCCATGATAAGACGACGTGTATAAGGAACCGCAATAGCACCACCAAGCAAACTACCAATAGTTGTACCTAATGCAAAGTTTTTCAGTGGATCTTTCCAGTAATCCTCCAGATAAGGATGTGCATTTAAAGCACCAATTACAGCAACTTCAATAACAGCATTATCAATAACTTGTTGTGTAATAGCAGAAGCATAAAGTTGTCGTGTAGCACTACGATATTCTGCTGTAGCAGCGCCACTTTGCTTGAAGATGTTGGCTATTTCCGTCGCGAGCACCTTTTGTTTAGTACCAGCAAAGCTACCACCTACAAATCCTTCAGCATATCCAGCAGATACTACACCTCTACGCATTCTGTCTAACATCTTTAGACCAGCAATACCAGGAATAAGTGTACCACCGATAAGACTAGCAGTACGCACACTGTCTGGATTCTCACGAAAGTAATCAAAAGTACCTTGATCCATCTGTTGTAGTATATCTTCAGTCTTTACTTCAGGTGTAAAGGGCAGCGAATTCCATAGCGTTGTAGCTACATCAACGAGAGTACCAGCAGCGAATTTTTCAACATCACCAAGCACTGCACTAGCAGCATAGTTAGTGATATCATATTTTGAAGCGTATTCAAGAGGTGGCATGTTATCTCCACATCAAACCATAATCACGCGCGAATTTACGCACTTCATAGCGCATACTGAGCTGACTTATTTGGGCACCAATACGCATACGAATCCCATCAAAATCTGTCATAAGTATGCTTTTTGTATCATTGTTAATAGCACCTTGTAGAGCTGTCTGTAGCATGGCAATCTTATCCCGGTGTTGTATAGGTTTATCTTCTGGCCCCTTTATATCCTTCATCATAAACGTTTCAACAACAGTAGGTAATGGCGCAGCTCCAGTAGGATTAGTTTTAGCAACTTCAGCAATAACTACTTGTAATGGACTTCCCGGACTTATGCTATCACTACGCCAACCACTCATATTACCATAACTCTGCTCATATCGTTTCTCCACGATACGTTGTAGAAGATTTGCCAGTTGTGTTTGCTGTAATTGAGCACGTTCCGGTCCAGTAGCTACCATAAGTTGTGTTTTAAGTCTTGCTTTTTCTTCTTTAGTAATTGGAGCATCTTCAATAATTTTGAGTGGGTTAGCGATATAATCCTTAATGATATTAAACGTCGTTGTATTTTGTCCTGTAGATAATCCATTCGCCGCGCGATCATATTCATTAACCAATTTAGCAGTTTTATTACGTACGTCAAGATTAGAATCTGTAAGGAGACCATAGATATTAGTAGGATCTGCTTGTAAAACTTTTTTGAGAGTAGGTTCTTTATCACGACGCGCAACAATTGTATCACGATCTTGCACATCGTTACCAGTACTCCCATAAATGAAATGGTAGTTAGTAAGTTCTTGCGGAGTTACTGTATCCCGCAAGTCTTGTTTCCGTTCTTCTCGTAATGTTCCACGCGCTTCAAGCTTCAGTAATGTATTTTTAGCGCCTACAAGTTTAGCAACTTCAGTATCAGCGCGAATAAGACTCTGCTCAAGATGTTGTGCAGCGGCTAGGCTTGTAGTTAACCCAGACTGAGCACGAATTGTCTGCGCACTTGCTTGATTAAAACGAGCAGCAAAGCCACTTTCTACATCTAGTTGAAGATTCTTTTGTAAGTTTGCCTGAGCATCTTTATAACCACCTTCAATAGCAGCTTGACTACGAATACGTTGAAATTCTCGTGCAAGCTGTAAATCAATGCTAACAAGAAGTTGTCCCATAGCAGTCTTATGTTCTTCTCCGCTAAGACGCGGTATTCTGCTTAGTTCTCGTGTAATGTCTAGGCGTTCGACCTGACGTAGTGTAGCATCACTAACAACCTGAGCGGCTATGCGTGTATCATTTTGTTGAACTTGCGTAGCTTCCTGAGGCGCACGCCGAGGTACCGTAAGCAATACATCACCTGTAGCGGGATCAATAACTTCACGTATATTAGCACTCTTACTGCCCACCTTACTACCCGGACTCATACGACCTACTACCTCTTGGTCCGCGCCTACTAAGGTAAGATAACTATCTTCCAGGGTAGAGTCATTAGGTGTACGAACTTGTAATGCCGTATTAATTCCATCTGCTGTTCGTATTGCACTAGCATTCTTTATTTCCGCAGCCCCAGCAAATGTAGCAGCATCTTGAGTAAGTTGATTAAGTCGTTGCGCGATTTCTTCATCATCAGCAAGACCACCTTCTGCAGGTTTCGCAGGCGCAGGTGTAGAAGCTACAGCAGCTGCTCCGGTGGATCTAGCACTCGCTGGCTCAAGACTATCTGCCCAATCGGTGAGCATCTTCGGCATAATAGAGCGCGCATTCTCCACAATAGAATCCATAGTAACATTACTCCAATCAAACATTGGTGCAGTTTGTGTAGTGTTACGGTGTAGTTGATCTACTACTACTTCACGAATATTTTCTTCAGCCATGATTATATCTCCTCATTTTCAGTATAAAGTTCATCCGCACTGCGATTAAATAAAGATAAATAGGAATTACCTTCAGCAAAACTGGTAGCATCAGGATTTCCAGCAGCAATAGCATAAAAAGGTTGCACAGGTTTTTGTTGACTTGCAGGGGCAGGAGGATTAAAATTAACTGGAGTTGGCGCTATGGGCTTCCTATCGGTAGCTACAACTTGAGCACTTGGACCTTGTGTGCCTACTGTTGTTCCACTCTTACTACCTTCACTTACAGTGGTTTGGCCGGTAGTTCCTTGCTGAACAAGACCTTTACTACCAAGGATAGCTTGCAATAACATTGCTTCAGGACTGTTGGGATCACTACGAGTAAGAAGTTCAAGCGTAGAAGCAAGTTGATTAGAAAGACCACCATATGCAGTAGAGAGTTGAGAACCTAATGCAGCACCCTCTGTAGCACCACGTTCGGCAGCTCTTTGGGTAAGAAGTGCCCGCATACTACCTTTGCTAGTTCCAGCACCTTCACTTGCAGCAGTAATTTGAGGTAGTTCTCTTTCAAGAGCATCTTGCAAAGCTTTATCCATAAGAGCTTGAGCATCGGTAAATGCCGCCGCTTTACTATATTCACCTTGTTGCGTGCGGTTACGCTGGATCTCTAAATCTCTATCCGCTAGGCGCCCTTGTGTCTGTGGAGATAATGTAGGACCGATAGTTCCAGCTTGTGTAACTACTTGTTGTCGTTTAACTTCTTGTTGCGCATTAAATTGTTGCGCTTCCTGAGAAGACATAGTGCCTTTAGTTACAGGATTTTGATACATCCAACCACCTTCACGGCTATAGACAGGAGTAGCTAACGGAAACTTGGAATTAAGTTCAGCGTCACTTACAGCACTACGAGTACTTAATTGACCTATGAGAGTATCAAGAGCTGCGAGTGCCGTTGGTGTAGTATTAAGCATATTAACAGACTGTACTGTAGCTGCTCGTGTTCGTTCTGCTTGTGTAGTTGTAGATGTATCAGTGCGCCCACTGCTGACTGTAGCTTGATCTTGACTAAAGCCAAGACCCTGTAGCGCTACCGGTAAACCTGTATTACGATCAAGTGCCGTTGCACCAGCAGCTTCCGGCATATTAACTACCTCCTTCCCGTACGTAAACCACGAACTTCGAGATGTGTAAGATCGTAATTACCTCTTACACCTACATTATACCATCTTGCGCTCATACTAAAGCCCTCAACAACTTCATTACGGGCAGTAAAAGCACGTATAACACCTAGGCTTGCTTCTATATTACGCCCATCAAGACTAGCCTCTACAAAGAGATAACCGTCATATGGTGCCCTGTTAGTTAGACGTACTTCCTCAAGATCCGTAAATCCCTTACGATAATAACCTATCTTACCAAATAGAAGTTCACTATCGGAAGGATACTGATCGAAGATTACAATACTACCATTCTCCAGTAATGCACTTACTTTAGGATTAAATGTATCATACGGAACTACTTGATCCCCTGCTACATTATTGATAGGTAGATAGTCGAGAAGTTGTTTATAATTCTGTTTCATTTTACCCCATTTTTTGTAATGTACATCATAAACAAAAGCACCTAAGTAAGTAGGATAAATAGGCTCTATGCTTCCGGCTTGTAGCAATATAGTACCACTGGGGATTACTACATCCGGAATAGCAGGATATACATATGCCTCATTACCTATGTTAGTAGCATAATTACGACCACAAGTAGAACCGTTATTCCAAGGTTGCAATACTGGAATACCATTAAAGAATGAGGGCACTCCTTTCTTAGGAGCTGCTGTGCATACATCAACATAATCTACAGCTTCTGCTATAGCATCATCTACTACAAAATCACCTAGAAGTGTATAATGTCCATGGCCACTAATATCTGTAAAACCTAGTTCTTTATAAACACATGTAGCAAAATCAACATATTTAAACACAGGTAAACGAAATGTTTGCACACGTTGAGTCTGAAATACTGGACGATTAACAAGAAGTGGACGTAATGCACTTCCTGTAATGTCTCCTGCAGCAGGTTTATAAGGAACTACATCTATAGAACCACCTGGTCCTCCAGTTCCATTAGTAGCAGTTGCGCGGATCATACGATTAGTAACACCATTACCAGGAAATTCTGCGGTAGATACACTATGTGGAGCATTACCTGGATCACTAGCGTCTTTAAATGCTCTATAGTCACCTGCAAGTGAAGAAGTAGCAGCATAGGTAGCATAATCAAAACCACCTCCATGCCAAGGCATTTCAGCTATAGGCTCTTCTACTACACGTGTAACAAACTCTATATTTATACCTCTAGTAAGACTGCGTTGTAGCCACGCACTCTTAGTTGCTATACCATATTTCCGGTTAGCTTCACTAAAGAAGGTAGGCATAATGTATGGACCAAATTGATAGGTAGTATCACTTTCAAGTTTAACAGACCACGTATCAATATATTGCACAGTTCCTACTATTATAGGTGCGTGTACTTTAGCATCAATTGCAGCTTTCCAATGATCAAAGAATCGTTCCTCTGACCACCATAACCAATCTTGATCATGGAAGAAAAGCTTGTCATTAGCTTGTTGATGTATAATAGCAGCAAAACCCGCCTCAAGTTTAGGCCCCTTAGTAGGTATCATAAACTCTGTACCAAGACCGCCTATCTTAGGTATACCTCCGTTAGTAAAAGCAAAGTCTAGAAAGTAATCTTTACTGCCAAATATAGCAATAGGGTCATGGTCTTTCCATGCCTTTAAGTCTGCAACACTTACGGTCGTACTATAGTTATCCCGCCAGATAGGAACTCCAGCGGGCGCTGTGGCTTGCGTATAAGAAGTAAAACCAAATGTATTAAAAAGATAAGCCTGATCGAACGAACGCATTGCAGCAAGTATTGCACGACATTGATTAGTAGGATTTGCTATCTCAAGTGACGCCTGTTTCCAACTATATACAGCGGCTTCTACAGTCTCACTTGTAAAAGCTACACGTCCAATAAGATATGCTGGGTCAAGAATAGGTAGAAATAGATAACGGCCATTCATCATCTTTAGATACACTGGATCACGTTTCTCTTTAAGATATGTAGAGATTTCCGGTGCTACAAACTTAGTCTCTCCATTAGGTCCTATCTCAACAAGACCTTGTGAAGTAAAGGCAAAATGGAGAGAATCCGGTTCAGCAAAGCAACATTCTTCACGATAAGCAATACCGTTATTGTTGAAGAGTGCGCGACCAGTCCACAGCATAGCACTATTAGGATTACGTTCAACAAGAACAACACTCTTTGTGCAGTAAATAACAAATCCTGTACCATGCTGTAATACCGTAACAATACGACCAACAATATCTTGAAAGATAGCATTACCAGCCATTGTTTCTGGAGAAGGAATCAAATCATGTGTATCTCCAAAAGCAGACCAGCTTGTAGAGTTCTCAGAATCCCAGAAACCTAAACGACCACCAGCTTTAAATATACCAAGTTGTCCAGCCATATTAAGAAAACTTGGTACAAATGCAGTAAAATTATAACCATTTGCAGGATTAGCTTCCCAAACATTTGGTTCACCTTGGCGATAGACATATACCACATTATCAATAACGCATTTACTCCATTGTAAATGACTTCCTGCAGCAGGAGGTGCTAGCACTATTTGCTGATTCCAAGCACCAGCAAGACTTCCATCTTTAGTCCATATACCGGTATCTGCAAGGGCTACCAAGATGTTCTGATATTGAGGAGTCTGTATCATGAAGAGATCATCTACATTTTCCGCGAGCGCATTAATCCCTAGGCTAGAGTTAATGCCAAAGAAACTACAATAGCCTTGTGGTGTAGGCATAAAGTTATAGCCATCATAAGGTATTACTGGTGTACGTTGTTCCGGACGATCTTCAGCTTCTGTAGTATGCATTGTAGTTGGAAATGCATTAGGATCAATAGGAATATAGGAACGACGAAGATCTATAATATGTGCATCTTGTGCCATGTTAAGGCCTATTAAATTGACTTTGTTTACGTAGATCTTTCCATTTCTTAATAGTCTGTACATATAGTGTACCTTCATCCGCAAGCGCTATCACTGAAAAGGTAGTAGCAAAATTATGATCTACTACAAGTAGACCTCCAGCAGGGATTACAATCATATCAATATTATGCACTCCATTGGCAGGTACAGTTGCCGCAGCACCAAATTTAACGATACATTCTTGAGTAGACATAAAGGCTAGAAGTTCTGCATCACTTGGTATAGCGATATTACCTGAAGCTGCCGCAGTAAAGTCCTGTCGAATAAGACCTAAAGGACGAACAATATCAAAGGGAATCGGCGTCCCATCGGGGGCACTATGTGGATATAAACCTAGTGTATCCGGTTGGGACGCCATGTCATACCCTTTATGTTGTGCTCGGAAAGCGCGATTAGATGATCAGTTGATACGTGCAGCCGTATGTAAAGCTACCGCTCGCGCTGTGTGTCATAACAAGGCGATAGGTATCTCCCAGTATATCATTTGTAGTATGCCCCGTTACTGCAGCCGCCACCAGAACAAAGTTAGGATGCGTTTTTACCCGTATAACACCTGCTGCAGCTTGCGCACTGTTTGCAGCCAAAGTAACGTAATTACCTTGTACATCTTTCTTTTGGATACTGAGAATAAGCGTCTCCACCGTTGGCACCACAGTCACATTACAGATTACATCGATACCACGATGACGACTATTGAGAGTTTGATCAGCCTGAGTTACCGTTGCGGTCCTAGCGGCACTGGCTAACCATACAGCACTTGTAATAACAGGTTCAACAGTATGTAGCGCACCTCCACTACTTTTGACACTTTCATAGATATTAGAAGGATTTTGTGAGCGTATGATAGCACTCTGACTATATACCAATGAGCTTGCTGCCAAAAGAAGAACAGCAAGTATAGCGGTAAAGCGGAACTTCATTGTGGTGGCTCCTTAGGGTGTTGTGTGATTCCGTTAACTACTTGCTGTTCTTGCTCTTTAGCCTTTCTAGTCGTACCAAATTCAAAGTTATATACATTATCAATATAACCTAGAAATCGTCCTAACACAAGTGTAACAATACCTTTAGCAAATTCATCTATATCAGAAGCCCAAAGTGTAACAAATACAAGTACTGTAACCATAAGTATAGCAACTAGAACAAGAAAATTAACGCGCCGATATGCAGGCGATAGCGGATTAAGTGACATATTAAGAAGCTGCTTTAATTGCCTCTTCTAAGGCTTTACGAGCTGCATCATCTGCAGCAATAATAGCAGTCCATTCATCAGTTGTAAGATGTGTGCGCCCCTCAGCTTGTGCTTTAGCTATTGTAGTACTAATTTGGCTAACTTGGTTAAATAGGTTGCTACCTACACTTACCAAGTTGGTTAACATGCCAACTGCCGCCAGTATTTCCATTTAGCCTCCTTGTCGTGCTTTGAGATATACTTGAATCTGATTAAGCACCTGCGTAGCCAGATTCAGCGCGCTTTGAGCATTCAAAGTATCGCCTTTACTACTGTAAATACGTGCTATGTCAAGTCCAGCGCGCGCTTGATCTGTAAGATTAAGCACCATCTTTGCATCATCCACACTTATCGTCTTAGATTGTAGCAAAGTTGTAGCGGTAGTACGAGCAGCGGTTACACCAGTATAACTGTAGGCGAGATTCTGATCAAAGCTTTGAGGTGTTGACAAGCTTTCACAAGCACCTAACACCAAAAACGCCCAGATTAAAAGTAGGTACTTCCTTCCTGGCATACTACCTCCACATAACGATGTTACGAATCCTCGGCACCATACCGAAGATTTTTAGCTATCCTTCTAGCCCAGCCTTTGCCAAATGTAGGCCATATACTTAAGCTAGTCATGAATTCTATACGTTCAGCCAAGAATAACATAATGAGATCAGTCTCACTTTTGGAGTCCAACGCAGCTTGACTTACTGGTCCCCAATGTCCATCATCTGCAGCGCCTACAGCTCTTTGTAGTTTCCTTGTAGCAGTCTCAATACCGGAATGGATAGCGAAGTCAAGTAATTGAAATGCTACACCATCTGGTAGTTTATCGCCTTTAATACGATTCCAGAACAATTCTTTATACAGCAGTTTAGCTTGTTCACGTGTAATTCCTGCTATTGTAGTATTAGGGGGAACAAGATTAAGACGAATACCTTCACGTAAAGTAGGCCATGTAATACCAAAGTTAGTCTCACGTCCAGGATCGTCTGGATGATTAACATAACCTCCTTCATGTGGCGCTACTCGTTCGTAGATACCGTCCCAGTTCATGCAGGCTGTCCTGATTTTGCAGATGTAGCTGCAGCTTCCATAGCTTCCATATCGTCTTTAAGTGCTTGTAATCCCTCTTTACGTTTTTGTAGTTGTTCAATATTTACATCCGTGTCTATGATATGTTTATTGATAGCTTCTACATTAGTTTGCGCAATTTCTGGTGCAGATTCAACGCCAGTATCAGGATCATAACGATGAGCAACAAGTTGAAAAAGATCTTTAGTAAACCGCTGGAGAAGAACGGTATTCTTTTGTTTCTTCTCCTTGTATGCTGCCATGTCCATCCAGGGACTCCTTACGAATAAATTAATGGGTTATTATTGTACTGCGCGTACATTTTCAATAATTTCTATACGGAAAAGTAGTTTAGGTATAACACTATAATAAAGATTATAGTTCATTATATAATTGAATAGATAAAGTATCGCCAACGCATCGGCAATGTGCGCGGCGGCAAGGAATAGCTGGAGGATGTGAAGGGTCATATTAAGCAATCGTCCCAACAGGGAAATATCTATCCCCGACGCCCACAACATTCACCTTCACAAAATGCGTTGTAGTTAGTGTTTTCGCTGCTACTGCCTCAATCGCGTTTCCGGTTCCAATTGTGGTATCCAGCATCATCATTTGTTCGCTCACGTCTCGCTGCTCCAGCACTAGAGTTGGAATAGCAGCAGTGGTGCTAGCCTGATCCACTACGAGTTTTCCGGTAGTCGGACTCGTCGTCCCGATACCGACGTTGCCGTCGCCTCTTACTAGAAACAGACTTGTCCCGCCGTTGTATGTCACAGTATTGGCGCGAACATGTAAAACCTCGACATCAGAGCCGTCATCAACCGTTGAAATCACCGTTCCATCTCGCTCAGATACATTAGTAATATTGGCCAGCCAAATAGCAGGCACATTCGCGCCCATTCCGTCTGCTTGAACTTCAAATTTACTTCCCGGTCCCGTCGTCCCGATGCCGACGTTGCCGGAGGTCGGCTGCAAGATCACATAACTAGTCGTCTTGGTTGCGTGCGATGTGCCCTCTATCGTAATGTCACCGTCGGCAGCAGCCGAACCATATAGAGTTGGAATTGTTCCTACGCCGCTGACGGTGAGGTTGTCATCCACGATCACGCTGTTCGGCGTGCGGATTGTATCAGCACTAGGTGTATAAAATCCTATATTGGGTGCGACACTTCCAGTAAGTTCTAACCCACCAACATTAAGAAATGTAGTAGACGGTATTATTACTCGTCCAGTTCCTTTAGGTGTAATATTAAGATCAATATTAGCATCCGAACCTTGAGCACTTAATACAGGTCCAGAAAGAGTTGCAGCACCAGCAGCTTGTAGGAAGTTCGCTGCGCTAGCTACCCGTAGTATCTTAAATTGTTCAAGTGTATTGGTATCGCTAAAGAAATCAATGTTACCAGTACCTTTACTACTTATCCTTAGTCCTACATTAGTTTCACCTATTGATTGTAATATTGGAGATGCTGTAGTAAGTCCAGTAGTTATACTAATACCATTAGGTGCATTTGCTGCACCACCTAAAAGTTGAAGCATTTTTTGATTAAGAGGATTGATAAAAGCGTAACCACCAGTACCTTTAGTATACATTTCTATACCAATATTAGCATCACTACCTATCGCTTTTAAGACTGTAGGTTGCCCAGTAATACCAGGTGCAACTTGAAAATAATTAACAACTGTAGAACCGCTATCTGTAAATTGAATCATATTCTTACCAGCAAATTGTATTTGATTACCGCCACCAGTGCTAATACCTAATTGCCCAGCATTTTGTTTGATAAGTTTACCTGTAGTACCATCGAAAACTACAATATAATTATCTGTAGAAGAAGCAGGTCCTGTAACATCTCCGCCAGCACCAACAGTTACAAATTCAAGTCCAGTTTCACCAGCATTAACCTTAACTGTTTTACTAGCTTGTCCTGTATAAGCACTAGGTGTATCTGTAAGACCTAAGAAGTTTCCAGCAGCAGCAACAGCAAATTCTAATGCAGTTTCTCCTGCATTAACACGTACTGCTTTTAATGCTTCTCCAGTATAACTACCAGGTGTATCACTAAGACCAAGAAAATTAGTAACACCACTAGCAGGTGTCGCCCATTTAATACCACTAGTCTCAACACTATCCGCTGTAAGTACCTGTCCGTTAGTGCCGACACCAAGCCGGGCAATTACGTCGGCAGCAGTAGCAACAAGTAGGTCACCTTTAGCATCTGCCAATGTGCGCAGGAGTACATCCGCAGGAAGATCAGCATTGACAAGAGCACGAAAAGATGGTATGCCAGCTACACCAGAAGGACTAGCAAGCAACAAATTCTGAAGTTGTGAAGCAAGAGTAAATGTAAGATTACCAGCCGTAGTTACAGGACTACCTGAAACACTAAAGATATTAGGAGCAACAAGACCTACAGAAGTAACAGTCCCCGCACTTGTTATATTTATACGAGTACCAAGAGGCTGAAGAAACACTTAATGCTCCAAGGTGATTAGGAAAGTTCTACACCTTCGCCTATATCTGCATGAAAAGCATCAAGTAGCACTGTAGCCTTGGCTTGATATCGCGCGCGCTCTTGATCATTACCAATTTGACCCATGATATCCGCTACTGTCCAATCATGTAGAGCTGGCCAAACTTCATCGAGCATCCAATCAGTATCTGCATCAGCTAGCATCGCTAAATGATATTGATAGTACGCAATTTCTAAACTAGATTGTAGCTTACTAAGTTTAAACACGATATTGACACCACTACGGTACCAACTATCCAAGCATTCATGTCCATTAGGTTGAAAGATACGAGATGGATCTCTGTAGGCAAGATAAATACGATAGCCGGTAGGACGTATATATTTAATTTTCCTAAAGCGCGCAAAAGGTGCAGCATTGATAGCAAAAGACTGGGCATAATCGGTACTTACTATGTTATGAGTAAGTTCTACACGATCATGTGCCCAGCCTTTAACAGCGAAGAGTCCAATTGCTCTGTTGATAGCAGCCTTTACTTCAGCAGTCTTATCAGGCCGCTTTGTAATGTTATTGATCAACTGGACTGCTTCGCTAAAGTCCATACGCTATCTCTGCTTGGTCACTTATGCTTTAGGTGCACCAAAGGTTGCAGCGGTAGAAGGTGCAGCACCAGTAGGTACAGGAGCAACAGCAGGATGAGCTACAGCACCGGTAGGTATAGCAGGTCGAACTGGCATTGCAGGTGGATTCGGTTGTTTGATCGCAATAGCGCGTTGATAGGTAGCTTCATCAATTTCATGTACCATAAACATTGCAGATTTACGTGCAACAAAGTTCTTACGCACATAATCAATAACAGCAGGATCTGTAGTGATAAGAAAATGATTCTTGAAAGCAACACGTTCACCGTATTTACTTCCACCTGTAGTTGTACATTTGAAGCCCATGTTAGGAGCAGAACTGTGAAAGTAAGTCTGCTCAGGCTTCCCTTGTGGTTGCTGTACCATCGCTTAGCTCCTTGGTTAAGAGATTATTATAGCTGATTAACCAACATCGCCTTGTGTTAGACCGTATACGATAGCATTACCAGCGGGATTCAGATCCTCTACAGCAAATTCAGTTGTAAAGCTACCACCTTCGCTATCAACGCCGTTAGCATTGTTCTTGCCTGTACCACCAAATTCTTCAGGCCGTGTATCTCGACCATCCATGTAAGCAAGTTTGATAGCAGGCATGTCCAGGACTACCATCAATCCAGCCATACCACTGAGACCATTGAGAATAGGATGTTCAATGAGATTTACGGCACCTTTGTAGAAGAGAAAGCGATTGAAAGAGAGACCAAAAGCCCCAGTCTGACCTTGCATCATTTGTACTTGACCGTTCATACGTGCAATATCATTGATAACTTTCATTGCTGTAGAACCAACAAATGCAACGCGCTGTTTGCTATCACCGAGATCATGTGAGAATGTCCAAGCAGGTTCCAGGAATCCAACAAGTTGTGTGAGATTTGTAGTTGCACCAGCAGTATTTGTATTTGCAGCAGCATATTGTTCGGTAGCATCCACTACACCTTGTGTGCTATGTAAAGGTTGCGCTCCTGTAACATCCATTTTAGCTTGTCCGAACAGGATAGCACTTTCAATGTCCACACTGTGTAGCAATGCTCCATCTTTGCGACTTTCAGCGATGTTAGTAAAGCCCATTTCTGTAAGACTGGCTCTCGCTGTATCAGTTACAGCCCATGCATTACGGAAGATTTGTGTAAAGTTGCTGACATAGACTGTAGTGAGCCCGCGAGCTGTTGGACGTGCAGAACCTTCTTCGAATGCAGTACCAATGACAAGCAACACTTGAGCAGCCGCAATATCAACAGCAGCAACACGACCGAAAGCACGAGTAACTGTTACGTGTGTACCATCAGGTACAGCTGTAACACGCATGTTCTCTTGTGTAGCAGGATTGAATAAAACCATATTGACTTGAATTCCAGCACTTGAAACCACAAGCAAGTTAGTAGTTGCAGCAGCATTGATCCCATCACTCGCAACAGTAGCAAACGCAAGTGTCTTGGTAAAGTAACCATGTGTGGAAGATACAGCACGACTTCTACCGGTTTGAGAAGTGAGAGCAAAGATAGGTGCAGCACCATCTGGGAACAAGCGCAGCATCGCCGCAGCGAAACTTCTCTTGTTCAGCTCAGCTGGATTGACTGTGGTGTTGAACACACCACTATAGAACCCCATGCAGAATCTCCTGGCGCTTTTAGCGCATTAGGACGGAGTTTTATCTTTCAGGTAGCCATCCCAATCAAAGTTCTCCATCTCCATCTTTGCAGGCCGTCTACCTTGTTTTGGTTCACCTTCTTCATCTACTTCGGTGGAACCAAAATTAGGATTGATAGCCTTTGCCATGTCGGTGAAGAAACTCTGTGCTTTCTCTGCAATCCAGTCAGGCGTCTGATCGGGATACTTATGAGCTAACTGACTGCTAATAAGTTCCATATGCGCCTTAACAACAGGATTACTTTGCGCGCTTGGGAGTGATGCTGCTTTGGTGGTTGCAAGGAGATTGCGGAGTTGCTTAGGGAGTCCTTGCTGCTCATGTGCGGTACGCAATCCAACAAAGCGGTCTGTCAGTGTTGACATATGCTCCATTGCTTTAGCGTATGCCTGCCGTCCCACATGTTGCATAATATCCATGTGATCGGCAGGACTTAGATTTCCAGCAGCTACCTTATCTGCTAACTCTTTCGGTAAACCATCAGTAAAGTTAAGAGAACCAGCAGCTTTAGTAACAATTTCAGATGATAACTTGAATTCAGGCGCTTTAGGTGCCGCAGGATCTTCAGTATTATGGAACAAATCTTTGTAAAGGTCAAGAGGATTTTTGAAATTGTTGGGATCATTACTAGCAGTTCCAGTAGCAGGTGTACCATCAGGATTAGCAGGTGCTCCCCCTTGTGCAGGAGTTCCACCCGCAACAGGCTGTCCACCTTGTCCTGTTGGTGTACCACTTACAGGTTGTTGAGGTGTCACAGGTACTGCTTTAGCTGTTGCGCTTTTACCGAAGTTACCGAAAAAGTCCATGACGCCTGGCATAAGTATTCCTTGGTGTGGTTATTACGTTTGTTGCGATCCTATATTAACGGATTGCAGCATATGCACTACGCTGATACCCCCTTTAACATAGGATTGCTTAAGTGCGTGTTCCTGTAAATCAGCGCTTATTACTGGTAACGGTATATTAGCATTATCAGTAATAAGCCCCCATAATACTATATTAAGATATTTAATCATTACAGGTTCAGCAAGAAGTTGACGAAGTATAGTTTCCTCGGTAGGAGTAAACTGTGTTGGAGGAGGTAGCAATTGAAGTTGAGTTATTTCCACCTATATCCCCTATGTACCTTGACCTGCCTGTGGAGTCACCGCGGCACCTGGTGTAGCAGGTATTGCTGCTGCCGGTTGTGCTTGTTGTGCCGCAGTTGGTAGATATTTATCAATACCTTTAACTCCACCAAGTGACATAAGATGTGCAAACATACGTGGAAGAGCTGGTCCCCATGCAAGTTGTAATGGTTGACTTTGACCGATAAGTTGCATACCTTGTGAAAGTACTTCTGTAGCTGCCATCTTCTCAGCAGGATGAAATCCATCAGCAAGTTCGAAATTACCTATCTTAGCTTTAATAGCCTCTAATTCCTTAGCTGTAATATTATAGATCTCTCCGCTTCTCATGTTCTGAAACGGACCACTAACACCATATTGATATATATTAAGTTTAATCTGTTCTTTTAGAGGTAGAAACTTCTGGTATTCTAAGCAAAGTGCAGGAAGTCGTAGACGTTTACCAGCATTACCCATTGTATCATTCCATTCTTTACGTGTTTTATTACCTTTTTGAAATTGTCCTTGTGAAGGTTGATTAAGCCCATTAACATTATCAGCCATACTTAAGATGTTACGCATATCTTGTATTACAGTTTCAGTACCGCGACTATCAAATGGAATTTGCTTATAACTTGCTTCAAGAGTCTTACCACTCAGTAAGGAGTTAGGTTTAATAGGTATCTTTGCAGCAGGAAAAGGAGCATTGATATCATCTTTATTGACTACCATTGGATCATATAGCGCACGGTCCATAACAGCACGCCGAGCACTATTTAACCGAATGCTGAAGAGTTTAGATGCAGCTTCTTGAAAAGGTATTCCACGTTCACCCATACTTTCAGTTTGTGTACCAAAACCATCTTCAAAAGGTTGACTAACAATGATAGGAATCATATCATAGAGACTATAAATCCTTTTAGCATATACAAGCTTTTCATGATTTACATAGCAAAGTTTCCAGACTTGCGGTGTTCCTTTACGTGGAACATCCATACCGTGCTCTTCAGGTATAACACGTACATATAATGTAACAAACTCATACATATCTGACATATTTTGATACCGCGCAGAAGCACTCTTAGTCCCTGTAAGATAGGCTACCCAATCCATGAGACCAGCTTTAGCTAAGTCACGTCGGATTATGATATTAGAAATTTGAGGTGCTTGATGATAATAACCCATATGAAGTGGAGAAGATGTAGCTGAACCAATACCTAGCTTACTATTGTAGGCTTGTGAAGTGTGATAACCGTCCCCGGTTGTAGCAAAGTAGGCCAACCTTCTCTTTAGTTCCACCCTGCTTATAATTTCAATATAACCAGCATATTCACCATGATATGGTACATCAACTGGAGCAACACGATCATCGTAGATTACATTATATGGATCGAGTCGATTGATCTTGTTTATGTAATACTGTTGAGCAGTAAGTTTATTCGCGCGAGCTTCTGTGCCACTTCCAGTAACTTGGTCATAAGAAGAAAGTGCTGTATAAAGATCCAATGGGCACCAATCAATTTCAAGCGCACTAAAGTTGTATTTTGTATCATCTCGTAAGGACATAAGAAGATGCCGTGGATAGCGACCACGAATAGCATGATCATCTACAATACTTTGTAGCTTTTCGCTTTCAACAAGATTATCAACAGTAGAAACAACTGGAAAAATAGGAAAACCGCTAAGGAAAATGTCTGCGAAGTATCCTACGTAGCTATCAACTTGACTAACCACAACAGGGACAGTAATGTCATCAACATCTACTCCGCATGGTACATCTCCTGCTATTGGATCTTCTCCGTTTCCTGTATTGTTTTGTGTGTACTTATAACGAGCATATGCGATATCGATAAATTCCATCTTGTTACGAAGTTCATTTGTACGTTGATGTAGATCAAGCACAATCTTACAGTAAGCAAGTAAGGAAGCTTGTGCCTCTGCACTTAGACGTAACGCCGTAGATACTGCTTGCGCCATACTATACCCCTTAAAATGGAGTGTTGTTCGCTATTACGCCTGCTTGCAAGTCCTCGGGAGCATTCATGGGTAAACTATGTATAAGCGCCCAATGTTCATCATTACGAATATCTTCGATATAAGCATCTGCATCAAGTATATCATCTCGATTAGTAGTTTTACCAACTTTGTAAGACAAGGCTTGAAACATGTAGCGTTGGCGCGCGTCTGGATCAGCTATATACCATGTCTTATCCAGCAACTGATGTATACTTACCCTAATCCTATTATCTTTATTCTTACCTTTAGGTGTAATCTCCACAACTACAAAGTGTTCCTTTAGACCTACCTTTTCAACGATATGTTCGAACCAAAACTTTAATGTTTGCTGATACGCGACGGATTCAATAAATATAACCCTAATGTTGAAGAGAAGCGCTATTCTTACAGCTTCTTCAATGACTTTAAGAGGAGTGTAGGTGCCTGCACTTAATGCAACCTGATAGGGTACTTGTTCTTGAACAAGGAATGCAGCTACTACGTTATCATCAGCTGCGCGTTTGAAACCAGCTGGATCGATAACTATAAAACCAGCATTGGGTATTATCTCTTCAACACGTAGTGGACAGGTTGGAATAGTGCCGCTAGGAAGTAGACTAATTTGACCCACAATAGGATCATTCATCATCTCCGCAAACCAAATAAATGCTAGGCCTAAGTTCTCATCATGTTTGTATTCTTCATATAGACTGTCAAGACTACGCAATTCTTCCCATAAACTACCACCATCAGCAAGAATAGCACCGGTAATAAGGCTAGTCCAATAAGGATTTTCCTTAAGTTTATAGAGAATACAATTCAGAGGATACATATTACCAATATAGACTACCATAGACCGTAATGGATCTACAGCTTTTAGTAGTGTACCAATAAACCATTGTAGTAGACGCATACTTTCAGCATCACTATCCGCATTTTCTTTAGTTTGCATATCATCACATATAATGAAGTCCGGGCGTTCATGTCCGATATTAAGACCACGAACGCTAGTACCGCTACCTATAGCTGCTATGATAACTAGGCGCCGCCGATAGCTACACTTCTTAAGTTCCTGTTGATCTAATGCTAGATTTACAGTCCATGCACCATAGACTTTTTCCATGTTAGGACTAGCAAGTATATCATTAAGGTCAGCAATAAAGTTACGTGCATGAGGTTCTGTAGCACACACGGTAAGGACGAATGTAACCTTATCGTAACAGATAAGCCAACAGATAAGGACTTTAATAAAGGTTGTCTTAGCAAATCCGCGCGGTAGACCTAACGCGAACCTAATTACACGCGCACGCTCTTCTGCTGTATGAGCCTTTACTAACATTAACCATATAGCTATATAGAGTGGAGGAAACTTAAAGCGCATAACATCAGGAAGTGCTACTTCAGCAAAGAACTGAAAGTCAGTAAAGCCTTTCTCGAAGGCATCTACAATTGTAAATGTAGCACTACGTAGATTTATTCCGGAAGAAGGAGCTAACGTAGCAGCAGGAGGCGCAGCTCCCATAAACTGGACGTGACTATACCTACCTAAGAAGGCAGGCTAGCCACTTTAGCGTGGTGAAGAACGAGATGTAGATTGCCGTTCGCGAAGTCTACGTTCACGTGGCTGCCTAGCTTTGTAGGCTGGCAGTAGCGAGCGCGGGAAACAACTTGCGGATAGCTTGTGCAGCTTTATGCAGCGTTTGCAACTTGGCTTTCATCGCAGTCTCCTTTCATGTCATTAAGGTTGTGTTCAATTTGTTCAAACAGACGTTGTACTCCAGATACTGGCATAGCACCCATGTTACGCCCACCAATAGCAATAACTTGATTTTTACTGTCTACTATAACCTCCGCGCCTGTCGCTGGGAGAACAAGTGTAATTGAAGCACCTACTGTTGGATTAGTATAGTGACCGGCAGGAAGTTTAGCAGCAATACGGTTACGCGCGACTGTCTCTAGTATCCTGCAAAGACTTGAAGCATCCATCATCGTTAGATCCGTTTTTAATTGTTTAAGTGTAGCTTCTTCAAGATCCGTATACCTCTTGTCAATGCGTTCTGACTGTAGTTCTTTAGCACGTGTAGTTAAAGATGCAATCACCTCAGGTTCTTTAAGCCATGCGTCTATCTGTGGCTCCGAACAGCCTAGCGTCTGTGCAACAGCCTGTTTGGAAAATCCGCCCGCTAGAAACTCTATTGCTTGGTCACGCATGGGAATCTCCGTAAATCCTTGTGTTTTACTCTATAACTACATTATAGCATGTTCCGAGAGCTTTGGGGATGGTAGGGCTGGAGCTGTCGCGGCGCTATCCATATCCAATACAACAACTAGTAACCAAAGTAAAGAGGTAGCGGGTATGTTCTTGAGATTAAGGTAACCCTATATTGGTAGAGTTAGGTTTGTAGGATATTTAGTGTAAAATATGTGAGATAGGAGAGAGACGTTCCTTGAAGAAGCTAGACCATAGGACTAAAAAGGGTTCGGGGGAGGGGTCTATCTAGCGTAGCTTATCCTTATTAGGATGATGGGCAAAGAAAAACCGTCTAGCTATATTAGCCTAGACGGTTTGAGGATTGCAGCGTTATAGGCTAGGCGGCCTTAACTGCTGTTGGGAGTCCAAGGTCATCATCATCCAACGTGGAACCCTCTTGTGCGTTGTTGATGCTCTCTTGGAGTTCCGCAATCTTCGGACTGAACCTTGCTTTCTTGTCCTCGGCAAGTGTATCAATCCAAGCGCCGACATGCGCCGCGAGTGCCTCAACATACTTGTCACCTGCACTCGCAAGAACCTTGCTGCTATTCCAGAACAGTTCACCGAGCAACTGAACCGTTGCAGCTTTCTTGTTTTGCACCTGGAGGTAAGCTTCAAAGCTTGACTTGGCATCACGACGTAAGGCGAGTGCTTCGCCTGTGCGCTGTGTTTCCGCTGTCAATGCATCGAAGTCTTCTGCTAATGTCGCGCCCGGTTTCAACTGCCCACCCTTGAACCTGTTACGTGACATTGCAGCCACCCTGAACGCAATAGCCTGTTGCAGCCAGTCCGCGATCGCGTCCTTATACAACGGCACTCCGTCCTCGAACGCAGGCTTGCCTTTAACCTGCCCTTTCGCGGTATCATCAGCATCGTATACCGCTTGTTCCGCCTTGATACCGAAGTCTTGAAGGATAGGCAAGGGAACATTAGCTTTGCCGACTTCCTTGTGCTCTTTCTTGCCATTCGCCAGCAAAACCTTTTCGCTCAATACGAGCAACATACTGTTTGTAAACTTGGACATTTAGTGCCTCTCTTAGTGGGTCTAGCGATTTGGGGCAGGTATCGCTGGTAAACCTGACTTACTACAACTGAGACAAGTTTAACATAGGCGAGTTCCGCCGGTCAAGACATTTTTACATGAGATTATCTATAGCGAGGAACTACTGCAAAGATTTGCTAGGCTGTCAAGACTACTGCGTGCTCTAAGGCTATACTGTGGATATAAAGCTTGCAGAATTAGGCTATACATACAGACTATACATATAAACAGGGACCATTGGACTAATGGTGACTATGTATTGCAGATAATGTAATACTTGCAGATGTTATATTATGAATCTAAAGTTGCTAGGGCGCTAAAAATCTACGAAAATGAGGGGTATACCCCTCCCAGAAAGTGCCCATTTTCCACTACATAGTGTGCTAGTAGTCATTGTGTGTAGGTAGTGTAGTGTGTGTGCGTAGGGTTTAGTCTATACCTTATAAGGTGCTTAGTATCTTACCTACGTAGGGGGGTAATGAAATATATTAAAAATTTGTATATAGGTAAAAATAATACCCTAAGAAGGCTAACTACATATTGCAGGTAGGATAGACTATTGCACCTAGGATATACTGCTACACACTACACATAATATGGTGGGGAAAGGTCACTTCTCCAGAGGAGGAGGGTAGGTCAGATTCGTAGATTCCAAGTGATTGAATGCATTATGGATTTTTGGATTTTTCGATTTTCCTTGACATGCCGAGTCCTCGTATGCTAAAATTGGGTTATTCAATACAATGTTATCAACAGCAACAGTTTACTATAAGGACTTACTACCATGTTGAGGCTGCCATGTTAGACGATGTAGAGGTAAGTGAATTACAAGCCTTTCAGGAACTTCTGAAGGATATACAGGAACCCTCTTCTGGGATAGCGGATAGTGGACAACGGATAACGGATAATGCAAAAGCACGCGCGAATATAGACCATGCTACTACACTCTCACTAATAGGTTGGCTATATAAACATCCACAGCTCTCTACACACTACAAGAGTATTAAACGTGATGGATGGCGCATATACGTTGTAAGACAATCAAGAGGCCGTTGTTACTATAATATCAAGATTATTACAATTCCAACATGGGCATATAAACGTGATGGCACATATAGACAATGGTATGTAGCTCATGAAATAGCACACGCTCTAGCAGGTTGGACAGCTAAACATGGGCAAATCTTTATGTCTTGGCTACGTGCTATATGTCCACAAGATAGTCTACATCATGAACTTGGCTATAAACCAAGGAATGCAAGCAACGCAGGTATCACCAAACCCATAAATACGTTGTAGATAAGGAGTTTAAAATGTCAGTCAAACAAGCGGTAACGGCAGCATTTGAACAAGCTTTGCAAGATCAGCAAGCTTTGCAGGATTTACAAGCGGTTAATGCGGAATTGTTAGTGGAAGCACGAAAAGGCGGTATTAAACAAGATATTTGGCTAGATATACAAGAACAAACTAAACGCTTACAATCTCTTGAAGTAACTAATGGTAATGCTGTAGAGTGCTATGGTGACAGGTTAGATAATGAAAGATTCCAAGTCATCCTTAAAGCACGCCGACGCACAGATAAAGTCATTGAAACATACATTTTCAATAACAATATCCCTTTCTACTTTGCACAATATCTACAATACTGGCAAGCTACAAGATGGGATATGCTAGTAACCTATAACAACAGCGAACTTAGCAGCAAAAGCTATACTGCTGTCGAAGAACTCGCGACTAAGAATGTTAAACATCGTAAACGCAATCGAGAACATGAACAAGCCTACATTGTGCTACATGAGGAAGCTACAATTACATGCGAAGAAACAGGTATATCCTTCGTATGTAGACTTCCGGTTCCCGCTACAAGTCAAGCTGCTAAAGCAATTAATCTTAGTATCCTACACCCTTTAGCATTCTTTGACAACGTGCAAGCGGTATTAAGGCAATACTACAAAACAGGCATACGCTTAGAACGTGAGCTAGAACCGCAAGTATTAGCGGGTATGTTACTAACTATATGGAAACATAAAAACCTGTTGATCTGCAAAGATTATGCACGCGCTAATATGTTCCTAAGTGCCGCGACAAAACAAACTTTATCTTTCGCAGTCAGATACTATCACAATCTACCCAGCACCTTAATGATGCCTGCTATTAGTCTATATCTTGACGATAGTGCGGTTATCAAGAGTGTATTGCGTAATGTTCCATTGTCTAGCTTACAAAAAGCACAACAGGAAGCGGAACTATTCATACTAAACTACATCAAAGCTTGTAGAGGCGAAAGTCAGACTGATGAAGTCGGTCACATTAAACCTGCTAAACAATCCGCAAAAGTCAAGCTTTATAGCGATCCTAGCTTACAACAACATAAGCTTGTAAAGAGCAAGGCAACACAAGCTATTGAGCTACTCGACACTATAACAAAAGCACAAGCGGATAAGAGCGCGCACAGTCTGCTATTTGTGATTATCCGCCAAAACATTAAAATGTTGACATATCTTAGCGACAAGGCAAAAGCTGATCTAGCGCATAAGATAGTCACTACCTTTCCTAATAACAACGATGCACTTACTCTTAGTCGCATCTTTGCCGACATTGTAACAGATAAGATCGAAGATGATTTACTAAGTTTCACACAGGAACTTACACGTAATAAACAAGAATGGCAACATCAAAATAAAATCAAAGTAGATTTTATGTCCAAGATCACGAAACCTAACAACATAGATAATAAGGAGTAGATATAATGGCAATCATACACGCAGGGCAAGGTGTAACCGCGCGTAAAGATACACTTGCTTCGATGGATGTTACGCGCTATGGTTTCAACGTATTCAACGAAAAGAGGGAACGCAAACCGGGATTAAGGATTAGCTTCCTTGATGTGCGGGTAGTATATGCACGGGATACTGTCTTAACAACCGAGCGACATGGAAACATTACAGAATGGCCCCTTTATAAGGAAGAAAGTCTGCAACATGCTTTCCGCAAGGAACAAGCTGCGAAGTGTATTATTAGCTTCCAAATGTTTGAAGATGGGGAGTATTTTGCAGTTGCAAGACTATTTAAAGAGGGTAAAGTTAAACAAGCTTTGTCTACAGTTACAATTAAGGAAAGCTAACATGTCAAACGATAATACCGTAAGCTTAGCTACCAGACTAGAAAAAGAACGCAAAGCTATTGCTACTTATCTAGTCTATTATCATGGGCTTTCCGATGAACTCGCGAAAGTCATAGCAGCACAACACAAGTTAAATGGTGACCTGTATAGCTATGTAAAAACAGCACCAAATGGGGATACAGCATGATTAACTTCATGGCGCAATTGCCCATGTCGGCCAAACAACGTGAACAGCTTGCACAGCAAAATGTGCTAAAGATTATAGGTGCAGCTTTCTATAGCCTTCCACTACCGGAAAGAGCAAGACTGCGGCAAATTGAACTTGATAAGCTTAACGGGCATCCTAAAGAGGCTGAAGGCGCGCAACTAGGAACTCTAGCAGCACCAATTATACTAGCAACACTAGCGCCTGTAGTAGTAGCAGTATACGATGATGTGGAAGATGCTGAAGCTAAGAAACTTGCGCCGGAACCCGCAGTAACTCTCGCTGATCTCCCTATCAATGATGGAATTGGTGCACCATCAACAGCCGTTAAGCACGAAAGCTTTGCACTAAGCATTGTCCTAAACGCAAAGCAAGAGTTAGCAGCAGACTACGCGGAAAATGGCAAATGCTTTGTGCTTACAGGAGCTGCTGGCACAGGTAAGACTACAGCTTGTCGGGAGATAGCAAAACGGTTGCTAGATACTGGTAAGCTAGGACAACATGACTTTAAGTTACGAGGTGGAGCTGGGCGCGTTCTTGCACCTAGTATAGTTTTTTGTGCATACACTAACCGTGCTGCTAACAATATGCGCCGGGCACTACATAAAGATCCTGAACTTGAGGAACGCTTGGAACACAACATAACAACAGTCCACCGGCTTCTGGAGTATGAACCTATTTTCTTTGATCGAGAAGATGGCACTACTGGAATGCGTTTTGATCCACAGAGACACGCAGGTAATAAGCTGCGAATAACACACATTATAATCGAAGAAAGCAGTATGTTGGGGATTGATCTATGGATGAAGCTGCTAGACGCTCTCCATGCTGGCGTGCAAGTCATCTTTGTAGGTGATATTAACCAGTTACCGCCAGTCTTTAGCAAGAGTATCCTTAACTATGCTCTCGTTAATCTTCCTGTAGTAGAGCTTGATGAAGTGTATAGACAGGCGCTCGACAGTCCAATCATAGCAAATGCACATCACTGTCTAAAGGGTAAACCGCTACAGCCAGAGCCACCATTCTTCCGTATCATCTCCGGTAAAGACATTAAGAAGATACCATCAGAGACTTTCTGTGTCAATATGCTAGTCAACAGCCTTAAAAAGTGGTATGAACAGCTTGGAGAGGATGGTCAACGTATCTATGACCCAGAACAGGATATCATTCTTAGTCCCTTCAATAAAGCGGATGCTGGCACTATTGCACTTAATAACCATATCGCGCAATTCATGGGCGCAAAACGTAATGCCATTGTATATGAAATAATTGCAGGAATAAGGAAACTGTATCTTGCTGAAGGTGATAGGGTTATGGTAGATAAGCAAGATGGCTACATCACAAGGATTACACACAATGCAAGGTATGTAGGCAAGGTGCCATTACCTGCCAGCACGGAACTTACGCGCTTTGGCGTCCGCTTACTAGGTAGTAGCACTATAAGAAAGGATGAGGACTTAGAGTTAGTGCTACAAGGCTATGAGAACTTAGATGTAAGTGCAATACCCGATGAAGATGAGAAAAGGAAACAGGAAGCATCGCATATGGTGGATATTACATTAGATGATGGTAGGGTAGTAACTCTTAATAGCGCAGGAGACTTCGGAGAAGCTATTTTTTGCTTGGGGTATGCCCTTACAGTGCATAAAGCACAAGGTTGTGAATGGCGTAAGGTTATTATCCTGATGCACAGGAATCATGCTACACTGCTGTCAAGGGAGCTTATATATACTGCGATGACAAGAGCGCGCGAATATCTTATCATCGTGGACTTGTGCAATTGGCTAAACAAGGGTATAGAAACGCAACGAATAAAAGGTAACAGTGTGCAGGAAAAGATAGAGTGGTTCAATTCTGAGGTATCCTTAAATGAACCGGTGCCGTGTGTTCCATAGGCTATTCAATGTCACCAAGGAGAAAGGCCATGATGCTACTTAATGGTAAGACACTCGACCTTGACATGGCTATCAGAGCAGAAGATGGTAAACATTATCTTGACATGTAGCAAGGTGAAGATGATGTTATCGTTGATGGCTTGGTGCTTACAGCAGATCAATATGCTTACTTGCGCGCAGCAGGAGTGCAGGAAGTCTAACCACGGTAAGGGAACGGGTGCGGTTCGGTAGAAGTCCGATTAAATCTCCCTCATTGAGCTGGAGCCGTATTGAAGATACTGCTTGATGGACTTTATCAAGTTACTTATAAAGGTATATGCGCTGGTTTCGTAGTGCAACAGGGGCTTATCAAGATCTGTGCTCCAGTGCTAAGAAAGCGCATAGACTTTTTTTCTCAACTTGCTATAAGAATAGGAGATTAAGATGAACCAAGGAAATACTGCAAAACTGCTCATTGAAGTAAAGATGAAGTAAAAAGGAACGTTAATGCCCGATTATAAAGGACCTCCAGTGAATCCTAACGAGGCTATAACTAAACGCTTTGTAGAAGAAAATGATGCTACTAAGTTCAAAGAACGCATGAATCATCGTATCTGTGTAAGTTATAGCGGAGTTGTCGTAAATATATGGCAATGTAACGTGCATGATAATGAATTTATGGTAGAAGCACAAGCACTCGGCACAATCTTACACCTTATCTATTTCATTAACAGCACATCTATTGATTTACAAACATTACTGCAAAATGCTTTTCAAGACTTTGGTCAATATGTAGTTCATGCGCGCGTCGAGGAGCACGACAGTGTCCACTAAAAACAACTTAGTCAACACCGATCTATTATGTTTGCTTATTCTATATGTGCGTAGTCAAGATGAATTATATATTAACTATCACGAAGGATTTATAACACTAGCAGATTGGCTGTATCCACAAGATATTGAAGCCGTAGATGTAGCGCCTATATTACTAGGTGGTTATCCAGCAGAACTAGCGCCTGATATATGTAATGCATGTCTTGCTGAACAACCTGAGACTATAGGCGGAAGGGTAAGACATTATTGTCCAACTTGTCAAGGTAACATAGCATGGAAAGATGTAGTGCTTCACACAATTTGGGAATACAGATTTTGTGAAATACTACATGTAACAGCAGCCTACTTTGACTACCATCTAGCTCATGCTCTACGCTACATAAAAGCAACAACTACTAAACATAAACAATCCGCTGCTTGGAATGCTTGGGATAATCTTGATACTTACGGGCCATCGGCCTAAGGAGATCTAGTATGGAACCGCCTAACGACAACATTATTAACCTACCAGGAATTAAGGATAGTGAATTTGAGACTATCCCCGACGATAGTGAAGTTAGTTTGCAAGACTTGTATGATCAAATCTACAAGTCTGGTGAGCTTATCATTATCATCGACAAGATTGATGAAGTTGGCGTGCGCAAAGGTCTTAGCAGTATCAAGGCTAAACTTGCGCAGAAGATGAAATCTGCTGGCTATCAACCGGACAATGCAACACTGGAGTTTATAGTGCATGACTACCCGGATACAACTAAGAGCAAACTCCAGATTGTTTTTAAAGCTAAACCGACAGTTAAAGTGCATAAGATCATAGTGCCGCAGGACTAGGCACATGTCTATTGCACTAAGCCAGTTGTTACAAACCAAACAAAACAGAAACGGTTTTATACAAATGCCGTTGCTTTCGCACATCTTTAATAATGTTTATATTGGTATGTCTCCAGTATATTGGCCTACACCACCAAGTATGTTTCATACAATCTTTAATCTTTTTATAAAAGAAGAATATCCAATAGAAGCAGGACAAATACGTTATAATCTAAATATACGAGATAGTTTTATTTCTGATCGTATTCCTGCACAAGAACTTATACAACATACAAGACTTTGCGGTAAAACAAGTAAAGAAGATCCTCGTCTTATACTAATTCATTGCCAAATGGGAATTAACCGTAGTGCATTATTGTGTGCTATGGTTCTCATGATGGAATATGATAAAACAGCAGAAGAAGCAATGCAATTGATAAGGAATAAACGCAGTGAATGGTGTCTTATGAATTTTAATTTCGTAAGATTCTTACTTAAATTTGAAGGAGCAAATAACCATGCCATTAAGTCAACACGATCAGAAGCTTGATTACGATGGTAGCTGGGCTGATGCTAGTAAAGATTGGCCTTGCGTAGTATTCAAGTCTAAAGTTGTAGCAAAGCAAGCCTATGTAGTTTGCTGGAAACACGCACGAATTCCATACGGCTGCTACGTGCTTGTAGATAATGAATTACGTGTGGAATCGGAAACACATAAAAAGAAACTCCTATCTTATTTAACGCTTGTAGGTATCAATCCTAATCTACAAGATTTACGTAAGGAGAAGTAAATGGCACAAGAAGTTGAGACGCTCGCCGGGGATGTTACAGTAGAAATCGAAACTACAATGTCTACAGAGCAGATACAAGCAATGATAGCACAGCTTTCTGTAACAGAAGAAAATGAATCTTTACGGAAAGCGATGGATAATCTTAAAGGCGCATTAAAAGCTAATCCTGCTGCATGTGCTGCCTTGCTACCGGAAGATATAGGAGCAATGGTCAGTGTGTTGAAGAAAATAACTGGGCGCGATATTGAAGATGCTGCGGCAGGTAGGAAAAAGGGGCAGAAGAAAGAGAAGTTTGATATAACGAAACTTACTCCCGAACAAGAACAATCTATAATGGATGATCTCTTTTAATATGCTAACTATCATTGAGATTACTTTCATTGGGTTATTATTTCTACTAGTTCCATTAGCTCAATGGGGATCATTCTATTTAACAATACTTGGCCTATACATTCTAGGTCGTATTCTTGGAGAATTAAAATGAACATACCCGGCTGGAACAAGTTGGATGCTGAACAGAAAGCGCTCGTGGAGTGGCAATATCGTATATGTGGAGACTTCAAGAAAGCTCTGTGGGATGCTGTCGCACACGCAGATGATGACAATCTTATGCTACTAAGCTATGGATTTCCAGTAGAAGTTAGTGCATACAAGAAATATACCCGGCAAAAAGGTTACTGGTCTAATACAGTAAAGCTTGCTGGTGGTGATGTTGCAGCAGGATACTAACATGGCTTTATTCTACGCAACATTTCCCCCACATCTAGTTAATCTTGCTAATTGCTACGTTGAAATTGAAGCTCCTACAGAGAAAAAAGCTAAGAAGATAATGAGTAGCATATATGGTTTAAACTGGGGTTATCTATATGCAGAAGAAAAGTTCAAGTTCTACATTAAAACCCGTAGATTAATTTTACTTCCACCATTACTAACCGAACAACATCAACAAGGAGGACATTGGCGAGGAAATGTGCTTAAGAAGCGGCGACAAATGAAACAGTCTATTGGAGATTAAACATGCTAAACTGGCTACAACGTAGAAGGCTTCGCTTTGTGTTCTGGTGGATTGATATTAAATTCGCCTGCAACTGTTATATAACCGCACGTAAATCTTCCAAACGGAGATTACGCAATGTCCACTGATCCACCACATGAATATGAAGATGGTTGGTATGATGGTTGGGATGCTTGTCACGCACGCTTTGCAGAGATACTTAAAAGGTTTCCGCTGCAATGCGCTATGATAACGGCAAGACTACCATTACATCCTTCACAACCGGATGCAGTTATTGAACCTCAAGATTGGCTAGCAGCACAAGGAGTTAATCATGGCTGACTTTTGTAGTCAATGCAGTATAAGAAACTTTGGTGAAGATTTAGGCGATCTTGCTAACATAACTACAGAAGGGCATTATATAAACGTAATATGTGAGGGTTGTGGTTTTACTGTAGTAGATTATCGTGGTGTATGTGTAGCAGATAGATGTTTGGTTATACATCCATTAGTTCCAACGAAACAACTTACCGGAGATTAATATGTCTAAGAGCACACAAGATCTTTGCATTTGGTTAAATCAGCTTGCTCAGCAACTTGAAGAAGATAATATGTCTATACAACTCTTCGTCGATAAAAGCTTCCGTATCTATATAAACCGAAGTGATGAACCGGTTTATGATAGTGATGATCAGCCTAATCCTATCGACATTAACGATCTTGCTTATGAAGATGTGCAAGATTTCAGTGATTTTCTCAAGCAGATAGTAGAAGATGCACGAGATCATCCTGAACCGGCCACGCCATTACCAATAGAAGATACTACTACCGTTGGAGAAGCTATCGAAGCACCTAAAGGCTACGAAGATAATCTTGATAGTCCTATCAATAACGATGCATAGCTAGTTAAGGTGCTTAGCGTGCGTCGGGTCACACCTATACATCCTTACCGGCTTAGTGACTCTACACTAGGTTTACTACGTAGCTGTGATAGACTCTTCCAGATCGAGCGCCTCCTTGATACAATCCCTATCGTTAATACTCCACATGCTGCACCTATTCGTGGCACCGCTTTTGGAGTTGGTGTGCAGACCTACATGATTACTGGAGATATGGACAAGGCTACTATAGCTTGTTGGTTAGCCTATTGGCCAGTAGTAGAAGAGCGTTATATATCCTGTAATCGCACACTAAATAATCTATGGTGCGCACAAGATGAACTTGATAAACTGCGACGAAGGTATAAAGTTGCACGGTTCAACGGTAAAGATGCCGCAGAACTGTCCTTCAGACTTGATATCGATGAGCACTGGTTCTACGTAGGCTACATTGATCTAGTGCTATACGATACGGAAGATAAGATATACGTTATACTTGAAGTAAAGACTACAGGCTATAATCTACATGATTTGAAACCAGTCTACAAAAATAGCGGGCAAGCTCTTGGATACAGTATCGTGCTTGACCGGATAACTGGAGAAGATCAATCTAAATATGGTGTGCTGTATTTTGTATGCCGTGATAAAGGTGCAGAATGGGTGCCTGATATTTATGTGTTTCCATTCACGAAAACATTACTAGACAGATATAATTGGTTTATCAGTCTTGGTATCGACGTTGAGAGGATTAGCAGAATGCTAGAAATAGGAGTGTTTCCTATGCGTGGTAGTGCTTGTGTAAGATATAATAAAGTATGTCAGCATTTCGGAACTTGTTCTATTACACAAGCAGATGTGTCTAGGAAAGTAGTGGCTGATGAGACGGACTACCAGTTTACATACAAGCTGCCAGAGATCATTGCAGATCATCTAGCACGCTTGCAACGTGAAGTAGCAGAAGTAAATTAACTTACTTGGGAGATATTATGCCGCATGATGTAATGAGTGGAGCACTTCTTGCAGCAGAAGCAAAAGAAATTAAACCCATTTTATGTATCTATCATGGTAATTGCGCAGATGGTTTCGGCGCTGCATGGGTTATACATGAATGGGCAACATTAACTCACACACCGGTTGAATTCTTTGCTGCGGTTTATCAAACTGGGCTACCTAAAGATACCGATCTAGAAGAGCGAGAAATATATATTGTTGACTTCAGTTACAAGCTACCACAGTTACTGGAACTAGCAGAAAAGGCTAAGTCTATTGTGATACTCGATCATCATAAAAGTGCGGCCGAGGATCTACAGAATCTAGTGCATCCTAAAATCAATGTGCATTTTGATATGGAGCATAGTGGTGCTATACTTACATGGAATCATTTCTTTCCTAATGATATACCACCTCCACTGTTATTGCATATCGAAGATCGTGATCTTTGGCGCTTTGCATTACCTAACACGCGTGAAATACACGCAAATGTTTTTAGTTATCCATATGATTTTGCTATATGGGATCAGTTAATGCAAGCTAAAATTGCAACGCATATTATCAGTGGTGTTGCTATCGAACGTAAACATCATAAAGATATTGCAGAACTTGTTAAAGCTTGTATGTGTTGGGGTAATATCGCTGGTTATGTTGTTCCTGTAGTATCATTACCTTACACATTAGGTAGTGATGCTGGGCACTACATGGCTGAGACATTTGCACCTGATGCATTCGCTGCTTGTTACTATGATACACCAAATGGCCGCTGTTTTAGCTTACGCAGTATCGATAAAGGTGTAGATGTTAGTGCCGTTGCTAAGAAATTTGGTGGCGGTGGTCATGCACGAGCTGCTGGCTTTACTGTTCCTAATGATACAATAAACATACATCCAAAGTAATTTATCGTAACCGTGACCGTAACCATAAACCGTAAGGAGATTATCATGAGTCATGTTACTGATAGTATTGAAGCTATGCTTTTCGATGAAGTTACTTTCAAACCTACAGCAGAAATACTACATAATAAAAAAGAAGTGATTACAGATTGGCCTATCTTTGAGATTAAAGGTAGTGCTGGCCAGACATTTGATGTATGCACTACGCTTGAAAGTGCGCGAACTATCGTTGCAGGCTGTCGACTAAAGCGATATGAAATCTGGCAGATAGACAAAACTGGCATGAAGAAACAAATCATGCGAAGCCATAATGAAGCAGGCTTTGCGGTTCTCAACACAACATTACGAGACAAACTAAGGAGCTTTAATGGGCGCGGGTAATGATTGGGAGAATGGCTATGCTAAAGGCCATGAAACCGCACGTAAAGAATTTCTACAATTTGATACACTACAGGCTGAGTTTATGCAAGTATGCGGGCAATCCCGATTTACTTTAAATGATATTGTAAATGCGGAACCTGGCATAGCGCATGATGTGTTACAAAGTGTTAGTCTTTGGCTTGCTCTTATCAATGAAGAAATTAACATTGAATTGCGTCCATTTATCAATGATGTATTCTATGGAAACATAAGGTCTAATGGGCCTGAAGATAGACTTACTAAATTAGTTCGCATTGCAGATGATATAGGCGATAGTATTTATGTGCTATGCGGATTAGCTAACTGTCTTGGTATACCACTAGACAAAGTGTATGCTGAAATACATAGAAGTAATATGACTAAAGCTGTGCCTGTAATAGAGGGTGAATCAGGCGGCACAAAGATTACTCATTACGAAGTGCAACAGCGCGCGGATGGTAAGATATTAAAACCGGAAGGATATAAACCTCCTGACATTCGCACCATTCTATTACAACATATCCAAAAAGGCGCATAATGGCACAAGAACATAAATTCTGCACTGATTGTAATTTCCATATATCTAGCATGGATGGTATTTGGAATAGCTGCACACATCAACAAGTTAATAGAATTGATCCAGTTACAGGTAAAACTGTGCATCCGCTGTGTGGTCTTACTAGACTATTTGGAAGTGCCTGTGGACCGGATGCTAAACTATTTGTTGCTAAGGAGGTTGCTAAGGAGAAAACTAATGAGATTAAATGAAATTGCAAAGGCAGTTAAAGATCTATGAAAGCTAGTTAACTATGAGAAAACGGCCCAGATTAGCCTATGGTAAAGCTAGATTAAAATCTTTTGATGTTGCTTTTATAGAACGTGTAAAAGATCGTTATCGTATACAAATTCAACCCACTTTTGAGCAGTGTGGTTATATACTTACAAAACCCTGTAAGATATGGACAGGAGCTACGAATGATGATGGATACGGGCGTGTCTACATGCGTGATACAGTAGTAACGGTACATAGAGAAATATATCGTATTTTATGTCATAATGGAAGTTACCACCTTAAATTAGTTTTGCATAAATGTGGTACACCCCCATGCTATGAAGAAGAACATTTATATGAAGGAACAGATAAAGACAATGTACAGGATGCTATAAAGCACGGTACTTTTTGGAGTGTACAATCTAATCAACGTATTAAAGGAGATAAAAATGAAATTAGATGAATTAGCTAGGGCAGTTAAAGCTAGTGGAAAGCCGGCAGACTGTTGGTCACTGCTTATTTACGGTAGTCCTAAGATAGGAAAAACCCAACTTGCCGCTACCATTGCTAAAGTTCCAGATATTAAGAATGTCTATTGGTTTGATATTGAAAACGGTAGTGAGACACTTATAACAATGGTCAGGGAGAAACTACTAACAGAAGAACATGCAGCAAAAATAATACTATACAAAATACCTGATACTAAAGAAAGTCCAATGGCAATGGAAACGATACTGAAGTGTCTTACCGTGCGCGCAGATCATATAGTATGTGAGGCGCACGGTAAAATCAACTGTGTCGCATGTGCTACCAAGGATGCTAATGGTAAGGTTAGTAGTTTCAATGGCACACTCTTCAACATTACTAAATGTACTAAAGATGATGTGGTAGTGATTGATAGTGCTAATGCATTAGGTATTTCTATTCTTAATTATTATTTATTAGGCAAAAGTGTTGATTATAAAATCGGATGGGATGAATATGGGCCGCAAGGTTTAGTGCTTACCGATGTATTGTTAACGGTGCAAGGAGCGCGGCGAACTAACTACATCCTAACCACGCACGAACTAACTATAACAACTGTGGAGAATGACAAGGAAGTAGATCGTTACTATCCTGTAATCGGAACCAAGAATTTCAGTCTCCAGTGCGGAAAGTATTTCACTCACATAGCTTACCTACAGAAGAAGTTAGGTAGACATGTTGGGGGCACTGGATCTACATATCGTCAAGATGTGCTTACCGGCAGCCGCGGAGGTTGGATGCTGGAAGAGCAAAAATATCTTGATCTATCTGTATTATTTGCACAACTTAAAGGACCCATAACCAATGCTTCCACTAAACCTGTAAACTTTATAGAAGCACTAAAAGCAGATATAAAAAATACTTAATACTACATAATGCTACATGCTACGTGCTAAAGGCGTAAGCCAAGTGCTGGTATTCAGCACACTTTATAATCCTTTAACCATTTCACCACTTCCTTTTAGGAGAACTGCAATGACGAATGGCACAATAGGTACTGAAGCTGGAACTGTTGAGGCTCTCGCTCAAGCTGAGAAGCAGGTCAGCGAAGAAACGCTATTGGATCTTGATAGCGTTGAGGATATGGACTTCGATACCATTGAAGACGCACCGGGGTTTGTTACTCCCCCCAATGGGCTCTATGTCCTTACAGTAACAAAGGCTTGCATTGAAGCCTACAAGACCAAGGCACGCAATGGCAAGCCAAGCGAGAATCGCAAACGCTTTGCTCACTACTACAGTATTGACAAGGTGATCGAGCTGGAAGATGCTAACGAGCAGTCACCGAAGATTGGTGACAAGTTCAGTGAACGCTTCATGTTCAACGATCAAGGCTTGAAGTACTGGAAAACCAAGGCAAAGTCTATTCTTGGTGACATAGGTAAGCAGACTGTTGCTAATGTGCTGAAAGAGCTGAGCAATGGTAGCTACACCTTCAAGGCCAAGATCCAACTGAAGGATACCAAAGGCGACGACGGCAAGACATACACCAATGTGCAAGTGCGTGTTATGTCGAAAGAACAAGAACCTTCCTTGGAAGCTGCTGGACTACCAGTTACAGACGAAGCACAGCTGTAACAGACTCCTGCACCTTTCCCTCCCGTTAGGTGCAGGCTTTTAAGGACAAGCTGTATGTTGTTGGACACTCCATGCAGCTTGTCCTCTTTTTCCTTTTAACACAGCAAGCAAAGAGTAAGGAGTGCTATGAAACAAAGCAAAGCAGGTAATCAGATAAACAGTCCTGCGCATGGAACAGTTCTATCCACTGCTGAAACTCTCGTCTATGGTCAACGTAGTAAAGACTACGGACATCCCTCTCAGCACTTTCAGAACATCGCAGAGCTATGGAATGCTTACATTGGTGTTAAAATAATACACCAGAATGGTTCAGCACATCTAAACACTATAGATATTGCAGCTCTCAACATACTACAGAAAATCGCGCGCGTAGCTACCAATCAACAGCACATGGATAGTTGGGTTGACATAGCAGGCTATGCTGCTACAGCGGAACGGATAATTAGGGATATTTAGCCGTGCTAGTTCTTGTTAATTATAGCAAAGAGGAAAAGGAACGCCTTCCGATACTAGGAAGTATACTGAAGAAACATAATATCCAAGCTATTGCGAGTCATGCTACATACGGTATCAGCGACTTACTTGCTACTGCAAAGAAGGGACATGCTAATGCTGTTATTGTAGCAAATGAAGGAACTTTACAGAATCTTGTACAAACGCCTAATAAAGCCGGCGCCACTCTCAGCACCTTTCGGGGAAGTCGTCTTAACTTCTCCATACCTGTACTTGTAATAGCGCCACTAGAACAACTCCACACTATTAAATATGGTCGTTTTCTTCTTGAACAAGACATAGCAAAGCTCGCATTTCTAGATAAGAAACCATTACAATTAAAATTCAAGGTGCTCGAAACCGTTGATGATTTTGTAGATGCCGAATGGATACTAGAAAAAGCTTTACTTATAAGTATTGACATTGAAACTGACGAGTATAGTCGCATTACATGTATAAGTTTTACCGGACTTCTTGCGCCTAATAAAACTTATACTTGTGTTATACCATTTATAGACTTCGGATTAGATCACTTTGACAATCCTCATACATATACTTGGGCTATACAATGTATGCAAAGTATATGTATGAATAAGATACCTAAGATGATGTTTAACAATACATATGATGCAGCTTATCTAATTCGCTATCATGCTTGGCCCAACAATCTGGTCATTGATGTAATGGGTCTAGCCCATAGCCAATACAGTGAGCTTCCTAAAACCCTGGACTTCACTGCATCCTTGTATTGCTATGACTACTACTATTGGAAACATGAAGCAGACCTCGCACGTAAGAACAAAGATATTCGAGCTTATTGGGGATATTGCGCTAAAGACTCTTGGTGGACACTTCGTGCATTATTATATATGATGCCACAATATCCTGAATATGCACTTAAGAATTATCAAATGCTTTATAAACTTACCTTTCCGTGTCTTTATTGTGCCTTTGAAGGGATACTTGTAGATAACAAGGCACGCGAAAAAGTCTTAGCATCCGCTACAACAAAACTAAGTCAATCCTTAAAGAACTTACAGATCATGGCAGCTGATCCGAACTTCAATCCTGGTAGTCCTAAGCAGGTAGCAACTTTCCTCTATGATATCATAGGTGCGCGCACACTTACCACAAAGAAAAAGGATAAGCATGGTAATGTAACTGAGGTAAAAAGTACGAATGAGAAGGTGCTAAAACGTGTAATGGAACAGCATCCACTTCTTACCCGCATTGTCGATGACCTACTGACCTATCGTGGAGAAGCTAAAGCTATAGGAACATACTTCAAATTCGCGCAACTTAATGGACGGTTAATGTATCAACTTGGTCCATTTGCTGCTGATACTGCGCGTTTTAGTAGTCATGCCAGTAACTTTACATTACGGGATGAAGAAGGTGAATGGAAAAACTACGGAACACAAATACAAAATATACCTGAATATGCTAAAGAGATGCTAATTGCTGATGATGGTTGGGAACTATTTGAAGCAGATAACAGTAAAAGTGAAGCTAGATGTGTTGCATATTTTTCATCTTGTAAGTTACTTAAAGATGCACTCGCTGACGATAAGAGAGATTTCTATAAAATACTTGCAACTATTTTCTTTGGTACTCCTTATGAACAAGTAACAAAAGAATTTCGAGATCGTGTTATGAAACGTATTATACATGGTATTCATAATATGATGGGTGTTGATGGTTATATTAACACAGTAGGAGTTAAAGAAATATTAGTATCTGCAACACTTTTACACATGAAGGTAGATGATCTACGTAAGTTTGTTACATATCTTCTTAGTATTTATCATAAACGCTTTCCTGAAGTGCATGTTTTTCATAATGAAGTTAGACGAGAGATTTTACGTACACATAAGTTTATAAGTCCTGGAGGTTATACACGTTATTTCTTTGGTGATATTGTCAATAATCATAAGATTATGATGGGTGCTTCAGCACATGCACAACAAAATTTAAGTGTAGTTATTCTTAATAAAGGATTCTGGAAAGTCTATAAACTTGTCGTAGCTAATCCTACAGAATTACGGTTGAAGGCCCAGATACATGATAGTAATTTCGGACAATATAAACAAGGATTTGAAGATAAATATCGTCCGCTTATACTTGAAGCAATGAATAATCCTGTGCGCATCCATGATGACATGCTATCCATACCGGTAGATTGGAAGCATGGACTTACATGGAAGGCACTTAAGGATGGCTAACAACTTTTACCAGGAGTATTTTGATTATGTTGGCCCTACTGAATCTCCTAGGATTTACCATCGTTGGATGGCTATTAGCACTATAGCTGCTTTGCTTGGGCGTTCGGTATACTTTCCATTTGGGCATAGCAACATTTATCCTAACCATTATATTATGCTTGTTGGGAATCCTGGTGCTCGTAAAGGAGCAGCTTTAAAACCCGCAAAGAACGTATTAAAAGCAATTGAGTTTGATAAGCTAGGCCCAGATCGTATTAGTCCAGAGAAGTTTCTCGGTGAAATGATGGCGCTTAATGGCGAAATAGAAATTGATGGTGTTGATTTTGAGAACTTAAACTTTAGTACACCTAGTGAAATATATGTTATAGCTGATGAATTTGGTGACTTTATACGTGGTAATGTAGATTTTATACGGCTGCTAACAAATCTATGGGATAATCTTGATCACTATAAACATCCAAAGTTTCATGGTAAAAGTGTTTATGTACATGAGCCTACTATCAATATTATTGGTGCTACTACACAACAAGATATGTCTATTACACTTCCTTTTGAAGCTATAGGACAAGGTTTTCTTAGTCGTTTTATACTTATATATGGTGAACCAACTGGTACAAAGATAACTTTTCCAGGCAGTGTAAATCCATATAAGATGATGATAATGGAAAAGAAACTTAAAAAGATACAGGAACTCAATGGAAAGATGCAACCAAGTGATGAAGCGAAGAACTTCTTGGATAGAATCTATAAGAGTTACAGTGATATTGATGACTACAGGTTTAAACACTACAATACACGGCGCTTCACCCACCTGTTAAAACTATGTATGGTGTTTGCAGCAATGGATGAAACACTTATTATAAGCCCGCAGCATGTACTACAAGCAAATACTCTTTTGTATGTAACTGAACAAAGGATGCCGAAAGCATTGGGAGAGTTTGGTAAAAGCAAGAACAGCGATGTGGCTAATAATATCTTAGAGTATCTAAAGACTGCAAAGCGCCCAATGCAAATACGGGATATATGGAAGAAGGTAAGTCAGGATCTTAATCGTATTGACGATCTTGTTGAAATTATCCGTAACTTAGAGGCAGCAGAACGAATACAGAAAAAAGAGATGGGCGGTAAGGTAGGCTTTCTTCCATACTACAAGACTGATAATCAGTGGGACAAAGACTTACTTATACAACAGGAGTTTCTTACAGTTGAGGAGATGGTATGACTAATTATACTATAAAAGAGGCATCAATACTATGACAAAACGTAACCGTAAAAAAGATACCGGTATTGCAACTATAAAGTCTACCGATAGTAAAGGTAAGACTACAACTATAGAGATGCAAGAGGCTGTGCGAGATGCTATACAAGCTCATGACTGGACACAAGGTCCACGAGGACTACCTGTATCAAGCAAACAGGCGCCTAACTATGATCGTATGACAACCAAGGAACTCGCGGCGGCTGGCTACAACGGCTTCAGGATTAACAAGCTAACCTTACAGGTCGAGCTGTGGGTACTTGGACGAGTGCGAGGACATCGTAGACTGCAGGACGTAGCTAAGAATCCAGGCGTACTTGCTAACCTACACGAGGAAGTTTTTGCAACAACTGGTACGGTCATACAGGTAGATGTTGACCGTAAAGTAATCAAACACTAAGGCAACTGACGTAGTTAAGGAGCTTATTATGCCGCGTAATATAATTAGTACCAGCTATAAAATTACTATCGAGCGTATTGAAACCGTTGAACAGGAATACTATGAACATAAATTGCTAGAGAAACGGCCACTTACCGATGAAGAAAGAGAAAAAAATCATCGGTATCTACAAGAAGTAGGTTATAAAGATGTTTACGGCTATACAGAAAAAACTACACTTAAATTAGAGCAAAATAAAACTACCGTATATGAACAAACGTTACCTGCGGATGATATCAAGGTACCAGAACTTGTAGCCCATATCAATAAAAGTGGGCGTGGTTACTAGTTATGGCTGGACGTTTACCTGAGCGTGTACACGGGGAATTGCATGAATGTACTAGATGTGGGCGCATATTACCATCCACAGCATTCTTGCAATCTTCCCGCTGTAAGACTACTGTGATTAGT
>Ga0209640_10000253_pt1 | contig 40029 bp, 36 predicted proteins | sample RifCSP10_1_FD_184018 | JGI IMG/M metagenome (GOLD analysis project Ga0209640, IMG submission 184018) | Soil microbial communities from Rifle, Colorado - Rifle CSP2_sed 10_1 (SPAdes) (version 2) | ecosystem: Environmental > Terrestrial > Deep subsurface > Rock core/Sediment | place: Rifle... | reverse complement strand
GTACCCGAGCGAAGCGAGTGGTACATGGTGGCGGCGGGTAGACTCGAACTCCCGACTCCGCGGGTATGAGCCGCGTGCTCTGACCAGCTGAGCTACACCGCCACTCTCAACCCTAATCTACACAATCTACCCAATCTACACAATCTACCCAATCTGCCGCCCGTTCCCCGAATCGACCGATTGAGCAGATTGGGGAGATCGGGAAGATTGGGAAGATCATTTAGGGTTTGATCGTGATCGTCAGTGGTGACAAGGTGAGCTGGCGACGAGTGGACCCTTCGACCTGACCGAGAAAGATGGCCACCAGTTCATAGGTCCCCGGGTCCACCTGGCGGCCCTGCAAGTCCCGCTGATCCCACGTCACGCGGTAGGCGAGTTCTTCGCCGGGACTGAGCCTGACGGTCTGGACGACCTGGATGAATGCCCGGTCGTGCGACCACCGCCACACCTCGTCGCCCCTCGGCCGGCGGGCGATGACATCGTAGCGCTGGCCGCTGGGGAACAGCACAGACACCGGGACCGGCGCGGCGTTCCGGATAGACAGCGCGATGGCGATAGGCACACCGACGGCAAACGAGGAGGCCGGCACCGCCGCCCGTACCTGAAGGCTGCCCTCGACGCGCTCGACGGTGGTCGGCGCCACGGCGGCAGTGATCGCGACCACGCCCACCAGGATACCCAGCAACAGCGCCTGCACGCTCAATCGCCTCCCGTGAAGTCAGTCCCTACTCCCGATAACGCAGACGGCCCGACGAGAGTTCGCGGGGCGCGCAGGGGAACTACTTGATGCCGATCCGCGGGAGGTCGAAGCGAATCTTCCCGGCGGCAATCTCCTCCAGGGCCACGGTGACAGGGTTGCCCGAGTCCACGTCCACCATCGGCAGCGCGCCTTCCTTCAACTGGCGGGCGCGCTTGGCCGCGACGATCACCAGCGCGTACTTGTTTTCGACGCGGTCGAGCAGAGCCTCAAGAGGAGGCTTGATCACGTTGAACTCACCTCAGATGGGGAACACGGCTTCATGGGGACAACACCTGATTTTACCGCCCTGCCCCTGCCAGCGCAAGGTATTTTGGTAAGATGGAACGCATGTCCTTCCGGATCCATGCACTCGGCCTTCTCGGATTGGGCGCCATGATGTCCATCATGATGACCGCGCCCGTGATCTCCCTCTACCTCCACGCGCGCGGGCTCCCCGCCGCGCACATCGGTGCCGTCATTGGCATCACGTCGGCCGCCCTGGTCGTCGCCGAAGTCATCCTGGCCGTTGTGGTCTCGTCGCGCATCGGGCGGCGGGCGACGGTGGCAGCGGCGCTGGCCGGAAGCGCAGGTATGCTGGGCTGGTTCCCGTTCATTGGGTCGCTGGCGGGACTGTACGCGAACCGTGTCGCCTTCGGCGCGATCCGCGGACTGCTCTGGCCGGTCGTCTTCGCCGAAGTGGCTGATTCGAGTCCCCCCGACCGGCGCGGCGTGGCCTTCTCGATCTTCTGGTTGTATTTCGGTGTCGGATTGCTCCTCGGACCTGCCGCCGGCGGATTGCTGGGAGAGCGGTTCGGGCTGCAGTCGCCGTTCTATGCGGCCGCGGCGATTTCAGTCCTCACCCTGGCGGGCATTCGGGCCATTCGGCCTGGTCACGACACGACCGTGCGCCGGCCGATGCGGAGTTATGGCGTGCTCATCCGCACGCCGGCGATCCCCGTCAACTGGATGCTGACCGTGTGCAATGTCGTCATCTTCAGTATCTATCTCACCTTCCTGCCCCTGCACGCGGCCGGAGGGGGACTGAGCCCTGCCCAGATCGGGCTGATCTTCACCGCAGGCGCGGTGGCCTTCATCATCGGCCAGGACATCCTGCGCCGCGTGGGGGACCGTGTCCCCGCCGAGCGCCTGCTCGTCCCGGCGTTCCTGGCCCGGGGCATCAGCACCGCCGTCGTTCCCCTCTTGCCGTCGTTCGGCGCGCTGCTGGTGGTCAACTTCCTCAGCAGCGTGGTCACGGCCGCGATCCCGCAGGCGTTGTCCGTCCGCATTTCCGGCCTGGCGCCCCGCGGCCACCTCATCCCCGCGATGGGGGCTTTCAACGCGTCGGCCGACCTAGGATTCTTCATCGGGCCGGTGCTGGGAGGGCTTGCTGCCGCCGCGGGGCTGCAGTGGGCGTTCCTGCTGGCGATTCCCGTGACCGTGCTGGCCTTGGGCCTGCTGCGGGCGACCTCAGGACCCGGGACGCACGACCCGGTCGAAAACCATCGCTCCGAACAGGATGCCTAAGTAGAGGATCGAGTAACCGAACAGCCGCACTGCCGACTTCGCGGTCTTCTCTCGCCACACCCGGACGGCCAGCACGAGGAAGTACGCGCCGGACAACCCGGCCGCCGCCGCGTAGAACGGCCCCAGACCCGCCGCCGGATACATCAGGAACGAGACGGCCACGAGCAGGGCCGAATAGGTCAGGATCTGCCGGCGGGTGGCATCTTCCCCGGCAACCACCGGGAGCATGGGCACGCGGGCTCGCGCGTAGTCCTCGCGCCGGTACAGCGACAGGGCCCAGAAGTGCGGCGGCGTCCACAGGAAGACGATCAGGAACATGAACAGCGCCGGGAGCTCGATCCGCCCCGTCGCCGCCGCCCAGCCGACCAGCGGCGGCACCGCGCCCGCCGCCCCGCCGATGACGATGTTCTGCGGTGTCACCCGTTTCAGCCACACGGTGTAGACGAGCACGTAGAAGAGCAACCCCGCCATCGCCAGGACCGCGGCCAGCAGATTCACGAAGACCGACAGCACCGCAAAGGCCGCAAATCCCAGGAGGATGGCAAACGCGAACGCGAACGGTGGATCCACCCGGCCCGCCGCCACCGGCCGCCGTCTGGTCCGGGCCATCAACGCGTCGATGTCGCGTTCCAGCACCTGATTGATTGCGCTCGCCGAGCCCGACGCGAGCGCCCCGCCGAGGAGTGTCACGATGATGATCCACGGCGACACCCGCCCCGGTGCGGCGATCAGCATGGCGGCGAGGGTCGTGACCAGCAGCAGGACCATGACGCGCGGCTTCGTCAGCGCTACGTAGTCGAGCACCTTCGCCGTCGTCGACCGCGGCAACGCGGACGGTCCTCCCACAGTGACGTCGCGGGGCGCCGTCTCGGGGACGCGGCGGGCGAGGACGAGCAGCACGACCAGCGTGGCGAACAACGCGGCCGCGGTAGCCAGGTGGGCCGTCGTCACGGGATCGGCGAGCCGGTACTCCACATTGAGCGCGCCCAGGATCACCTGCAGCACGAGGAGCCCCACGGCGATGGCCGACGCGGCCAGCAGCGGCGGCCGGCGTGCCTGGGTCCGGTACGCTGCCGCAGCGGTCGCGACAACCAGCAGACTCACCACCCCCGCGGCGACACGATGGTAGAAGTGCACGGCGACCGGTCCCTGTAGCGAGGGCAGCAGGCGGCCGTAGCACAGCGGCCAGTCGGGGCACGCCAGCCCTGCCCCACTCGCGCTGACGTACCCGCCGATAAGGACCAGCACATAGGTCGCGGCGAGGGTGACAGCGGTCAGTTTCCAGAATCCACCGCCGGCGGCGCTCGCGTCGCTCGGGGTCTCCACCATGGCCGCCGCGGCAATCGTCACGAGGATCGCAAAGAACGCCATCGCCGCGCCCAGATGCGCTACGACGATCCACGCGGTGAGCTCAGACCGCACGGTCAGGGCTCCCAGGCCGATCTGTACGATCAGCAGCAGCAGCGCGGCACCGGCCAGCCGTGTGATTCCCGAGCGCAGCGAGAAACGCCGCAGGGCTGAGCCGGCCAGCGCAAGCGTGAGGAGGGCGACCAGCGAGGCAGCGAGCCGGTGGCTGTACTCGATTAGGACCAGCGGCTCAAGCGGTGGGATCAACCGTCCGTAGCACAGCGGCCAGTCCGGACAGGCCAGTCCCGCCCCCGTGGCGCGGACGACCCCGCCGAGGACGATCAGCAGGAACGTCGCGGATGCGGTGACAAGAGCGAGGCGAGTAAAACTCTTCACATGGTGCTATTCGCGGCCAGCGGTACCTGTCCCCTCACTGAAGATGCATCGTCGGGACGGCCGCGGTGATCATCGTACGCATGGATCACCCTCCGGATTCATCCCGAACGAACCTGACTGTGAACGGTTGCGGTTCCCATGGACTGTCATGTCAGGTTCGTTCGGGATTCACCGCCGGGTCTGACCTCGGTGTGCGCGGAGTCCTCCAGCAGTGTCACCAGCGATGAATGATCGAGGTCGCTGCGCCCTTTGCCGGCCAGCGCGGTGAACGCCTCCTGCACGACCGCCGTGGCAGGCAGCGGCACATCCAGCGCGCGGGCGGCCGATAAGGCGTTCTTCAAATCCTTCTGATGCAGTCTGACCCGAAAGCCGGGTGCAAAGTTGCGTTCGAGCATTCGCTGCCCGTGCTGATCCAGAATACGGCTCTGTGCGAAGCCGCCCAGCAGCGCCTGGCGGACCTTCGCCGGATCGACGCCGGCCTTCGCCGCCAGGACGAGCGCTTCGCTGACCGCCTGAATCGTCAGCGCCACCACAATCTGGTTGCAGATCTTGGTCACCTGGCCGGCACCGTGGTCCCCGACGTGCACGATGTTTTTCCCCAGCGCTTCGAAGACCGAACGGACCCGCTCGAACACGTCCACCGGCCCGCCGACCATGATCGAGAGGGTAGCCTCGATCGCTCCTTTTTCTCCGCCGCTGACCGGCGCGTCCAGCATCTGCGCGCCTCTGGCTTCGATCGCGCCGGCGATCGCCCGGGTCACAATCGGCGAGATCGAACTCATATCGACGAAGACACTCCCCGGGCGGAGCCCTTCCAGGACGCCGTCAGGACCGTGGACGACCTCCTGGACATCCGGGGAATCAGGCAGCATCGTCATCGTAATGTCGGAGTCTGCCGCCACCCCCCGCGGCGAGCCGCCGTCTCGTGCGCCGGCACTGACCAGCTCGTCCACGGGCCCTCGGCTGCGGTTGTGTACACTCACCTGGTACCCCGCGTGCAGCAAGTTCCTCGCCATCGGCCGGCCCATGATGCCCAGCCCAATGAATCCAATCCGTTTCCCGGCCACGCGCGCCTCCCCCCGATGGGCTAGCTGCTCACGTAGCCCATCGACGCAATCCATCCAAACGAGTCTTCGGTTCGCCCCGACGGTCTGTACTCCAGCCCGACGAACCCATCATAGCCCTGCGCATCCAGCTGCCCCAGCACGTAGGCGAAGTTGATCTCCCCCGTCCCCGGTTCATGGCGGTCCGGGGCGTCGGCGATCTGGACATGGCCGATGCGGCCGACGTGCAGGCGCATCGTCTGCGTGAGATTGCCTTCCATCCGCTGCATGTGATACACGTCATACTGCAGCCGGGCATTGGGGGCGTCGATCTCATCAAGCAGCCGGATCGCCTGCGCAGACGTCGAGAGGAAGAACCCGGGGATGTCGTATGTGTTCACGGGCTCGACGAGCAGGGTGATCCCGGATCCGGCCAGTTCACCGGCCGCGTACCGGAGGTTGTCCACCAGGCAGCGCCACTGTTCACGCTCGCCGATGGCCTCGCTGCGTTTCCCCACCAAGCAGTTCAGCCGCGCGCAGCGAAACCGCCGGGCGAGGTCGACGGCCCGTGCGACCCCGGAGCGGAACTCCTCCCGCCGGCCGGGGTCGGCGGCGATGCCCCGGTCACCGGCCCCCCAGTCCCCGGCGGGGAGGTTGAACAGCACCTGGGTCAGACGCAGCTGGGCCAGGGCCGCGGCAATTCCATCCACGTCCTCGGCGTAGGGGAACATGTACTCGACCGCGCGGAACCCGCTGCGCGCGGCCGCCTCGAAACGCTCCAGGAACGGCCGTTCGGTGAACAGCATGGTCAGATTAGCGGCGAACCGCGGCATGGCGACCTCCCCGTACAGTTTCTCGGTCTAGTGCCGAGGCGGAACGGCCTGTCCGCGGAGCCGGGCATACGGCGGCAGGGGCCCGCCCAATAAGGGCGCCGCGTATTCGACAAACGCCGGCGTCACGTCATTGCCCGCGGCGGCGATGAATTCGTCGGGCACAGGCCGGATTCTGTTGGCGACCTGCTCGAGGGGGACCAGCGCCGTACGGCTGCGGTACGGCGCGTTGCCTTCCCGCTCGAGGATGACCATCTGGCCGCTGGCGCCGGCGGCGGCATGGGCGACCGCCGCCTGCCCGACGCGCCATGCCTCTTCCACGTCGACCGGCGAGGCCAGCGCGGCACCGACGCGCTGGATGGTTCCCGGCTTGTCGAAGCGCGCTTTCAGCCCCAACTCGCCGCTGACCCACGCGCAGAGCACGGCAGCCGCTCCGCCTAACTGGGGATGCCCGAAGCGGTCGACGTCGACCGCGGCCGTCGAGGCCGAGAGGTAGCGGCCGTGCTCGTCTTTCTGTCCTTCGCAGACCGCGATCACGACGTGGCCCAGCGCGCGGTGGACGCGGGCCACATCCGCAAGGAACGTGGCCCTACGCAGGGGGCGCTCCGGAAGATAAATCAGGTGGGGGGCGGCACCGTCGTGGGTTCGCGCCAGCGCCGTGGCCGCGGTGATCCAGCCGGTGTCCCGTCCCATCGTCTCCACGATCTTGACCGTGTCCACGACGCCGATCGCTTCGGTGTCCAATCCGGCGTCCCGGACGGACAGGGCCAGCCAGCGCGCCACACTGGGGTAGCCCGGGCAGTGGTCGGTGGCGACCAGGTCGTTGTCCACCGTCTTCGGAATGCCGACCACCCGCAGCTCGTACCGCTCCCCGGCCGCCAGCGCGGCCAGCCGGTGCGAGGTGTCGGCGGAATCATTGCCCCCGATGTAGCAGAAATACCGCACGTCGTACCGGCGCAGAATTCCAAGAAGACGCGCATAGTCGTCATCGCTGAGCTTGTACCGTCCGGATCCCAGCGCCGCCGACGGCGTGCGCTTGAGCAGTTCGACGGCATCAGGAGGTTCGGCGCCCAGGTCGATGAGGTCTCCCGCCAGGAGCCCCTCGATCCCGTGGCGCATCCCATAGATCCCCGTCACGGCGGCGTGCCGGTGGGCCTCCTGGATCACGCCTGCCAGCGAGGCGTTGATCACGGCGGTGGGGCCGCCGGACTGGCCCACGACCAGGGTGCCGGGCAGCGGGGTCATTCAGCCAAGGTGGGCGAAGCGATCCAGTTCCTGTCCAGACGCTTCGGCGAGGTGGCCGGCGGCGCGGTCGGCATCCCAGCCGTCATGCACGATGCCGTGCACGGCCTGCGCCACGGCGCGGGGATCTTCCGCCCCCGGGAAGGTCACGTTGCGGCCGACGAGGGCGCCGCGAACGGTCGCACCGGCAGCCATGCCGCGCACAAACTCCGTGAACAGCCCCCGCGGGTCACCCGTTGACTCCCCGCCCAGCATCAGGATGGGCAGGGTCGTGGCCGCCGCGACGACCTCGAACCGGTCGCAGTACGGGATCTTCAGCCACGTCGTCAGCGAACTCGCGCCCAGCGCGGATGCGACGCCCACGACCTTCACCAGCGCGTCCGGGGTCTTCACCACCTTGACACCGGCGGACGTTCTCTCGACCATCAGCGCTTCGAGAAACACCGGGATCCCCACCCCGGTACACTCGTCGATCGCACGGACACAGTAGCCGATTGTCTCCAGGGACGCGGGGTCGGCCGGATCGAGACGGAACATCATCTTCGCGCCGTCCAGCTGCATTTCCGCGATGCGCGCGGCGGTGAATCCGGTCATCCGATCGTCGAGCTCGAAGGCCGCGCCGGCCAACCCGCCCCGGTTCATGCACCCGATCATCACCTTGTCATCGAGGAACCCCGGCCCGTCGGCGTCCCGGTCCATGTAGTGAAGGATGAGGAGGTCGTCGATGATGTCCGGCGTCCCCATCACGCCGTCGAACTGGCCCGACGTCAACACGCGCAGGATCCGGGCGAGCAGCGTCCACCGGTTGGCCATGGCCAGCGGGTCGTCGCCGACCCGGAGGACCATCCGGGCCGGATGGTCGGCGGCGAGGATCGCCAGCTTCCCGTCGGGGGCCAGGGCTCTGCGGCGCCGGCGCTGCTTCGCCGCCTGCTCTGCCGCATCGGGCAGGTTGATTCGCGTCTCGACGATACGCGCGTAGGCCGCCTGCGGGAGATACGTCTCGGCGCTGAACGTCGTCGGCGACCGCGCGGGCGTGGCCATGTCAGGTGGCCGCCGGCAGTAGGTAGAGGCCGGAGGGGCGGAAGGTCAGCCGGACGTCCTCCCCCGATCGCAGCGGACCCCGGGGCATGAGTGGCTCGGCGACGATGACTTCGCCCACCGGCGTTTCGACCAGGTACTCGGTCACCGTCCCCATGAAGAAGGCCGTCCGGATCCGCCCGGAGAGGCCGTCGCCGTCGGTATGGAGTTCGATCGTTTCCGGGCGGGCCATTACCGCCACATCCCCAGACGGCGCATGCTCCTGCGTGTACGCAAACGTGTAACTCCCGACGCGGACCATCCCGCCTTCGTGGTGTCCCGGGAGCAGGTTGGCTTCACCGATGAAGTCGGCGACGAACCGCGTGGCCGGGCGCCGGTACAGGTCCGTGGGCGAGCCGACCTGCTCGACGCGCCCCTGGTTCATCACGACGACCACGTCGGACAGCGCCAGGGCCTCGGCCTGATCGTGCGTCACGTAGATGCTGGTGATCCCCAGGCGGCGCTGGAGTTCGCGGATCTCGGCCCGCACGCGCTTGCGCAGCTTCGCGTCGAGATTGGACAGGGGCTCGTCGAAGAGCAGGACTTTCGGCTTCATCACCAGGGCACGGGCGAGCGCGACGCGCTGCTGCTGGCCGCCCGAAAGCTGTGCGGGATAGCGCGCTTCGACCTGGGGCAGCCCGACCAGGGTGAGGACGTCCGCCACCTGGGCCCTGATGTCCGCGTCCCGGAGGCGGGCGATGCGCAGTCCATACGCGATGTTTTCGAACACGGAGAGGTGGGGGAACAGCGCGTAGGACTGAAACACCATCGTCACACTGCGGTTGCTCGCCGGCAGCGGCGTCACGTCCTCGTCGCCAAGCCAGACCCGGCCGGCGGTCGGATGCTCCAGCCCGGCGACCATGCGCAGCGTCGTCGTCTTCCCGCAGCCCGACGGCCCGAGCAGCGTCACCAGCTGGCCGGCCGGGATGGTCAGCGTGAGATCCTCCACCGCCACGAACGAACCGAAGCGCTTGGTGATGCGCTCCAGGCGCACCGGGACTGCCGGCGGCCGGGGTCCGGGGTCGGGTGTCCGCCCCGCGGCGACCGCCTGCGTGTCTGCAGGATCCATGTCAGCGACTCCTGTCCTTCCCGTTTCCCGTTTCCGGCATCAGGGCATCAGGGCCCGTGCGGCGGCCCGCGTGTCGAGGCGCCGGTTGATCGCGTACAGCGCCAGCACGACGGCGATCATGAACACCGTCAGCAGCGACGCCAGGGCCGCCCCGCGGCCGAGGCTGCCGTATTCGACGTACGACAGGATCTGCGTCGTGGCCAGATTGTGGGCCGGGGTGATCAGAAAGATCACCTGGCTGATCGCCGTCATCGCGCGCACGAACGCGAACACGAGCCCGGACAGCAGCGCCGGGACCATCAGCGGCATCACGATCCGCCGCAGCGTCGTCGGCGAATTCGCCCGCAGCATCGTGCTGGCTTCTTCCAGCGACCGGTCGATCTGGTGGATGGCGGCCACCCCCGAGCGAATGCCCACGGGCATGTTGCGGAAGACAAACGCCAGGATCAGGATCAACTCCGTACCGGTCAGCAACAGCGCGCCCTGGTTGAATGCCAGGATGTAGCCGATGCCCATCACGGTCCCGGGCACGGCGAACGACAGCATGGATCCGAACTCCAGCCCGTTGCGCCCGGGGAAATCGACGCGCGTCACCAGGTAGGCGATCAGGAATCCAAGCAGCATCGACGGGACGGCGGCATAGGCGGAGAGCTTGGTGCTCGTCCAAAACACCTGCCACCCCGTCGGGGAGAGCGCCCGGATGTGCTGCAGTGTCAGCGTGTAGTCGAATCCCCACAGCCGGGTCACGCTGCCGACGAACACCGAGCCGTAGAGGGCCAGGATCAGCAGGACCCACCCCAGGAAAATTGCGGACGCCGCGTAGTCCAGTGCGGGAGGCAGCGGCCGGGGTCGGGCCGCGGACGGCTTTCCCGTGATCGTGACGTAAAAGCGTCTGCCGATCCAGTAGCGCTGGACGAGAAAGATCGACAGCGTCATGATCAGCAGGACCACGCCGTAGACGGCCGCTTCGCTGGGATTGAATCGTCCGATGATGGCAAAGAACACTTCCGTCGCCAAAAAGGGCACGCCCCCGCCGACGATGATCGGGTTCCCGAAGTCCGCCAGACTCTCGATGGCCACCAACAGGAATGCGTTGGCGATGCCGGGGCGGGCCAGGGGCCAGATCACCGTGCGCAGCACGTGCCAGCGCGACGCACCCAGGGTTTCGGCGGCCTCCTCCATCGCGGCATCCATGGCCTGCACGACCCCCTGGAGCACGAGGTAGGCGATCGGCGCATACGCCAGGATCTGGGCGACGGCAACGCCAAGGGGGCCGAAGAACACTCCGGTGGCCAGGAACCCGCTCGCCGCGGCCCCCAGCGGCCCGAACGCCACGATCTCCTTCGTGACAAACCCACTCCGGCCAAACATGTAGATGAGGGCCAGGCCGAGCACGAACGGCGGCGTGATGATCGGCAGGATCGAGAACGGGCCCAGCAGCTGCTTCGTCCGCAGCCGCGAGCGCTCCGCGAGCAGGGCGAACAGGAACCCCAGCGCCGTCGCGGCGATGCCTACGACGATGGCCAGCAGCACACTGTTACGCAGTGCGCCGAAGGCCAGATAGAGCACCGCCAGCACCCAGCCGAGCACGCCGACGCCGGCCGTCCAGCGCACCACGCCGCCGATGGTGACCGGACGCCGGCTCAACCGGAACAATCCCCCCGCGGCCGCGGCAGTGATGCCGGCGGCGGCGGCGACCAGCGTCTCGTTGCGCGGTGTGCCCGGGTTGTTCAAGAGGAAGAAGGCCGGAGACTTCAGCGTCGACCGCACCGCGTCCAGCGTGAGTGCGCCCTTCACCAGCACGCTGGCCTGCAGCACCGTCCACAACGGGTAGAGGATGAACAGCAGCACGAATGCGGCGATCCAGAGGATGCTCGTCGCCAGAAATGCGTCGGTCCGCAGCATCCCCGACCACGCCATGCCCCCTCCGAGGATTGCGAGGAATCCGAAGAGGGCGGCCACGGCGGCAGGACCGGACGGCTGGCCCGCACCATACAGGTACCCCAGCGTCAGCACCGCGCCGATCACGCCGAGGCCCACGGCCAGCCGGCCGCGCTCCCACAGCGGCCGGGGAACCGTGCCGATCAATATCGCCAGCGCGGCGGTCACGGCAACGGCGACGACCAGCGGGGCTCCGCGAAGGAGTTCCAGGCCGGTGGACCCCGGAGCGAAGACGAACAAGTCACGCCCGGCGCGCGACCACGGCAGCGCCAGTGATCCAAGGAGCGTCACTCCTCCCCACACGATCAGGGTGGCGTTGGGCGCGGACCGTGCGAGCGGGAGCGCTATTGTGCGTGCCATGAGACCCTAACTATCGGTGTTCGGGGTTCGGTGTTCGGGAGACCCGGGGTGTGGCGAACCCAGAACCTCGAACACCGAACCCCGGCTCCTTACTTCGGCAGCGGAAACACCTGCTCCGTCCACCGCTTGACCAGGCCGTCCCGCACCGCCTGGGATCCGTATCTCAGGAAGTTGTACCGGATCACGTTGAAATCCTGAAACCGCGGGGCCACGCGCGGCACGGGGGTCTTGCTATTGGACGGAATCTGGTACGACTGTCCGCGCGACGCGGCCAGCGTCTGGGCGGCCGGCGTCAGAGCCCAGTTGATGAATGCCATCGCGTTGGCCCTGTTCTGGGTGGCCTTGACCAGGCTCAGCCCGCCGATCTCGTACCCGGTGCCGTTGGACGCGGCATTGTAGGTAATCGGGAATCCCTGCAGGACCTGGTCGACCGCGTCGTGGATGAACGTGATCCCGATCGCGATCTCGCCGCGGCCGGTCAGCTGGCCGGGGGCGGCCCCGCTGCGCGTATATTCGGTGATGTTGCGGTGGATGCGCTTCAAGAGATCGAACGCCCGCTCTTCCCCGTAGATCTGAACCAGCGTCGCGATCAGCGTGTAGCCGGTCCCGGACGTGTTGGGATTCGGATACGCGATCAGCCCCTTGTACCGCGGGTCGGCAAGGTCATCCCAGGTTCTCGGCGTGGGGAGATTCCGTGACCGCAGCAGGCGTTCATTGAGGGCCCATCCCAGGATGCCGGCGTAGAGCGGGATGTACATCGGCCCGCGCGGCCCGGTGACCGCGTCGCGGAACTGTGCGCGCAGGTCGCCCCAGGCGTCGGGCCGTACGAACTCGGTCAAGCCTTCCTCGTTTGCGACGATGTGCGGATCACCCGTGCCGCCGAACCAAACGTCAAACGACGGGTTCTGCCGCTCCGCGCGCAGCCGTGCCAGGGACTCACCCGAGCTCAACCGCACGAAGTCCACCTGGATTCCGGTGGCCCTGGGAAATTCCGCCCGCACCGCATCACACCACGCCGGGTTGGGGCTGCACAGGACGGTCACCCGCCCTGCCGGGGCGGCGGACACGGCGCTGAGTGTTGCCAGCACGAGCGCCACGACGAGCGGGAGTGCCAACCTCTTCATGCCATCGCCTCCTTTGATTGAACGTGCCTGGTACCTCGTGCCTCAGAACTACTTCCGCGGGAGGGCAGCGCCGCCGAGGATCGCCCTCATGTGGCCTATCGCCTGGCGGGCGGCCGATTCGGGATCCGGATCGGGACGGATTTCCACCGAGAGATATCGGGTGTAGCCCATCTCACGCAAGGTCGCGACGATGTCTGAGAAATCCAGGTGGCCCCAGCCGGGCGCGCGCCGGTTGCTGTCGGCGACATGGACGTGTCCCAGCCGGGTTCCCGTGCGCCGCAGCGCCTCAGTCGAGGACACCTCCTCAATGTGCATGTGAAAGGTGTCGGCCAGAATGCCCAGCGCCTCGCTGGCCGCCCGGTCGAGGAGATCCAGGGCCTGCCCGACCGTCGTGATGTAGTCCGTTTCCGAGCGGTTGATCGGTTCGATCAGGATGCGCGTGCCAGCCTCCTCCGCCGCCGGCAGGATCTGCCGGAGGCTGTCGAGGAACCGCCGCTCGGTGGCCTCCTTTCCCGCGTCGATCCGGCCCCGCAGCAATCCGATGATGACGGGGGCGCGGAAACGTGTCGCAAACACAAGGTGGCTCCCAACTCGTTCGATGGCCCGTGCTCTGATGCCTGCGTCCGGACTGCTGAGGCTGAGCCCATCGCGGAGGTACGCCTGTCCTGTCCCCACCGCGGCCACATCCAAGCCGGCCGCCGACACCGCCGCCTCTACGCGGTCCCCGTCGATCGCCGCGGGGTCCCGGACGGCCAGCTCGACGCCGTCGTAGCCGAGGTCGGCGGCCAGACGGATCCCCTGCTCCCACGACCCCCGCAGCGTGGCCGCTTCGAAGTCGGTCTCTTCGACGGAGACGACGAGACTCAACCTCATCGGTCATTGCGAGCGCAGCGAAGCAATCTCGTACTGTCCGATAGTGTCGAGATTGCTTCGTCGCTCCGCTCCTCGCAATGACATGCCTGGATGGATTCCCTGGTCACGGTGGCCATCCGAGACTATAGATCGACTTCCCCCCCTTCGCCGGTCCCTTGAGCACGGGGTCCAGCTCTTCCTTGTCGCGCTCGGTCACGAGATCCACCGGCGGCAGCGCACCGGGGGGGAAAGTCTTGAGAATGTCGGTCACGAGTTTCTCGATGTAGTCGAGCAGGGCTGCCACGCCGGGCAGCGCCTTCTCGGCCGCGGCCAGCGAGGGTTTGCCGACCACGCCCTCGATGTACGCCTTGACCTCGATCGGCCCGGCGCCGATGTGGCCGTACCAGTTGATGGGCCGGCGCAGCAGGTTTCCGGCCTTGTCGACGTGCCCCTCGGGGAGGAAGCCAAACGGATTGTTGTCCACGGCCCACTCCTGCTTCATGAGTTCCGGAAACAGCGCCAGACACCAGGAGGTCTCGACCTCATCGGCGTGGATGAAGGGCGTGTCGTACGGGCCGCCGTCGACTTTCAGTTTGAAGGCATCCGGGACCGCATGGTACCAGTTCAGGTTGACGATCAGCGCCGGCACCCGGTAGCGTTTCCCGAACTGGTGAATCGCGGTGGGAATGACGTACTCCTGGCCGTGCCCGTTCAGCAGGATCTGCTTACGGAACCCCATGTTCCAGAATCCGGCGATCATGGCGCGCAGAAAGGCCGTGAACACCTCCTCGGGGATCGGCACGGTCCCGGGCATCCCCAGGTGGTGGTACGGGTGGGATCCCCACCACAACGGCTCCGAGACGGTGCACCCCGTCCGTTCGGCGACCGCCTCCGCCATCCGCGACACCAGGAAGATGTCCTCGCCGATCGGCGCGTTGGGTCCGTGCGCTTCAGTCGCGCCCAGCGGCACGATCAGCACGTCGTTGGTGCGGAGACGGTCTTCGATGTCGCGCTGGGTCATCGTCTGCAGGTAGATCCCCGTGCGCCTGTCCATGTGCCCCCCTGGCGGGGGCAACTTCCAGCTTCCTGACATCTGTCTGCTCCTCTCTCAACCTGCCTGCTGCCTTCCGCCTTCGGGCAGTACATGGATTCGCTCCGGCGGAATCTCGAGAAACACGTCTCCGCTGAGAACGTCATCGCCTGGCGATGGGACGTCGACAATCCACTGGGTTCCGTCGACGTCCACCCAGTACCTGGCCAGCGTCCCCAAGAAACTCATGGCGGCCACTCGTCCGGGAACGGCGTTGGCGCCGGCGGAAAGCTGCCGCCGCATCTGCACCGATTCGGGCCGCAGCACCAGCGTCACCGGACCCACCGCCCGTCCGTGGATGCCCAGGATCCGGCCGCCGGCGCGGACGGTGCCGTCCCCCATTCCCTCTGCCTCAATGAAATTCGCCAGCCCGACGAAATCGGCCACGAAGCGGTTCTGGGGACGGTGATAGATCTCCAGCGGCGCGCCGACCTGCTGGATCCGTCCATGGTTCATCACGGCCACGCGGTCTGAGATCGCCAGGGCTTCTTCCTGATCGTGCGTCACGTAGACGGCCGTAATACCCAGCCGCTGCTGGAGGAGCCGGATCTCGGTCCGCACGCGGACACGGAGTTTGGCGTCGAGGTTGGACAGCGGTTCGTCGAGCAGGAGCACCTCCGGCTCCACGACGAGGGCGCGGGCCAGGGCCACCCGCTGCTGCTGGCCGCCGGACAGCCGCGAGGGGAACTTCTCCCCCACCCCAGGCAGACCCACCAATTCCATCACGTCGGATCCCCGCCGGCGGGTCTCCGCGGCGGGCACGGCCCGCATGCGAAGGCCATAGGAGACGTTCTCGAAGACGGTCATGTGCGGGAAGAGCGCGTACTCCTGGAAGACCATGGCAGTCCGGCGCCGGTGCGGGGGCAGGTCGTTCACCCGATCGCGCCCGATGAAAACATCGCCGGCGTCGGGTTGAAAGAAGCCGGCTACTATCCGCAGGGTGGTCGTCTTGCCACACCCGCTCGGTCCCAGCAGCGTCGTAAAACTCCCGTCGGAAACGTCCAGCGAGACATCATCGACCGCCAGCATCGGTCCAAACCGCTTCGTGATGTTCACCAGGCGGACGTCGGCCATCGGTCAGCCGGTGGGCAGACCGCGCAGTCCGCGGCCGATCGCGACCCTGGCCAGCGTGACCGTCACGAGGGTCACCGCCAGCAGTGCGGTGGTTAGCGCGGCGGCGGCCCCCCAGAACCCCCCGCCGATCATCGAGAGGATCGAGTACGTGGCCACGAGGTTGCGTGGGGTGACCAGGAAGACCACGATGCTGAGATTAGTCACGGCGCGGATGAACGACGTCACGAAGGACGCAAGGAATGGCCCGCGCAGCAGCGGCAGGTAGACATCCCGGAGCACGCGCAGCCCGCTGGCCCCCAGGTCGGCCGCCGCCTCCTCGATGGAGCGGTCGATCTGCTTCATTCCAGCCACGGCGGCCTGGTAGCCGAAGGGAATGTGCCAGAACGTCAGCGCCAGGATGAGGATCCAGGGGGTGCCGCCGAGGACGAATGGCGGCGCGTTGAACGCGAGCAGATATCCTACCCCGATGAACACCCCGGGCAGCGCGGCGGGCAGCACGGCCAGGAAGTCGAGGATCCGTTCAAATCCGTACCGCCGCCGCGAGGTCACGAATGCGGCCAGCAGTGCGATCACGCTGGTGAGCAGCGCGCTGCCCGCGCCGACTTTGATGCTGTTGATGAGGTGATCGCCGCCCTGGGCCAGCGCGAGTCGCCAGTGGTCGAACGTGAATGTCCAATCATACCCCCAGGTGCGGGCAAACGCCCCCGCCAGCACACCAACATACACGATCCCGATGAAGAACGCGACCACGAGGCAGAAGCCCAGCAGCGGCCATTTGAACACTCCCGGCGTCGCCGGCCGCGGGACGCGAGATCCACGGCCGGTGATGGCCGTGTACAGACGGCGGCTGACCCACACCCGCTCCAGCACAAACAGCGCGATCGTCGGCACGATGAGCATGCTGACGACGACCGCCGCACCGCTGAGGTCGCCGAGGCCTTCGATGCGAAACCACGCCTCGGTCGCCAGGAGGGGGAAGTTCCCGGCGATCAGCACGGCATTCCCAAAGTCCGCGAGGACCGAGATCGCCACCAGCAGCATGGCCGCGGCGATTCCCGGCCGCGCCAGGGGCAGCGTAATGGTCCGGAAGACCGTCGTATCGGTCGCGCCCAGATCGCGCGCCGCGTGCTCGAGGGTCGGGTTGATCGCGTCGAGCACCTGGCTGATGATCAGGACCGCGTACGGGAAGAAGGCCACCGTCTGGACCAGCCACAGTCCCTGCCACCCAAAGATGTTGACGTCGAGCCCGAGCACCGATCGCGTGATGAGGCCCTGGCGGCCGAACATCAGGATGTAGGCGAACGCCACCATGAACGGCGGGGCGAACAGCGGCAGCAGCGACAGCAGTTGGAACACCTTGCGACCCGGCAGATCCTCGCGGCTGGTCGCATACGCGTAGAAGAATCCCACCACCGTCGCCGTCCCCGTCGACAGCAGCATCATCAGGAGGCTGTTGCGCAGCGCGGCGATCCAACGGGCCTGGTCGGGAATCGCCAGGTACTCCGTCAACGCCGGATAGCTGATCACACGCGCGGCGGGATAGAAAACGAAGATGAGCAGGACCCCCGCGACCAGGGCGAAGGCGGCAAGGAGGCCGGGATCTCCTACAGAGACGCGAAGCCGACGCGAAAGGACAGCCATGTCCGGTGGAACTACCGATGTCCGGAGTCCGGCATCCGGGGGCCGTGTCCAAGATCGGGTGCTGATCCGGGCAGTCGCCGGACCTCGGACATCAGACCCCGGACCCCGTCTGTGTGCGCTATCGGCCGATCTCGCGCTGCCACTTCTCCCGCAGGCGCGCCATGTTGTCGATGGCCCACTGCCGGTCGTACCGGACGAACTTCAGCGACGACAGCGGCGGCATGCCCAGCGGGGACGGTACGTCTGGACGGGTAGGATATCGGAGGCCGAACTTTCCGTTGATGTCCTGCGGCACCCGCGACAGCATGAAGTCGACGAAGCGTCGCGCGCCCTCCGGGTTCGGACCTCCCCGAATGATCGACACCGCGCCAATTTCCGTTGCCGTGTCCGGCGGGAACACGATGTCGACGGGGAAGCCCTGGTTCACGGCCATCGACCTGATGTCGTGGCCCCAGTTCATTCCCACGGTCGCTTCCCCCCGCGAGACCAGCGTGATCCCTCCCGGCGCCGTGGGCGTAAACGTGGCGTTGGCGGCCAGCTGCTTCAGGTAGGCGAATGCGCGGTCTTCATTCCGGTCGAATCGGAAGATCTGGGCGGCGACGAAGATGAACCCGCCGCCGGTCGTGATGGGGCTAGGCAGGACGACCGAACCGCGAAATGCCGGATTGAGTAGGTCATCCCACGTCGCGGGGGCACGGCCGCCGCGGCTGGGAAGTTGCTGGCGGTTGTACATGAGGGCGAGCGCGCCGATGTACCAGCCGTACCAAAACCCATTCGGATCGTAGAACTCGCGCGCGATTCCCGACCCGGCCAGTGCGGGCGACCGGTAGGCTTCCAGCAGGCCCTGCCTGGCCAGCGGCGCGTGGAAGTCGGCGGAGCCGCCGAGGAAGATGTCGGCCTGCGGCCGCGCCCTCTCGGCAGTGATGCGCGTGGCGAGCGTGCCGGCGGCGGCGAGCGTCAGCGCCTCCGTCCGTAGTCCGGTCGCCCGCTCGAATGCCTTCAAGACCTCGCTGGTCACCGGTGCATCGAGCGCGGAGTAGATCACGACCCGGCTCGCCTGCGCACCGACAACGCCGCTGAGCACCGTGACAGCCAGGATGACACATAGCGCAATTAGCGTGAGCTTACGCATAGCCTGCCTCCCCTCCGTCCAGAATAAACCGGTGAATCACCTCCGCCAGTCCCTCCTCATCATTGGTCTTTGTGACGTAGTCTGCCTGCGCCTGCAGTTCCGGTGGTGCATTCCCCATCGCGATGCCCACTCCGGCAAACCGGAGCATCTCCTGGTCATTGAGGTTGTCGCCCACGGCGACGATCGCGTCGGGCCCCACGCCGAGGAGCCGGGCGACAAACTCCAGTGCGGCGCCTTTCGAACTGCCGGTCGGCAATACCTCCAGGTAGGTCTGCTCGGAGAAAACGATGTTGATGGGGTACGGGAGACGGGCGATTGCCGCCGCGGCCTCCACCAGCGCGTGCCGTTCCCCAATAATCAGGACCTTCGTGGGGGCGCGCGGCAGAAAAGCGAGCAGGTCGCCGACCTCTTCAATCACCAGCCGGTCCTTCCGCCGGTACAGATCGCTGTGGATGTTCATCCGGCCGACATAGACGCGGTTGTTCGCGTACAGGTGGGGCTGCAGTTGGGGAAATGTCCGCAGCAGTTCCAGCACCGCGCGGGCGTGCTCGTACGCCAGCGGAACCTGACGGAGCACAGTATCGGCGCGAAAATCGTACACGATCCCGCCGTTGGCAAGAATGGCGGGCGGATCGGCGCCTAATCCCAGCACGAACGGCTCCGCCGACGGCCAGATGCGCCCGGTCGCCAGGCACACCCGGACGCCGCGCGCCTGCGCCGCGGCGACCGCCTGCCGGACGGCTTCCGGAATCTTCCGCTCGGAGGTGATCAGGGTCCCGTCGATGTCGACGACGAGCAGGCGAAACTGACGGGCTTCGGGCTTCGGGCTTCGGGCTTCGAACCCCGGAGGCACACTATCCACTCGGTTCGCCCGTTTCCCGTTTCCCGATTCCCGTTTCCGGAAGGGGCAGCGTCACGGGGCGGTTCTCGCGCACCGCCAGGTAGCATGCCTCCACCAGCTCGGTGGCCTTGTACCCATCTTCCGCCGTCACCGCGGGGGGCCGTTCGCCCAGCACCGCGTCGACAAACAGCCGATCTTCGGTAACGTAGCCCCACTTCTGCTCGAACGCCATCTGGAAGCAATCGACGACCTCGACCTGGTCCCGCATGCCGGGACTGAACCAGGCCCGCTCAAGTTCCTCGGTGACGACCGACGCGTGAACGCCGTAGAGCTCGACGCGTTCATACGGGAACAGCCAGCTGGTGTGGGCCACGCTGGTCAATGACGTGATGACGCCTGTCGCCGTCTTCAGCAGCATGGTGAAGCCGTCGAGCTCCTGATAGACGCTCTGTCTCGCCCAGCCCTGGATCTCCACGACGTCGCCGAAGAGAAACCGCGCCATGTCGAACAGGTGCACCGGCGTCTCATAGAGATACCCGCCGGTCACCTTGGGATTGGACGTCCACGGCGGCTGCTGCAGTTCGCCGCGGTTGTGCTTCATCTGCGCGACCAGGGGGAGGATGCGGCCCGCGTCAATCAAGTCTTTCGCAAAACGGTACACGTTGGCAAAGCGCCGGTTGAACCCCAGCTGGTAGACGCCCCGGCTTGCGGCGGCAGTCGCGCGAATCTGGGCGGCGCCGTCCAGTGACGTCGCCATGGGTTTTTCCGAAAACACGTGGAGCCCGGCGCGGAGTGCGGTCAACACCGGCTCCACGTGGGTTGTGTTCGGGGTCGTGACGTACACGGCGTCGACCCCGCGGTCGAGCAAGGCCGCCAGGTCGGGACACGTCGGCGCCTCCACCTCCGCAGCCAGTTTGTCCGCCGCGGCGGGCACGGCGTCAACGATGCCGGCCACGTGCACTCGCCGGTCCTTGCGCAGGTTCAGGGCATGCACCCTCCCGATGAACCCGGCGCCCACAACCCCCACTCTTACCGGCATGACGACACCACATTTCGATCAAAGAGCGCCTCCATCTTCTTCAAACCCGTCTTCGCCAGATCGAAGGGATCCCAGTCCCAATATTCGGGACGGAACAGCTCGAGCGAGTAGACGCCATCGTACCCGGTCGCCCGAATCCGGCGCACGAATTCCCTGAGGGGAAAGACCCCGTCTCCCGGCAGGACGCGGTGACGGTCCGCCAACTCGGCGGCGGGCCTGTCCTCCGCATCGTCGAGGTGCACGATGAACAGCCGGCTGGGGTCCAGGCGGTCCAGCATGTCCCACGTCGATCCCCCGGTAAAGAAGTGAAACGCATCGATCACGAGGCCGACCGCCGGGTCGGCGACCTGGTCGACGATCTCCCAGGCCTCATGCACGGTCCGGACCGAGCAGGCCGGGAATCCCAGGAATTCAAACCCGATGCGGACGCCGTGCGCGCGGGCGATCGCGCCCATCCGTCTGAGGGCGTCGGCGGTCTGGCCGGCGACGTCCGTCCGGTCCGGCCCGCCGACGCTCGGCACGGCCACGACGACCGGACAGGCCAGGGCCCGTGCCCACGCGCAGAACCGACTGCAGCGCTCCATCACGGCGTCGTTCGCCGGACCCGTCGACAGTGTGGAGTCCTCGAGCGCGTTCACGCTGGCGACGCTCACCCCGGCGCGGCGGCACAGCTCACGCAGATCGGCCGTCGACGTGCCGCGTTGAAGGTATGCCTCCACTTTGGTGTCGCGGAGCTCGACGCCTGCATACCCTGCCGCCGACGCGGCGGCGACGTCCGTCTGCAGATCCGCGGGGCCGGTCGTTGCGCCGTTCAATGCGAAGATCATCGTCTTATCGCGTCCCGCTGCGTCTGTGTGCGTCCCGCGTGTCATGTGATTCGAGTCCCAAGACGCGACGGGACGCGAGCAGACTCGACGAGACGTCTGTGGACGGAAAGTATTCGAGCCCAAGCAGACCGCGGTACCCGCCATCGGAGAGGAGGTTCATCACCGCCGGCCAGGGGATCGTCCCGGTCCCCGGTTCGTGCCGGCCCGGCGCGTCGGCCACGTGGACGTGTCCCGTGATCGCCACGACAGCGGGCAGATCGGCCAAGAGGTCTGGATGCATGACCCACAAGTGGTACACATCGAGCAGCAGCCGGATGGAGGGATGGTGCGCCTCCTCGAGCAGCCTCCGGGCCTGCGACAGAGAGTCAAGAAAATAGCCGGGATGGTCGACGGCGGAGTTGAGCGGCTCCACGAGCAATTGGACTCCGGCCTCCGCGGCGAGGTCGCCTCCCCGGCGCAGCGCGGCGACGGCCGCCTCCCACTGCTTCTCGCGCGTGTCGCCAGCCGCGGCATACCCGACGTGGATCACCAGGGCGGTCGTGCCCAGGCGCGCGGCGTGTGCCACCGATTGCCGGATCTGCGTGAGCGCCGCCGGGTGGGCGCGGGTGGATACCAGGGGCTCGGCGAACGTGTTCGCGCTGAACACGACCGGGTGCAGGCCGTACGCCGCGCGGGCCTTCGCCAGCACCTCCAGATCGTGGGTTCTCCAATCCCAGAATTCGAAGTGCCGAAACCCGAGGTCCGCCAGCGACCGCAGCGCGATCTCATCCGGCACGCCGGCGTACAGCGAGTCAAGGCAGGGGCACAATTCGAACATGGCCTAAACCCAGGAATCGGGAATTGCCGCTTCCCGTTTCCGGCAGTCAAGATCGGATCATGATCTTGCCGTCCTCGCGACGGGTTGCCTTCTGGAGCGCGGCCACCCCGTCGTCGAGCGTGAAACGGCTGGTGATGATGGGGGTGAGATCAATGCGGCCCGCCGCCATCAATTTGATGACGGAGGGGAAGTTCCCGTACCCGGAATGACCCTGGGCTCCGTAGATCTGCGCCGCGTGCGTCTGGAAGTGCTCCAGGTAGACCGGCGCGCGCTCGGCCGCCCGCCCGATCATGACCAGCTTGCCGCCGATCGCCAGTGATGCCTCCATCTCCGGGATGGTCCGCGACGGCGCTCCCGCGGCTTCGACGTGCATCGCGGCGCCCTCGCCGCCGGTCACATCGAGAATGGCCTCGCGTGGGGACGTGCCCTGCGATCGCAGGGCCACCGGATCCAGCACCACGTCGGCCCCGACCTTCAACGCGAGGTCCCGGCGCAGCGGAGAGACTTCAAACGCGATGATCTTGGCGGCGCCGACGGCGCGCGCCAGCGCGATGGCGGCGAACCCGATCGGCCCGGTGCCGAACACGGTCACGTGTCCTCCGGGTTTGAAGCCCTCCGCGCGCGTGAACATCGCATTGTAGGCCACGCTGGTCGGCTCGCAGAGTGCCCCGGCCTCATAGGCTCTCTCCTCACTGCCGTAGCGCTCGGCCAGCGCGTTGATCTTCCAGCAGTATTTTGCGCCGATCGCAATCGCTTCGGCCTGAGCGCCGTCGATCGTGAACCCGATTTCCTCCAACCGCTCGCACTGGTTGGGATAGCTGTTGCGGCACGGCGTGCACTCGCCGCACCAGATCATCTCTTCGCAGGTCACCATATCGCCGACACGCAGGTCGGTCACCTCCCGGCCGATCTCGAGGATCTCGCCGGAGAACTCGTGCCCGATGACGACCGGAAAACGCGTCAGCCCCGGATACAGCATGTAGCCGTCGCCATCGGTCTCGTAGAAGTGCACGTCGGAGCCGCACACGCCGCAGGCGCGGGGACGAATCAGGACGTCCTTCGCACCCAGGGCCGGCTCGGTCACCTCCATGACCGCGGCGCTCGGCCGCCGCCACACACTGCTCCCTGTGACCGCCTTTCGTGTGTCCCGCTCCGCGGCGGTCACCGCGTAGTCCGGGCGCGGATCCCACTCCGCGGTCACGATCAACCCTTTCATCCGAGGCCTCCTTCGTGGCTCGACACGGCGATGGCGCTCGCGAACGCCAGCTCGTGCGTATGCGACAGTGAGATCAGCACGTCCGAGATGCCCTGCTCCTGGGCCGCCGCGCGCGCCCCGCCCCATAACATCACCATGGGTTTGCCGAGCGGGTCGTTGACGACCTCGATTTCATGCCATGCCATCGCGCGCCAGCCCAGCCCCAGGGCTTTCATCACCGCCTCTTTGGCGGCAAAGCGTGCCGCCAGACGCATGCTCCGGACCCGCGGGTGGCGGGCCCGTTCATCCTCCGCCCTCGTGAACACGCGCGTGACGAAGGATTCGCCCCAGCGGGCCACCGCGTGCTCGATGCGGGCCACCTCGACGATGTCCGATCCGACGCCTCTGACCTTCACGATGGGGGTCCGGGCGGCATCTCGGCTTCGTCAATCAGCATCACGGGAATGCCGTCGCGAATCGGATACCGGCGGCCGCATTGACTGCACACGAGACGATCGCCGTGCAGTTCCACGGGCGCCTTGTCGAGCGGGCAGGCCAAAATCCGGAGTAACTCTTCGTTGATCACCGTCGGTCCTCAGGAATCGTAACCTTCAACACCGATTCGTTGGTTTCCCTGCGGACCGACGACTATTCCACGGTCACACTCTTCGCCAGGTTGCGCGGCTGATCGATGTCGTGCCCGCGTGCGCGGGCCACATAGTAGGCGAAGAGCTGCAGCGGCACAATGGCCAGCACGGGCGCCAGCAGGTCCAGCGTGTCGGGAATCCGCAGCACGGTGCCGGCATGTTTCGCAATCTCGGCGTCGCTGTCATAGGCCAGGGCGATCACCTCCCCGCCGCGGGCGTTCACCTCCTGGATGTTGGAGAGCGTTTTGTCGTAGACGTGTCGCTGGGTCACCAGCGCAAACACGGGGGTTCCGGCGGTGATGAGGGCGAGGGTGCCGTGTTTCAGTTCCCCGGCCGCCAGGGCCTCGGAGTGGACATAGGAAATCTCCTTGAGTTTGAGCGATCCCTCCATGGCGACGGGAAAGTCCAGGCCCCGTCCGATGAAGAACACATGCTCGGCGCCGACGAGGCGCTCGGCGAGGTCGACGACCATCGCTTCCCGGCGAAGCACCTCCTGGACCTTCCCCGGGAGGGCCTTCATGTCCCGGATGAGGGCCGATGCCGCCGGAGGCTGCAGCACCCCGCGGCGCAGGGCGAGGTCCATGGCCAGCATCTGCAGGGCAATCAACATCGTGATATAGGCCTTGGTGCTGGCGACGGCAATCTCCGGTCCGGCACGGATGAAGAGCACGTCGTCGGCCTCGCGGCTGACCGTGCTACCCACGACGTTGGTGACGGCGAGCACCCTCGCTCCCCGCTGCTTGACCTCACGCATCGCGGCCAGCGTATCCGCCGTTTCACCGGACTGGCTGATGGTAATCGCCAGCGTCTGGGCGTCGATGAGCGGATCGCGGTAGCGGAGCTCGGACGCCAGGTCCGGTTCGACCGGGATCCGCGCCAGGTGTTCGACGAGCCAGCGGCCGACGAGCCCCGCATGATACGCCGTCCCGCAGGCCGTGATCCAGACCTTCCGCAGCCCCTCGACGAACCCCCCGGGATAGTGGACGCCGTCGAGTTCGACCCGGCCTTCGGCATCGAGCCGCCCCATCATCGTCTCCTGGATGGCCCGCGGCTGCTCGTGGATCTCCTTGAGCATGAAATGAGGGAATCCCGCTTTCTCGGCCATCGTGGCGTCCCAGGTGACATGCATCGGCTGCTTGTGCCGCAGCTCGCCGGTCATGGTCTGAATCGATGCCCCCGCGGCGGTGATGACCGCCATCTCTCCATCCTCAATGACCATGACCTCGCGGGTGTGGGACAGCACGGCGGGGATGTCCGACGCGAGAATCGTCTCTCCCTGACCCAACCCGACAATCAGGGGACTGACCTGCCGCACTGCCACGATGCGGTCGGGTTGGTCGCTCGACATCACGACAATCGCGTAGGCGCCGGTGGTTTGCGCGATCGCCCGGCGGACGGCGTCCTCTAACGGAGCCCGGCGTCCTGCGTCCAGTGTCCGCAACTCCTCCTCGATCAGATGAGCCAGCACCTCCGTGTCGGTATCCGATCGAAAAATGTGCCCCCGCGCCTGGAGCGCTTCACGCAGCGACAGGAAGTTCTCAATAATCCCGTTGTGGATGACCACGACGGTGCCGGTGCAGTCGGTATGCGGGTGCGCGTTCTGGTCGGTCGGCAGCCCGTGGGTGGCCCAGCGGGTGTGCCCGATACCGATCGTGCCCAGGAGTCCGTTGCCATTGGAGGTGACCTCTTCGAGGCGGGACAGCTTGCCGGCGGCCTTGCGCACCTCGATGTGCCCCTCCCCCAGCACCGCGATGCCGGCCGAATCATATCCCCGGTATTCGAGACGGCGCAGGCCGTCAATCAGAATCGGCAGCGCCTGCCGGCTGCCGACGTACCCCATGATGCCGCACATAGCAGAGTGAACCCTCCGGCCCTTGCGGGCACGCTGACTTATGGTCGTAGGTCGTGGGTCGTGGGTCGTAGGAGCAGAGCGGCCGGGTCGTGAACCGTGACGAATTCACGACCTACGACCTCTGACCTACGACCGGTTCCTTCATGTCCCCGACAGCCTATTGGGTCGCGATTGCTCGCGGGGTTTGTCGGCCGTCTTGGCTCCGGCAGGCACCGGAGCGGTGCGGGTCCGGGACCGGACCCAGGGTCACCCGCCGATGGTTCCGAGTTCCCCTCCCTCGTCACCCCGAACGAAGCGGCCAGATTCGTCGACCGAATCCGCACCATCCGATTGGCCGCTTCGTTCGGGGCCAGGCGCTATGGCACCGTACCTACGTACATGCACCTCCTTCCTCAAGAAACGATCCCTTCCGGACGTCGGATGCTTACTTTTCATTATCCCTCTTGCAGTTCCTTCTTTCCCCTCGAAAATCGTTCCTTGACGGCACGCCACAGCACACCCGGCAGCACTGCCGCTGTGCGCCAGCGGCGGGGTTCCCGCAGGAGCCGGTAGACCCACTCGAGACCGGCGCGGCGCATCCACGCCGGGGCGCGGCGGATTCGCCCAGCCAGAACGTCGAACGTTCCGCCCACCCCAAGACAGACGACATCGCCCAGCTCGAGCAAGTGTGTGGCAATCCATCGCTCCTGGCGCGGGAAACCCATCGCGACCAGAAGGACCTGCGGCCCGGCCGTCCGGATCCGCGCGGTGACCGCGGCGTCCTCCGCCTCCGAAAAGTATCCATCCTGCGTGCCCACGACGGCGATCCCACGATGGCGCGCTGTGAGGGTCTCTCCGGCCGCGGCCGCAATACCAGGCCGTGCGCCCAGACAAAAGATGCGGAGCGACCGCCCGGCACCCTCCGCACACACCCGATCGACGAGATCAATGCCCGGCACCCGCTCGGGCAGCCGGAATCCGAGGATGCGGCCGGCGAGCAGGACCCCGGCGCCGTCAGGAATCACCAGCGTGGCACGATTGACGATCGCCCGGAGTTCTGGGTGGGATGAGACCTCGGCGAGCATCGCCCCATTGAGGGTGACGATCTGATGCGCTCCCCCTGCCTGCGCGAGATCGAGGATGGCCCGCGCGGCATCGCCCAGCGTGATCCGGTGTACACGGACACCGAGGAGATCGACGGCGGGAATAGGACTAGTGCCGCGCAAGGGAGCGCTGGACCACCTCGACCAGGCCGGCGGCGAGGCGATCGGCTGTGGCGGCGTCATGGGCTTCGACCATGACGCGCACGAGCGGTTCCGTGCCCGACGAACGGACCAGCACGCGCCCGCGGTCTCCCAGCGCGCGCGCGGCGGCATCGACCGCCGTCTGGACGGCTGGATCCACTCCGAACCGTGCGCCGTCTGGGATCGGCACGTTCCGCAAGACCTGCGGAAACCGTTCCACCACCGAGGCCAGCTCCGAGAGCCGGCGGCCGGTTTCCATCATCACGTTCGTGACCTGGACCGCGGTGATGAGCCCGTCCCCGGTCGTGCTGTGGTCGAGGAAAATCAGATGCCCGCTCTGCTCCCCTCCCACGCTGGCATCCAGTTCGCGCATCCGTTCGAGGACATACCGGTCACCCACGGCGGTGCGCTCCAGCGCGATCCCCGCCCGCTGGAGGGCCGCCTCCAGCCCGAAGTTGGACATCACCGTCGCAACCACCCGCCGGCCGGCCAGCCGGCCCTGCGCCGCGAGGTGCAGGGCACACACGGCCATCATGGCGTCCCCGTCGATCACGCGTCCGGTGTCATCGACCGCGATCACGCGATCGGCATCGCCGTCGTGGGCGAATCCGACGTCGGCGGCATGCTCGAGTACGGCCTGGCTGACGACGTCCGGATGCGTCGAGCCGCACGCGACGTTGATCCGGCCGCCGTCCGGCTCGTCGTTGAGGGGGATCACGGTCGCGCCGAGGTGGCGCCACAGTTTCGGTGCCGCGCGCCAGGCCGCGCCGTAGGCGCAGTCCACGACGACACGCAGGCCGGCCAGCGAGGCTGCGGCCAGCGAGGCGACGAACTCGACGTACTGTTCCACCGCGTCGGGGATGTCCTCGACACCGGCCGGATGCCCGGCCGCTGCGGGGATACCGTCTCCCATCGCCGCCTCAATCGCGTCCTCGGCGGCATCGGGCAGTTTGAACCCGTCGCCGTTGAAAAACTTGAGCCCGTTGTCTTCAATCGGATTGTGTGAGGCCGAAATCACCACGCCCGCGGTCGCCCCGGCCTGCCGCGTGAGGTAGGCGGCCCCCGGGGTCGGAAGAATTCCCGCGCGCAGGACCGACGCCCCCGCCGCCGTCAACGCCGCGGTCAGCGCGGCCTCCAGCATGGGACCGGACAGCCGTGTGTCCCGCGCGATCAGAAACCGGCCTCCGCCGGGGGCGAGGACCGCGGCGGCGGCCCGGCCCACGCGGAGGACAAACTCCGGAGTCAGGTCGGCGTTGGCGACGCCGCGGATGCCGTCGGTCCCGAACAGACGCGTGTCCACTTATCCGCCGCGCCGGACCGTGACAACGATCTGCGCCGGCTGGATGTCGAACACTTCGACCTCCGCGGGTCCACGCACGCGCACGGGGAGCGTATGCTGTCCGGCGGCCAGATCCGCGGCCTGCACGGTGGCGGTGAACTCATCCGCGCGCAGTCGCGTCACGAGCAACACAGGGCCCGAGACGCGGACCTGAACGGTGGCCGGCTGCAGGTCGACCGCCGTACCCGGAGGAGCACCCACCACCTGCACGCGGACGCCGCGCAGCACCGTGATGGCGATGGCGGGGGCGATCTGGATTGAGACCCTCACCCGCACCCCGACCTCGGTGCCCGCCGGCGCGATGACGGCCACATCCTGCACGATGTCCCGCGTGGCCCCGGTCATGTTGATCGGTTCGGTGGTCACACGCTGGACGGATTCCACCTGCTGGGGCTCTCCTCTGATCGACACCGCCGCCGGCGTGACCTGGACCCCTAACAGGCTGTACCCCAAGCGCGGCTCACCCACGATGGTCGGCACGACGGGCACGGCTTTGGCGGTCGCACGCTCGAGTCGGGGATTGCGGACGCTGGCCACATACCACCACAGGCCGGTGGCGATGACCAGGGAGAACAGCAGGTAGAGATTGCGCTCATTGAAAAATCGCCTCATTGCCCGGCCGTGGGCCCTGAACCCGAACGGAGTGAGCCGGAGCGTGTCGAGGGGGCCGCAGGCCCGGAGCCTGTCCGCAGCCCGTGGTCGGGAGCGGGAGCCGCGCGCCACGGGCGCCAGCGCCTCGCCGGCGCGGTCGGCTGGCCGACGAACAGTCTCAACAGTTCGCCTTTGAGTTCTTCCTCCGACAGGCCCCGCACGAGATCGCCGTCCCGCGCCAGGGAGATCGTCCCGGTCTCCTCCGACACAATGACGGCGACGGCGTCGGTTTGTTCGGCAATGCCCAGTCCAGCCCGATGGCGGGTGCCCAGCGTGCGGCTGAGGGCGGGATTCTCGCTCAACGGCAGCAGGCAGCCGGCGGCTACCACGCGGTCGCCGCGGATGATCACCGCCCCGTCGTGCAGGGGGGAGTTCGGGAAGAACAGGTTGATCAGCAGCTGGACGGTCACCAGGGCGTCGACTTTGATGCCGGTCTCGATGTAGTCGGCCAGCCCGGTCCGGCGCTCGAGGACAAACAGGGCGCCGATCTTCCGCATGGACAACACGCGGGCGGCCCGGCCGACATCGTTGACCAGACGAATAATCTCCTCACGGCCGAGTCCGTGGGGCGCGAACCCGCTGACCAACACGCCGCCGCGCCCCAGCTGCTCAAGCATGCGGCGAAGCTCCGGCTGGAAAATCACCAACAAGGCAATTGGGACGACCAGTCCGACGTAGCCCAGAATATACTGCAGCGTGTAGAGGCCGAGAGCCTGGCTAAGCACGTAGGCAAACACCAGGATGACCAGGCCGAATACGAGCTGGACCGCCCGGGTCCCGCGAATGAGGATCAGCAGCTGATAGATCAGCACGGTGACGATCAGGATATCCAGGATGTCAAACGGCCCGATCCTTGGCATCACAACCCTCGCCCGCCAGCGCCCATCGTCTCCAGCTTCATTGTAAGGTCACAGGACCTGAGCCAGCAGGGCCTTCTGCGCGTGCAGCCTGTTCTCGGCCTGGTCTAAGACGATGGACTGCGGACCATCCAGCACGTCGTCGGTGACCTCCTCGCCGCGGTGGGCGGGCAGGCAGTGCATCACGACGGCCCGGCCGCCCGCGGCCGCCAGCAGTGCCGCGTTCACTTGATACGGCCGGAACGCCCGGTGCCGCGCGTCGCGTTCCGCTTCCTGACCCATACTCGTCCAGACATCCGTGTACACGACATCGGCCCCCGCCGCGGCCGCGACCGGATCGGTGCCCACGGCGATCCGCGCGCCGGTAACCCCGCCGATCTCCTCCGCCCGGCGCACGACCGCCTCGCGGGGCGCGTAGGCCGGCGGAGTGGCCACACGCAGGTGGGCTCCCACCTTCGCGCACCCCAGGAGCAGGGAGTGGCACACGTTGTTGCCGTCGCCGAGCCAGGCGACCTGGAGGGCGGCCAGGCGTCCGTAGTGCTCGAGCATCGTGAGCAGATCGGCGAGGGTTTGACACGGGTGTTCGACGTCTGACAACCCGTTGATCACCGGGACGGCGGCGCCGGCGGCGAGTTGCTCCTGCGTCTGGTGCGCGAACGTCCGCGCCATGATCCCCGAGACCCACCGTTCGAGGTTCCGGGCGACGTCACCGACACTCTCGCGCGTCCCCATCTGGATATCCTGCGGCCCCAGGTACACGGCGTGGCCTCCGAGCTGCCACATCCCGACTTCGAAGGTGACCCGCGTACGCAGCGAGGGTTTCTCAAACACCATCGCCAGCGTCTTGCCGGCGAGCGGCGCCGCGGCCTCCCCGGCTCGCGACGCGGCCTTGAGTTCGGTGGCATAGGCGAGGAGATGGGACAGTTCCTCGCTGCTGAGATCGTCGATCGAGAGGAAGTCTCTTCCGCGCATCGTTGTTGTCAACCCCTCCGTTCCAACCACGCCCCCACGATATCGTCCAGGTCGGGCGTGGTGAGCTCCTTCAACTCGTACTGCACGCGGACGGCGGGCCGGGTGAGGTCCATGATGCGACGCAGATCCACGGGCGTCCCGATGACGACCAGGTCGCAATCGGCGGCGTTGATCGTCTCTTGCAGTTCCCGGATCTGCACCTCCCCGTAGCCCATGGCCGGGAGCACGGCGCCCAGGTGGGGATACGCGCGGTACACGTCGCGGAGCGAGCCGACGGCGTACCGGCCGGCGTCGACGATCTCGGCCGCGCCGAACTGCCGGGCCGCCGCCACGCCCGCGCCGAATGCCATGCCGCCGTGGGTCAATGTCGGCCCGTCCTCGACGACCAGCACCCGCCGGCCGGTGATCTGCTCGCCTCCCTCCACCTGCACGGGCGATGCGGCCTCGACGATCGTGACGTCCGGGTTCACGCTGCGGACGTTGATCCGCACGCGCTCGACGTCGTCGGGACGGGCGATATCGACCTTGTTGATGAGGACCACATCGGCCATCCGGACGTTCGTCTCGCCGGGATGGTAGGTCAGTTCGTGCCCCGCGCGCAGGGGATCGGCCACCACGATGTGCAGGTCGCTGCGCAGGAACGGAAAGTCATTGTTGCCGCCGTCCCAGACGATAACGTCCGCCTCCGCCTGCGCGGCTTCCACGACGGCCTCGTAGTCGACCCCGGCAAAGACCACCGAGCCCCTCCGCAGATGGGGCTCGTACTCCTCACGCTCTTCGATCGTCACGCCGGCCGCGTCGAGGTCGGCCAGCGTGGCAAACCGCTGGGCCCGCTGCTTCAGGAGGTCGCCGTACGCCATCGGATGGCGGACCACCGCCACGCGCCGCCCGCGCCGCCTCAAGATCTCGGCGACGCGCCGCGTCGTCTGGCTCTTGCCGGCGCCGGTGCGGACGGCGGCCACGCTGACGACCGGCACCGCGGCCTCCAGCATCGTCGCCCCGGGACCCAGGAATACCACGTTGGCTCCCGCAGCCAGGGCGATGGACGCGACATGCATGACGTGGTCGTGGGAGACATCGCTGTACGCAAAGACGACGTCGTCGACGCGCAGGTCCCCGATCAAGACCGGCAACGCCTCTTCGGCGTAGATCGGAATGCCGGAGGGATACAAGGGCCCGGCCAGCTGAGGCGGATAGACCCGGCCCTCCAGATCGGGAATCTGCGTGGCGGTGAACCCGACGACCTCCGCCCCGGGGTCATGACGATACCGGACGTTGAAGTTATGAAAGTCGCGGCCGCCGGCCCCGAGGATCAAGACACGGGGGCGGGCCTGGGAGGATGGTGGATGGTCGATGGCGGATGGTGGAGTGCTGGTCACGTCTACCTGTCAGGTTCTTGCACCACCCTGTGTTCCCTTGATATCCACCATCATCCATCCGAGATCCACCATCGCCGATCAGGGTTTCGTCAGCCGACGGGCCCCAAGGAAGCGGGCGGCATAGTAGGGATCATCGAGCGGCGTGACGATCACGCGCGCCTGACTGGACGACGCGTGAATGAACTTGCCGTCGCCGAGGTAGATGCCGACGTGCGACGGCCCGGGGGCGTATGTCGTGAAGAAGACCAGATCACCCGGCTCCAGATTCGCGCGTTGAAGCGGCACACCCAGCTTGAAGTAGTCGAACGAACTCATGCGCGGGAGCCCCGGGAGATAGGCCGAGAAGACCACGTACACGAATCCCGAGCAGTCGACGCCGCGGGCGGACTCCCCACCCCAGACGTACCGGGCACCCAGATACCGCATGGCCTCGGCGACGATCTGCCGGCCTTCCACCGAGCGGATGACCTGGGGGAGCTGGGCGGCCGGCCGGTTGGGCGCTGCGAGATCGACCTCGCGCACCCATCCGGTCTCCCCGGACGGCAGGGTCACGGAAAACCAACCCATGAGGTGGCTGACAATTCGCAGCGGCGTCTCGGCGGCCACCAGGGCCAGGATCGTCTCGTACATGCGAGGACCGCGGCGCACACGGAGGGGCCGCGGGGCGGGAAGCGTCGTCCCGATGACGTGCCGCGGGTTGAGCGCCACGCCGAGCCCGGCCCCAGGGGCCTGAGGCGGCCTCGCGGGAATCACCAGCCGCTGCCCGACGTAGATGGCTTCCGTGGCAAGCTGGTTCGCATCCATCAGGGCACGCACGGTCGTGCCTGACCGGCGGGCAATGCCGTAGAGGGTATCTCCACGCTGCACCACATACGTGGCGGCCGTGATGAGGCCGGCGTCCTGCGGACCGGGATCGGGAATCACCAGCACCTGCCCGACCCGGAGCTGGCGTGGATCGACCAGGCCGTTCGCACGCATCAACTCGTCGACGCCGACGCCATACTTCAGCGCGATGCGGTAGAGGTTCTCGCCCGCCTGGACGACGTGCGTGCGCGTCTGGGCCCCCACCGGGGCAGCCAGCCCGGCGGTGAGCACGGCGATCATCACCAGTATCCCCATCTGTCGTGTCATTCGCGTCACCACCGCCAGCGACCACCACAAACACAAGAAGGCACAGACCCGGACCGGGTCTCTGCCTTCCTGCACCCTCTCCCGTGGGCGTGCTATGTAATTACCGCTTCGAGTACTGGAAGCCCTTCCGCGCCCGCTTTCGCCCGTACTTCTTCCGTTCCTTCATGCGCGGATCACGCGTCAGCAATCCGGCTTTGTGCAGCGCCGGCCGGAACGTGTCTTCGCCCGCGGCGAGCGCCCGGGCGATGCCGTGTCGCACGGCCCCCGCCTGACCGACGATCCCCCCGCCAATCACGGTCGCCAGGACGTCGTAGCGTCCCTCGGCGTTGGCGACGACCAGGGGCAGCCGCACGGCCGCCTGCAGGGAGCGGGTCCTGAAGTAGTCATCCATCGGCTGCTCGTTGATGAGGATGCGCCCGCTGCCCGGCTGCAAACGCACCCGCGCCACCGACTCCTTGCGGCGGCCGGTGCCCAACGTCATATTCTGTGTTGCCAAAGTGTCACCTCAATCGCCAGTCTCAACTACCCATCGCTTCTTCAAATGCCTTCAGAACATCTGACTTTGGCTTCAGTTCAAGTTTCGTCGGCTTCTGCGCCGTCTGGCGATGCTCGGCACCGCGATACACCCGCAGCTTCTTCAACATCCGGCGGCCGAGCGGAGTCTTGGGCAGCATCCCCCGTACCGCATTGGTAATGACACGTTCCGGTCGGGTCCGCAGCAGATCACCCAATCCCACGGCCTTCAGGCCCCCCGGATAGCCGGAATGGCGGTAGACGATCTCACGGTCCGCCTTGCGGCCGGTGACGCGCACCTTCTCGGCGTTGATGACGACGACGCCGTCCCCGGTGTCGAGGTGCGGCGTGAAGGACGGTTTGTGCTTGCCGCGCAGGATCCCGGCGACGCGGGTGGCCAGCCGTCCGAGCACCATGCCGTCCGCATCGACCAGGTACCACTGCCGTTTCCCCACTGCTGGAGTCATCTCGGTCTTCATGGGTCCAATCCCTTCTGAGAAACCGGGCCTAATCGTAGCATTCCACGATCAGGCGATCAAGGGACCCGGGGCTATCGGCGGACGACCTGGTTGGGAGTTTGGCGGAAGCTATTGCTGCCGATCACCAGGTTCACGATGCCGGCGGCGGAGTCCACGAGGATGCCGGCGACACTGTTTCCGACAAACGTGTTCCCGCTGCTCGTAACGTCCGCAACGTGCACGTTGCCGGATCTGGCCAGGTGGACACCGACGCGGCACGTCGACAGGGTGTTCCCTCTGATGGTGATCGATCGGATGTCGGCCGTGCCCAGGCTGCGGCCGCCGACCCGGATGCAGGCGGCCGAGGCGGCCGTTCCCCCGGGGCTCCCGGACGCCGTCACGAACTCATTGTTCTCGATGAGCAGACCGGAGACGTCGTCCACGGCGCTGAGGCCGCGGTTGAGATTCCCGGCCACGCGGTTCCCGGTCACGCGCACGCGATCGACCCCGGTCACGATGATGCCGATCCGGTCGGCGCGGTCGCTCGTGATGGTGAAGTCATTGTCGGCAATCACCATGTCGCTCGCGCGGGCATGCGTCGCGAGGCGGCGCTCGTCGCTCTTGGTGATCGCGATCCCCCCAAAGACGTCTGTGGCCACGTTGCGCCGGAACTCGTTCCCAGAGACCGAGCGCTCCGCCGGACCGTCGAGTTCCATCTTCAACGCCCACTGCGCGCTCTCGATCCGGTTGTCCCGCGCGGCCGACTGGCTGGTGCCGGCAAAGTTGATGCCCACGCGCCGGATGCGCTGAAAGGTGCTCTGTTCCACGATCAGGCGACGGTTGTCACGATACGTGTAGATCCCATCTCCGGCGACATCCCGCACGATCAGGCCGCGGATCCGGACGTCGGAGGACGCGACCAGCATCACGCCGTGCATGTGCTGGCTTTCCCGTCCATCGCGGACCGGCTGGCGTGCGCGGCTGCCGTCGATGACGAGATTCTCAAGGCGGATGTTCCTCGTCGGGCCGTCGCAGCCGGCCCGCCTGGGATCGCAGGTCGCCAACAGCCAGACGGTATCCTGGCTCGGCGGGACCGGATCGAGTCGAATGACCGACGCGGCACCGCTCCCGACGAGGGCCACATGGGACCGCAGGCGCACGACGATGGGATAGAGCGGGGTGCCTTTGAGCGGCGAGGCGACACGGTACGTCCCAGCCGGCAGCGTCACGGTCCCGCCGCCGGCGGCGGCCACGGCATCGATCGCACGCTGAATGGCCGCCGTGTCGTCCGTGGTCCCGTCGCCGCGGGCCCCGTAGTTCCTGACGCTGACCGCCAGTCCCGGTGCCGCCGTGGCCGGCGCGAGCGGATACGCCAGGATCAGGATGAGGAGAAAGCCGAGCCATCTCATGCCAGGCTTCAACGTAAATCCGCGGAAAGAGTTCCCCTACCGCAGTTCCAGTTCGGACGATTCCCCGACGTTGATCCGGCCCGGCCGCCCGCGGACCACGGCGTGTTCCCCCACGAGGGAGTGCTCCAGCAGCGCCCCGTCGACCTGCGCATGCGCGTTGATAATCGAGTCGCGGATGACTGAATTGACCACCTGGGCCCCTTCGGCGATCGAAACGTGCGGGCCGATCACCGAACCGTCCACGACCGCGGCGGGACTGATGTAGGACGGGGGAAGCACGATGGCGCCGTCGGTCCACCGGGGAGGCTGCATGGTGTCGAGGAGATCGCGGTTGGCTTCCAGCAGCGCTTCCGCCGTGCCGCAGTCGTACCAGTGCTCGACCGGGAACACACCCATCCGTTCGCCCCCGTCGATCATCAACTGCAGCCCATCGGCCAGCCAGAACTCGCCGCGCGACCGGCGGTCCTCCTGCACCAGCCGCTCCAGCGCCGCGCGCAGCAGGCGGCCCTCCTTGATGAAGTAGGCCCCGATGACCGCCAGGTTCGACGGCGGCCGCTCCGGTTTCTCCACCAGGCGGCGGACGTACCCGTCGGTGTCAAGCTCGACGACGCCCAGCCGCCGCGGGTCGGCGACCTCCTTCACCCCGACCAGGGATTCGCGGCCGGACACCAACCCGGCCAGATCGCCCCGGACGATCGTGTCGCCGAACAGGATCAGCGCGGGCTCCGCGTCGAGAAACTCCCGCGCGACATAGACCGCGTGGCCGTTGCCCAGCGGCTCGCCCTGGGGGATGAAATCCGTGCGCAGGGCCGCGTAGTGCTCGCGCACGTAGCCTTCGACCTTCTCCCCCAAGTGTCCCACGACGAACACGACCTGGGTGATCCCCAGCGTGAGGAGTTCATCAACGATGTGAGCGAGGATCGGCTTGCCCGCCACATGCATGAGGGCCTTCGGCTGGGTGTGCGTGTGGGGCCGGAGGCGGGTGCCCATGCCGGCGACCGGAATGATGGCCTTCACCGGCGCATGCCCCTCGCGCCCGCTTTGGTCACCCGGCGCAGGCTCTTCACGATGCAGCGGAGATCCATCCCCAGCGACATCCGCCGGACGTAGGCCGCATCGTAGGCGACTTTCTCTTCCAGGGAGAGGGTGAACCCGCCCTTCACGATCGCCAGCCCGGTCATGCCGGGACGTACGCGATCGACTCCGGCGGCGCGGCGCATTGCGATCAAGTCGTACTGATTGTACAGTGCCGGACGCGGGCCCACCAGGCTCATGTCGCCGGCCAGCACGTTGAACAACTGGGGGAGTTCGTCGAGGGTCCACTTGCGCAGCACAGCCCCGACCCGGGTGGTGTAGCGGCGGCGGTCCTCGTCGCGCATCTCCTCCGACGCGACTTCCGGCGTGCCGACCCGCATCGTGCGGAATTTCAGCAGCACGAAGTGCCGCCCGTACTGGCCGATCCGCCGCTGCCGGTAGATCACCGGCCCCGGCGAATCCACCCGGATGGCAACCGCCACCGCGGCCATCAATGGGCCGAAGACCAGGAGGCCGAGGGTGGCGGCCAGGACGTCGAGCACGCCCTTGACGGGTAGATACCACCGCGCCAGGGACGTCGGGGCCGTCGCGGCCGGCGAGAGGCTCGCCGTGTCACTGGTTGGCAGATCAGAGTTCGGCGTCATGGTAGCACTTCCACCTTATATCCCGAATCGTCCCGGCGGGCAAGGGGATGCCTCCCGCACCGCCCGCTCCGGCCGGATGCGGGGCAACCCTACCACCGGAGAGGACCGACGGCGGGTTCGTCCGCCAGCGCCTGCGCGATCGTCCGCTTGATGGCCTGCAGCCCCGCCGCCGTCGTCGCCTCCGCCCGAACAACCAGGGCCGGCTGTGTGTTGCTGGCCCGGATCAGTCCCCAGCCGTCCTCGAACAGTACGCGGGCGCCGTCGATATCGATGACATTGTGAGTGCGTTTGAACTCTTCGCTTATCCGCCGCACGACGTCGAACTTCACGTCGTCGGCGCACTCGACTCTCACCTCCGGCGTCGCGTAGTATCGGGGTACGTCGGCGATGAGCGCCGACAGCGGCCGGTCTGTGTGGGAGAGGATCCGCAGCAGCCGGCCTGCCGCGTACACCGCATCATCGTAGCCGAAGTATTCATCCGCGAAGAACATGTGTCCCGACATTTCGCCGGTGAAGACGGCGCCGAGTTCCTTCATTTTGGCTTTGATGAGCGAGTGCCCCGTTTTATAGAACATCGGCCGCCCGCCGAGCCTGGCAATTTCATCGTACAGAGCCTGGGAGCACTTGACCTCGACGATCCCCACGGCGCCGGGGTACTTCGGCAGAATTTCCCGCCAGAACAGAATCATCAGCGTGTCGCCCCAGAGGATGGTCCCCTGCTCGTCGACGACGCCGATGCGGTCGCCGTCGCCGTCGAAGGCGATGCCAACGTCGGCGTGCGCCGCGCGGACCGCGGTGATCAGGTCCGCCAGGTTCTTCGGATCGACCGGATCGGGGTGATGATGCGGGAACGCCGGGTCGGGGTCACAGTACAGCGGAATGACCTCGCAGCCCAGTTGCGCCAGCGCCTGCGGGGCGACGAACCCGGCCGTGCCGTTGCCACAGTCGACCACCACTTTCAGGCGCCGGGGGCCCAGGACGAGTTTCTCGCGCAGCATGGCCAGATACGCCGGGACGATGTCGCGGTCGGTGACCGCGCCGGGACCGGTCACGACGGTCCCCTGCTCCGCGAGCGCACGGATGCGCTGGATCTGGTCCCCGTATAGCGTCGCAAAGCCGTGCGCGAGTTTGAACCCGTTGAACTGGGGAGGATTGTGACTCGCCGTGATCATAACCCCGCCGTCGATGGTCCAGTGCACTCGGGCAAAGTAGAACACCGGCGTGATGACGGTGCCGATGTCGGTGACCCGGCACCCCGACGCGGCCAGGGCATCGACCACCGCGTCGCGCAGCGCCGGAGAGCTCCCGCGGTTGTCCCGGCCGACGACTACGTCGGCCACATTCGCCTGCCGCAGGAAGGCCGCGTATGCCCGGGCAATGCGCGATGCAGTGTCCGGCGTGATCTCGGGTCCCACGAGGCCCCGGATGTCGTACTCCCGGAAGATCGCGGCGGGGATGTCCGTCACGGCGTCGTCGGGGCCGGCGCCGCGGGCAGGACGCCGACCTCCAGCCAGAACTCTTGCCGGATGACACGGTATCGGAAGGCCACACCGATGCAGTCGCACACGCGCGTGCGGACCAGCAGGTCGAGTTCCTTGAACCGGGCCCGGGTCACGTTGTAGTCCGCCTGCACCGTGACGTACGTGCGCGGCGTGAGGGCAAACCCGCTGTCAGTGAACAGACGCACGGTGTGCGTCACGAGATTGTACTGGGTCCCGACGCTCCAGTGAAAGCGGTCGGCGGCCCGCCGCCCGTACTCGGCGAGCACCGACGTCGCGCCGTCGGTCAGGTGGAAGATCAGGCCGGTCTGCCAGTGCGTTTCGATGCCGCCTCGTTCGCCGCGCCAGAGGTACAGCGCTTCGAGACGGTTCGGGCGCCGGCTGGCCTCCAGCGTGTCAAACCACAACGGCGAGGTCCCGCTGACCGACGTCAGCACGGCGCGGAGCCGCACCCGCGCGTGGTCATCGAGTCGATACGTGAAGGCGGTATCCGCGTGGGCGATCGACTGGCGCTGTCCGGTCCCGTAGAAGGAATCCTGCCACGACACCCCCGCCTGCCAGGTCAGCGACGGCGTGAGATGGAGCGGCGGGATGTCGAGGGCCAGGCGATACCGGATCCGAGAGATCAGTGGGCTGCCCCACCCGCTGCGCAGCAGCCATCCGGCCTGCAACGTCGCCGAGACCGACGCGCCGAGAAATCCGATTGGGTACTCGAGCAGCTGCGCGCCGCCTTGCGCGGACAGCGTTCCCAGACGTCCGAACAGGCGGCCTGTTCCCTCTCCCACCGGCGTCTCCCAAGCGTACTGGACCCAGAACCCTTCCCCCGGAGAGTGGCCGCTGGTGGGAAAACTTCGCGCGGTGGCCTCCGCCGTTCTCAGGGACACCGTCAGCTGCGGCAGGGTGAACAGCCGCACCGAACCTAACCACAACGAGGCCTGACGAGCGATCAGCCGGTCGCCCGGAATCACCTCGACTTCACGGGCGGTCACACGGTAGGCTGGCTGGTCGGGATCGCAGGTCGTAAACGTCGCGGCGGTCCCCAGGATGCGCGACGGCTCCGCGACCACGCGTTCCCCGCGAAGGTTCACGCCGTTGACGGTCGCCGCCGCCGGGGACAGGTCGGCCCTCCGGGCCTGGAAGTCATACGTGAGAGTCTGGCCCCGGAGTGTCTGTCCCTGTTCGTCGGTCACGACGACGTTGCCGGTGGCCTGCAGGCGCTG
>Ga0209640_10000252_pt1 | contig 40034 bp, 31 predicted proteins | sample RifCSP10_1_FD_184018 | JGI IMG/M metagenome (GOLD analysis project Ga0209640, IMG submission 184018) | Soil microbial communities from Rifle, Colorado - Rifle CSP2_sed 10_1 (SPAdes) (version 2) | ecosystem: Environmental > Terrestrial > Deep subsurface > Rock core/Sediment | place: Rifle... | reverse complement strand
GTTCTGGCGCGCCCGGCAGGATTTGAACCCGCGACCTGATGGTCCGAAGCCATCCGCTCTATCCACTGAGCTACAGGCGCGCGCCGCCGGATTGTAGACCGTCAGCCGACCCGGTCCGGCCACGGCCCCGGGCCGCCGGGGGCCGTGCCGCCGCCCCAGATCCCCATACGCTCGCCTACGGAACATAAGAAGCACTGGCGACCATGAAACCACTCAAACTCGCCGAAGAAGTTCGTATGAGGGCGATCCGGCCCATTTCGGGCCCATCCTCGGGCGATCGGGGCTTCCAGCGTTCCGCCCGCGCGCGTATGAGAACGGACCGTGACGGCGCTCGCCCGCAGCCGGGCCTACGCCGATTCGGCGGGGGCGAAGACGACGACGACCTCCAGGTCCTCCTCGATGTCGTGGAAGTGGTGCGGGACCTGCGCCGCCACGAACACGACGTCGCCCGGGCTCACCGCCCGCGCCTCGTCGCCCACGGTGATCCGGGCGCGGCCGTGCATGACGACGTAGATCTCGTCCTCGTCGTGCGGCGACTGCGGATCCACGCCGCCGGCCGGCAGGCGGTAGAAGCCCGCACTCATCTCCGGCACGCGCAGGAACTCGTGGTAGAGCCGGCCGGCAACCTCGCGTGCGGCGCGCAGCTCGTCGAGGCTGTTGGCGTCCAAATCAGAACCTAGCTCGGTGCCGCGAGGTCGCGACGCGGGAAGACGACGAGCGCCCAGCCCACAACCAGCAGCGTCACGAGCGCCAGCAGCACCAGGTCGAACGGGTCGCCCGTGCCGTCAAGGATCGCGGCCGGATCGAGGTAGTGGAAGAGCGAGAACGGCTGCAGCGGCTCGGCATCCGGCCAGAGCGAGCCGAGGATCTGGAAGAAGTACGAGACGAGCGCGAAGCCAAGCGTGATGCCCAGCGCCGGCGCCAGACGGTCGAAGGAGACCGAGGCGGCGAGCGCCACCGAGCCGAGCGCGATGTACAGCAGCACGGTGTTGAGCCAGAGCAGCGGGACCTGGCCCAGGTCCAGCTCATCGAGCTTGCCGAAGACCGCCGACGAGGCCAGCGTGCCCGCGACCATGGCCAGGATGGCCAGACCGACCAGGACGATCGTCGCGCCCAGCAGCGAGCCATAGGCCTTGCGCCGCGAGATCGGACGGGCAAGGACGACCTCGAGGGTGCCCCGCTGCCGCTCGCCTGCCACCGCCGCGACCGTGAAACCGATGGCGAAGACGCAGACGATGGCGACAAAGATGGGGTGGATGAACCCGAGCGCGATCGACCCCGGGAGCGTGAACAGGTTGCCGCCGCCGAACTGGGCGAACTGCGCCGGGAAGAGGCCGGAGTCGATCATCTCCTTGAACCGGGCGCCCAACGGTGTGTCGATCAGCTGTGCGTAGATGAGCGGCATCAGCACGCCCCAGATGCCCAGGGCGACGGCGACGATGAGCAGCTTCGAGCGCTGCGCCTGCAGCGTCCGGATGAAGAGGACGCGGTCCATCAGGCGCCTCCGCCGGCGGCCCGCCCAGGGGAGGCGTCGGCGAGGTCGACGTCCTCAGCGTAGTACTCCAGGAATGCCTCCTCGAGGTGAGCCGGCTCGATGGTCAGGTCGCGGATCGCGGCGCCGTCGATGGCGGCCAGGAAAGGCCGCACGTCTCCCTCCAGTTGGCAGGTGACGAGGCCGTCGGTGACGTGGATGCCGCTCACGCCGGGAACGCCGGCGAGCGACGGCGCAGGGCCCGTGAGGCGCATCTCGACGTGGCGCTTGCGGCTGTCGAGAAGCTCTCCGATCTCCTGCAGCGCGACCAGCCGGCCGTGGCGGATGATCGCCACGCGGTCGCACACGCGCTCGACCTCGGAGAGGATGTGCGATGAGAGGAAGATCGTGCGGCCCTCGTGCTTGAGCTCGGCCAGGATGTCGTAGAAGGCGCGCTGCATGAGCGGATCGAGCCCCTCGGTCGGCTCGTCGAGGATGGCCAGCTCCGGGTCGTGCTGCAACGCCTGGATCACGCCCATCTTCTGGCGCATGCCGCGCGAGTAGTCGCGCACGGGGCGGCGCAGCGTGGCGGCCGACATCTCCAGGCGGTCGGCCAGGGCCGCGCGGCGCGCCGGCGGACGGCGATAGAGCCGGCACAGGTAGTCGAGCAGATCCAGCCCGTTCATCGTGTCGTAGAGGGCGATGCCCCCGGGCAGATAGCCGACGCGAGATCGGATGGCCAGCCCATCGTGCTCGGTATCGAGACCGAGGACCCGTGCCCGGCCGGCGCTGGGGTGAAGGTAGCCCAGGAGGAGCCGAATCATCGTGGTCTTGCCCGCGCCGTTGGGGCCGAGGAACCCGAAGACCTCGCCCTCGCGCACCTCGATCGACAGGTCCGTCAGGGCCTCGATCACGCCGCCCGCGCCGGGTGGGTGAGGACCGCGGTGACCGTAGCGCTTGGTGAGGCCTTCGGTGGCGATCGCCGCTGTCATCGTCGCAGGCGGCTCGAGGCGCGGCGGGAGCGCTGCGTCAGCGGTCGCTCGGTCGGCGCGCCACGACCCACCAGCCCAGCGGCAGCGTCCCGGCCGCGACGAGCACCTTGAACACGTCGCCCGGCAGGAACGGCCAGAGGCCGTACGTGGCGGCGACGTCGAGCGGCGCCGAGATGGCCAGCGCCAGCCAGGGCACGCCGAAGGCCATGATCATCGCCTCGCCGATCAGCATCGCCGCCAGCGCCGCACCGACCTTGCGGTCCCAGCCCAGCTCGGCCAGCCGGCCGACGACTGCAGCAGCCACGACGAAGCCGATGAGGTAGCCGCCGGTCGTGCCAAGCACGAGGTGGCCACCCTCGAAGGTCGCGATCCGCGCGATGCCGGTGGGGTGGATGCCCGTCGCGGGATCGGCCGCGAAGACGGGCAGGCCGACCACGCCGAGGAGCACGTAGAGGGCGCTCGAGGCGGCGCCGCGCCTGAAGCCGAGGGCGGCGCCGGTGAACAGGACGCCGAACGTCTGCAGGGTGATCGGCACATACGGGTTCTCGGGCAGGTAGAGCCCAAAGGGGAGCGGGACGGCGGGCACCCGGAAGCCGACGTAGGCGCCGAACGTGATCAGCAGCGTCCCGGCGACGATGAGCCCGATGTGACGGATGCGCGCGCTGATCCGCTCGCTGATACGAATGGGGACGAGGAAGTCGCCGAGCGTCAGGCCGCGCTCGAGCTGCGGGATGCGGAGCATGCGCGCCGATGCTGACACGGGCCCGATGCTACCAGACGAACCGGACGGCGGCGGGCAGCATCCGGAACGCGAAGGGGTCGCGGCCGAGGAGCTCGCCGTCCGCCTGGAGGTAGATGGGGCCCCGTCCGTCGGCGGCCGCGACCTCCAGCCCGGCCGTCCGACGGAGCTCGACGCGCGGCGAGCGGAGGTGGTCGCCGCTGCGGATCCGCCAGGCGAAGGTGAACAGCTCGTAGCGCGACGTGGCATCCACGAGGACCGCGTCGAAGAGGCCGTCGCTGGGATCGGCGCCGGGCGCGACGTGCATGCCGCCGCCCTCGTAGCCCCCGAGGGCCAGCTCGATGGACTCGACCGCGCGGTCCTCCTCGGTCCCCTCGGCCCAGCGGAGCGCCACGCGCCGCTCGCCCCAGTCGACGATGGTCAGCAGTGCCGCGGCCGTGTAGAGGTACGCCCCCAGGCGCGCCGGGAAGCGGGCCGTGCGCTGTGCCACGAACGGGCTGAAGCCCACCCCCGCGCCGTTGATGAAGCGCCGGACGGCGCGTTCGCCGTTGTCAGGTTCGGCCGCGAGCTCGACCGGCGGCTCGGGGGCCGGACGCCCAGCCACGAGATGGCTGGGCCGGTAGGTCACCTCCCCGACGTCGACCGGGTGGGCCGCCTCCGGGTCGCCGGCGACGGCGGCCGCGAAGCGCGCAGCGAGCGAGGCCGGGTGGCGGGGGAGGTCGAGGCCGCGGGCATAGTCGCTCCCCCGCCCCGCGGGCACGAGCCCCAGCGCCGGCAGGTCGCGAGCGGTCCTATCGTCGGCGAGGAGTCCGTTGACGACCTCATGCAGCGTCCCGTCCCCGCCCACGGAGAGGACCAGCGAGGCGCCCTCGGCGGCCGCCTGGCGCGCGAAATCGGCCGCCTCCATCGCCCGCGTCGTCAGGCGAACGTCGAAGGCGATATTGCGGGCCTCGAGCTCGCGGGCGACGGCCGGCCAGACGCGCGCGAAAGCACCCCGGCCCGCTCCGGGGTGGGCGATGACGACGATCGGCGCCTCGGCCATCGGGCGGTTCAGCTCTCGGCCACGGGGTCGCTGATGGCGAAGCGCAGGGCGCCGAGGTTCAACTCGAACAGCTCGACCTCCAGGCGATGCTGGCCCGCCGCAAGGGGCTCGCCGTCCACGATCAGCGTGACCCGGTCGCCCACGGCGACCTTGATCGGCCGGAAGCGCGAGACATCCGAGGCGCGGATCGGCTCGGCATCGCCCTCGCGCAGGGCCGCCACGGCCTCGGGCGCGATGGCGTGCCCGTCCACGGCGATCCGGCCGATCCCCACCAACGTCCCGGCCCCCAGTGGGTTGCGCGCCTCGAGCCGGAACCCGCTCGGCGTGTTGCGCAAACTCCCGGCGACGTAGAACTGCCGGGCCAGGAAGGACGGGACCTCCACGCCTGCCTCCGTGCGACGCCCCGGGCGGGGCCTCGGCGAAGTCTAGCGGTCCGCCCCTGCCGCGCACCAGACCGGCTCTCCGGACCGGCTGCCCCTCCGAGGCGCGCCGTCGATCGCGTCGTCTCCCCGCCAGCGTCTGGCGGGGTACTCTTTCAGCGCATCCAGCAGGAGAGGCACCGTTGGCACGATCGGCACGGACCAGACGCTCCGGGCGCAAGGGGCGGCAGGGGCGATCCCATCGAACCACCCCGCCCACGCCAGAGCCTATCTTCGCTCGTCTCCTGCGGGACGCTGCCGGCCTGGCGATGGCCGAGCCACTCGAGGCGGAAACGTTCGCCAGCTCGGTCGCCTCGCTCTGGCAGAAGGTGCACCTGGTCGACGAGGAGCCGGAGCGGCTGTTCGGTGAGGGCCTGATCGCCTACCTCGTGCGGCGGCGGTCGCGAGACGGCCTTGCCATGTTGCTGGCTCTGGCCACCGTCGGCTCCCCGCGCATGACGGCAGCGGCACGCGCGGCGGCGAGCAGCGTCGTCGCGCGGGGGGTCGAGGCGCCCGCCTGGGCAGACGAGATCGGGCAGGTTCAACCGGGCGGGGCCTGGGTGGGGACGGACGAGTACGGCGACCAGGATGCGGTGGCCCTCGCCTTCGAGTACGAGGGTCGCGGGACCCACACGCTGGTCAGCCTGGTCGATCACAACCTCGGCGGCGTCGTCAAGGAGGCGTTCGTCGCCGGCGATCCGGAGGAGGTCCTCGAGACCTGGCGAGAGGTCATGCACCTCCCGATCCGCGAGCTGCCGCCGGAGGATGCCGCGGAGCGCCTCCGAAGCGGCTTCGAGACGTACGACGCCTACCTGGATCCGCCTTCGTCCGACGATGTCCGCCTTCTCCGCGGGCTGTTCCTCGCACGCCTTGAACGCCTGCCACGATCGATCCAGCCCATCGCTCCGGTCGAGACGAACGAGGAGGAGCGCGCGTCGCTCGTCGGGGCCTTCATCGCCTCGCCCGAGGCCACGGCGCTCCTTGGTGATCTGACCCGACCGCCCGCCGGCGACCGCGGGGTCGTCGAGGTCATCGCGCACCATCTGGTCGACTTCAAGTGCGACTATGCGGACGGCGATCCGCTGCGCTGGAGCCCGACCGCCGTCGAGATCTGCCTCCTCGACTGGTTCCCGCGCAAGGTCGCCCTCGAGGAGACCGAGCTCCAGGCCGTGCCGGCGATCGTCCGCGCCTGGGTCCACTTCGCGGGCCGGAGGCGCGGCCTGAGCGACGAGGCCATGGAGGCGACGGAAACCAGCCTCGACGAGTTCGTGCCGGAGTTCCTCGAGGCGTCGAGCGATCCGGCTCGCTTCGGACCCGCCAAGGCGATCGCGCTGGCCATGCAGGCCGACGACGTCGATCTCACGGATCAGGCGGCCGTCGGGCGCTGGATCGAGGCGTACAACAGCCGTCCGCAGGCCGAGCGTGAAGCCGTCCTCCCCCGCGCGGCACGGCTAGCGCCCGCGCCCACGCCCGCGACCACCGGCGAGCCCGACCAGCCGGGCGCGGCAGCCCGACGAGACTGGGCCGTTCCCGCGCGCACCGGGCGACTCGGCAGCATCGACCTCGCGTGGCTCGATCGGGACGACCCGGACGAGCGGGCCATCCTCATCCGCGCCGAGCATCCCGAGCTGCGGGAGGCCCTGGAGCCCGACCTTGATCTCGACACGGCCGACGGACCCCTGAACCCGAGGCTGCACCTCGCGCTGCACGAGGCCGTCGCTAACCAGCTCTGGCAGAACGATCCGCCCGAGGTCTGGGCGACGGCGCAACGGCTCACGGCCCTCGGGTACGACCGGCACGAGGTCCTGCATATGCTGGCCTCGGCGATCTCCGGAGAGCTGTGGCACGCGACCCGCGAACCGGAGTTCAAGCGCGATCGTTTCCTGTCTGTGCTCGCCGCCCTCCCGGACAGGTGAGCGCAGGGCAGGAGCTGTCCGAGCGCGGTGCTGGGCGATTCGGCTAGACTTCGTCCCGCCCCGTCCGGACACGGCCCGACAGCGCGGGACTCAAGTCCTGTCGTCGAGCGTGACCCGGCGGATCCCTGGTGGCCTTAGCTCAATCGGCAGAGCATCGGATTGTGGCTCCGAAGGTTACGGGTTCAATCCCCGTAGGCCACCCCACCACCTGGTCCTCGGAACTCGAGGCCTTGACTCGCCGCGTCCCGGCTACTTGACGGCCCCGGCAGTGATCCCCCGCACGAAGTAGCGCTGCAGGCTGAAGAACACGATGAGCGGCACGACCATCAGGATGAAGGACGCCGCGCTGAGCAGGTTGAACTCCTGGCCGTAGGTCGAGAGGAGCGTGCTCATGGCCACGGTCAGCGGCTGCTGCGAGGGCTGCTGGACGAAGATCAGCGCCATGAGCAGATCGTTCCAGACCCACAGGAACTGGAACACCGCGAGCGACGCGATGGCCGGCACGGACAGCGGCACGATGATCCGGCGGAAGATGCCCAGCGACGAGGCACCGTCCATCTGCGCCGCCTCGATGAGGTCGCGCGGCAGCTGCACGAAGAAGTTCCGGAGCAGGAAGATCGCGAAGGGCAGGCCGAAGGCGGTGTGGGCCAGCCAGATGCCGACGTAGGAACCGGTCAGGCCGAGCGTCCGGAACAGCAGCAGGGACGGGACGAGCGAGACCTGGATCGGGATGATCATCATGGCCAGCACGCCGAGGAAGATCCAGTCCCGCCCCGGGAATCGTAGCCAGGCGAATCCGAAGGCTGCGAGAGCGCCGATCGAGAGAGGCAGGATCGTCGAGGGGACGGTGATGAAGAGGCTGTTCAGGAAGTTCTGGGCGAGCCCCTGGCTGCTGAGCACCTCGGCGTAGTTGTCGAGGGTGAACCGCGGCTGGCCGAGGACCGTCCACCAGCCACTGGCCGCGATGTCGCCGGGGGGGCGGAGCGACGTCACGGCGAGGCCGAGCGAGGGAATCAGCCAGACCAGCGCGATCCCGATGACAACCACGTGGAGGACGCCACGGCCGGTCAGCGCGACGAGACGCTGCGCCAGGGAGGAACGGACCGCGCCACCGAGCCGGACCATCTCGCCGGCCGGGGACAGGCGGCTCAGCGGACCGTCTCCCCGGCTCGGAACCGCCGGATGTTCAGGGCCACGATGGGGACGATCAGCAGCACCATCAGCACCGCCACCGCGGCACCGTAGCCGACTTTGCCGGCCTGGAAGGTCTCCTCGAAGAACGAGTAGGCGATCACGCGGCTCGCGCCGTTCGGGCCACCCCGGCTCATGATGTAGACGATGTCGAAGACCTTGATCACCCCGATGATCAGGGTGATGGTGATGACCGAGACGGGCAGGCTGATCAGGGGCAGCGTGATGTGGCGGAACGTCTGGAACGGACCCGCCCCGTCGACTCGCGCCGCCTCGATGATGTCGGTCGGGATGCTCTTGATGGCCGCCGAGAAGACGACGACGGCGAGCCCCGTACCGGCCCAGACCGCGGCCACGATGATCGCGTAGTTGACCGTGTCGCGGCTGCCGATCCACGAGACGGGGTCCACGCCTACGGCGCCCAGACCGGCGTTCAGCAGGCCGACCCGCGCGTTGGGAGCGTAGATCAGGAGCCAGATGACGCCGACGGCGGTGGCCGAGATGGCCTGGGGCAGGAAGACGATGGACTTGACGATCGATTCGTAGCGCACGCGGTCGGCGAGGACCGCGATCAGCAGGCCGAGGCCGACGCACAGGCCGACGTACAGGAAGATCCACAGGAGGTTATTGAAGACGGCGCCGGACGGGGGGAAATCCGAGAGGTCCAGGAAGAGCCGGTCACGCGTCAGGAGCCGGACGAAGTTGTCCAGTCCGATGAACTCTCGGAGCTGGAAGCCACGACCGGTGTCCAGGCTGAGCCGGATCGTGAACAGCATCGGGGCCACCAGGAACACGGTCATCAGCACGAGCGCCGGTGCCGTGAACGCGAAGCCCTGCAACCGGCGTACTCGTCTGCGCATGGCGCATGGCCTCCGTCCGGGTGCGGATGGGTCGAGCCCGGCGTCCGGGTGACGCCGGGCTCGACGCCTGAGACAGGCCGGAGTCGCCTCAGCGACCGAATTCGGCCTTGGCCAGCTCCTCGAAGTCGTTCAGGAGTTTGTCGATGTTGGTTGGGTTCTCGATGACACCCTGCAGCGTCGTGCCCCACTGCTCGCCGAGCGTGCCCGGCAGGAGGTCCGAGCCGTCGAAACGGAAGGCCGCCGCACCGGCGACCTGCTTGGCCTCTTCGACCGCCAGAGGGTTCGGGTACTTAGTCGTGTCGGTGTTCTTGTTCGGGGAGATCGTCCCGGTCGACGCCCAGATGTCGGCCGAGTCCTTGCTCGAGAGGTAGGCCATGAACCCTCGCACCATGTTGTTGTCGACGAAAGCGACGGCGAGGTCTCCGCCACCGATGAGCGGCGTGCCTTGGGCCGGGTCGATCTGCGGGAAGGTGAAGAACGCGATGTCCTTCACCGGCGTGAGCGACGGGTTGACGTCGCCCAGTGCGATCCCGCCGACGAAACCGCCTTCGTAGTACATCTCGGCGTCGGCACTCGTACCGAACACGCGGCCGATGCCGTCGACGAAACCGGTCCCCAGGACACCCTGGCGCCCGCCCGCGACGTACTTGTCGACGGCGATCAGATCGGCCATCCGCTTCATGGCGTCCTTGACCGTCTGGTCGTTGAACGGCAGCGTGCCGCCGAACAGCTCGCTGTACTTGTCGGGCCCGGCCGTCCGCACGTAGATGTTCTCGAACCAGTCGGTCAGGGTCCACGAGTCCTTGCCGCCGACGGCGAAGGGGATCTTCCCGGCCGCGACGTACTTGTCGGCGATGGCCACCAGGCCAGCCCAGTCGGTGGGCGGCTGGACGCCCAAGGCCGCGAACGAGGCCGGCTTGTACCACATCGTGCTCTTCGAGTTCGCCTTGACGGCGACACCGTACAACGTGCCCTCAGCCGTGCCCAGATCCAGCCAGGCCTGGCTGTAGTTGGCCGACATATTCGTGATGCCGAGTGTCGCGAGGTCGACGAGGTAGCCCTCCTTGGCGAAGTCGACCATGACGCCCGGTCGGGGGATGATCGCGATCATCGGCGGATTACCGGCCGCGAGCCGCGTGCGCATGACGGGCAGGAAGTCACGAGCGGTCTCGTACTGGACCGCGATGCCGGTCTTGGCGGTGAAGCCGTCGATCACCGCCAGGAAGTTCGCTCGCTCGCTGCCGCCCCACAGCGACAGGACGGTCAGGCTCCCCGCCTCGGGCGGCGGTGCCGTTGCTTCGACGGTGGGCGCTGCCGTCGGCTGCGTCGTCGGCTGCGTCGCCGGGGTCGGCGAAGCCGCGGCGCCGCACGCAGCAAGCAGCATGCCCACGACGACCAGGGCGATGACCCGGACGGGTCGAGGTTGGCGCATCGAAAGTCCTCCTCTTCCGAACGGTACCGAACGGGCCGGCTGGGCCCGCGTGGGCCGCGCGACAGAGCCTATCCTTGTGGCTCAGATGCGGTCGGCCGGGAACAGACCTCGACCGCGTGCCGTGCGACCTTGTCCGGCACCAGTAGACGCCCTTCAGCGACGCCGCGTCAAGTGCCTGAGATCACTCCTCGCGCGTGAACTCGGCCACGCGGCCGCGGGCGCCCGATCCGGTCAGCGCAGCTGGATCGTGGCGATCTCCCAGGGTCCGAGTAGACGCTCGACGACGCCGCTGCACGTTCGTTCGTCCCCCTGCGGGCGGCCGAGCAGGTCGACCGTGGCCGTGCTCGTGAACGAGCCACGGATCACGGCGCGTTTCCCCTCCCCGCTCTCGTTGACGAGGCGGAGCTCGAGAGCGTCGCCGCGGCGGCGGAGCGAGGTCATGACGACCCCCTCGCCCTCTACGGCGAGCCCGGTCGCCTCGGTGAGGGCCAACTGCCGGGGTCCGCTGCCGACGGTCGCCAAGAAGGGCTGGCGGTAGTGCTCGGCGGCCTCGAGCATGCCCGCATCCGGGATCGTGGCGGCGTGCGGGAGGATGGCGAACGCGACGGGGCGCAGGCCCTGGGCCTGGCCGGTGGGCGCCGCGATGACGGGGCCCGCGGGCTCGTCGCGCCAGGGGTGCCGGTCGCGACTGATGAGGCCCGTCGCGCGCAGCACCGTCAGCGCCAGCTCGCCGCCATCGACCAGCTCGTATTCGAGGACGTGATCGAGGAGGACGGCGACGCCGGCCACCGCGATGAAACCGTGGGCGGGGAAGGTCGGCAGCGGCCACTCCCCATGGCCACCCTCCATCTCCAGGCCGCGTTCGACGATCGCGAACTGGCCTTCCGCGAAGGACCGGTCGGTCGGTGCCGGGAGCGGGATGTGGAAACGCAGGCGGTGGTCGAGCGACCGGTTGTCGAACTCGAGGGCGATGCGCACGAAGTCCTCGCCGGCACGCAGCTCGACACGGGTCCGCACGTCCACCTCGACCGTTTCCGCGGTCCGTGCGGAGAGATCGTCGAGGAGACCCCGCGGCCAGACATAGGTCCGCGTCACGACGAGGTCGGCGCGCAGCGGGCCCGTCTCACCGGCGGTGACGGTGACCCGGGACGGTCGGTCGACGAGCATCTCGGACGGCGGCGGCGCGTAGTTGTAGCTGTCACCCACGTCGCCACCATCGACCAGGCGGCCCACGCCACGCAGGGTCACGTCCGACCCGCCGATGGTGAGCGTCCCGTCGTGGGCAACCGTCACCGAGGCGAGCCCGTTGGCCAACCCGCGGGCCGAGGCCACGACCGCGGAGCCCGGGGCGACCGAGGGACCCACCCCCGCGGCGAGCGCCGTCCAGCCGAGCGGCGGCACGGTCACCATGGCCAGCAGCCGCCGACGGGGTCGGGCGACGACCTGCAGCCGCCACGGGGCGCCGGGCGCACGGGTCGCCAGGGCGTCCAGCTCCTCGAGCAGCGCGTCGACGTCGAGATCGGGCGGGTCGGGCACCCGGTCCACGTCGAGGATCACGATCGTCTCCGCCGCCGCGCCCTCCAGCACGTAACCGTTCACCTGGTACGTGTACAGCTCGCGGGCGTGCATGCGGCGCCGGAGGTAGGGTACGAGTGCTGCGGCCTCCAGCGCCACGTCGTCGACGACGCGTTCCAGGACGCCGAGGTCCTGGGTCGGGGCCGGCGAGCCGTCCGGCGCCACGAGCGGGGCACCGACCGGGCTGTTCGCGGCCAGGACCTCCAGCTCGACGAGGTCCGTGCGCGCCGTGGGCGATGGGTTGACGGCGACGAAGGCGCCCTCCGCCACCCGCCGACCGATGGCGGAGAGCGCCCGCTCCGTGACGCCGCGCGCTATCTGCTCCGCCTCGGCAAAACGCACCTGGACCTGGGCCACGGTCGCCTCCGCGGAGCACGCGCAGATCGAGTCATGCGCCGAGTTCTCGACGACCCGGCGCCAGGCCAGGTCCAGCAGCCGCTCCGGCCACACGTCGCCGTACAGCGCGAGCAGGGGTTCGGCGACCCGTTCGAGCAGGCGCTCCACCCGGCCCGCCGCCTGGCGTACCTCGATGCGGTGCGAGGTGACGCCCATGAGCACGTTGGCCCGGGCGCCCGAGCGCAGCTCGCCGGGCCAAGAGCGTTCGGGGAGGGACCTCCCGCGCGTCGCCGCGATGTACTCGGCCAGCGTGGCGATGCGCAGCTCGTAGCGGTCCTGCGAGCCGTTGAACGCGGCCACGTGCCCGGCATAACCCGGCAGCGGCAGGGAGTGATCCTCGCCGTACATGGCCAGGATCTCGTCGTCACCGAAGGCCGGCAGCTGGGCCCGGACGTACACGTCGAGCTTGTGCGCTATGCGGTCCGGCAACGACAGAAGGTCCCGGCCGTTGCCATAGCCGCCGAGCAGGTATTCGCAGCGGACGGTGGAGCCGTCCGGCGCCGTCCACGCGAAAACGTGGCGGTCGATGGCGGCCGGGACGCCGCGCCAGACGACGGCATCCTCGATGCCCGCCCGACGCAGGAGCTGCGGCATCTGGGCCACGTGGCCGAACATGTCGGGCAGGTAGCCGATCTCCATCACCCGGCCCAGCTCCGTCGCCCGCCTCATCCCCTGTTCGAGGTTCCGGACGAGCGTCTCGCCGGAGACGAGGAACTCGTCCATCAGGATCCGCCAGGGACCGACGGCAAGCCGCCCTGCCGCGACGAGGCGCGCGACGCGCTGCTCGTTCTCCGGCCTGACCTCGAGGTAGTCGTCCACGGTCGCCGTCTGGCCGTCGAGCGTGAAGCGCACCCGCGGGTCGGCCTCCATCTCGTCGAGCAGGCCATCGACCAGCTCGACCAGGCGCAGGCGGAACGACTGGAACGGGAGGTACCACTCGCGGTCCCAGTGCGTGTGCGGGACCAGGTGGACGATGCGGGGCGCCGCACGCTTCATCGATCGAGATCCGCCGCTTCGCCGGCGTGCCGCGCTGCCGAGCGACGATGGACCGTCACACGACCGGACGGGCATGACACGACGGACCACCTCCGGGAGCTGTCGTCGAGGAGGGGCCATCCGCGGGGCATCAGGTCGGGCCTCGAGGCGACCGTGACATCGTAGCGGGGCGTTGCCCTCGTCGGGCCGCCCGCGATGTTGCCATGAGCGGATCCGCCTACCGGATCGCTGGCGAAGCGTGCACAATGGGGATGTGCGGGCCCCGGCCCGATCGACGCTGTCTCGCCTATACGCGACCCCAAGGAGGACGGGCGTGCGACGATCGATGGCATTCGTCACGGTGGTGGCGCTACTGATCCAGATGGCACTCGTCCTGCCGTCGTTCGCCGGCGGGCCCCCGTCCGTGGCGAAGGGACCCATCCGCGTCGTCCGGGACCTGGAGGCAGACGCCACAGGCGTCGCCCAACCCCTCAGCGTGGCGTACATCCCGGACTCCGGCCTGCTGGTGACCGGATCGCCCCGCGCCGGGGGCCCGGATGCGGCGTTGGTCACCCTGCGCGACGAGATCGTCACGCCCGTCTCCACGGACCTTGCCACGGACCCCGTCAACCTGGCCGCCGACCCGCTTAGCGGGCGGGTGCTGGCCTTCGACTCCACGACCGGCGAGCTGGTCGAGGTGGCCGTAGCCAGCGGCACCGATCGGGTGGCCGGGACTGGCCGTCGGTCCCGCCTGGCGGGTGGGCCGCGTCCGGCCGTCGCCGGCATCGCCATCTCAGCCGGCACCGGCGACCTGTACCTGCTCGATGGCCGCGCGCGTTCCGTGGTGCGCTTCGACCGCACCAGGGCCGACGACCCCCTGACCGCCTTCGCCGGCAGCGTCTCGACCATCAGCCTGGCCATCCCGGCCGAGCGCCTCCGCGGGCTGGCCGTCGATCCCGAGAGCGGCCACCTGTTCGTCATCGATGCAACGGGCGGGACGCTGTACGAGCTCGACCAGGCGGGCCGTCTGGTCGCTGAACGCGACCTGGCAGCCGTCGGCGTGCATCGACCGGGGGGCATGACCTTCGGCCCCAGCGGCGACCGCACGGACGATGCCGCCGCCCAGACGCTGTACGTGGCCGACGCCGGGACGGCCGGGCCGAACGGGGCGACCGGCGCGGTCCGGGAGCTGAACCTGCGCCCGACCGTGCAGCTCGCGGTCTCGACCACCGTGACCGCCACGCTCGTCCAGACCATCTACACCGGACTCCAGCCTCCGGGCGGGCCCTGGGATCCGATCCAGACGGGGGAGCCGACCAGCCCCGACCCATCCGGCCTGGCCTACCGACCACCGCACGACGGTCAGACGGAAGGTCGCATCATCGACGTCGACGGCGAGGTCGAGGAGATGTCCAACTACTGGGCCGGCGCCAACGTCTTCGAGTCGACCAGGGGCGGCGACCTGACCCGCTGGTGGGACACCAGCTCGCGCAGCGGGAGCGGGACCAAGATCACCAACGAGCCCACGGGCGCCGCCTGGGACCAGGGCCGCAACCGCCTGTACATCGACTCCGACGACGACCGCAAGGTCTATGTCCTGGATCCGGCGCGGGGCGGCGATCCGACCGAGATCGATCGAGCGGATCTCGAGCGATCGTTCTCCATCTCGTTCTCCGGCGATCCGGAGGGCCTGGCGTACGGCAACAACGAGCTGTACGTCTGCGACGGCTCGAGCGAGGAGATCTACGTTCTGGCACCCGGTATCAACGGCTTCTTCGACGGCCTGCCGGCCAACGGGGGCGACGACGTCCGCGTGCGTAACTTCGACACCGCCAGCCTCGGCCAGGCGGACCCCGAAGGCTGCGAGTACAGCACCGCCAGCGGCACGCTCTTCATCGTCAGCAGCAACTCGCACGACCTGCTCGAGGTCACGCCCCAGGGCGCCCTCGTCCAGAACGTCGCCCTACCGCTGCCGTCCGGCGCCAAGCCCGGCGGCCTGACCGTCGCCCCAGGGTCGGTCGACCCGGGCCAGACCAACATCTACATCGCGGATCGGGCCGTCGACAACAACGACAACGGCAACGAGAACGACGGCAAGATCTACGAGATCCAGCTCTCGGGCTCGCCGCCCACCCCGACCCCCACGCCGACTGCGACGGCCAGCTCGACCTCGGGCGCCACGCCGACGCCGACCCCCAGCCCGACGCCGACCGCCGTCGCGACGCCGACGCCGACGCCGACGCCGACGCCCGCCGACGGTGCCATCCAGCGGCTGGCGGTGAGCACGGTCGTGAACACCACGGCGATCAACCAGGTCACCGTTGGCACACCCGCCGGCACCGCCGCGGGCGACGTCCTCGTGGCCTGCCTGGCCCTCAACGGCGGCAGCGTGGTCGGCGCGCCAGCGGGCTGGTCGCTGCTGGCGGCGGCGACCACACAGTCCAACCCCAAGGTCTACGGTTACCTCCGCGTTGCCGGCGCCGGCGAACCAGCGGCCTACACGTGGACGCTGGGCAGCTCGATCACGAACGGGGCCGGCATCGCCCGCTACGCCGGCGTCTCCACCGCCGCGCCTCTCGACGGCACGGTCAGCGTCGCGACGGGAGCGTCGGCGACATCGGCGACGGTGCCCGGCGTGACGACCTCGGTCGCCGGGTCGATGCTCGTCGGGTGCATGGGCATCAACTCCAGCGCGACCAGCGTCACGATCACCTCGCCCCCCGGCATGAGCCAGGCCTGGGACATCGGCGGCAAGCGCCACGAGCTGGCCGACCAGCTCCTGCCCTCGGCCGGCGCCAGCGGATCGCGCACGTGGACCTTCAGCGCGGCGCGCGCCTGGGCGGGCTGGATGGTGGCCCTGCGGGACTGAGCGCCATCCGGAACGGTCGCCGGCCGGAATCAGGCTTCGCTATGATGTGGCCACTCCGCGTCTGACCACGTACGGGGCCCGTCCACGTTCCGCCTCGGCGGCTGGATGCAAGGGCCCGCGATGGACCCGGCGGGGCGAATGGGAGCACGCCCATGGCCACGGTCACCTTCGACCACGTGTGGAAGCGCTTCGGCGACGTGGTGGCGGTCAACGACCTCTCCCTCGACATCCAGGACGAGGAGTTCCTCGTGCTCGTCGGCCCCTCGGGCTGCGGCAAGACGACCTCGCTGCGCATGATCGCCGGGCTCGAGGAGATCACCGAAGGGACGCTGAAGATCGGCGAGCGGGTGGTCAACGACGTGCCGCCCAAGGACCGCGACGTGGCCATGGTCTTCCAGAGCTACGCGCTGTACCCGCACATGACGGTGTACGACAACCTCGCCTTCGGGCTCAAGCTGCGCAAGGTGCCCAAGGCCGAGATCGACCGCCGGGTCCGCGAGGCGGCCAAGACGATCGAGCTGTCGGACCTCCTCACGCGCAAGCCGCGCCAGCTCTCGGGCGGCCAGCGCCAGCGCGTGGCGCTCGGCCGGGCCATCGTGCGTGAGCCGGCCGTCTTCCTCATGGACGAGCCACTCTCGAACCTCGACGCCAAGCTGCGCGTCCAGACGCGCGCCGAGATCGCCCGGCTCCACCAGCGCCTCAAGACCACGATCGTCTACGTCACGCACGACCAGGTCGAGGCGATGACGATGGGCACGCGCATCGCGGTCATGAACTTCGGCCTCCTGCAGCAGGTGGGCACGCCGCAGCGGCTCTACGAGCACCCCGTGAACAAGTTCGTGGCCGGCTTCATCGGCAGCCCGTCGATGAACTTCGTACAGGTCACCACCGGGCGCGAGGGCGACCGCGCCGTCCTGCACGACGAGGCGTTCACGGTGCCCCTGCCCGACCGCTTCCGCGAGGCCGTGGGCCCCACGACCGGGCGCTCGCTCACGCTGGGCTTCCGGCCCGAGCACCTGGCCATCGGGCCGGTCGGTGACAACGCGGCGACCGTGCGCACGAACGTGGACGTGGTCGAGTTCCTGGGCAACGAGGAGCTGCTCCACCTGCGCGCGGGCCACCACGACCTCGTGGCCGTCGTCGACGCGCGCCACCGGGTCCGGCCGGGCGACGTCCTCGACCTGGGCATCCCCTTCGACAAGGTCCACCTCTTCGACGACGAGACCGGGGACTCGCTCGCGGAGGTCAAGGCGGTCTCCGCCGCGTAGGCAGCGCGCCGGAGGCCCGGGGCCGATGACCGAGGCCGCGGAAACGGGACCGCCGGCGGCCCTCCGGCACGACTGGTGGCGGCGCGGTGTCGTCTACCAGGTCTACCCGCGCAGCTTCGCCGACAGCGACGGGGACGGCGTGGGCGACCTGGCGGGCATCGTCGCCCACCTCGACCATCTCAACGACGGGACGCCGGGCTCGCTCGGCGTCGACGCCCTGTGGCTCTCGCCGATCTACCCCTCGCCCGGCTTCGACGTCGGCTACGACGTGGCCGACTACGTGAGCGTCGATCCCGTCTTCGGATCGCTCGGGGGGTTCGACCGTATCGTGACCGAGGCACACCGGCGCGGGATCGCCGTGGTCCTCGACCTCGTCATGAACCACACGAGCCATCTCCATGCCTGGTTTCTAGGCTCTCGGACCGACCGACACGGGCCCTATGCCGACTGGTACATCTGGCGCGACCCGGTCGGGCGGACGCGGCGCGGCCGCCCCCGCCCGCCGAACAACTGGGTGAGCTTCTTCGGCGGGCCGGCCTGGACCTGGGAGCCGGCGCGCGGGCAGTTCTACCTGCACACGTTCCTGCCCCAGCAGCCGGACCTGAACTGGCGGCACCCGGCCGTGCGCGCCGCGATGCTCGACGTGGTCCGCTTCTGGCTGGCGCGGGGCGTGGACGGCTTCCGTCTCGACGTCTTCAACGCCTTCTTCAAGGACGCGGCGTTGCGCTCCAACCCGCGCCGCTTCCCCGGTGGCTGGCGGGCCTGGGACCGCCAGCGCCACGTGTACGACAAGGACCAGCCCGAGATGGCCGACCTGCTGGCCGAGTTCCGCGCCCTGGTCGACGGAGCGCCCGGGAGGATGAGCGTGGGCGAGCTGTTCGCGGGGGACCCGCGCGAGGCGGCCGGCTATGCCGCCCCCCGGCACCTCATCTTCGACTTCCGGCTCATCGGGCAACCCTGGCGCGCCGACCGCCTGGCGCGGGCCATCGACGAGCGCGAGGCCGCCTTCGGGCCCGACCGCTGGCCGACCGTCGTCCTCTCGAACCACGACCAGCCCCGCCCCTCCACGCGCCTGGCGCGTGGGGCCGACCGCGACCTCGTCGCGAAGGCCGCGGCCATGCTCCTCCTCACGCTGCGGGGCACGCCGTTCCTCTACTACGGGGATGAGATCGGCCTGGGGGACATCCACGTTCCCCGGCGCGAGATCGTCGATCCGCCGGCACGACGCTATTGGCCCCTCCCCCTCTGGTGGAACCGCGACCAGTGCCGCGCCCCGATGCCCTGGTCGGCGGCCCCCAACGGCGGCTTCACGACCGGCCGCCCGTGGCTGCGCATGGCGCCCGACGCGCCCACGCGTAACGTTGCCGCGCAGGCGGCGGACGCCGACTCCGTGCTTTCCTTTTACCGGCGCCTGCTCTGGTTGCGGGGAGCATCGGCGGCGCTGCAGACGGGCACCTTTCGATGGCTCGTGGCCGGCGAGAGGGGCGTCCTGGCCTACTTCCGCGAGGCGCCCGAGGAGCGCGTCCTTATGGCGCTGACCACCGAGGATCGCGCCGCGACGGTCGACCTGGGGGGCGTGCAGGGACGGCCGCGGCTGCTCCTCTCAAGCGCCGGGTCGAGCGAGGAGCGGGTCATCGCGGAGGGGCGCGTGAACCTCCGGGCTCGGGAGGCGGTGCTGCTCCGGCTCGAGTGAGCCCGCCGACCGGCCCGTCAGCGGGTGCGGGTGACCTTGCGCAGGTGGCGCGGGGCCTCGGGATCGAGGCCCTTCGCGCGCGCGAGGTGGAAAGCGTGGAGCTGGCCCGGGACGATGCTCACGAGCGGCATCAGCGACTCCGCCACACCGTCGGGGACCGGCAGCGACCACCTGCCCAGGGCCCGGGTCTCGGCCTGATCGGAGACGACCAGCAGCTCGGCGCTCTGCTCGCTGCGAAGGCGGCGCAGGAGCTCCACCAGGTCGGCCGAGGCCGAGCCGCCGCAGGCCACCGCGAGCACGGAGAAGCCGGGCTCGACGAGCGCGACGGGGCCGTGCTGGAAGTCCGCCGCCGAGTACGGCTCGGCCAGCACGTAGGCCAGCTCCTTGAGCTTCAGCGCCCATTCGCGCGCGGTGGCGTAGTCGTAGCCGCGGCCGAGAACCACGCACCGGTCGAGGGCGGCCTGGTCCCGCGCGATCCGCTTCGCCTCCGGCTCGGCTGCCAGCGCCCGGCCGAGCGCCTCCGGCACCCCGGCGATGGCCTCGTCGAACGCGGCGTCGCGGTGCAGGGCGGCCGAGAGGAGGGCGATGGCCAGCAGCTGCGCGGTGTACGTCTTCGTGGCGGCCACGGCACGCTCGGGGCCGGCACCCAGGTCGATGACGTGGTCCGCGGCGTCCGCCAGCGCCGAGCGCGGGTCGTTGGTGATGGCGACGGTGGGCGCTCCCTGGTCGCGTGCGGCCGCGACCACCCCCGCGACATCCGGCGAGGCCCCGGACTGGCTGATGCCCACCACGAGCGCCCGCCGGAAACGCGGCGTCACCCCGTACAGCGACAGGATCGACGGCGTCGCGAGGGCGACGGGCAGCCGATGGCGTGTTCCCAGCAGGTACTGGGCATAGATGGCCGCGTGATCAGAGGTGCCGCGGGCGGCGATGACGACGTAGTCGATCTCGCGGCTGCGGAGCGTCGCGGCCAGCTCGGCCATGGGCACGCGCTGGCGCTCGAGGAGGCGCCCGGCCACCTCGGGCTGCGCGAGGATCTCGTCCCTCAGGCCCACGCCGCTAAGGGTAGCGCCCGACGACGGGGCGCCCCCGAAAACGTGAACGGCGCGCCTCTCGGCGCGCCGTCGATGCGTCTGGATGGACCTGGTCTTACCAGCGCCAGCTGCTCGGGTGCACCACGAAGGCGGCCACCGCGAGGACCGGCGCCAGCCGGTAGACGAGTGCCTTGAGCTTCTGCATCGAGTGCGACCTCCATGGCCGTGTGAACACGGATGTGCGCCTCCGCCGGCCTGGCGGTCGACGGCTCAGCCATCATCGAGAGCCGATTCGTAGGGCGATATAGGAAGGTGGTACCGGTCGAGACCGGGACCCCTGTCATACTCGGCACGTGACCGACGACCACCTGCGCGAGACGACCGTCGAGCAGCGCGTCGTGCACCGCGGCCGCTTCATCACCTTCCGCGTCGACACCGTCGAGGACGCCGGCGGCGGTCGCCACCAGCGCGAGGTCGTGGACCATCCCGGGGCGGTCGCCGTTATCCCGCTCGACGGCGAGGACCTGCTCCTCGTCCGCCAGTTCCGCTCGCCGGCCGGGCGCGCCCTGCTCGAGATCCCCGCCGGAACGCTCGACCGCCGCCCCGACGGTTCGATCGAGCCACCGGATGAAGCGGCGCCGCGGGAACTGGCCGAAGAGACCGGCCACCGCGCCGCGCGCTGGCGCCGGCTAGGCACGTTCTGGACGGCGCCCGGCTTCGCCAGCGAGGCGATGACCCTCTACCTCGCCACCGAACTGACGGCCATCGACGGCTACGACGGTCCCGAGCCGGACGAGCGCCTCGACCTCGTCCGCCTTCCCTGGCGCGAGGCGCTCGCGCTCGCCGAGACCGGCCGCATCGAGGACGCGAAGTCGCTGGTGGGCATCTTCTGGCTGGCCCGGCTCGCGGAACGCGGCAACCTCTGAGGAACCCTCCCGATGTGCGGGGCGCTCAGCCGAGACGATCGAGGGCGCTTCGGTAGATGCGCGATCCCGGGGCCAGGGCGACAGCGATGCGCAGGTGCGTCCGCGCCTCGTTCCGCCGGCCCAGCCGCTTCAGCGCCTGCCCCCGCCCGAAGTGGCCGTAGGCGGCACTGGGGTCGAGGTCCAGCAGGTGGCCGAAGGCCTCGGCGGCGGCCTCGATCTGGCCGCTGTTGTAGTAAGCCCGCGCGAGCGGCTCGAGGATCGAGCCCTTGCCCGGCTCGAGCCGCCTGGCCCGTTCGAGGATGACCGCCGCCTGGGCATGATGGCGACGCTTGAGGAGGAGGAGGCCGCGCTGAAGCAGGCCATAGGCGGTCTCGCGCTCGGCCAGTTCGGCCAGCAGCGCCTCATCGGAGGCTGCGGGCGCGGGCTCTTCGTCGGGGACGCTCACCCGCCCATCGTGCCACGACCGGTCGAACCCGTGCGGCGGCGCGGCGGGCGGACGGTCAGCTCGTGCGCCAGGCGCTCAGGTCGATCGGTCGGAGGCGCGGGCTGGGCGTCACGCCGGGGATACGGCCACGCTTGGCGATGGGGCGGCCATCGATCTCCTTGAGGTCGGCGGTGAAGTCAACCGGGGTGGCCCCGCTGATGTACGACCCCACGGCGAACGAGTCCACCGGTGCCGCCTGCTCCTTGAAGTAGCGGATGCGGTCGGGATCGAGGCCGCCGCTGACGATGATCCGCACCTTGTCGTAGCCGGCCTGGTCGAGGCGCGCCCGCACCTCGGTGACGAGGTCGGCGGTGACCCGGCCGCGCTCGGAGGGCGTGTCGAGGCGGATGCCGTAGAGCCGATCGCCCAGCGCCTGGGCCACGCGCAGCGCCTCCTCGGCCTCGTCCTTGAAGGTGTCCACGAGCACGATGCGCGGCACTTCCGGCCCGAGGTCGCGGTCGAAGGCCTCGGCCGCCTTAACCGTGTCGCCGAAGATCAGTACGAGCGAATGGGGCATGGTGCCGGTCGGGGCGAGGCCGGCGAGACGCGCGCCGGCCGGCGTGGAGGCGCCCACGCAGCCGCCGACGATCGCGGCGTAGTCGAGCGCGTCGGTGACGTCGGGGTGGACGTGGCGGGCGCCGAAGCTGATCACCGGCTGCGGCGCCGCGGCGTCGACACACTCGCGGGCGGCGGAGGCCCAGCCGGTCGCCTGGGCCATCATGCCCAGGATGGCTGTCTCGTAGAGGCCGAACTCCCGGTAGCGGGCGCGGATGCGCAGGACGATCTCCTTCGACGCGATCGTGTCCCCGTCGTCGAGGCCCTCCACCGAGACCTCATCGGGGTCGGCCTTCTCGAGGGCGTGGGCGATGAGGATCTTCGCCTCGTCGATGCCGCACAGGACCGCCTCCTGGCGCGCGAAGACCTCCATGGTGACCATCGGGTCGAGACCCTCTCGACGCAGGATCTCCTCGGCGCGTGCGAAGTAGACGTCGGCCGATTCGCCCGACAGGATCTCACTCGAGGGTCGCCGCCGGAGCATCACGCGATCAGCCATCGTGCGACGCGGCTCGCTTCACGGACGCTCCCTCTCGTTACCCCTGTGCCGTCGGATGGTCGGCGAGTGTAGTGCATCAGGATCCCCCCGGCGGCTCCAAGAGCTCGGCCACGTCCGCCGCGTAACGGTCGACCACGGGATGGTGGGGCGCCGCGCCGGGCGATGTCACCGGTCGCCCGCCAGCCGGCCCGGCCAGCCATCGCGCGGACGCCCCCGCGAGCAGGTCGCATACGGCCACCAGGCGCGCCACGGCGCGACCGAGCGCGTCGCGGTCGAGGCCTGCCAGGGGCAGCTCGGCGGCCAGCACGATGCGCTCATCGTCGGAAAGGGCGAACTTCACGAAGGGCAGCTCATCGTTCCACTTCAGGAGCTGCCGGTAGGTCTTGCGGAAGCTGTCGCCGAGCGCCGGCGCGTAGTGGACCCACGCGAGCAGCCCCAGACCGGGTGCCAGGATGAGCGTCAGGGGTATGCCCGACCGGACCCGTCCGTCGAGCAGGAGGTCGCGACTGACGACGCCGCCGCGCTCGGCCCGCGCGAGCGGCTCGAGCTCCAGCTCGGCCAGCCACGCGTCGAGCTGGGCCGGCCCGGGGATGCCCGAGGCGTCGCTCGGGACGCCGGCCTCGCTCAGCGTTCGCCGCGCCGAGCGGCGCTCGCCGGCGGGCGGCGCTCCTCGTCGCGCCTCGGCCCGACCGACCCGCCGCTCCTGACCACGCGGGAGCGGAAGTCCACGGCCCGCACACCCTCCGCGATGCGGCAGTTGCGGCCGATGCGCACGGCGCGCGGGATGATCGCGCGCTTGCCGACGATGGTGATGCCGGTGTTCAGGCGGGTCGGCTCCTGGCGATTGGGGATGCCCAGGTCCGCACCCTCGCCGACGTGCGCGTTGGGCCCCACCGAGACCTCCTTGTCGATGATCGAGCGGTCGATGATCGCCCCGGCGCGGATGACGGTGTCGAAGAGCACGATGCTGTCGCGCACGACGGCGCCGATGTCCACGCGCACGCCCGGCGAGAGGATCGAATGCTCGACCGTCCCGGCCACGTGGCAGCCGTGGCTGATGAGGCTGTTGTGGATGTTCGCCGTCGGCCCGATGCGCGCCGGCGCCCGTTCCTCGGAGCGGGTGTGGATGAGCCAGTCGCGGTCGTGCAGGTCGAGCTGAGGACGGTCTGCCAGCAGGTCCATGTTCGCCTGCCAGTAGCTCTCGATCGTGCCCACGTCCTGCCAGTAGCCGTCGAAGCGGTAGCCGTAGACGCGGGCGCCGCCGCCGAGCATGGCGGGGATGACGTCGCGCCCGAAGTCGGTGAGATCCTCGCGCAGCCAGCGCAGGAGGGCCTTCTTGGAGAAGACGTAGATGCCCATCGAGGCCAGGTCGCTCTTCGGCTTGGCCGGTTTCTCCTCCCAGTCCACCACGGCGTCGCCTCCCCCGAGGGCCAGGATCCCGAAGCGGTGCGCATCGCCGAGGGGCACCCGCCGCACCGCCACGGTGACGTCGGCGCGATGACGGCGGTGGGCCTGCACGAAAGGTCCGTAGTCCATCTTGTAGATGTGGTCGCCGGCGAGCACGAGCACGAGGTCGCCCGGCGCCTGGCGGATGGCGTCGATGTTCGAGAGGACCGCGTCGGCGGTGCCGCGGTACCACTCCGTGGGGCGGCCCCGCGAGATGTACGGCTGGAGCATGCGGATACCGCCCCGGTTGCGGTCGAGGTCCCAGGGCCGGCCGAGGCCGATGTGGTCGTTCAGCGAGCGCGGGTTGTACTGGGTCAGGACGACCACGTTGTCGATGCCCGAGTTGACGCAGTTGCTCAGGACGAAGTCGATGATGCGGTACTTGCCGCCGAAGGGGACGGCCGGCTTCGCGCGCATGCTCGAGAGGATGGAGAGCCGCTCGCCCTCTCCGCCCGCGAGGATGACCGCCATCACGCGCTTCACGGCTCGATGCTACACCCGCTCAGCGGCCCGGCCGTCGGCCACTCACAGGAACAGACGCGGGTTCATCCAGCCGTCGTCGAACTGGACGGCCCAGTGGAGGTGCGGGCCGGTGCTGTTCCCGGTGTTGCCCTCGTAGCCGATGATCTGCCCCTGCTGCACGGACGCGCCCTGATACACGCCCGATGGCACGCGCGGCTGGAGGTGCGCGTACCAGGTCACCAGGCGCGAGGAGTGGGCGATGATGACGATCCAGGCGCGATCGCCCGGCCGGTCCCAGGGGTTGTAGCCGACGAACACGATGACGCCGTCGCCGGCGGCGCGGACGGGCGCCCCGGAGTCGTCGACGATGTCGATGCCCCGGTGGAAGTTGCGGCAGTCGCCCAGCGGCGGCTCCCAGGAGAAACCGGTGCAACCGAACTCCTGGGAGATCCGCCCGGCCAACGGCCATTCCAGCGTGCCGTTGTACTCGGACGGGATATTCCCGCGCTCGAGCTGTTCGCGGACGAGACGGTCGACCTCCTTCTTCAGGGCGTTCTGGGCACGCAGCTGGTCCCGCAGCAGGGCGGCCGCGGCGGCCTTGGTCTTGGCGATCCGGTTGAACGCCGCCAGCTGCCGCTCCTGGAGCTTGCGCGTCTCGACCTCCAGCGCGTCCAGCCGCTTCTTCGCCGCCAGGAGCGCGGCGCGCTGCTCCTTGATCGCCTCAGCCTGCACCCCGACCTCGGCGCGCAGCTGGTCGGTCCGGAAGCGCGTGCCGTCGGTCGTCCGACGCAGCTCCGCCAGGGCCTCGCGGTCGCGTTCGATGCGCGCCGCGAGCTCGGCGTCCTGGTCTCCCAGGCGGAGATAGGTGCCGACCTGCGCCAGCACCTCGGTCAGCGAGTCGGAGGTGAGGATCTGCTCCAGGAGGCTGGTGCGCTCGAGCTTGTAGGCAGCGGCGATGCGCTGGGCCAGCAGGCGCCTGCGCTGGGCGAGGTCGGCCTGGCCCTGGGCCAGCTCATCCTCCAGCAGGCCGAGCGTCCAATCGAGGTGGGTCAGCTCGGCGACGAGCTCGTCGTAGCGCGCCTGGACCACCTCGAGCGCGGCGGTCGCGGTATCGATCTGCCGGCGCACCGCGGCCTGGTCGGCGTTGATCTCATCGAGGCGTCCGTTCGTGGCCGAGAGGGCGGCACGGACCCGGGACTCTGCGGCCCGCAGGTCGGCCAGGGCGGCCTTCTGGTCCTTGATGCGCTGCTGCAGCGCCCGCTGGCGGGCGAGCGCGTCGGAGAGGTCGTCGGCGCTCGTGGCGGGGACGCCGAGGAGGGCCGAGAAGGCGATGGGCACGGCGAGGAGGAGCGCGAAGAGGGAACGCAACGGCGCGTGGCGGGCGCGGCGCATCAGGTTCGCATCATCGTGCAGGCAGGCTCCCCTTCCGCGCCGGTTGGCGCTCGGTGACGCAGCCCGCCGGTGGTGCGCCGTCCGTGCGAGGCACGACCGCCTGGACGACTCCGGCTGCGCGGATGATACCCCGCCGCGTCCAACGGCTCCGCTACCTCAGGGGACGAGGGCGGCGAGGATGCCTCCGGCGATGAGGATGGGGCCGAAGGGGATGGCCGAACGTAGCGTGATCCGGCGGGCCGCGATGAGCACGAGGATGACGGCCGCCGAGGCGATCGAGGCGGTCACGAAGCCGCCGAAGAGGCGCGTCACGCCCGACATCAGGCCAAGGCCGACGGCCAGCTTCAGGTCACCCGCCCCCAGCGCGCCCCGCAGCAGCCGGTCGAGGACGAAGAGGATGGCCGGTGCGCCGAAGCCGGCGAGCAGGGCACTCGCAAGGGGCATCTCCTTGCCCGCCAGCAACGGGTCGAGGTCGAGCAGCACCAGCAGCAGGGCGACCGGGATGAGCGGCAGCGTGATGAGGTCGGGCAGCAGCTTCTGGTCGAGGTCGGTGGCGGCGAGCACCAGCAGCGCCGCGAAGTAGGCCCCGAGGACCGCCAGGTGGCCGGGTTCGCTCCAGCGGGCAGCGAGCGCGGCGAAGGCGGCCGCGCCGCCCACGACCAGGGCGGCCGTCCGCCAGTCGGGGCGCCGGACGCCGCCGTCCTCGTGGACCGGCCAGCGCGCGGCCAGGCGGTCGGCAGCCAGGCCGACGCCCAGGCCCAGGATGGCGAAGGCCGCGACCAGCGGCGTCATGCGCTCTCGGCCGCGCTCAGGCGCCGCGCAGCGCCAACTCGACGAGCGTGGCGTGGGTCACGCCGGTGGCGCCACGTGCGGCCCACGGTGTCGCCCGGCGCAGGTAGCCCGATCCGCCGATATCGAGGTGGACCCAGGGGCGTGTGGCGAAGTCCTTGAGGAAGAGGCCGCTCTTCACGAGCGAGGCCTCGGGGCCGCTGCTGTTGCCAAGCTCGGCGTACCACGTGTCCATGTCCTTGCGGTACTCGTCCACGAGCGGGATCTGCCAGTAGCGCTCGGCCTGCCGGGAGCCGGACGCGACCACTTCCTCCCACCAGTCCTGGGGCGTCCCGAAGCCGCCGGTGACCCGCTTGCCGAAGGCGCGCTCGACCGCGCCGGTCAGCGTGGCCACGTCCACCAGGTGCGTGGCACCCTGGCGCTCGGCGTAGACCAGGGCATCGCCAAGGATGAGCCGGCCCTCCGCATCGGTGTTCTGGATCTCCACGACCTTGCCGTTCATCGCCCGCACGACGTCGCCGGGACGCGTGGAGTGTGGGCCGGGCATGTTCTCGACCGCTGGCGCGACGGCCAGCAGCGGCAAGCCCGGCGCCAGGACCGCCACCGTGGCGATGGCGCTGATGACGGTGCACGCCCCGGCCTTGTCCATCTTCATCTCTTCCATCCGATCGGACGGCTTGAGGCTGAGGCCGCCCGAATCGAAGGTGACGCCCTTGCCCACCATGGCCAGCAGGCGGCCCCGACGGTCCGTCGCGCCGGTCGCGCCGGAGCGCATGACGATGAAGCGCGGCGGGCTGTCGCTGCCCCGGCCCACGGCCAGGAACATGCCCATGCCCATGGCGGCAGCCTGCTCCGGGCCGATGACCTCGACCTCGAGGCCATGCGCATGAGCGATCGCGGTCGCCTCGTCGGCGAGGACCTCCGGGCTGACGTCGTTGCTCGCTCGTTGCGAGAGCGTGCGCGCCCGGTTCGCGCCCTCGCCGATGACCCGACCACGGTCGGCCGCCGCAGTCAGCGCCTGATCATCCCCGCCCGGGACGACCAGCACGACCTCGTCGAGCGCCGGCGGCGCATCCTCGACGTCGTCCCGGTATATCGCGGCGGGCTCGTAGCTGCCCTCCACGACGCCGCGCGCCACGAGCTCCGCCAGGATCTCCGCGTCCAGGCCGTCGCCACCCGCCAGCGTGGCCGGCAGCCAGATGGCGAGGCGCCGCACGACGCGGCCCCCGAGACGGCGCTCGACGGCGGCTCCGAAGCGCAGGGCGGCGATGCGATCGAAGGCGGCGAGGTCGCCGACGCCCATGGCCAGGAGCCATGGCGCGGCGGTCTCTCGACCACGGATGATCGTGCCCGCGTGGGCCTTGCCCGCCTGCTCGCCGAGGGCGCGGTAGGCCGCCAGCGCACCCTCGATCCGGCGATCGAGTTCGGTCGCCGTGTCGTCGGGCTCGTGGTCGGCGACGATGGGCAGTGCGAGGAGGTCGGCCTCGATGTCCCAGGGCTGGCTGGTCACGACGCGGATGTGCATACCTGGCATGGGCTCCGAACAGCGCGGATCGATCGACCGGGATGGGCGAGGGGACGGGGCGCCTAGTGTACCGCCGCGACCGCCGCGGTGAGGGCGCCGCGGGCCTCCTCGACGGCGATCGCGGCCTGGTTGAGGCCACCCTGGGCGAGGTCCCCGATGATCACGATGAGCGCCCGTGTGTCCGGCGGCAGAAGCTTCTGCGCGGCCTCGACCTCGGCGAACGCGGCCAGGATCTCGGGCGTGGCGTGATCCGGCGAGACCTCGAGCGCCGTGTACAGCCGGACGAGTGCCGCGTCGTAGGTGCGGTTGCGTTCGATCCACGCGTCCAGCGTCGAGGTGTCAACGGACTGCGCGAGCCGGTCGCGGATGACCTGGGCAGCATCGAGCTCGGCGGTCGCGCCGGTCAGCCGCTCCAAGGCGGCGGCATAGCGACCGGCCGCCCCCTCCTGCGTCGCCTCGAACGCCGTCACGTCGTGCTGTTCGAGGTGGCTCGTGATGGAGATGGCGGGCACGGCGGCCCCGGAGAGACGCCCCCAGTCGCCGGCCAGCGGGCGCACGGCGTCCACCGCGTCGACCACCGCCACGAGCCGCGCCTGCATGCGCGGGCCGAGGCGGTCCGAGGCGACGCCATAGGGCAGTCTCCGCAGCGCCGCGTCCACGCGCGTCGCGAGCGTGCCCACCTCGAGGACGATCGCGTCGCCTGCGTCGAGGTCGCCGCTGACGGCCTCCGCGTCGCGCGCCGCGAGGTCGACGAGTGCCCGCCGGCTCGTCGTGGCCAGGCGCTCAGCCTGCACCTGCAGGGCCTCGAGGTCGATCGTGATGGCGGCCAGGCCCGGCGCGAGAGCCGCCTCGGCGCGAGCGTACAGCTCCGGCCGGTGCTGTTCGTCGGGGACGGGCGTGGCGGCCGTGGCCACGCCACCGACGCCGACGGCGATGAGGAGAACGGCGGTCAGCCACGCGAGTGCCCGCGCGAGGCGGAGGAGGGTGCGCATCGGCCGCAGTCTAGCCGGGCGGCCGCCTCGACTACCATCCGTCCATGAGGACCGACCGAGCCGAGGCGCTGCGGCGTCCGCTCGAGCGCGACCCGCTCGCGGCCGGCCTTGCGCCCGACCAGCTGGCGCTCCTGCGTCGCATGCCGAAGGCCGAGCTCCACCTTCACCTTGACGGTTCGCTGCGGCCGGCGACAGCGCTGGAGCTCGCCCGCGAGCGCGACCTCGACGCGGGCATGGACATCGCCGAGATGGCGGAGCGACTCATCGGGCCGGAGCACGCCGCCGACCAGGCCGAGCTGCTGCTGGCCTTCGACCTGCCCATCGCCATCCTCCAGGACGCCGAGTCGCTGACTCGGGTCAGCCATGAACTGGTGGAGGATGTCGCGACCGACGGCACGCGCTACGTGGAGATCCGCTGGGGGCCCGCGCTGCACGTCGAGCGCGGGCTCTCGCTGCGCGACGGAATCGCAGCCGTGGTCGCTGGCGCCCGCACCGGGACCGCGGCCGTGTCCGCTGGAGGCGGGCCGGGCATCGTCGTGCGGCTCATCGCCGTCGCGCTGCGCTCCCATGCGCCGGGGCTCAGCGTGGCCGTGGCGCGGGAGGCGGCCCGCTTCCTCGGCGACGGCCTGACCGGCTTCGACCTCGCCGGTGGGGAGGCGGCCTTCCCCGATCCCCGGCTACACGCGGAGGCGTTCGCGCTCGCCCGAGCGGCCGGCCTGGGCATCACCATCCACGCCGGCGAGTGGGGCGGCGCGGCACAGGTTCGCCGGGCGCTCGCCGTGGAGCCGGCGCGCATCGCCCACGGCGCCCCGGCCGTGGACGACCCCGCGCTCATGGCCGAGCTGCGGACGCGCGGCATCACCCTGGACCTGTGCCCGACGAGCAACACGCAGGCCGGCATCTTCCCGTCCTACGCCGCGCACCCCCTCGCGCGTCTCGTACGGGCGGGCGTGCCCGCGACGCTGAACACCGACGATCGGACCGTCAGCGCGCTGACCCTCACTGGTGAGTATGCGCGAGCCCGCGCAGCCCTCGGCCTCTCGATGGCGGAGCTCTGGCGGCTCGACCGTCACGCCCTGGAAGTCGCCTTCCTGCACGACGACGAGGCGCTGCGCTCACGCCTCCTGGCGGAGTTCGACGCCTTCGCCGCGTCCCAGGCAGACCTCACGACCGCGGCCGGGCCGGCCTAATGCTCCCGCGCGAAGCGGTCGAGGATCGTCGCCAGCTCGCCGGCGTCGTGGGCAACGGCCGTCGGCCGCTCGTCGGGCGGCACGTCGGCAAGGTGGGCCGCGGTCGTCACGCCGGTCATCATGAGCACGGAGCGTGCACCGACCGCGTGCGCGGCGCGGATGTCCGTCAGCTGCCCGTCGCCGATGACCACCGCGGCGCCAGGTGGGATGCCCACCGTGGCCGCCGCGGCCTCGAACAAGCGCGGCCCGGGCTTGCCCACGACCAGGTCCGGCTCGCGTCCGGCGGCCACCGCGAGCGCGGCCACGATGGCGCCGGCACCGGCCTTCAGGCCATCGGCCCCCGGGTAGACGGGGTCGCGGTTCGTGGCCACGAAGCGCGCCCCACGACGGACCGCCTCGGCAGCGATGCTCAGGCGCTCGTAGCGCAGGGCGAAGTCGACCCCCGCGACGACGACGTCCGGCCGCGCTTTGAGGCCGTGGGGCGTCGGCGCCACGGTGCGGATGCCGACGTCCCGCAACTCCCGCGCCAGCCCGGGCCCGCCCAAGACCATGGCGCAGCGGTACGTCGCCGGCTCCTCGGCGAGGAGGAGCGCCGTGGCCCGCGCGGCGCTGACGACCGCCTCGGGCGTCACGGGCGCGCCCATCCCGCGCAGGCGCTCGACGTAGTCGGTGCGGTGCCAGCGCGAGTTGTTCGTGGCGTAGACGACCGCGTCGCCGGCGGCGACCCGAGCCGCCAGCAGCTCGGGCATGCCGGGGACGGGGACCGGGCCGCGGTAGACGACGCCGTCGAGGTCGACGATGAGAAGCATGCTGCAATGGTAGGGCGATGAGTGAGAAGACGCCGTTCGTCGAGGTCGGCCTGGTCGTCGTGGACGGCAACAACCTCCTGCACCGCACCGCCGGCGGGCCCGGGCCGACCGCCGCCCGACTCCTCCTGGCGCGGCTGCGCGCCGCGCTCCCGGCCGGCGTGCGGGCGATCGTGGTCCTCGACGGGCCGCCCGACCCGGGCGGCCCGTTGCGTGAGGTGATCGCACCGAGCCTCGAGGTGCGCCACTCCGGCCGGCAGTCGGCCGACGACGTCATCGTGGCCATCGTGGATCAACAGTCGTACGCCGACCGCGCACGCACGATCGTGGTCACCGACGACCGAGCACTGACCGAGCGCGTGCGGCATCTCGGGGGCCGCGCCAGGCGACTGGACTGGCTGCAGGCGATCCTGGAGCCGCCACGGCGGGGTCCCCGACTGCCGCCAGGCTCCGGGATCGCGCCCTCGCGGCCGCCACGCCCGCCGCTCGCGGCAGGCGCGCCGGCGCCCGGCTCCGAAGCAGACGAGGAGCCCGATCGCCCATCGTGGCGACCCGGCCGCGGCGCCACGCGGAAGCGCGGCAACCCGCGCCGGGAGCCGCGCGGCCGCTGACGGGATGCTCTGCTAGGATGCCGCCGTGGACGACCTCAAGACCGGCCTCGAGGGCCTCTTCCAGACCTTCATCGACCTCACCTCGAAGCTCGTCCTGCCGGACTGGAACGACGTCGTCACCCTGCTCCTGCCGCTCGCCCTGCTGCTCGGGCTGGTCGCTCCGGTCCTGACCATCCTCGTCCTCTACTGGGCGTACCAGACAGCCAAGCGACCGCGCTTCCGCGTCCGACCCGTGGAGACCGCACCGGTCGCGGTGTCGCGTGACGAAGCCGGGGAGCCGGTCGTGCCGGCCAACGTCCCCTACTGCTCGCGCGACGGCCTCCTGTACCCGGCGCGGACGGCGAAGTGCTCGGCCTGCGGCGACGAGCTGACCGTGCGCTGCCCGGTGGACGGCACGCTGCGCACCACCCGGCTGGAGACGTGCGGCGCCTGCGGCACCCGCTACGTCCTCGGTGCGGCGGATACGGCACTCACCGTGCGCCGCGTGGGCGGCCCGCCGGAGGGCGGCGCGGCGGTCGCCTGATCCAGGCCACCGTCCCCGCCGCAGGCTAGGAGCTCGATCTGATGGCCACGATGTCGTTCTACCTCTTCGTCGCCGGCGGCCTGAGCCTGCTCTTCGCCTTCGCCCTGCACGTCACCCACGCCACGATCCTTGCGGCGGCACGGGCCGTGCCGACACCTCCGCGGCTGGCCGGCGCCGGCGCGCACGGCGGTTCGATCACCGTCTCGGACGGCCGGAGGCCCGGAGACATGGCCGGCTCGTTCGCCCTGGCCGGAACCTGGCTCGCGGCCATCCTGCTGGGCAGCTCGATGGTGCTGCGCTCGATCATCGTGTGGCGGGGCCCGTGGGGCAACATGTTCGAGTTCTCGGTCGCCTTCGCCTTCGGGATCGTCGTGGGATACCTGTTCCTCGATCGTCGCTATCCGATCCGTGGGCTCGGCTTCCTGCCCCTCGGTGTTGCCCTCTTCCTCGTCGGCTACGCGGCGACCCTCCCCCCCGAGATCCTGCCGCTCGTGCCGGCCCTCGACAACGCGCCCCTGCTGACCATCCACGTGGCCATGGCCATGATCAGCTACGGCATCTTCGCCACCGCCTTCGGCGCCGCCGTTGCCTACCTCGCCCAGGGTCCGAACGACCGCTACGCGTGGCTCCCCTCTCACAAGGTGCTCGACGAGGTCGCCCACCGCGCCGTGATCATCGGCTTCCCGGTCTTCGCCACGATGATCATCCTGGGCAGCTGGTGGGCCTCGATCGCCTGGGGCCGCTACTGGGGCTGGGACCCCAAGGAGACCTCGTCGCTCGTGACCTGGCTCATCTATGCCGTCTACTTGCATGCCCGCACGGCGCGCGGCTGGGCCGGTCGACCGGCCGCACTCATGCTCGTCATCGGCTTCGCGGCCGTCATGTTCACCTTCTTCGGCAACCTGTACTTCTCCGGCCTGCACGCCTACAGCGGGCTGAACTAGGCGGCCCTATCCGACGCGGCTCCCCTCGTCGACTGCGCTCGTGCTCGGCGCTCTCGTGTCCCTCGCGGCCCCATCACCGAGGAGCGCGCGGGCCTGCACCACCAACGGGGCGGCGCCGGCGCGCTCGAAGATCTCGAGCGCATCTTTCGCGAGCGTCTCGGCCTCGGGGCCCCCCGCCAGCGCCGTCGCCAGGTCGAGCTGGCGAAGGGCAAGCTCGAACACGCTGCCGAGGTCACGGAAGGCCCGCTCCGCGTCCCTGTAGGACCGCATCGCCTCGTCGCGACGCGCGTCGAGCGCTGCGACGCCGGCCGCCAGCAGTCGTCGCTGGGCGTCGGCGAGGCGACCACGTACCGGCTCCCGCTGAACGCCCTCGAGCGCTTCGCGCGCCAGCGTGGCATCGCCCGCCCGGAGTGCGCCTCGACCGATGATGTCCCAGGCCTCGAAGGGGTGTATGCCGGCCCGCAGATACTCCCGCCCCGACCGGACGGCGTCGTTCGGCCGCCCCTCGAACAGCGCGATGAGGCCGAGGTCCTGGTGCTGCACGGCGTGGAACTCCGGGTTCGACACCTGCACGATGAGCTCGTCCCACACGGCCGAGGCTCGATCGCGCTCCTCCAGTCGCCCGAGGCAGGTGAGGACCTGACGCGCCGTACTCGCGAGCTCGAGCCGTTGGAGGATCCCGACGTCGTCGGCGTCGTAGTCGCCGACCAAGGCCAGGGCTCCGGCCAGATCTCCCCGGGTGAAGCGGTAGGCGCCGCGGATCTTCCTGAACAGCTGAACGCCGTCACGCGATCCGACCCGTGCCGCGATCTCCTCGCCACGCAGCGCCAGCGCATGATGCGTCGCGGGGTCCTCGTAGGACAGAGGGCCGCTCATGTTGTTGATGGCCCTCGCCTCGGCCCCGGGCAGGTCGCGGATCTGGGCCAGCCGCTGAACGCCGAGCAGGACCGCGAGCCCTTCGCGCGCCAGCGTGTGGCTGATCGAGGTGCCCTTCGTCACGAGAGCCTCCGCCTCGACATCGACCAGGTCGAGCCGCTCGGCCGCCGCGATGGCCCGATCGGCCATGCGGATCGAGGCCTCGTTCTGCTGGTCGAGCATGTATGCACGCGCGAGCTCTGCCTCCAGCCGCGCCATCCCGGCGTCAGGCCGCAGGTCATCGAGGCCCCGTGTCGCTCCTTCGAGGAACGAAACGGCCTCACGGATCTTGCCGGTCCGGATGAGCGCCGTACCGATACCCGCGGCGCACCGCGCATGCGACGACCGGTCTCCACGGGCCTCGTACCAGGCGACCGCGGTCTCGAGCAGCCCGAGCGCCTCGTCGTACCGACCGCCGACCACGGCCGTGTCGGCAGCTCGCTCGAGGAGGGCGGCTCGCTCCGCAGGGTCCGACGTGACGGTGAGCGCCTCGCGCAGGAAGGCCAGGGCCTGGATCGGTGAGGCGAGGCTGGCGGCGCGTTCGGCCGCGGCGCGGAGTGCGATCCGCGCCTGGGCCGCGAGCGCGTCCGCCTCGGGTCCCTCGGCGGCGCTGCGGTGGGCGGACAGGTAATGGTTGGCCAGCACGCTGGCCAGCTCGGCGTCCTCGAGACCCTCGAAATGGCGAGCGGCCGCCAGGTGCCGCTGGCGGCGGTCGCGCTTGGCCAGCGTCGAGTAGGCCACCTCCCGGATCACGCTCTGGACGAACTGGTACTGGCCGCGCTCCGGCGAGCGGGCATCGGTCTCGACGCGCAGCCACTCGCGCCGGGCAAGGTCCTCGAGCCGGGCTCGCAGGTCCGTACCCGGGGCCCCGGTCACGGCCTCCAGCGCCCCCGTGGTAAAGCTCAGGCCGAGCACCGCGGCGTCCTGGAGGAGCGCCCGGTCCGCGGCCTCGAGGCCATCGAGGCGGGCCGCGATGAGGGCATGGAGCGTCTGCGGCACCGACAGCTTGTCGAGCCGGCGCGCCAGCGCGTACCGGTCGCCGTCGCGCACCAGGGATCCGTCGGCGACGAGCATGCGGACCGTCTCCACCGCGTAGAGGGGCACCCCCTCGGCCCGCTCCAGGATCGCCCGCGCCGCGGTCGCCGGCAGCCCCGGCACGAGGCCGTCGAGCAGCCTGCGCATGGCCTCTGCGCCGAGGGGCTCGAGATGCAGGCTGGTGAAGTTCCGCTGTCCGCCGCCCCAGCCGGGCCGGGTTTCGAGCAGCTCGGGTCGGGCGAGGGTGATGACGAGGATGGGGTGGTTGCGCGACCAGGTTACGAGGCTCTCGAGGAAATCGATGAGGCCCGCGTCGGCCCACTGGAGATCCTCGATGACGAGGACGGCGGTGCCGGTCGCGGCGACGCGTTCGAAGAGCGTCCGCCAGGCCGTGAACAGCTCGCCGCGCTCGAGGTCCGGGGCACCCTCGAGCCCCAGGAGGGCAAGGATCGCCGGCTCGATCTCGCGCTGCTCTTCCTCCACGGGGACGTAGGTGCGCAACATGGCGCGGACCTTCTCGCGGGTGGCCTCGGGGCCCTCGCCCTCGGCGATGTCGGCGCGACGGCGGACCATCTCGCCCAGCGCCCAGAACGTCACGCCCTCGCCATAGGACGGCGAGCGGCCCTGGTGCCAGCGCACGGTCTCCACGAGCCCGTCGATGTACTTCTCGAACTCCCAGGCCAGGCGGCTCTTGCCGATGCCGGCTTGGCCGGTGATCGAGATGAGGCGGGCGCGACCCTCGCGCGTCGTGGCGTGGAAGAGGTCCTTGAGGAGCCCCAGTTCTTCGTCTCGTCCGACGAACGGCGCCTCCAGCCCCTCCGAGCGACCCGACCCGCCGCGACCGGCGATGACGCGGAGGGCCTTCCAGGCCGGCTCGGGGGAGGCCTTGCCCTTGAGCGCCTGAGCACCGATCGCCTCGAACGCGATCGCCGCGCTCGCGGCAAGGTGCGTAGAGTCCCCGACGAGGACCGATCCCGGCTCCGCCACGGCCTGCAGGCGCGCGGCGGTGTTGACGAGATCGCCGGCGACCATGCCCTGCCCCTGTGCCCCGATGGTCACGGCGGCCTCCCCGGTCAGCACGCCGGCGCGCGCCTGGACGGGGCGCTGCGTGGTGCCCAGATTCGGTACCGCCTCTACGAGATCGAGGGCCGCGCGCACGGCGCGCTCGGCGTCGTCCTCGTGCGCGGTGGGTGCTCCCCAGACGGCCATCACGGCATCGCCGATGAACTTCTCGATCGTGCCGCCGTAGCGCTCGATGCGCTCGCGGGCCAGCTCGAAGTAGCGCGTCAGGAGCTCGCGCGTCTCCTCGGGATCGCGGTCCTGGGAGGCGGCGGTGAAGCCGACCAGGTCGGCGAAGAGGACGGACACGAGGCGCCGCTCCGCGACGGGCACCTCCGCGGCCGCGGCGGGCGGCGTGGCCGTGCTTCCCGCGGGCCGGCCGAGCGCCTGGGCCGGCGTGCCGCATTCGGGACAGAACTTGGCACTCGGGCTCAGCGCGGCGCCGCACGACGAGCAAGCCGCCTCGATGCGCGTGCCGCATTCGGGGCAGAACTTCTGGCCCGGCAGGACTTCGCTCTGGCAGGTCGGACAGTGCACCGCGACTCCCCGGGTGGTTGGGATGGTCGAGAGCGTACACCGGGGACGGGCCGCCGGCGTGCCCACCCGCGGGCGTGACCGGCGACGGAGGGAGCCGGCGGAACAGCCAGGAACCGCACATCCGTTCTGTGCCGGTCCGGCCACGCGCCCGCGGGGGACATCGGCCACTCGTCCCCAGCCTGTCCACGCTTCGTCCACGCCGGGTCCACCGACCATCCACAGGCGCTCACCGGTGAAGAACGCTGCGCCACCATATCTTGTGGTACGAATGGGCCTCGACCCACCACATCTTGTGTTTTCGGGCTTGACAGCCACCACCGAGCACCGTACATTCAGGAGTCTACGGCCGCTCCCTGCCGACCCCATTTCGACCCCGCTCACCGCCCCCATCACGGGCGATCGGAGCCTCCGGGATCGACGGCACGGAGAGCCACGAGGGAGGGCTCCGCAGCTACGCGGGGCCGATCGCGCCGCCGCGCGGGAGGAACGAGGAACGATGGCCCGAACCGCCTCAGCCAGCAGCACCGCCGCCCAGTCGCGCGTCTCCCGGGACCCGGCCTCGTTCCGGGGCAAGGGCGTCCAGGGCCTCACGTTCGAGCGCCGCTGGACCCGCCCGGGAGTCCACCCCTACGACGAGGTGACCTGGGACCTGCGCTCGGCGGAGATCAAGAGCGAGTCGGGCAAGACGGTCTTCGAGCAGCACGACATCGAGGTCCCGAACTTCTGGAGCCAGTTGGCCACGAACGTCGTCGTCAGCAAGTACTTCCGCGGCCATATCGGCACGGCCGGGCGCGAGCGGAGCGTCAAGCAGCTCATCGACCGGGTGGTCAACACGATCACCGCCTGGGCGGCCACGCAGCACTACTTCCATACAACGGAAGACCTCGACGCCTTCAAGGCGGAGCTGACGCACCTGCTGCTGCACCAGAAGATGGCCTTCAACAGCCCGGTCTGGTTCAACGTCGGCGTGGAGCCCAAGCCGCAGTGCTCGGCCTGCTTCATCAACTCGGTCGAGGACACGATGTCCTCGATCATGGACCTGGCCAAGACGGAGGCCATGCTCTTCAAGTACGGCTCGGGCGCGGGCGTGAACCTCAGCCCCATCCGCGGCTCGAAGGAGAAGATGGCGGGAGGTGGAATCGCCTCCGGGCCGGTCAGCTTCATGAGGGGCTACGACTCGTTCGCCGGCGTGATCAAATCGGGCGGAAAGACGCGCCGGGCGGCGAAGATGGTCATCCTCGACGCCGACCATCCCGATGTGATGGAGTTCATCACCTCCAAGGCCCACGAGGAGAAGAAGGCCTGGGCGCTCATCGAGGCCGGCTACGACCCCTCCTTCACCGGCGAGGCTTACGGCTCGGTCTTCTTCCAGAACGCCAACCACTCGGTGCGCGTGACCGACGAGTTCATGCGCGCGGTGGAGACCGACGCGACCTGGACGACACGCGCGGTCACGACCGACGAGCCCGTGGACACCTACCGGGCGCGTGACCTCTTCAAGGCCATGGCAGACGCCGCGCACCTTTGCGGCGACCCCGGCATCCAGTACGACACGACGATCAACGACTGGCACACCTCCGCCAACACGGACCGCATCTACGCCTCGAACCCGTGCAGTGAATACATGTTCCTGAATGACACGGCGTGCTTCGCGCCGGAGACGCGGATCAGCACGCCGAATGGGCTGCGCACCGTCGAGGATCTGTTCCTTGCCCAGGAACGGGGCGAGAAGGTCCTCGTCACCACCGATCTGTCGGGCGAGCGCGATCACCGGCGGCTGACCGCGCATCGGCCGGCGCTCGTCACGCTCGTCGGGGAACGGCCGGTGTACCGCATGAAGCTCCGGGACGGCCGCTCGATCCGGACCACCGGCGACCATCGGTTCCTGACCGACACAGGTGAATGGAAGCGCGTCGATGAGCTGCGCCCCGGGGAAGATCGGGTCGCGATCCGCGAGAGCGGCAACCCGGTCCGCTTCGAATCGTCCGATGCCGAAGTCCGGCGCTGGCAGATGCTGGGCTGGCTGACGGGCGATGGCGTCTTCTCCAAGGACACAGCGGCGCTCGTCTTCGGGCCACAGGAGCGCGACACCGCCGAGTCGATGGCCGAGGAGTTCCGGGCGCTCGTCTCCGAGGCACAGGCCCAAGAAGCGCTAGTCGCCTCGGTGGAGCTCGATCTGTCCCGGGGCGCGCTGCTCACCGAAGCCGGGGTGGCCACGCCTACCCGTGGGCGCGGCCACCATCTATCGACCCAGGCCAACGGCGTCATGCAGATCTCGTCCGGCTCTAGGGCGGTCGTGCAACTGCTCGAGGACCGCTACGGGTTCGAGCAGGGAACGGCGACCGTGAAGGACGTCCCGTCCGAGATCCATCGTGTCGCCGACGACCTCAAGGTCGCCTATCTCCAGGGTCTCTTCTCTGCGGACGGCAGCATCTTCAGCCAGAAGTGGGCGACTGAGGACCAGGTCATGCTGGCCTCGTCATCGCCGGCGCTGCTGCGGTCGGTCCAGCTCCTGTTGGCCGACCTGGGCATCACGAGCCGCATCAGCTGGGCGCATCCGGCCGGACGCAAGAACCCGCAGGGCCAGCTGCACATCTTCAACCAGCAGGCGCGCACGTTCCTGACGCTGGTCGGGTTCCCGAATTCGACGACCAAGTCGGCCCGCGCAGCAAGGATCCTAGCCACGACCTTCGCCGGCGCACGGAAGAACCCGCGACCGGCCGCGATCGCATCGATCGAACCGGACGGCGTCACGACGGTCTACGACATCACCGAGCCATTCACCCACTCGGTGATCGCGGAGGGCCTGATCGCCCATAACTGCAACCTGGCCAGCGTCAATCTCATGAAGTTCGTCAAGGATGACGGCGAGTTCGACATCGAGGCCTATCGCTATGCCTGCAAGGTGACCATCACGGCGCAGGAGATCCTCGTCGACAACGCAAGCTATCCGACGCCCCGGATCGAGGAGAACTCGCACAAGTACCGGCCGCTTGGGCTGGGCTACGCGAACCTCGGCGCCCTGCTCATGAGCCGAGGGCTGGCCTACGACTCCGACCAGGGGCGGGCCTACGCCGCGACCCTGACCGCGATCATGACCGGCGAGGCCTATCGCCAGTCGGCGGAGATCGCCCGCGACCACGGCGGCCCGTTCATGGAGTACCCCCTCAACGAGCAACCCATGCTGCGGGTCATCGGCAAGCATCGCGACGCCGCCTACGCGATCCCGGAAGGCCAGGCGCCTTCGGACCTGATCGCGGCCTCGCGCGCCACGTGGGACGAGGCGCTGGAACTGGGTCGACAGCACGGCTTCCGCAATGCGCAGTCCAGTGTCCTTGCCCCAACGGGCACCATATCTTTTATGCTTGACTGTGACACGACCGGCATCGAGCCGGACATCGCGCTCATCAAGTACAAGAAGCTCGTCGGCGAGGGCTTCCTGAAGATCGTCAACCAGACCGTCCCGGGCGCG
>Ga0209640_10000249_pt1 | contig 40214 bp, 42 predicted proteins | sample RifCSP10_1_FD_184018 | JGI IMG/M metagenome (GOLD analysis project Ga0209640, IMG submission 184018) | Soil microbial communities from Rifle, Colorado - Rifle CSP2_sed 10_1 (SPAdes) (version 2) | ecosystem: Environmental > Terrestrial > Deep subsurface > Rock core/Sediment | place: Rifle... | reverse complement strand
CCTGCGGCGCGGCGCGGCAAACGCGCTCGACTGGTTCGGGGTCATGACGTTCTCGTTTTTCGCCGGGCTGGTGTGGCTCGGCTACGTCGCGATGATGACCGGCGTGCCGCCGCGCATCGCCAAGAACTTCACGCGCACCGCGCCCGGGTTTGCGCCTCAGTTCGAGCTTCTTCCGTTCCTGCTCGCGCTTGCGCTCCTGTTCGGATGGCTCATTCTTGTCGTATCGACCCGTCCTTCGCCGACGCGCGGGGTATTGCGCTGGGCGGGCGGGGTCGCGCTTCTCTGGGGCTCGTTCGCGACGCTCTGGCTTCCATGGGCCGACTACCAGAAGAGCTATCGCGCGGTCGCGCTGCAGCTCAGATCGAAGCTGCCGCCCCAGGCAAAATGCGTTGCGCGCGCGAGCCTCGGCATCGCGCAGCGCGCGGCGCTCGGCTACCATGCGGAGATCCGTACGCAACCGTTCGACCGCTCCAAGCCGGCGGCGTGCCCGCTCGTCATCGTGCAGGGCGACCCGAAGCACGAGCGCGACGCGCCCGGCGCCGGCTGGGTGAAACTCGCGGACGTCGGGCGGCCGCACGACAGGAACGAGCGTTTCCGGCTCTATCGATACAGACCGTGAATACCATACCGCCGACCGAATGCCGGGCGTGGCAAAGGCTCGCGGCGCACGCCGAACAGCGGAAGACGGCGCGCATTGCGGAGCTTTTTGACGGCGACCCGCAGCGGGCCCGGCGTTTCTGCGTGCAGGCGCCGGGTGTCCGGTACGACTTTTCGCGGCAACGGCTCGATGCGGCGACGCTGGAGCTGCTTGCACAGCTCGCCGATGAACGCGGATTCGAGGAGTGGCGCTCCGCGCTGCTGGAGGGCGGGCCGGTCAACTCGACCGAGCAGCGCCCGGCGAGCCATGCGGCGCAGCGCGCGGGCGATGCGGCCGCCCCGGAGGTGAAGACGACGCTTGCGCGCATGCGCGCGCTCGCCACCCGGCTGCGCACCGACGGCCGGTTCGCGCGCATCGTGCATCTGGGCACGGGCGGCTCGGGACTGGGGCCGCAGCTCGTGGTGGACGCGCTCGGCGCACGCGGCACGGCGCTCGAATTCTCCTTTGCGGCGAATGTGGACCCGCTCGACCTCGGACGCGCGCTCGCCGGCGCGCAGCCCGAGCGCACGCTCTTCGTCGTCGTCTCCAAGAGCTTTGCGACCGAAGAGACTCTTGCCAATGCGAACGCCGCGAAGCGCTGGCTCGGCGGGCGCCCTGTCGCCGAACATTTCATCGCCGTGACCGGCAACGACGCCGCCGCGCGGGCTTTCGGTGCGGCCGACGTGCTGCCGCTTCCCGATGCCGTCGGCGGCCGGTTTTCGGTCTGGTCCGCCGCGGGGTTCAGCGCGATGTGCGCGATCGGCCCGGATGAATTCGACGCGTTTCTGGCCGGCGCGCGGGAGATCGACCTGCATTTCGCGAACGCGCCCGCGCTGCGCAACGTTCCGGTCCTGATGGCGCTGGTTGGCGTCTGGAACGTGAATTTTCTCGGCGCCGCGACGCACGCCGTGCTGCCCTACGCGCACGCGCTGCGGCTGCTGCCCGCTTACCTGCAGCAGCTCGAGATGGAATCGAACGGCAAGCGCGTCGATCGCGAGGGCCGGCCGGTCGGGTACGCCACCGCGCCGGTCGTCTGGGGATTCGAGGGCACGGTGGGCCAGCATTCGTTCCACCAGTTGCTGCACCAGGGAACGCAGCTCGTGCCGGCGGACTTCATCGTGGCCGACGCGATGGAGGGCGATGCCGAGCGCCGCGCGGTGCTCGCCGCCCATGCCGAGGCGCAGGCCGAGGCCCTCGCCCTCGGCAATGTCGCGGCGCGCGGCGACGCGGGGCGCACCGAGCGGCTGCCGCCGCACCGCGTGTGCCCGGGCAACCGGCCTTCGAGCACCCTCGCGCTCGAGCGCCTGGATGCCGCAAGCCTCGGCCGGCTGCTCGCGCTCTACGAGCACAAGGTATTCACGCAGGGCGTCATCTGGAACGTGAACAGCTTCGACCAGTGGGGAGTCGAGCTCGGCAAGCAGCTTGCCGGGAGAATTCTTTCAAGGAGGGCGTAGCGATGGACCAGGAAACCTTCAATCTCAGCATCCGCAAGTTCCTGAAGATGGTCGGCGTCAACTCGCAGCGCGAGATCGAGCAGGCGGTGCAGAAGGCGCTCGAGGCGAGCCGTCTGAAGGGCGAGGAAACATTCTCCGCGAAGGTGACGCTCGAGATCCCCGCGCTGGGGCTCAAAGTGCCCTTCGAGGGCGACATCAAGCTAAAATGAGTTCGCGCTGACTCTAAGGGCAGCGCGAACCGCGCGCGTTGGAACGGACGCCCGGGAACGGTCGAGAGGATCATTTCCCGACGCGGCGCCGTTCAACGCGCGGGAGGAGAATCAGCATGAACAAGGCTCGCGAGTTCGATCAGTCCGTGGTCGCCGAGTTGCGCGCGCTTCTGGGCGACCGCGTGAGCGTTTCCGCCGCCGTGCGCGAGCACCACGGTAAGGACGAGTCCTACTTCCCGTACGCACCGCCCGACGCGGTGGTGTTTCCGCATTCGACCGGGGAAGTTCGCGACGTGGCCGGAATCTGCCGCAGGCACCGCGTGCCGATGATTCCGTTCGGCGTCGGCACTTCGCTCGAGGGGCACATCCTCGCCGTGCAGGGCGGGGTCTCGATCGACCTGTCGCAAATGGACAAGGTCGTCGCGGTGCACGAGGCGGACCTCGACGCGGTGGTGCAGGCCGGCGTCACGCGCAAGCAGCTCAACGAATACATCAAGCACACGGGCCTTTTCTTCCCGGTGGACCCCGGGGCGGACGCGACCATCGGCGGCATGGCGGCGACGCGCGCCTCGGGCACCAACGCCGTGCGCTACGGAACGATGCGCGAGAACGTGATCGCGCTCAAGGTGGTGCTCGCCGACGGACGCATCCTCCAGACGCAGCAGCGCGCGAAGAAGTCGGCCGCCGGCTACGACCTCACCCGCCTGTTCGTCGGCTCGGAGGGCACGCTCGGCATCATCACCGAAATCACGGTGCGGCTCTACCCGGTCCAGGAAGCGATGTCGGCCGCGGTGTGCGCGTTCGATTCGGTCGACGGGTGCACGCACACGGTCATCCAGACCATCCAGGCCGGCGTGCCGGTCGCGCGCTGCGACATCGTGTGCGACAAGACGATCGCGGCGATCAACAAGTACAAGAAGACGAACTACCGCGTTGCGCCGACGCTGTTCTTCGAGTTTCACGGCTCGAAGGCGAGCGTCGTCGAGCAGGCCGAGACCGTGCAGGCGATCGCCCGGGACAACGGCGGCATGGATTTCCAGTGGGCGACCCGGCCGGAGGAGCGCACGCAGCTCTGGGATGCGCGCCACAATGCCTACTTCGCCTGCCTGCAGATCAGGCCCGGCTCGCGCGCGGTCTCGACCGACGTCTGCGTGCCGATCTCGCGGCTCGCCGAATGCGTGCACGAGACGATGGAAGACGTGAAGGACTACATCGCTCCGGTGCCGCTCCTCGGCCACGTCGGCGACGGCAACTTCCATCTCATGCTGCTGGTCGACCCGGCCAGGCCCGAGGAGACCGAGCTCGCCAAGCAGTTCAACAAGCGGCTCGTGGAGCGCGCGATCCGCATGGAGGGCACCTGCACCGGGGAGCACGGCATCGGACTCGGCAAGCAGGAATCGCTGCGCACCGAACTCGGCAACGACGTGATCGACGTGATGCGCGGCATCAAGCGCCTGTTCGATCCGGACAACCTGATGAACCCGGGTAAAGTGGTGCCGATGGCATGAGCGCCGAGAAGAGACTCAGGGAACTGAACATCGAGCTGCCGCCGCTGACGGCGCCGGTGGCCAATTACGTCAACGCGGTGCGCGCGGGGAACCTGCTGTTTCTTGCCGGCAAGGGTCCGTCCGCGGTGGACGGCGTGCGTCCGCAGGGAAAGCTCGGCCGCGAATTCAGCGTCGAGCAGGGCTACGGCTTTGCGCGCTCGACGGGGCTCGCCCTGCTCGCGGTGATGAAAGCGGAACTCGGAACGCTCGACCGCGTCAGGCGCATCGTCAAGGTGCTCGGGATGGTGAACGCGGTGCCCGATTTCGCCGACCAGCCGAAGGTGATCAATGGCTGCTCCGACCTGTTTGTCGAAGTGTTCCGGGAACGCGGCCGCCATGCGCGCTCCGCGGTCGGCATGGGCTCGCTGCCGAGCGGAATCCCGGTCGAGATCGAGGCCATCGTGGAAGTCAGTTCGCCCGCGCGCAAGCCGGCTCACCGGAGCAAATCCCGCCGCGGGAGATAAGCCGGCATCGTCTTCCGCTCTCGGGGCAAGCGAGGGATCAGATCGTCATGACGGTCTTGCGGTAGTACCTGAGTTCCTCGATCGACTCGAGGATGTCGGAAAGCGCCTCGTGCTTTCCCTGCTTCACCAGCCCCTTCATGGCTTCGGGCTTCCAGCGCTTCACCAGTTCCTTCACGGTCGAGACGTCGAGGTTGCGGTAGTGGAAGTGCGCTTCCAGCCGCGGCATCCAGCGCGCGAGGAACCTCCGGTCCTGGCAGATCGAATTGCCGCAGAGCGGCGAGGCATCGGCGGGCACGTACGGGGCGAGGAATTCGAGGGCCAGCGCTTCGGCCTTCGCCTCGTCGAGATCCGAGCCGCGCACTTTTTCGATCAGGCCGGATTTGCCGTGCACGCTCGTGTTCCAGCCGTCCATTGCCGCCAGGACCTCGTCGGGCTGGTGGATCACCAGCACCTTGCCGTCGCTCAGGTGATTGAGATCCGAATCGGTGACCAGCAGCGCGATCTCGAGGATCCGGTCGGAATCGGGCACGAGACCGGACATCTCCATGTCGAGCCAGGCGAGGTTGTTCTGGTCCGCGGGCATGCTTTATCCGTTTCAAGCCCCGCGGTATTCTCTCATGCCATGGGAAATCCGTTGACGTGGACTTTTCTCGCCGCGCTCGCGGCGGCGACCGGGATCCGCCTCTGGCTCGCCGGGCGGCAGATCCGGCACGTGCGCGCGCACAGGAACGCGGTACCCGAAGGATTTTCCGAGGCGATCTCGCTCGCCTCGCACCGCAAGGCGGCCGACTACAGTGTCGCCCGTACGTGGCTGGGTCTCGTTGACCTGGTGGTGGGAGTCGCCGTGTTGCTTGCGCTCACGCTCGGCGGCCTGCTGCAGGCGCTGTCGGATGCCTGGACGGGGCTGTTCGACCCGGGCGACCTTTGGCACGGCGTCGCTTTGATCGTGTCGGTCGTGGTGCTGCTGTCCGCCGTGGAGCTTCCGATCACGGTGTACCGCACGTTCGTGGTCGAGGCGCGGTTCGGATTCAATCGCATGACGCCGGTGCTCTTTGTCGCGGACCTCGCGCGGCAGACGGGCCTCGGAATGCTGCTCGGCGTGCCGCTGGTCGTCCTGGTGCTGTGGCTGATGGCCCGGATGGGCGAACTCTGGTGGCTGTACGTCTGGCTCGCCTGGATGGCGTTCAATCTCGCGATCCTGCTGATCTACCCCACTTTCATCGCCCCGCTGTTCAACCGGTTCACGCCGCTCGCGGACCCCGCGCTGGCCGGTCGCGTCGAAGCGCTGCTGGCGCGCTGCGGCTTCACGTCGAAGGGCCTGTTCGTGATGGACGGCTCGAAGCGTTCGACCCACGGCAACGCCTACTTCACCGGGTTCGGCGCCGCGAAAAGAATCGTCTTCTTCGACACCTTGCTCTCGCGCCTTGCACCCGCCGAGGTGGAGGCGGTTCTCGCCCACGAGCTCGGTCATTTCAAGCGGCACCATGTCTGGAAGCGGATCGGGGTGCTGTTCGCGGTCTCGCTCGCCCTGCTCTGGATGCTCGGGCAACTGACCGGCCAGGCCTGGTTCTACGAAGGGCTGGGCGTGTCGGCGCCCTCGACGGCGGTCGCGCTTCTCCTGTTCTTCCTGGTGATGCCGGTGTTCGGATTCTTCCTGCAGCCGCTCACGAGCCTGTATTCGCGCAAGCACGAGTTCGAGGCCGACGCCTACGCAGCGTCGCACTCCAGCGCAGCCGATCTGGTGAAGGCGCTGGTCAAGCTCTATCAGGACAACGCCGCGACGCTCACGCCGGACCCGCTGCATTCCGCCTTCTACGATTCCCACCCCCCGGCCGCAACGCGCGTCGCGCGGCTGGTTGCACGGGGTTCGGAATCGCTTGTCCCCCGCGTCCCATGAAGGAGGTGCCCGCATCATGACGGAACTCGCGCAAAGGAAATGCAAGCCCTGCGAGGGCGGTGTCGCGCCCTATACCGCCCAGGAGGCACAGGAAATGCTAGAGGCCTTGAAGGGCTGGACCATCGAGAACGGCAGGCTCGTCAAGCTCTACCCGTTCAAGAACTACTACCACACGATGGCATTCGTGAACGCGCTCGCCTGGATCTCGCACCGCGAGGATCATCACCCGGATCTGTCGGTCGGCTACAACCAGTGCAGGGTGGTGTACTGGACGCACGCGATCGGCGGCCTGTCGGAAAACGATTTCATCTGCGCCGCCAAGTGCGACGCGCTGCTGGAACTCTAGCGGGCCTCGGATCCATTCCCGGCATGAGACGCGTCTACAGCTCGTTCAACCTCGCCGCAGTGCATCACGCGAAGAACGTCCTCGAGGCCGAGGGCATCGGCGCGACGGTGCGCAACGAACACCTGTCCTCGGCGATGGGCGAGCTGCCTCCCGCCGAATGCCAGATCGAGCTCTGGGTGCTGCGCGACGAGGACGCGACGCGCGCCGAGGCATTGCTGCGCGACGGGCCGAAGAAACGGGGCGGGCCCTGGCGTTGTGCCGCCTGCGGCGAGGCTTCAGAGCCCCAATTCACCCAGTGCTGGAAATGCGGCGCAGATCGCGGCCGCTGACGGTTCAAACCTGCTGCCTGAACCGAAGTCAGAGAACCCGGGCGGAGTTGAGGACGATCAGTACGAATACCCACAGGACGAGCGCGCGCCAGAGCAGTCCGACTGCGCTGTCGAGAAACGGGCTGTCGGCGGGCTCCCCGACACCGAGGTCGGGCCGCGGCTCGAACCCACCCGGCTCGCTGAGCGGCATCCCCAGGCGCACGCCCATCGCGCCGGCTCCCGCGGCAAGCACGACGCCCATCGGGCGATCCCGCCACGCGCGCGCCTGGGTTCGCCAGCAGTAGATGGCGTCCTCGAAATCGCCCACCACCGCGAATGCAGCCGCGGTCAGCCGGACCGCCGGCCATTCGAGAACCGCATGCACCTGCTCGGCGGTGCGGCCGAACGCGCCCAGCCTGCCCCAGCGATCGCGCAGGAAAAGCCCGAGCCGATACAGGATCGCGCCGCCGGGACCCGGCAGCACGACGAACCAGAACAGCACACCGAACACATGCCGGTGCGACGCCGTAAGCGCTTCCTCGATCGCGAGCCGGATCACTTCCTCACGGCTGCGATGCGTCGCCGGCTCGCCGCGCCACGTGCCGATCGACTCGCGTGCACGGTCCAGGTCGCCCTCGCGGATCGCGGCCTGAATGTCGGTGAAGTAGTGGCTGAACTGGCGGAAACCGAGCGTCAGGTAGAGCGCGAGGATGTCGAATGCGACCGCCAGCAGCGGTTGCATCCATTCCAGCAGGTAATGCAGCGCGATCGCGCCCAGCACCGGCGGAAGAACGGCGAGCAGCCACGCGATCGTGCCGTGGCGTTGCTCGCCCGCGTTGAAGGAGGACTCGAGCCAGGTGGCGCCGTTCGAGAGCAGCGCGAGCCAGGCTTTGCGGTCCCCGAGAGGACGCCACTGCTCCAGCAGCAACGCGGCGATAATGGCGATGACGGCCATTTCGCGGCTGAAGATAGCACAGCGCGGCCCTATTCCAGTCCCGCGGCGAGATGGCGGTAGAAGTTCACGAGCATGCCCGCGGTCGCGCCCCAGATGTAGTAGTCGCGGTACGGAATTGCGAAGTAGTGCACCATGCGCCCCTGGAATTCGCGCGCGTGCCGCTGGTGATTCGCCGGATCCAGCAGGAAAGAGAGCGGCACTTCGAACACCTCCTCCACCTCGAATGCGTCCGGGTTCAGTTCGAGGGGCGGCGTCACCAGGCCCACCACCGGGGTGACGCAAAAGCCGGTGCGGGTGCGGTAGTCCGCGAGCCTGCCGAGCAACTCGACGCGCTCGGGGCCGAGACCGATTTCCTCTTGCGTCTCACGGAGCGCCGTCGCCTCGGGCGAGGCATCGCGCGCTTCGGCGCGGCCGCCCGGGAAGCTCACCTGGCCGGAGTGGGCTTTCAGATGCGCCGTGCGGCGCGTGAACAGCATGGTGAGTTCGTCGGGCCGCGCGACGATGGGCACCAGCACCGAGGCCGCCCGCAGCGAAGCTGCATCCCGCGCCACGTCCTGGTCGCCGTACACCGTTTCCACGGAGTGCAGCCGGCCGGCGAAGTGTCGCCGCAACCAGACTGCGTCGAGCTCGTGGGCTTTATCGTGGGTTAGCGTCGCGCGCATCCGGAATATCCGCCCCTGCGTGCCTGTTTGCGTTATGTCCGGTCGGTGAGGCCGGTCCAGAACCCATCATACTTCCCAACCAAGGAGGAACCGTGAAACGCACTGCATTGTTCTTTGCCCTCGCGTTCGCCAGCAGCCTCGCGCTCGCGTTCACTTGCCCCAAGCTGATGAAGCAGGTCGATGACGCGCTGCCGTCGGCGAAACTGAGCGCCGCGCAGATGCAGGAGGTGAAGAAGCTGCGGGCCGATGGCGAGGCTCAGCACAAGGCCGGCAAGCACAGCGAATCCGAGGCCTCGCTCAACAAGGCCAAGTCTATCCTCGGCATCAAGTAGCGCCCGGCCGAGCAAGCAAAAACGCCGCCCGAGGGCGGCGTTTTTTCTTCAGGGCAGAATCACGACCGAGCCCGTGGTCTTGCGCGCCTCGAGATCGCGATGCGCCTGCGCGGCGTCGGCGAGCTTGTAGCGCGCGGAGATTTCGATCTTCACCTTGCCCGACTTTACCACCGCGAACAGGGCGCTCGACGCCGCCTCGAGATCGGCGCGCGCCGCGATGTAGGTGATCAGCGTCGGGCGCGTGAGGAACAGCGACCCTTTCTGCGCCAGCACGCCGATATTCACCGGCGGCACGGCACCCGACGCGTTGCCGAATGACACCATCATGCCGAGGGGCCGCAGGCAGTCGAGCGATCCCTCCCAGGTGGTCTTGCCTACCGAGTCATAGACCACCGGCACGCCCTTGCCGCCGGTCAGCTCCTTCACTCGCGCGGTGAAGTTCTCGCGGGTGTAGACGATGACATGGTCGCAGCCGTGGGACTTCGCGATCGCCGCCTTCTCGTCCGAGCCGGCCGTGCCGATCACGTTCGCCCCGATCGCCTTGAGCCATTGGCAGGCGATCAGACCCACTCCGCCCGCCGCCGCATGCCACAGGACCGTGTCGCCCGGCTTGACGGCGTAGGTGCGGTGGATCAGGTACCAGACGGTCATGCCCTTGAGCATCATGGACGCCGCCTGCTCGTCCGAGATCCCCTCGGGAATCTTCACCAGCCGCTCGGCGGGCGCGAGGCGCGCTTCCGAATACGCACCGATCTGATTGGTGTAGGCAACTCGGTCGCCCGCCTTCAATTGCGTCACGCCGGCCCCCATTGCCTCGACCGCTCCGGCGCCCTCGTTCCCCGCGCTCGATGGCAGTGGCAGCGGATACAGCCCCGAGCGCTGATACGTGTCGATGAAATTGACCCCGATCGCGGTATGCCGGACGCGCACTTGACCCGGTCCCGGTTCGGGCAGCGCCACGTCCTCCAGTTGCAGGACCTCGGGCCCCCCAGTCTTGTGAAACCTCACTGCTTTCGCCATTACCTTCTCCTCTGGTTTTTCCAACAGTTCGGCGGCCCGCGCGGATTGCTCCGCGGGCCGCAATAGCGCATCTAGTCGTGAAACAGGGTCAGCACGCCAGTGTAACCGTAGAGCCGGTCGTGCGAAATCTCGCCGCTGCAGAAAAATCCGACGAGCGGCACTTCGCCGAGCGCCTCCTGCACCTGCTCCAGCTCGGCGCCCCTGCGCCCGAACATGTGCTCGCCGCGCCCGACGCAGGAAAAATAGAGCGCGCCGCTCGGCGGCGCGGAAATCTCCGCCCTGAGTTCCTCGAGCATGCGCGACAAGTCCTCGCGCGCGCTGGTCCGGTCGCGCTTGCAAAACAGGATCTCGCTGTTGCGCTCCACGTAGTCGCCGACCGCGATGAGTTTCTTGTGAGGGTCGATCGCGACCAGGTTGCGTACCAGGTAGTCCCCGCCCGCCCTGCGGTCGGCTTGCCCCGAGCCGGGCACGCTCAGTCCGACGTGAATGAATTGCGCGGCGCGCTCGAGATCGCGCGCGAGCAGGTCGCCGATGTCCTCGCGGAACACGTCGAGCGCCGGGCGTCCGTCGAGCGTGACGAGCACGTTCGAAACGCACTCGGTCACCCGGTGCCGGACCGGGCCCCCGGCTCCTGTCTTGGCCTCGAGCGGGCTGCAGCCCTGGGTCAAGCGGGTGCTCACGCCGACCTCGGTGCTGAGCAGGACACCGGACAGCCCTCCCGAAATCACGTCCTTCGCCACCTGTACGGTGCGCGAGCGCGAACTCGAAAGGCCTCCCACGAGGTAGCCGCTCTCGACCTTCGAGGACATGTCGGCGATCAGCGCCGGAACGTCGGGCGTGTGCGGATCGGCGTGCACCACGGCGAAGTGCGCGGCGCCGGGCGCCGAAGGCGCCCGCGAGCGGCCCGAAAACACGTGGTACTGCCCCTCTCGCAGATCGGTCACCATGAGCGCAAGCGCCGGTTCGTCGAGATACTCGGTGCCGGTGGCAAGGATGCCGACGCCGACGGTGCCGACCCAGTCCACGATTCCGGTCCGCTCGCGCAATTCGGCGACGATTTTCTCTGCGTGCGGCACCAGTGCGTCGGTGAAGTACAGAAATCCGAGACCCGATTCCGGCCGGCCAAGCCGGGGCAGGCAGCTCTCGAGGCAGTCCTGCCACGTCGCGCCCGACGCGTGCGCATAGCGGAAGCGGCTCATTTCGGGGTCTTCGGCGGCGCGGGGGATTCCACGGGCTTGGACGGAGGCGCGCTGCCGCTCATCGCCTGCTGCATGGCTGCCCAGGGCCAGAGCATCGGATTCGGCTGCTGGGTCCCCGCCGAGGCGGCTTCCATGCCGGCTTCCGCCGCCGCCTTCATCGCCTGCAGCGCGGCCTTCTGCACCTCGAGCCCCTGGATCGCCATGCGCAGCATGTTCAGGTTCATTGACAGCCAGGCATCCACCGCCCTGAGCTCGGCGATGCGCCTTTCGACCTCCTGCGGATCGAGCGTGGGCATCGCCATGCCCGGAACCGGGATGCCGAGCGGACCCCAGAGGCGGCGGAACATTTCGAACGGATCCTGCGGCGTCTGATGATCGGCCATGGTTCATGTCCCCTCAAAAAAGGCTTGCACCTCGTCAGCGCGGCCCATCGTATCCTGGTATCCGAGGTCGATCAGCGCACGGCAGAATGATTCCTCAAACAGAAGGTAGCTCGCGAGGTTGGAGCCCGCGCGGTTCAGCGCGCCCGTCGGCCGCAGCACGAAGCGCACCATCGGGGGCAGCTCATGCACGAAGCGGGCGGCAATCCGTTCGATCGGGTGCGATGGCGAGATGAACAGCACCTTGATCGGCCGGAGCTGGATCTTGCCCTGCGCGATGAGGTCCTCCGGGACGATGCTCAGCGTCCGGTTGATGCGTTCCAGCCGCTCGATGTCCACCATCAGGCTGTCGAGAAAGATGGAGTTGAGCGCGTGGCCCGCGATCTGCGCAATCGAAGGATAGATGTTGGAGCGCGCCCGCGCCACGTCGGCGGACTGCCGCCCGGTCCCCACCACCATGATCCGGTCCGCGCCCAGGTGCAGGGCGGGACTCACCGGCGCGATCTGGCGCATGGAGCCGTCGCCGAAGTACTCGCGGTGCACCTTGACCGCCGGAAAGATGAAAGGCAGCGCCGAGGAGGCGAGCAGGTACTCGATCCGCAGCGGCACGGCGGCCCCGATCCGCTGCTGGCGCTCCCAGCCGTCCAGGCCGGTCACGCCCTGGAAGAACGACACGCTCTGCCCGGAAGTGTAGCCGGAGGCGGTCACGCTCACCGCGTAGAGCGCCCCGGCCTGGATGTTCTGCTCGATGCGGTCGAAGCGAAGGAACTGCTCCAGCGTGGTCTTGAGCGGCGCGTTGTCGAGCAGCGAAATCGGGTTCTGCCGCGAAAGCCACGAAAGCGCTGAAATCCAGCGCAACCCCCTGCCAACGATGCTCGCGACGTCGGTCCGGTAGACCAGATCGCACCGCATGTTCTTCCACACTTCGATCAGGTTGCCCACCGCCTGCGCGAAATTGTCCGCGTACACCGCCATCGTGGCGGCATTGATCGCGCCCGCCGAGGTGCCGCACAGGATGGGAAACGGATTCTTCGCCGGGCCGCCGAGGACGTCGCGCACCGCCTTGAGGACGCCGACCTGGTAGGCGGCGCGCGCCCCGCCGCCGGTCAGGACCAGAGCGGCGCGACGCTGCGGTCGGGCCATCGGAAACGGCGCCACATTGCTCGCGGCGGCATCGTTCTGCATGCCCGGCTCCCGATCAGAACAGGCTCTGCTCCTGGCCGCGCGGCGCGCCGGCGTCCACGACCGTGAGCGCGGTCATGTTCACGAGCCGGCGCACGCTGGCCGAGGGCGTGAGAATGTGCACCGCGCGCGCGGCGCCGAGCAGGATCGGTCCGATGGTGACCCCGTCGCCCGCCGCGGTCTTGAGCAGGTTGAACGCGATGTTGGCGGCATCCAGCGTCGGCATGATGAGCAGGTTGGCCGCGCCCTTCAGCCGCGACCTCGGGAAGACCCTGAGCCGGATTTCCTCGGTGAGGGCCGCATCGCCGTGCATCTCGCCCTCCACCTCGAGATCGGGGGCGCGCTCGGCGAGGAGGGCGAGCGCCTGGCGCATCTTTTTCGACGAGGGAATTTCCACCGAGCCGAAATTGGAAGCCGACAGCAGCGCGACCTTGGGCACGAGGCCGAAGCGGCGCACCTCCTCGGCGGCGAGCACGGTCATTTCGGCGATATTTTCGGGGTCGGGATCGGGCGTGACGTAGGTATCGCAGATGAAAACCGTCTGGTCGGGAAGCATCAGCGCGTTCATCGCCGCATAGTGTTTCACGCCGGGCCGCAGGCCGATGACCTGGTCGACGTATTGGAGATGCAGCGCATGCGTGCCGAAGGTGCCGCACAACATGCCGTCGGCCTCGCCCTTGTGCATCAGCATCGCGCCGATCAGCGTCAGCCGGCGCCGCATTTCGATCTTGGCGTATTCGGGCGAGACCCCACTGCGCTCGGTCAGCCTGTGATACGTCGTCCAGTAGTCGCGATAGCGCGGGTCGTATTCCGGGTTGACGAGCTCGAATTCCTTCCCCGCACGGATGCGCAGGCCGAGACGCCCGATGCGGCGCTCGACCACCGCGGGCCGCCCGACCAGCGTCGGCTTCGCCAGCCCTTCGTCCACCACCGTCTGCACCGCGCGCAGCACCCGCTCGTCCTCGCCTTCCGCATACACGATGCGTTTCGGCGCAAGCTTCGCGGCGCCGAAAAGCGGCTTCATGATGAGCCCCGAGTGGTACACGAACTGCGCCAGGGACTCGCGGTACGCATTCAGGTCCGCGATCGGCCGCGTCGCGACGCCGGAGTCCATCGCCGCCCCTGCGACCTCCGGCGCGATGCGCGCGATCAGCCGCGGATCGAACGGGCGCGGTATCAAATACTCGGGGCCGAATTTCAGCTCCTCGCCGCCGTAGGCGATGGCCACGATGTCGGAAGCCTCCGCCTGGGCGAGTTCGGCGATCGCGCGCACCGCGGCAAGCTCCATCTCCATGGTGATCGAACTCGCGCCCACGTCGAGCGCGCCGCGAAAAATGAACGGGAAACAGAGAACGTTGTTGACCTGATTGGGGTAGTCGGAGCGCCCGGTCGCGATCACGCAATCGGGGCGCGCCTCCTTCGCGAGCTCCGGGCGGATCTCGGGTTCCGGGTTGGCGAGCGCGAGGATGAGCGGCTTCGGGGCCATCCGCTTCACCATTTCCGGCTTGAGCACGCCCCCCGCCGAGAGACCCAGGAACACGTCCGCGCCGCCGATCACCTCGGCAAGCGAGCGCGCCCGGGTGTCCTTCGCGTAGCGCTCCTTGTCCGGGTCCATCTCTTCCTTGCGGCCACGGTACACCACGCCCTTGATGTCCGTGACCGTGATGTTCGCGACCGGCAGCCCCATCCTGACGAGCAGGTCGAGACAGGCGAGCGCCGCCGCGCCGGCGCCGGAGGTGACCAGATTGACGCTCTTCAGGTCCTTGCCGACCACCTTGAGGCCGTTCAGGATCGCGGCCCCGACGATGATCGCGGTGCCGTGCTGGTCGTCGTGGAACACCGGGATTTTCATGCGCGCCCGGAGCTTCCGCTCGACCGTGAAACACTCAGGCGCCTTGATGTCCTCGAGGTTGATGCCGCCGAAAGTCGGCTCGAGGCTGGCGATGATGTCGACCAGCTTCTCCGGGTCGCGCTCGCTGATTTCGATGTCGAATACGTCGATGCCCGCGAATTTCTTGAACAGCACCGCCTTGCCTTCCATGACGGGTTTCGCGGCAAGCGGGCCGATTGCGCCAAGGCCGAGCACCGCTGTGCCGTTGGTGATCACGGCGACGAGGTTGGCGCGCGAGGTGAGAGACGCCGCCTGGGAGGGGGTCTCCGCGATCTCGGTGCAGGCATAGGCGACGCCCGGCGTATAAGCGAGCGCGAGGTCGCGCTGGTTGGTGAGCTGCTTGGTGGGGAGAATCGCGATCTTGCCGGGCCGGGGCAGCCGGTGGTATTCGAGGGCGCTGTTCTTGAGCTGCTCGTCCACGTCCGCTCCTTCCCCCGGATGCACTCCCGCCGCCGCCTTGCGGACGGGACGTCGATTATAGCAATCCGTGCATCCGTATAATCGGCGGCACCATCAGTACCCTCGAACGCATGTTGACGGCGCGGCGCGCGGCGGAGATCCAGCCCTTCGAGGTGATGGACGTGCTGGCGCGCGCGCACGCGCTCGAGGCCGCGGGCCGGCGCGTGGTGCACATGGAGATCGGCGAACCCGATTTCACCGCGCCCGAACAGGTGGTCGAGGCGGCCGTGCAAGCGCTGCGCGGCGGTCTCACTGCGTATACGCCGTCACTCGGGATCGCGCCGCTTCGCGAGGCGATCGCGAACTTTTACCGCGAGCGCTTCGGCGCCCCGGTCGCACCGGCACGCATTGCGGTCACGGCGGGCGCCTCGGGCGGGCTGCTGCTCGCGCTTGCGCTTTACGTCGAACCGGGCGATGAGTTTCTCGTGCCCGATCCCGGCTATCCGGGTTACCGGCATTTCGTGCGCGCGTTCGAAGGCGTTGCAAAGCCGCTCGCGCTCGACGCCGCATCGGACTTTCAGCCGACCCTGGACATGGTGCGCGCCGCCTGGGGGGCGCGCACGCGCGGCGTGCTCCTGGGTTCGCCGGCGAACCCGACGGGCACCGTGATCGCGGCGGACGAACTGCGCCGGATCGCCGGATTCGTGGCGGCGCAGGGCGGGGTTCTGATCGTGGACGAGATTTACCAGGGCCTGGTGTACGGTGCGGAGCCCTCGACCGCGATCGGCGCTCCCGGTGAGATCGTGATCGTCAGCAGCTTTTCCAAGTACTTCTGCATGACCGGATGGCGGCTCGGCTGGGTGGTGCTGCCCGAAGAGCGGGTCCGCGAATTCGAGAAGCTGGCGCAGCATTTTTTCATCTGTCCGCCGACGGTCGCGCAACACGCGGCGCTCGCGGCGTTCCTGCCGGACACCCTCCGGATCCTCGAAGCGCGGCGCGCCGAGTTCGCCGCCCGGCGCGACTTCCTGCTGCCCGCGATCGAGCGCGCCGGGCTCGCGGTCCCCGCGCGGCCGCGCGGCGCCTTCTACGTATACGTCGATTGCTCGCGCTACGGCGACGCGAAGCACTTTGCGCTCGAGCTTCTGGAACGCGAAGCGGTGGCCGCGACTCCGGGGACGGATTTCGGCGAGAACCGGACGCGAAGCTTCGTCCGGTTCGCGTACACGCGCGGCATGGCAGACCTCGAGGAAGCCGCGGCGCGGCTTCACCGGTTCTGCACGATCGGATGAAGGGGGTGCGGGACGCGCCGGCGGCAACGCCGCGCCCCTGCTCCGGTCAGGCCGAGGCGCGGCGCAGGCGCGCGATCATCTGGGCGAGGCGGGACCGCTCGGCGAGAACCTTGCCTGCGTATTGCGACGTGGGTTCGTCGAAGGCCCCGGCATACATCTGAAGAGCGGTTTCGATCTCGCCGAAGCGGCGCAGGTACTCACGCAGGATCTGCGTGCCGACCTGAATGTTGACCTCCGGGTCGAGCAGCGCCGAGTCCCCGCCGTGCTCGAACAGCTTGTCTTGATGAAATTTCGGCAATACCTGCATCAACCCCCTGGCGCCGAGCATGCTCTCGGCCACGGGGTTGAATCTGGACTCGACGGCCACCACCGCGAGGATCAGCAGCGGGTCGACCCGGTACGCGGCCCCCGCACGGTACGCGCTGGAGACGAACGCGGCGATCGCCTCGTCGGCGACGCGATAGCGTTTTGCAATGAATTCCGCGACCGCGCGCTGCTCGCGCTCGCGCGCATCCGGCTCGAGCCGGACTGGGCCGGGCTTGGCATTCTGAACCGCCTGGTCGGCGGATAAGCCGGATGCCGCGGACACCGGATCCTGCCAGGCGATGCGATCGCGCATGCTCGGGGCAGCGATGGCGAGCACCGCTGCAAGGCCGACAAGAGCGAGCAATCCGCGCGCCAGCGAAAAAACCCGCAGCGCCGCGGAAAGGCTGGCGAGCCGGAGCGAACTGTTCGGTGCTTCCATTGCGCACCTCCATCTGCCCAGCGTCGCCAGGCGCGTCGGGCCAGCCAAGACCGTTCCGTGATTGAAACGGGAGGTTCCACGGTACGGGATCCAGGCCCTGCGGGTCGGTGACCCGGGCTCGGTTGGCGCCGCGCCAAGGGAACTTTCCTACCTTGGTACGGCACGCAGGGTGCTGAAACCTCAGCACCTTATATTGCGAAGCAACAAACACAATATATGACAAATTCAATCTATTTGTCAAACACTTCAATTTCGTCACCCAAGATCGATTGCGCAACGCGTCAAGAGCTCTCGGGTCGTGTACCCAAGACTTGGACAATTTTGGATGGAGTAAAATGTCCCCCGGCAAACGGTGCTTCCGCCTCGGGGTACGAGTGGACAGAAGCCGCGGACCAGCCCGGGTCTCCCAGCAGGAGCTGAACGACCAAGGCGGTCCGCTTAGCTTCAAAGGGCCCGGCGGGGGCCATAGGGCCCCTCGCCCCATTGCCGATCGGTGCCCGGTTACGGCCGGGAGCCGGTCGGAAACGGCCATGCGGCCGCTGGATTCAGCGCGGTTCTCGCGCCGGGGGTCGCAGCGGTGGACGGCGGGGTTGCGACTGCTGCCGTCACGGGTGCCGCAGGGGCGGCCTCAGGTCTTGCGGGCTTTGCTGACGCCTTTTTCTTCTTCTTCGCCGGCTTCTTTTTCTTGGCGGCTTTTTTCTTGCCCGCTGCCTTTTTGCCTACCTTCTTCTTCGAGGATTTCTTCTTCTTAGATGCTTTCTTCTTCTTCTTTTTCTTCGCGGTTTTCTTGCCCTTTTTCTTCGTTGCCATAGCGATCTCCTAGTTGAGAGTTGCACAAGAAAGCCCGACCCTGGCGGGCCGGACTATTCAACCGGTCGCGGGATCTGCATCCCGCGACCGGACTGAATTCTTCAGGATGGCGCATCAGCCGCCGCTCTTCGTCAACAGGTCCTGGTAGAGGATGTCCGGGTCGAGCCGGATGCCCCCTTCCCAGGTGACCGTCGCGGTCTCCGGGTCCACGCTCACCTTCTCGAACTCGCGCACGTCGCGCCAGAGCTTGAAGGCGCCGATTTCGAGCAGGTTGCCGAGGAAGACACTGCCCTCGAGGCCGTCGTCAAACCGGATCCACAGCTTGTAATCCTCTTCCGCCTTGCATGCGGTCACTCGATGCATCGTCGATTCTCCGGGTACGAAGGGGCCGGCTCAATCCCAGCTCAACGCCCCTCCGGTCTGATATTCGATCACGCGCGTCTCGAAGAAATTCCGCTCTTTCTTCAGATCGATCATCTCGCTCATCCAGGGAAACGGGTTCGCCGCGCCCGGGTACGGCGTGTCCAGCCCGATCTGCTGGCAGCGCCGGTTGGCGATGAAACGCAGGTACTCCTTGAACATCGGCGCGTTCATCCCGAGCACCCCGCGCGGCATCGTGTCCTCGGCATAGCGGTATTCCAGATCCACCGCCCTGGCGAAGAGCGCCTGCAGTTCGTCGCGAAACCGGGGCGTCCAGAGGTGCGGGTTCTCCAGCTTGATCTGGTTCACCACGTCGATGCCGAAATTGCAGTGCATCGATTCGTCGCGCAGGATGTACATGTACTGCTCGGCGGCGCCGGTCATCTTGTTCTGCCGGCCGAGCGCCAGGATCTGCGTGAAGCCGACGTAGAAGAACAGCCCCTCCATCAGGCAGGAAAACACGACCAGGCTTTTCAACAGCTTCTGGTCGGCCTCCGGCGTACCGGTCCGGAACGAGGGGTCGGTCAGCGTGTCGATGAAAGGAATCAGGAATTCGTCCTTGTCGCGGATCGACGGCACTTCGTGGTAGGCGTTGAAGACCTCGCCCTCTTCGAGATCGAGGCTCTCGACGATGTACTGGTAGGCATGCGTGTGGATCGCTTCCTCGAACGCCTGGCGCAGCAGGTACTGCCGGCACTCGGGGGCGGTGATGTGCCGGTAGGTGCCGAGCACGATGTTGTTCGCCGCCAGCGAATCCGCGGTCACGAAAAAGCCGAGGTTCCGCCGCACCACCCTTCGCTCATCGTCATTCAGGCCGGCCGGATCCTTCCACAGCGCGATGTCCCGGCTCATGTTGATCTCCTGCGGCATCCAGTGATTGGCGCACGCAGAGAGGTACTTTTCCCACGCCCACTTGTATTTGAGCGGAACGAGCTGGTTGACGTCGGCCTTGGAATTGATGATGCGCTTGTCCTCGACCCCGATCCGCCGGAAGGCATTGCCCGCGGTGAAGCGCTCGTCCATGCCCCCGGAAGCCGGGACGAAGCCGCTCGCCGGACGGATCGCGAGCCCGGAAATCCCGTTCATTGACATGCTTCGCACTCCGGATTTTCGAGCGAGCAATAGTTGGTCCCGGCCTCCGGCGCCGCCGCCTCCGCGGTGCCGCCCGCGGCCGGCACTGCGTTCAGCTGGCCGGCGCGGACCGTGGACTTCTCCGCGTGCGTCGCCCCGAGGGCGCGCAGGTAATAGGTGGTCTTCAGCCCGCGGATCCACGCCAGCTTGTAGGTCTCGTCGAGCCTGCGGCCCGAGGCGCCGGCGATGTAGATATTGAGCGACTGCGACTGGTCGATCCATTTCTGGCGCCGTGCCCCCGCCTCGACCAGCCATTTCGGCTCGATCTCGAACGCGGTCGCGTAGAGGCGCCGCAGCTCCGCGGGGACGCGGTCGATGGGCGCGAGGTTACCGTCGAAGTATTTCAGGTCGGCGATCATCACCTCGTCCCAGAGCCCGGCGCGTTTGAGGTCCGAAACCAGGTACTCGTTCACCACGGTGAATTCGCCGGACAGGTTGGATTTGACGTACAGGTTCTGGTAGGTCGGTTCGATCGAGGCCGAGACGCCGACGATGTTCGCGATGGTGGCCGTAGGCGCGATCGCGAGACAGTTTGAATTCCTCATGCCGTGCCTGCGGATGCGCTCGCGCAGCGCACCCCAGTCGAGCGCGGCCCGGCGATCGACCTCGACATAGCCGCCGCGCTCGGCGGCCAGCAGCTCCAGGGTGTCGGGCGGAAGGATGCCCCGGTCCCACAGCGAACCCTGGAAGGACGAGTACCGGCCGCGTTCCTCGGCAAGCTCGGTCGAGGCCCAGTACGCGGCGTAGGCCACCATCTCCATCGAGCGGTCGGCGAACTCCACGGCCTGTTTCGAGGAGTAGGGAATGCGCAGCCGATGCAGGCAGTCCTGGAATCCCATGATGCCGAGCCCGACCGGGCGATGCCGCAGGTTCGAGTTGCTCGCCTTGCGCACCGCGTAGTAGTTGAGGTCGATGACGTTGTCGAGCATGCGCATGGCCGTTCGCACGGTCTTCTTCAGCTTTGCGAAGTCGAGGCCGCCGTCGGTCAGGTGCGCAACCAGGTTCACGGATCCCAGGTTGCACACGGCAATCTCGTCCTTCGACGTATTCAGCGTGATCTCGGTGCACAGGTTGCTGCTGTGCACCGTGCCCACATGCTGCTGCGGATTGCGAAGGTTGCAGGGATCCTTGAAGGTGATCCACGGATGGCCGGTCTCGAAAAGCATCGAGAGCATCTTGCGCCAGAGCTGCAGGGCCGGGAGCCTCTTGTAGAGCCGGATTTCGCCGCGGGCGACCTTGTCCTCGTAGCGCAGGTACGCTTCCTCGAATGCCTTGCCGCATCGTTCGTGCAGCTCGGGCACGTCCGACGGCGAGAACAGCGTCCACTCCTTGTTCTCCATCACGCGCTTCATGAACAGGTCCGGTATCCAGTTCGCCGTGTTCATGTCGTGCGTGCGGCGCCGGTCGTCGCCGGTGTTCTTGCGCAGCTCGAGGAACTCCTCGATATCCAGGTGCCAGGTCTCGAGGTAGGAGCACACGGCCCCTTTTCTCTTGCCTCCCTGATTGACGGCAACCGCGGTGTCGTTCACCACCTTGAGGAACGGCACCACGCCCTGGCTCTTGCCGTTCGTGCCCTTGATGTAGGCACCGAGCGCCCGCACCGGCGTCCAGTCGTTCCCCAGTCCCCCAGCGTACTTGGCAAGGAGCGCGTTTTCCTTGATCGCCTCGTAGATCCCCTCCAGGTCGTCCGAGACGGTGCTGAGGTAGCACGATGAAAGCTGCGAACGCAACGTTCCGGAGTTGAACAGGGTCGGCGTGGAGCTCATGAAATCGAACGTCGAGAGCACGTCGTAGAACTCGATCGCGCGCTCCTCCCGGGAACCCTCGTTCAGCGCAAGGCCCATCGCCACGCGCATGAAGAAGGCCTGCGGCAGCTCGATCCGCCGTCCGCCAACGTGAAGGAAGTAGCGGTCGTAAAGAGTCTGCAAGCCGAGGTAGCCGAATTGCAGGTCGCGCTCGGGCGCGAGCGCCCGGCCCAGCCGGTCCAGGTCGAATTCGGCAAGCCTCGGGTCGAGAAGCTCCGCCTCGATGCCGCCGCGGATGAACCCGGGGAAGCAGGTCGCATAGCGGCTCCGCATCGCCTCCGGGCCGGCCTCCTCGCCCAGCACCTCCAGCAGGATCGTGTGCAGCAGCAGTCGCGCGGTCACATAACTGTAGGCCGGATCCTTCTCGATCAGGGCGCGCGCGGCGAGGATCGCGGACCTGTGCACCTCCGCCAGCGGCACGCCGTCGTACAGGTCCCGCAGCGTGGCTTCGAGGATCGCGGAGGGGGCGGCATTCTCCTCGAGCCCCGCGCAGGCGGATTCCACGAGTCTTGTGAGCGCGCCCAGGTCGAGCGGCTTGCGCGCGCCGTTCTCGACCACGTGCAGCGCTGCCGCGGGGGGGTGCTCCCTTTCGCGCGCCGCCTTTTCCTGCGCGCGCGCCCTGGCGCGGTCTTCGCGGTACAGGACGTAGGCGCGGGCGACGTCGTGCTCGCCCGAGCGCATGAGCGCGAGTTCCACCTGGTCCTGCACGTCCTCGATGTGGAAGGTGCCGCCCTGCGGCTGGCGGCGCCGGAGCGCCCCGACCACGTCCCCGGTGAGCGAGGCAACCAGCTCGCGGATGCGCGCGGACGCCGCACCCTGGTTGCCGTTCACTGCCAGGAACGCCTTGGTCATGGCGACCGAAATCTTGGTCGGCTCGAAGCCGACCACCGTGCCGTTGCGGCGGATGATGTTGTAATCGGCGTAGAGGTTGCGGGGCGCGGGGTTCGCCTCGGGGACGGCAGCGCTCAACGCCGCATGTTTGCTTGCGCTGTCCTGCGCGATCTGCATGCCCTCGTCTCCCCGCCCCTTTCCGCCCGTCGCGGCGCCTCCTCCGGCCGCCCCGACGGGAGCTACTACATATAGTGCCTGAATGCCGATCCGAAACTAAGTCTAGTAGACGCAATGTACGCGCGCAAAAAAAAAATTGCAAGCGGACGCGCGCGGCCGGAAAACATCCGGCGCGTCGAGGCGTGCGGGAGGCGCGCGCCGTTCAGGCGCGCGCGAGGTCGGCGAACAGGCGCGGCCAGTCGAACCGGACGCCGGGATCGGTCTTGCGGCCCGGCGCGATGTCGCTGTGCGCCGCGATTTCGCGCAGCGGCAGCGCCGCGCGCAGCGCGCGCACGAGGTCCGGGAGCCCGGCGTACTGCGCCTCGGAAAATCCGCGGTCGTCGGTGCCTTCAAGCTCGATGCCTACCGAGAAGTCGTTGCAGCGCCCGCGGCCGCGCCAGCGCGAGACGCCGGCGTGCCACGCGCGCCGGTGCACGGGCACGAACTGGACCAGTTCGCCGTCGCGCCGCACAAGGAAGTGCGCCGATACGCGCAGCGATACGAGTCCGGGAAACGACGGATGCTCTGCGGGATCGAGGCGGTTGGTGAAAAGCCGCGCGATCGCGTCGCCGCCGAACTCCCCGGGCGGCAGGCTGATCGCGTGCAGCACGACAAGCGTCACCGCCGCGCCGGGCGGGCGCTCGTCGCAATTGGGCGATTCGACCTGCTTTGCGCCGCGGTGCAGGCCGTCGCGGCCGATCGCCGTCAGGGACTGTGCCCGGCGGCGCCGGGCTCGCGAATGGCCAGGCGCTGCATGCGGTAGCGCAGCGCCCGGAACGTGATCCCGAGGAGTTTCGCCGCCGCCGTGCGGTTGAATCCGGTCTTGGCCAGCGCGTCCAGGATCGCCTTGCGTTCGACCCCGTCGAGATACTCCGGAAGCGATCCGCTTGCCTCGCGCCCGGCCTCGAGCGGGGAGTCCAGGCTCAGGTCTACGGCACCGATATCGTCGCTGTTCGAGAGCGCCAGCGCGCGTTCGAGCACGTTCTCGAGCTCGCGGATATTGCCGGGAAACCCGTACCCCATCAGCTCCTCGATCGCGTCGGCGCCGAGCCGCGCCGAGCGCCTGCCGTTCATCGGTCCGAGCCGCGCCACGATCGCCGAGGCGATCACGGGGATGTCCTCGCGGCATTCCCGGAGCGGCGGCATCTTCACCTCGATCACGTTCAGGCGGTAGAAAAGGTCCTGGCGGAAGCGCCCCGCGGCCACCAGCGCGGCAAGGTTCTGGTGCGTCGCGCAGATGATCCGCACGTCGACCGGCTCTTCCTGCGTGGCGCCGACCTTGCGGACCCTCTTTTCCTGGATCGCGCGCAGCAGCTTCACCTGCATGGGCAGCGGCAGCTCGGCAACCTCGTCGAGGAACAGCGTGCCGCCGTTTGCCGCCTGGAAAAAGCCGTCGCGGTCGCGTTCCGCGCCGGTAAACGCGCCCTTGCGGTAGCCGAAGAATTCGCTCTCCATCAGCTGCTCGGGAAGCGCGCCGCAGTTCACCGGTACGAAGTGCCGCTCCCGCCGCGCGCCGTGGGAATGGATCAGGCGCGCGGCGAGTTCCTTGCCGCTGCCGGATTCGCCCGAAATGTAGACCGGCGCCTGGGTGCGTGCCAGCTTGGCGAGCGTCTCGCGCACCGCCCGGATCGGCGCGCTCTCGCCGAGCAGCGGCTGGGCATCGTTCGCCGCCTCCAGGCGCTCGGGCAGCGAAAGCGCCGATTTCACCAGTACCCGCAGCTGCCCGAGCCCGATCGGCTTGGACACGTAGTCGAACGCACCCGCCTTCAGCGCGGCCACCGCGTTCTCCGCGCTGCCGTACGCGGTGATCACCGCGACCGGCAGATCGTGCGCGAGACCCGCGATGTGGCGAACCAGATCGAGCCCTTCGCCATCGGGCAGGCGCATGTCGGTGATGCACAGGTCGAAACGCGCGTTCTTCAGCCGCTCCTGCGCCTCCCCGACCGAGCCCGCCGTATCGACGGCAAGACCCATCTTGACCAGGGTGAGCTCGAGCAGCTCGCGGATGTCGGGCTCGTCGTCCACCACCAGCACGCGGCGCGCGTTCCCCGCCGCGATTCGCTCTCCGCGCTTCACGCTTGCGCCTCCCGGCACAGTATCCTGAAATGCGCTCCGTGCATGTCGTCGACGTATTCGAGCCGCGCGCGGTTGGCCGCGCACAGTTCCCGCGCAAGATAAAGCCCGAGCCCGGTTCCCTTGCTGTCGGTGGTAAAAAAGGGCTCGAACAGCTTGGCCTGGTCCGCCTGCGCCACGCCCGGGCCGTTGTCGACCACGTTCAATTCTACTTGACGGGCGAGCGCACGCAGCTCGATCCCTACGCTGCGCGGTTCGGGCCTGCCGTAATGCACCGCGTTTCGCAGCAGGTTCCAGAGCACCTGGCGCAGATGCTCGCGGTCGAACTCGACCGCGGCCTCGCGCGCGGCTTCCAGCCTGAAGCGGTCGCCCGGCACCGATTCGTTCGCCGCGAAGTCCTCCAGGAACGCCGGCAGCCACCCTTTGAGATCGATCCGCTCGGCGTCGATCCGGTCGCGACGGTTGAGCTGCATGATGTCCGACACCAGACGGTCCAGACGCCGGGTGTTGTCGCGCACGATCCGCGTCAGGCGCTCGCGATCCCGCGCGCCCCGGTCCTCTTCGAGCAGGTCCACCGCATGACTGATCGCCGAAAGCGGATTGCGGATCTCGTGCGCGATGTTCGCGGTCAGCCGGCCGAGCGCCGCGAGCTTGAGTTGCCGGGCCTGCTCGCGGGAGCGCGAGACGTCCTCCACGAAAAGCACGGTGAATTCCTCGCCCTCGCCGCCCTCGAGCAGCCGCAGGCGCAGATCCCGGCCCTGCACGTCGATGTCCGCAGGGGGGCTCCAGACCCGCCCTTCGCGCCAGGCGCGCCACGCCTCGCCGAATTCCGGCACGATCCGCGCAAGTTCGGTCCCGACCAGGGGCTCGACACCGAGCAGCCGCTGTGCCTGCGGATTGTGCTGCGTTACGCACCCTTCGCGGTCCAGCACCAGCACGCCGTCCTGCATGTCCGCGATCACCAGCTGGTTGACCCGGGTCTGGCTCTCGAGCTCCTGGCCGCGCCGGCGCGCCAGCCACTCGCTTGCCGCAACCCGTTGCGCGAGCCAGCTCGTGACGCCGGCGCAGGCAAAGCAGCCGATCGCCAGCAAGCCCGGCTGCAGATAGTTCGCCTCGGGCGCATCGAAGGCGAGCACCCAGTAGCTCTGCTCGAGCAGCAGCGCGATCGCCGCGATCGCCGCATACAGCAGGGAAAGCCGCCGCGGCGCGACCAGCGCCGCGCCGATCAGCGAGATCAGGAGCATGATCCCGAGCCCGCTGCGAATGCCTCCGCTCGCAAACATGAGCAGCGTGATCGCGGCAATGTCGGTGAAGACGTGCAGCGACAATTGCAGGTTGAAACGGTCGGGCCAGGCGCGCAGCAGCCACAGAAATGCCACTCCGAACGCGAGGTAGGTGCCGCCCACGCCGCGAAAGATGTCGACCCGGTGCGACCCGAGACTGAGCGTGTCGCCGTAGATCGCGCTGATGGCGAGGAACAGCGCGGCGACCACGATGCGGTACAGATTGAAGTACCGCAGCGAGATCCAGAACGACTCCGGCTGGCGGCGGTCGCTTCCGAACAGGCCTGCGTAGCGCGGCGTGTCCATCAGTCCTCGCGCGGCCCGAGCCGCCCGTGCTCTTCGCTGCAGTACTGATGGCCGCCGGCGCTGAGGGACTCCGAACGCGGCAGGTGCACGCCGCAGTGCGCGCAGCGCACCAGCTCTCCGCGCCCTTCTCCCGTGGGCGGCTGCGCGTCGCGCCTGGCGCGGCCTGCAAGCGCACTCCGCACCAGCCAGATCAGCAGGAACAGCGCAAGGACGAGCAGGATGAACCGGCCCATGGGTCAATTATGAAGGGCGCGCCGCAAACGGGGAAAGGATTGGTCGGGGTGACTGGATTTGAACCAGCGACTCCTGCGTCCCGAACGCAGTACTCTACCAGGCTGAGCTACACCCCGAAGCCGGCGACGCCGCTAGCTTCGGCGGGTCACGGAAAAGGCCGCCAATTCTAGCAAAGATTCCATGCGTCCCGAGCGCGGCAGGCGTGCGATCGCGCGCCGCGCAGCGTCCGCTTCGCGTCCGGCCACCTCGCGCGCGTACGCGAGCGCGCCCGTCGCTTCGATCGCGCCGAGCACCTGCGGAAAGTCGGCACGCCCGCCCTCGACGATGGCGCGCCGCACCAGCGCGGCCTGTTGCGGCGTGCCGGCGCTCATCGCGCGGATGAGCGGCAGCGTGGGTTTGCCTTCGGCAAGATCGTCGCCGAGGCTCTTGCCGATCTCGTGCGTGTCGCCGGAATAATCGAGCACATCGTCGATCAGCTGGAAGGCGGTTCCCACATGCATCCCGTAGTCGGCGAGTCCTTCCTCGACGCCGGGCGCGACGCCGCCGAGCACCCCGCCCAGGCGCGCCGCGGCCTCGAACAGTTTCGCGGTCTTGCGCCGGATCACTTCCAGGTAGCGCGCCTCGTCCACGCCGGCGTTATGGCAGTTCATGAGCTGCAGCACCTCGCCTTCCGCGATCGTATTGGTCGCGTCCGCGAGCACGCGCATCACCCGCATGCTGTCCACGGCGACCATCATCTGGAATGCGCGCGAGTACAGGAAGTCGCCGACCAGCACCGACGCGGCGTTGCCGAACGCGGCGTTTGCCGTCCTGCGGCCGCGGCGCAGTTGCGATTCGTCGACGACGTCGTCGTGCAGCAGCGTCGCGGTGTGGATGAACTCGATGACCGCGGCAAGCTCCAGGCGCGCCTCGCCGCGGTAACCGATTGCGTCGGCGGCCAGAAGCAGCAGCGCCGGACGCAGGCGCTTGCCCCCCGCGGCGATGATGTACTCGGCGACCTGGCGAATGAGCGCCACGTCCGAGTCGAGCCGCGCGCGGATCACTTCGTCGACCCGTTGCATGTCGGCGGCGACGGGAGCGAGAAAAGGAAGGGTTTGCATGCGGGCGGGGCGCGAAGCTTAGCACGGGGGGCTTTGACCGGCGAGGTCGAAATCCCCTATAATTCCAAGACTTTGCGAATTGAGAGCGGGCCATTTCCCATGTACGCAGTGATGAAGTCCGGCGGCAAGCAGTACCGCGTCAAGCAGGGCGAATCGGTGCGCATCGAAGCCTTGCCGGCCGAGGTCGGCGCCGCGGTTTCGTTCGATCAGGTATTGATGGTCGGTGAAGGCGAGAACGCGCGCGTCGGCGCGCCGTACGTCGCCGGAGCCAGAGTCGATGCGACCGTCGTGTCGCACGGCCGCGGCGAGAAGGTGAAGATCTTCAAGCTGCGCCGCCGCAAGCACTCGCAGAAAACCCAGGGGCACCGTCAGTCCTACACTGAGGTGCGCATCGACGGCATCGTGACACAGGGGTAAGAGATGGCACACAAGAAAGCAGGCGGCAGTTCGCGCAACGGCCGCGATTCACAGGCCAAGCGCCTGGGCGTGAAGATATTCGGCGGCGAACGCGTGAACGCGGGCCAGATCCTGGTGCGCCAGCGCGGCACGCCGGTGCACGCGGGCACCAATGTCGGGATCGGCAGGGATCACACGCTATTCGCCAAAATCACGGGCAAGGTCGAATACGCGATCAAGGGCCGGGACAACAACAAGACCGTGAGCATCGTGCCGGCCTAGGACCGACGTCCGGCTCCGCGAAAAGCCCTATCGGAGTCGATAGGGCTTTTTAATTTCCGAACCATGAAATTCATCGACGAAGCGAAAATCCAGGTGCACGCCGGCAAGGGCGGCGACGGCGCGGCTTCGTTTCGGCGCGAAAAGTACGTGCCGCGCGGCGGACCCAGCGGCGGCGACGGCGGCCGTGGCGGGAGCGTCTGGGCGGTCGCCGACCGCAACATCAATACCCTCGTGGACTACCGCTTCGCGCGCATCCACCGTGCGGAGAGCGGCGAAAACGGACGCGGCTCGGACCAGTACGGCCGCGCAGGCCGCGACATTGAACTGAGGATGCCGGTCGGCACCATCATTCGCGAGGCGCGCGGCGCCGAGGTCATCGCCGATCTTGCACAAGACGGCGCGCGTGCGCTTCTCGCAAGGGGCGGCCGGGGCGGGCTCGGCAACATCCATTTCAAGTCGAGCGTCAACCGCGCGCCGCGCCAGTTCACGCGCGGCGAGCCCGGCGAGAGCCACGAGCTCGCGCTGGAGCTGCGCGTGCTCGCCGACGTGGGACTGCTGGGGCTGCCGAACGCAGGCAAATCCACGCTCATCCGCGCCGTTTCCAGCGCGCGGCCGAAGGTCGCCGACTATCCGTTCACCACGCTCGATCCCTCGCTCGGCGTGGTACGGATCGGCCACGATGCGAGCTTCGTGGTCGCCGACATTCCGGGACTGATCGAAGGTGCTGCCGAGGGCGCGGGGCTCGGGCACCAGTTCCTGCGCCACCTTGCGCGCACGAAACTGCTGCTGCACCTGATCGATGTCGCGCCGCCCGACGGGACGACGGACCCCGCGCGCGGCGCCCGCGCGATCGCGCGGGAGCTGAAGAAATACGACGAATCGCTTTACCGCAAGCCGCGCTGGCTGGTGTTCAACAAGGCCGACCTCGTGCCGGACGCCGACCGGCGCATCCGCGGGATCCTGCGCGCGCTGCGCTGGAAAGGCCCATGGTTCAAGATCTCCGCCCTGACCGGCGAAGGCTGTCGCCAGGTCTGCGCCGCGGCCTACCGGTTCATCGCGGGCGGCAGGGAGCACATCGATCGCCCACGGCGAGCGGCGTGAGGACGGCGGCGACATGCACGGACCGATCGCAAGCGCGAAAACCCTGGTCGTAAAGGTCGGGTCCTCGCTCGTCACCAACGAGGGGCGCGGCCTCGACGTGGAGGCGATCGCACGCTGGGCGGGACAGATCGCGCGCCTGCACGAAGCCGGCAAGCGCAGCATCATGGTTTCCTCGGGTGCGATCGCCGAAGGCATGCAGCGGCTCGGCTGGACGCGCCGCCCGCACGCGATGCACGAACTTCAGGCGGCCGCCGCGATCGGCCAGATGGGGCTGGTGCAATGCTACGAAACCTGCTTTCGCGAACACGGCCTCGCCACCGCGCAAGTTCTGCTCACGCACGCCGACATGGCCGACCGGCAGCGTTACCTGAATGCGCGTTCGACGCTCCGGACCCTGCTCGGCCTCGGCGTGATTCCGGTCATCAACGAGAACGACACCGTGGTCACCGACGAGATCAAGTTCGGCGACAACGATACGCTGGGGGCGCTGGTCACCAACCTGGTGGAGGCCGATGCGCTGGTGATCCTCACCGACCAGGCGGGCCTGTACGACGCGGATCCGCGCCGCCATCCCGGGGCCAAGCTCGTCGCCGAGGCGAAAGCAGGCGATCCGCGGCTCGAGGACATGGCAAGCGGGACCGGAACGGGCATCGCGAAGGGCGGCATGATCAGCAAGGTGCTCGCCGCGAAACGGGCGGCGCGCAGCGGCGCGCACACCGTGATCGCCTCGGGTCGGGAGCCCGACGTGCTGCTGCGCCTCGCAAGGGGCGAGCGGCTCGGCACGCTGCTGCTCGCGCCGACCCAGGCCCTCGCCGCGCGCAAGCAGTGGCTCGCCGATCACCTGAATGTCGCCGGGCGCCTGATGCTCGATGCGGGTGCGGTCAAGGCGCTGGTACGCAACGGCAAGAGCCTTCTGCCGATCGGCGTGACCGGCGTCACGGGCGAGTTCGGCCGCGGCGAGGTGGTGGGCTGCCAGGACCCGGACGGCCGCGAGGTTGCCCGCGGCCTGGTCAATTACTCGGCGGCGGAAACGCGCCTCATCATGCGGCGCCCCTCGAGCGAATTCGAAATCATCCTCGGGTACGTGGACGAGCCCGAGCTGATCCACCGGGATAACCTGGTGTTGCTATAGGCACGCTCTAAAACCTCCCCGGGCCCGGGCGCACCGCTCCGGAATCGGGATGGCCGCCGCGCCTGAGCGCGTCGATTCCTTCTGCAACGTCGTAAATCGGAACTCTCTGGGGGCAGAAATAATCGCGCCAGAGCGCGTGATGCGAGCGCTGCACGCTTTTCTGCTCGATCGGCCGCCAGTCCGATGCGCGCGGCGCCCAGTTGCCGCCGGCGCGGCCGTATGCATAGATCTTGTAGACGCCGGACTTGCAGCGAATTCCCTCGTAAGTCAGGTTTTCGGCCCCCGAGGGGCTGCGCGCGAGCAGCGAATAGCGCACCACCCCGTCGGGACTGACCGAGAGGGACGCCCGGTCGATGAAGAACTTGAACTCGGTCGCCGCGCTGACGTAGAACTCGATCAGGTCTTCGCCCTTCGGATACGCGGGAAGCCGGAAATCGCCCTCGGCCCAGCGGCGCTCTTCCTGCTCGACTTCCCAGTCGGATTTCGGCTGCGCCAGAACGAGCGCAGCGCAAATCCCGAGCGGCAGCGCGAGGAGGCGTCTCAACTCAAATCGCCCGCGAGCGATGCCCTTGACTGCGCTGCCACCTCGACGCTGGCGCGGTAGTTCGGGTGATCGACCCCGACCGTGAGGCCGGCCCCGGACCGGAGCGCCTGACGCATCGCCCCGTTCAGCTCGAAGCGCAGGAAGTGCACCGACGAAGTCTTTTCCTCGTTTTCGCGCTCGAGGTCCTCGTCCGCGATCGCATGGACGCGGTCGCAGCCCTCGACCTGCACCCAGACGCGGTCTTCGATTCCCTTGAGATCGGCAAGGCACCGCCGACGCTCCTCGGGATCGGGATATTCGAGCATCATCGTCGCCTTCCAGTTGCCGCCGTCCGGAATGAGCGGGTTATACGCGTCCAGCTCGCCCTGGATGCCGTCGTCCTCGAATATGCGCTCGATTCGGAGCATCTCCTGGACCTGGTAGCGAATCGTGAGTTCGTCCTCGAACAGGAGAGTCAGGTGCGCACCCAGGTGCACGCTGCGGTGCTTCTTGTGCTCGATGACGCGGGCGCGAAACTCCGTTCGCGCCCGCGCGTAGGCCTCGAGCGAGAGCAGGCTCTCGCGCGCGATCTGCGGCATCGGTCGGCCGGGAGACGACGGCAGGCCGCCGCTCAATCGACCAGCGCGTCCAGTGCCTTCTGGAACCGGTTCGCGTGCGAGCGCTCGGCCTTGGCGAGGGTCTCGAACCAGTCGGCGATTTCGGTGAATCCATCCTGGCGCGCCTGCTTGGCCATCCCCGGGTACATGTCGGTGTACTCGTGCGTCTCCCCCGCAATCGCCGCGGCGAGGTTCAGACGCGTCTTGCCGATGGGCTTGTCGGTGGCCGGATCTCCCACCACCTCCAGGTACTCCAGGTGCCCGTGCGCATGGCCGGTTTCTCCCTCGGCGGTGGAACGGAACACTGCCGCCACGTCGTTCTGCCCTTCGACGTCGGCCTTGGCCGCGAAATAGAGGTAACGCCGGTTGGCCTGCGATTCGCCCGCGAATGCGGCTTTCAGATTCTCGTGGGTCTTGGTTCCTTTCAGTTGCATCGTCGCCTCCTGTGCGAATGTGTCGTTGGAAACGGAACGCTAGCGCCCGGTGCGCGATTGATCAAATTGAATCTTGCAATGCTTCCAATTGACGCGAGCTATACGGTCGCTCAGCGGCCCAGCGCGCTCTCGATCTCCGAGAACGTGCGCGCGACTTCGCCGCCGGTTTGCAGCGCGACGCCGAGCTGGCGCGCGACCTGGGAGATCGAGAAGATGCCGCGCACCATCGTTCTGCGCAGCGCTTTGTCGAGCGGACCTCTCGGCGGCAGCAGGTCGTGGTCCACCACCAGCGCGTGCTGCCGCCCGGTGCGGCGCAGGGTCTCGAGCACGTGCCCGACGCGCGCACCTTCCACCTCCGGCAGGCTCAGCACTTCGACGCGGTCCGCGGGGATCATCACGTCCGCGACGGTGAGCTCGTCATGCATCAATCCGCGCTCCATCGCGACCTGCACCGCCCTCTCGCCGAGAAGGTCGGTGGCGCTGACGATGCCGAGCACCGACTCGCGATCGTCCACCACGAGCAGAAACCGCACGCCGCGCGTGATCATGAACTGGTTGGCGCCGCCGATCGGCGCCTGCGGCCGGATGGTGGCGGGGGTCGCACGCAGCAGGTCGGTCATCACCTCGAGCGCCGGCGATTCGAGCGTCACGCGCGCCGCGTGCGCCTGCGTCGGGCGCCGGAAGCCGGCGCCGTCGCCGAGCTCACGGATCGGAAGAGCCTGATACTGCCTGTCCACGGATCACCTCCTGACGCCGCGGCCGGAGGCGGCGGTCGGCGTTCAGAAAACGGTGCAGCTCGGTGAGCGCCTGCCGGTAGACCTCGCGCTTGAACTCGATCACGGCGTCCAGCGGCACCCAGTAATCGTGCCAGCGCCAGGCGTCGAATTCCGGGTGGCCGCTCGCGCGCAGCTTGACATCGCAGTTGCGCCCGACCAGCCGCAGCAGATACCAGATCTGCTTCTGGCCGCGGTAGGTGCCGCGCCAGTCGCGCCGGACCCACTTCTCGGGCACCTCGTAGCGCAGCCACTGGCGCGTGCGCCCGAGGATCCGGACGTGATCCGGCCTCAATCCGATCTCCTCCTCGATCTCGCGGTACATCGCGTTCTCCGGCGTCTCGCCGCGCTCGATGCCGCCCTGCGGAAACTGCCAGGCGTGCTGATGGACGCGCTTGCCCCAGAACACCTCGTTGCGCGAGTTCGTGAGGACGATGCCCACATTCGGCCGGTAGCCGTCCCTGTCGAGCATGGCGACACCACCTGAGCTAGAATTCCCGCTGCATTCTTCCATAGCCCGCCACCAAAGACAACGCCGCGCAGCGAACGCCGCTCCGCCGGCCCGGACGTGATGCGCGCCTCGCAATTCTTCATCGGAACGATCAAGGAAGCGCCGGCCGAAGCCGAGCTCGTCAGCCACAAGCTCATGCTGCGCGCCGGGCTCATCCGCCGGCTCGGCTCGGGCCTGTACACCTGGATGCCGCTCGGATTGCGCGTCCTGCGCAAGGTGGAGGCCGTGGTGCGGGAGGAAATGAACCGCGCCGGCGCGCTCGAGGTGCAGATGCCCTGCGTCATTCCGTCCGAGCTCTGGCAGGAGAGCGGGCGCTGGGAGGCATTCGGCCCGCAGTTGCTGAAGATCCGGGACCGGCACGAACGCGATTTTCTGTTCGGTCCGACCCACGAGGAAGTGATCACCGACATCGTGCGGCGCGAGATCCGGAGCTACCGCCAGTTGCCGGTGCACTTCTACCAGATGCACACCAAGTTTCGCGATGAGATCCGGCCGCGCTTCGGCGTCATGCGCGCGCGCGAATTCCTGATGAAGGACGGTTACTCGTTCCACGCCGATCTCGCGGACCTTGAACGCGAGTACCGCAACATGCACGACACCTACGTGCGCATTTTTTCGCGGCTGGGGCTTCGGTTCCGCGCAGTTGCCGCCGATCCCGGCGCGATCGGCGGCACCGGTTCGCAGGAGTTTCACGTCCTTGCCGATTCCGGCGAGGACGCGATCGCCTGGTGCCCGGACTCCGATTACGCCGCGAACGTCGAGCTTGCGGAGGCGGTGGCGCCCGCCGGGCCCCGACCGGCCGGCGCGGAGCCGATGCAGAAAGTGCCGACGCCGGACAAGACGCGATGCGAGGACGTGGCCGCGCTGCTCAAACTTCCGCTCCAGCGCACGGTCAAATCGATCGCGGTGATGCACGACGGCGGATTTGCCCTTCTGCTGGTGCGCGGAGATCACGCCTTGAACGAGTTCAAAACCTCGAAGGTGCAGGGGCTGGATCCGTTCCGCTTTGCGACCGAGGCCGAAATTGCGCATGCCCTCGGCTGCAGGCCGGGTTACATCGGACCGCGGCTCCGCGGCAGCGAGCCGGCGCGAGTGCGCGTGATCGCGGACCGCACGGTGGCGGTAATGGCCGATTTCGTCTGCGGCGCGAACGAGGAAGGCTTTCACCTCACGGGCGTCAACTGGGGGCGCGATGTCCCGGAACCCGAAGTCGCGGACCTGAGGACGGTGGTCGAAGGCGACCCCAGCCCGGATGGCAAGGGACGGCTCACGATCCGGCGCGGCATCGAAGTCGGCCACATCTTCCAGCTTCGCACCAAGTATTCCGAGGCGATGAACGCCGTGTATCTCGACGAGAAGGGAACATCGTGGCCGATGGAGATGGGCTGCTATGGAATCGGCGTGACGCGCATCGTGGCCGCCGCAATCGAGCAGAATCACGATCAGCGCGGGATCGCGTTCCCGCCGCCGATGGCACCCTTTACCGCCTGTATCGTTCCCATCGGCTACCACAAGAGCGTTGCCGTGCGGGAGGCCGCCGACCGGTTGCACGCCGAGCTTGCGGCCGGGGGGATCGACGTGCTGCTCGAGGACCGCGCGGAACGCCCGGGCGTGCTCTTCGCCGACATGGATCTCATCGGCGTGCCGCACCGGATCGTGTTCTCGGAGCGAGGCCTCGCCGCGGGCGAGGCCGAATACAAGCGCCGCCGCGATGCCGGACCGCAGAACGTGCCGCTGGCGCGGGCCGCCGGGTTCGTGCGCGAGCGTCTCGCGGACGCATGAAGCACGTTGCGTCGCTCGCGCTCGCCGCCGCGACGCTCGGGCCGCCCTTTCCGGCGTTTTCCGGGGCACAGGTCTACGAGCCGCTCGCCGACAGCGTGCGCTCCGCTCTGTACGCGGCCGTCACCGATCGCGCGGTGCCGGTGCTCAGCTTCAGGAAACCGGAGGACGCGCACAAGTGGCTCTTCGAGATGTCGAAGCGGCTGCAGAAGCGCATTCCGGACCGCAAGGAGCGCGTCGCGCTGCTCAAGACCGTGCACTATGAAGCCACGCGGGCGGGGCTCGATCCGCAGCTTGTTCTCGGATTGATCGAGGTGGAATCGGGGTTCCGCAAGTACGCCGTGTCGTCGGCGGGCGCGCGCGGCTACACGCAGGTGATGCCGTTCTGGACCAGGCTGATCGGCGGTCCGCGCGACAATCTGTTCCACCTGCGCACCAACCTGCGCTACGGCTGCGTAATCCTGCGCCATTACCTGACGCTCGAAAACGGGGACTACTTCCGCGCCCTCGGCCGCTACAACGGCAGCCTCGGCCGCGCCGAATACCCGAACGCCGTGCACGCGATGTGGCGCGGGCGCTGGAAGTACGAAGGGCCGATCGGATAGACCGTGCTGCGCGCGCTGCAGACCGATCCGCGCTTCCTGAACTGGTTCTACGGATTCACGCCGCCGGAGCGCGGCGCCATCGTGCTGGGGCTCCGGCGCGTCTACATCGTGCCGACGCGGCTGGGATGGATGTTCGCCGGGACGCTTGCAATCCTCCTCCTCGGCTCGATCAACTACTCGCTTGCGCTGGGATTCGCGCTCACGTTCCTGCTCGCCGGCCTGGGGCTCGCGGGCATGGTGCACACGGTGCGCAACCTGGCGCTGCTTTCGGTGAGCCCGGGACGCGCCGAACCCGTCTTTGCCGGCGAGCAGGCGCAGTTCCGGCTTCACCTCGACAACCGGTCGCGCTTCGACCGCCCTTCGATCCTCGCGCGCCATCTTGCCTCGGGAGCGCAGCTGGTCGTCGACGTCGGCGCGAATTCTGTCGCCGAGGTAGTACTCGCCGTCCCGGCGGAGCGGCGCGGCCGGCTCGCGCTCGGGCGCGTGATGCTCGAGACGCGCTTCCCGCTCGACCTGTTCCGTGCCTGGAGCTACGTCGAGCCCGACGTACACTGCATCGTCTATCCGCGGCCGATCGGCAGCCCCCTACCGCCGCCGGAGGCGGACGGCGCCGGCGCCGCGGCGCGCACGCACGTGCAGGGCAACGACGATTTCTCTGGACTGCGCGCCTACCAGGCGTCCGATTCGCCGCGCCACGTCGCCTGGAAGGCGGTGGCGCGCGCCGGGGACATGCTGACCAAGCAGTTCACCGACGATGCCGCCTCCGAGGTGTGGCTCGATTGGCAACTGACGCCGCGCCGCGTCGGCACCGAGGAGCGGTTGTCGCTGCTCGCCGGCTGGGTGCTCGCCGCCGAACGCCGCGGCGCCAGTTACGGCCTGCGTCTGCCCGGCGCCGAGATCGCGCCCGGACGCGGCGAAGCGCAGCGCGCCGAGTGCCTGAACGCGCTCGCCCTGTACGACGGGCCATGACCGCGCCGCACCCGCTCGCCCCCGAAGTCCGTCTCCTGACGGCCCGCGACCTCGCCGGCCTGATTCTGGCGCTTGCGATCGTCGCGGCGCCGCATGCCTTGCGCGCGCCCTGGTGGCTGGCGCTGTTGACGCTGTGCCTGTACGGCGTGCGCGCATTGGTGCTCGTCCGCCGGCTGGCGCTGCCGGGGCGCGGCGTGCTGCTGCTCATCGCAGCGGCGGCGATGCTCGGCGTATGGGTGGAATATCACACGATCTTCGGCCGGGTGGCCGGGATCGTGCTGCTCCTCCTGTTCTCCGGCCTGAAACTGCTCGAGACCCGTACGCACCGCGACGCGTCTGCGGTCGCGTTTCTCTGCTACTTCCTCATCATCACCAATTTTCTCTACACGCAAAACATCGCTGCAGCGCTGGCGATGTGCGTTGCGCTCGCGGTGATCACGGCGACAGTGGTGGGATTCAGCGCACCGCAGCGTCCTCTGCGGGCGAACCTCCGCACGGCGGGACTGCTTCTCGCCCACGCCGCCCCCGTCGGGCTGCTGCTGTTCCTGCTCTTTCCACGCGTGCAGGGGCCGATGTGGGGGCTGCCGCAGGATGCGCAAAGCGGAATCACGGGTCTCTCCGACACCATGGCGCCCGGAGACATTGCGCAACTCGCGCAATCGGATGCCCTCGCCTTTCGCGCCGAGTTCACGGACCGGATCCCCGCGCCGCGGCAGCGCTACTGGCGCGGACCGGTGCTGTCGAATTTCGACGGCCGTACCTGGACCGCCGGCCAGGTGCACCTCGCGGAGGCGCCGCCGGCGCCGCGCGGCGGCGTGGCCTACCGCTATACCGTGCTGCTCGAACCGCACCAGCGCCATTGGCTCTTCGCGCTTGAGACGCCGGCGCGGCGTCCGCCGCAGGCGAACTTCTCCTCGGACGGACATCTGCTCTCGGCATCGCCGGTACGCAATCGGCTGCGCTACGAGATGGTCTCGATCGCGGACGCGCGGCCCGATGCTCGCGAGGATCCGCTGCTGTTGCGCCTCGCGCTGCGGATCCCGCCCGGGTACAACCCGAAGGCCATGGCGCTCGCCGGAGAATGGCGCCGCGCCGCACGCGATGAGGACGAAGTCCTTGCGCGCGCGATCGAGTTTTTCCGCAGCGGCCAGTTCAGCTACACGCTCGAGCCGCCGCTGCTGGGCCGCGACTCGGTGGACGAGTTCCTGTTCTCGACGCGCACCGGATTCTGCGAGCATTTTTCCTCGGCGTTCGTGTTCCTGATGCGCGCGGCGGGCTTGCCGGCGCGAGTCGTTACGGGCTACCAGGGCGGCGATCCCAATCCCGTGGACGGAATTCTCACCGTGCGCCAGTCCGATGCCCACGCCTGGGCCGAAGTGTTTGTCGCCGGCCGCGGCTGGCTGCGCGTCGACCCGACGGCCGCAGCGGTGCCCGGTCGCGTCGACGCGGGGCTTGCGCGCGCGGTGTCGGGCAGTGCCGCGTTGCCGTTCCTGATGCGGCCCGATTTCGCGTGGCTGCGCGGAATGCGCTACAACTGGGAAGCGATGGTGCACAAGTGGAACGTCTGGGTCCTCGGCTACAACCCCGAGCGCCAGCGCGAATTCATGTCGCGGTTCGGCATGCCGAACACCGACTGGAAAGAGCTCGCCGCGACACTGTTCGCCGCATTGGGCGTATTCACCGCGTCACTGGTTCTCTGGTCGCTGCGGCGCTGGGCGCGGCCCGACCCCGTGCAGGCGGCATGGCATCGGTTCTGCCGCAAGCTCGGCGCGCGCGGAACCGTGCGCGCGCCGCACGAAGGTCCGCGGGACTATGCGGACCGCGCCGCGCGACAGGCACCGGCGGCAGGCGCAGCCATCCGGCGCATCGGCGAGTTGTACATCGCGCTCCGGTACGGACCGGCGGCCCGCGCAGACGAGATCGCCGAATTGAAGCGATTGGTGCGCACGCTGAGACTTGCATGAGGCTGCGCGCAGGTCTTTGCGCACTGCTCTTCGGCGGCGCGGCCCTCGGAGCGGACCCGTCGCCGACACCCTACAGCGGCCGGGCCGAGGTACGCGCCTTCGTGCAGGAGATGGTGCGGCGCCACGGCTTCGTCGAGCGCGAACTCGTCTTCGCGTTCTCGCGCGCCCGGCGCCTTGCCGCCGCGCTGAAGGGGGTCGCGCCGCCGCCCGCCGAGCGCGCACGCTCGTGGACGGCGTACCGCGCGACGTTCGTCGACGACCGCCGCATCGAGGCGGGGCTTGATTTCTGGCGCATGCACGGCGCGGCGCTCGCGCGCGCCGGCCGCGAATACGGAGTTCCCGAAGAGGTGATCGTTGCGATCGTCGGCGTCGAGACCTTCTACGGCCGCAACATCGGGCGGTGGCGCGTCATCGATACGCTCACCACGCTGGCGTTCGATTATCCGCCGCGCGCCGAATTCTTCCGCAGCGAGCTGGAAAATTACCTGCTGTTCGCGCGCGAGGCCGGGATCGACGTATTCTCCGTGCGCGGCTCCTATGCGGGGGCGATCGGCATCCCGCAATTCATGCCCGGAAGCTACCTGAAGTTCGCCGTGGATTTCGACGGCGACGGGCTTGTCGACCTGCGCGCCAACCCTGCCGATGCGGTCGGCAGCGTGGCGAACTTCCTCAGGCAGCACGGCTGGCGGCCCGGCGAACGCATTGCGCTGCCCGCGCACGTGAATGGCATCGCGCACCGGGCGATGCTCGAGGCCGGCATCGAGCCCAGTTTCCGGCTGCAGGACCTCAAGCAGCACGGCGTCGAGACCCGCACCGGCCTCGCGCTCGAGACCCCGGTGGCGCTGATCGACCTCGAGACGCCGGGAGCAGCGACCGAGTACCGCCTCGGCCTGCGCAATTTCTATGTGCTGACCCGTTACAACCGGTCGAGCTTCTACGCCGCCGCGGTGGCGGATCTCGCCGCCGCGCTGCGCGGCGCGCGGTAGGAGATTTCGGCGCTGCTGGTTTCGCGCCGCTTCGAAAGGCAGAAGCGACGCGATGGGATCAAGGCGATCCCCTAGCCCGGCGGCAGGTAGCGCAGCGGATCCACCGGCTTGCCGGATTTGCGAATCTCGAAGTGCAGCTTTGGCGCGTCGGCATCGGTGTCGCCGAGTTCCGCGATCTTCTGGCCGCGCACCACCTGCTGGCCTTCCTTCACCATGATCTCGCGGTTATGCGCGTACACGCTGTTGAAGCCGTTGTCGTGCTTGATGACGATGAGCTTGCCGTAGCCGCGGATGCCCGTTCCGGTGTACATCACGCGCCCCTGCGCTGCTGCGACCACCGGATCGCCGATCCTGCCGCCGATGTCGACGCCCTTGCTGTTCGGCTCGGAAAATGCAGCGAGGACCCTTCCCTTCGCCGGCCAGATGAAGTCGATCGCATCGGGATCGCGATCGGCGGCCTTCGGCGGTTCCGGTCTCGGCGCCACCGCGACCGGCTGCGGAGCGGGTCTTGCCGCCGGCGCGGATTCGGCCTTCGAAAGCATCGCGAGGTTCTGCTCCGAGTACGGCATCCGCAGCGCCTTGGGCGCGGTCTTCATCCCGCCGTCGCCCTGGCCCTGTTGCGCGATCGCCGACGGCTCGAGCGGGCGCGCCTCGACCGCACCCGAACCGCGCGCGGCGCCGATCTGGATCTGCGGCGCTTCCTCCGGCGCGACGACGCGCAGCGGCTGCCCGACGCGGATCTTTGCCGCATCCTCCAGCTTGTTCCACTGCGCCAGGTCCCGGTAGTCCACGCCGTGCTCGAGCGCGATGCTGTAGAGCGTGTCGCCGCGCCTGACCGTGTAGTAGCCGGACGCGACCGCGGGCGCACCCGGAACCGGCGTCGGCTGCGCAACCGGCGGCTTGGGCGCCGTCGCGGAGGCCGGCCGCCGATCGTCGAACGGCGCCGGAGCGCGCCCAGACGGTGACCGGATGAGGCCTGGCCGGGGGCTGCGACCCGGACCGGATCCCGTCGTCACG
>Ga0209640_10000248_pt1 | contig 40314 bp, 47 predicted proteins | sample RifCSP10_1_FD_184018 | JGI IMG/M metagenome (GOLD analysis project Ga0209640, IMG submission 184018) | Soil microbial communities from Rifle, Colorado - Rifle CSP2_sed 10_1 (SPAdes) (version 2) | ecosystem: Environmental > Terrestrial > Deep subsurface > Rock core/Sediment | place: Rifle... | reverse complement strand
TCGGTCGCTTCGACCAGCAGCGTTGCCTTGCCCTCCAGCCCGAGCTTGCGCAGCACCGAGGCGGGCAGCGAAACCTGCCCCTTCTTGCCGAGCTTGACGACATCCATGAGTGCCTCCAATTTCCGGATTCCCGGATTATCGCATATCCGGCGCCGATCGAGGTCGACCCTCCCGGGGCAGATTCACATGGATCAGGCGGGCGGTTCTCGGCCGGACGAGGGGATCGAATGAACCGGCGCCGCTGGCTCGGAGCCGCGATTTCAGTCGCACTTGCTCCGCTCGTCGCGCGAGCGCAGCCGCCGCAACGCGTGTTCCGCATCGGCTGGCTGGGACCGGGCTCGGGCAGCCCGCCGGCCGCCTTTCTGGACCGCATGCGCGAACTGGACTCGTCGCGAGCCTTGCGCACCCCGGTTGCAATCTCACCGGCGTCTTTCAGCTCACCGCGGATCTGTTCGGCAAGCGCTTCGAGCTGCTGCGCGAGCTTGCGCCCCGCGCGCGCCGGGTCGGCGTGCTGTATCAGTCTTCGGAAAAGCGCTACGAGCCGTGGATGCGCGAACTTTCCGGAAAGATGGGGTTCGAGGCGGTGAGCCTGATCGCCGATCGACCGGAAGAGATCCGCTCCGCCCTCGGCACGGCCCAATCGCAACGGCTCGAAGCGATCATGGTCGGCGGCGGGCCGCTCAACAACCAGCACCGAGAGATTGTCGTCGAGGCCGTCGCGCGGACGCGTCTGCCGGCGGTCTTCCCGGAGCTGCCTTTCGCGGAAGCAGGAGGCCTGGTCGCGTATGCGAGCGACCTTCGCGCCGGATTCATTCGCCTCGCAGAATACGCGCACCGTGTCCTGCAGGGCGCAAAACCCGCAGATCTGCCGGTGGAACAGGCGACGACAATCGAGCTGATTCTGAACCTGAAGACGGCCAAGGCGCTTGGAATCGCAATTCCACAGACGATTCTCCTGCGCGCGACGCGGGTGATCGAATGACCTTTCGCCGATCTCACTCGGCGCGCCGGTCGCGATCGTCGAGCAGCCGCTCGAACGAGAAACCGTAGCCGCCGCGGCGATCGAATTCCCGGGCCCGCTCGCGAAGTTCAGCCTCGCCCGCAAGCGGCGCGCGCGGAACGGCAAAGACGAGCACGTTCCCGGTACCACGCGGCCGGTAGACGTCGGTCGCCGCGAACGCGCGCCGAATGCTGTCGAGGTAGCCGCTCGCATCGCGTCCCGCGATGACGTTGAACATCGCGACCCCGCCCGGATTGAGGCGTTCGTGGATGCTGCCAAAGAATTGCTCGCTCTTCAGGCTCAAGGGATGCCCGGTGCTGTCGGTCCGCTCGCCTGGATTCAGGTGCGCATCGACCAGGACGAGGTCGTAGCGCTCGGAAGCCCGCGCCAGGTATTCGAATCCGTCCGCGACGAGGATCCGCGTGCGCGGCCCTTCGCGGGTGCCGAAAAAATCACGCGCCACCGCGACCATCGCCGGATCGATCTCGACCACGTCCAGGCGAACCTCGGGGAAGTGATGATTGATGAAACGCACCATGGCGCCGCCGCCAAGCCCGATCAGCAAGCAGGAAGCTGCCTGCGGCCGGTAGACGAATCCCATCATCGCCGCGTGCGAATAGGCATGCTGCAGTACGTGCGGCTGCCGCAGATCCATCAGCGTTTCGACCACGCGCGGGCCGGCGTCTCCCCCGAAATAGAGCGCGCGCTGGCCGCCGGAGTCGAAGACCTGGATGTGCGAGTACGGGGAGCGAACCTCGTGGACGAGAACGCCTTGGCACGACGCAAGCAGAAAACATAGCGCCGCGAGCGCGGCGCGATAAAGCGTTGGAAAAGTGCGGCTCGTATGGATGGAAGTAGCGGTCGCCAAGTGCTGCTTTGGTGCCCGGGGCCGGATTCCAACCGGCACGGCCTTGCGGCCTGGGGATTTTAAGTCCCCTGCGTCTAGCGATTTCGCCACCCGGGCCGGAGCGAACGGTAACAGGATACTGGAGGCGGGGGTCGGAATCGAACCGGCGTACACGGATTTGCAGTCCGCTGCATGACCACTCTGCCACCCCGCCCGAGGCGCTGCACAGAACGAAAAAGGGAAGCCGCGCGGACTTCCCTTCGAATTCTGGAGCGGGAAACGAGTCTCGAACTCGCGACCTCAACCTTGGCAAGGTTGCGCTCTACCAACTGAGCTATTCCCGCGAAATCAGGCGGCACATTATACCTTCCCGCCCGACGCATGGGGGATCGCGCGCCGCAGGTAGTACAACATCGAGACCACCGTGAGCACCGCGGCGATATTGATCAGGATCGTGCCGAGCCACTGGCAGTTCACCAGGTCGAAAAGGTCGTCGTGGTACAGCAGCAGCGGGATGGCGATCATCTGGCCTACCGTTTTGATCTTGCCGACGAACGCCACCGCGACGCTCTTCGACTGCCCGACCCGCGCCATCCACTCGCGCAATGCGGAGATCGCGATCTCCCGGCCGATGATGATCAGCGCCACGACCGCTTCGACTCGCTCCAGTTGCAGCAGCACGATGAGTGCGCCGGCCACCATCAGCTTGTCGGCGACCGGATCGAGAAAGGCGCCGAATGCCGACATCTGGTCGAGCACGCGCGCGAGGTATCCGTCCAGCCAGTCGGTGGCGGCGGCGAAAACGAACACCGCGGTGGCGGCGATGTTCTTCCCGGTGAACGAAAGCCAGGGGTCCGGCACGTAGAAGATCCCCACGATCAGCGGGATCAGCAGGATGCGCAGCCAGGTGACGAGGTTGGGCAGGTTGAACGGCATCAGGCGTGCAGGTGCTTGTAGATTTTCTCGGCCAGCGTGCGGCTCACGCCCGCGACCCGAACCAACTCGTCCACCGCTGCCGCCTCCACGCCGCGCAGGCCGCCGAAATGCGCAAGCAGCCGCTGCCTGCGCTTCGCTCCGATCCCGGGAATCTCGGCAAGCGCGGAGGTCGTGCGGGCCTTGCCGCGCCGGGCGCGGTGCCCGACGATCGCGAACCGGTGCGCCTCGTCGCGGATCTGCTGGATGAGGTGCAGCGCCGGGTGCTCCGGGGGAAGGCTGAGCGTCTGCCCGGTCGCCTCGAGGACCAGCTCCTCCAGCCCGGGCTTGCGTTCGGGGCCCTTGGCGACGCCCACGATACCAACGTCGTTGAGCCCCAGTTCGGCAAGTACGGCGTGCGCAACGTTTACCTGCCCTTTGCCGCCATCGACGAGGACCAGATCGGGAATCTTCCCCCCTTCCCTGCTCATTCGCTCGTAGCGGCGCGTGAGCGCCTGGCGCATCGCGCCGTAATCGTCGCCGGGAGTGACGTCGCGAATGTTGTAGCGCCGGTAATCGGCCTTTTGCATGGCATTGCGGTCGTGCACCACGCACGAGGCGACCGTCGCCTCGCCCATGGTGTGGCTGACGTCGAAGCACTCGATCCGCTGCACCGAATCGGAAAGGCCGAGCGCCTGGCGCAGCGCCACGATCCGCTCCTCGTGCAAGGTCCGGTCGCGCGCGCGCTGCTCCAGCGCGAGAAGCGCATTCTTGCGCGCCATGTCCAGCCAGACGCGGCGCTCGCCGTGCGCCGGCGTGACCACCTCGGTACCGGAAAGTACCAGATCCACTTCGGCGCCCGCGATGACGAGGCGCGGCGCCGGCTGCTCGAGGTAATGCTGTTCGAGAAACGCCGCGATCACCTCCTCCGGCGTGGCGTCCTGCGCGTTCTGCGGGAAAAAGCTGCGGTCCCCGACGTGCCGTCCGCCCCGGATCATGACGAGGTTCACGCACGCCAGGCTGCCCGCGATCGCGCACGCGACCACGTCGGCGTCCAGACCGCGGTTCGACTCGACGTATTGCCGCGCGCGAACGCTCGAAAGCGTCCTCACCTGGTCCCGATAGAGGGCCGCTTCCTCGTAGCGCCGCGCGCCTGAGGCGGCGTTCATCTTGACGCCGAGAGCACGGATGACATCGTCTTCCCGTCCTTCGAGAAACAGCGCCGCGTTCTTGACGTCCTGCATGTAGCGCTCGCCTGAAATCAGGCCGGTGCAGGGCGCGGTGCAGCGCCGGATCTGATGCAGCAGGCAGGGCCGGGAGCGGTTCTCGAACACCGAGTCCTCGCAGGTGCGGAGCTGAAAGACCCGTTGCAGCAGCTGGATGCTTTCGCGCACCGCGTGCGCGTGGGGAAACGGCCCGAAATAGCGGTTCTTGCGGTCCTTGGCGCCGCGGTGCAGGCCCATTCTCGGGAACTCATGCCCGGTGATCACGAGGTACGGATACGACTTGTCGTCGCGAAACAGGATGTTGTAGCGCGGCGCGAGACTCTTGATCAGATTGTTTTCGAGCAGCAGCGCTTCGTCTTCCGAGCGCGTCGCGGTCACCTCGATCGAACCGACCTGCGTCAGCATCATTGCGGTGCGCGGACTCTGCGCGGACTTGCTGAAGTAGGACCCGACGCGCTTTTTCAGGTCCTTCGCCTTTCCGACATAGAGCGGCTCGCCTGCCGCTCCACGCATGCGGTAGACGCCCGGCAGATTGGGCAGGCCCGCGACGAAGGTTTTGGGGTTGAATGGATGAACGCTCATGATCCCGGCAGGCCTCGATCGGCCAACGGTCCGTTCGAACGCGACGAGTCATCGTGGCGGCCCCGTGCGCCTGAGCGATTATTGTGCCGCAATTCATGTACAATGCGCGCCTTTTTCCAAGCGGCATCAGGCTCTTATGGCAAAGGTCGAAGCAGTCGAAATCCGGGTGGGCAACCTGATCGAGTGGGACAAGCGCGTCTGGCGCGTCCTCAAGTGTTATCACGTACACGTCGGCGGCCGGGGCGGCGCGTTCATGCAAGTCGAGATGAAGGACATCGAGTCGGGCACCAAGACCAATCAGCGATTCCGCACCGAGGACAAGATCGAGCGCGCCTTCGTCGAGCCGCGCGAGATGGAATACCTGTACCAGGACGGCACGAGCTATGTGTTCATGGACAAGCAGAATTACGAGCAGTTGTCGCTTTCGGACGAATTTCTCGAAGGCCAGGCCGGCTTTCTGCTTCCCAATACGGAGGTGCAGGTCAACTTCTACAACGGGCGCGCCATCGGCGTCGAGTTGCCTCCTTCGGTAGTTCTGACCGTGGTGCAGACCGAGCCCGGCATCAAGAACGCGACCGCGACCAACATGTTCAAGCAGGCAAAGCTGGAGACGGGCATCACGGTACAGGTGCCGCCGTTCATCGGCCAGGGCGAGAAGATCAAGGTCAGCACCAACGACGGCAGCTACATGGAAAGAGCCTGAGATACGGCGGCGAGCGCCGACTGCGCGTCGCGGTAGGCGACGCTTTTTCTGAGATCGCGTCCTCCTCTTCTCCTCATGCGTTCGGCGCGCCCGGGCGCCGCCAGCGCGGTCGCCCCGAGCGATTCCAGCAGCCGGTCCTGTCCGTCCGGATCCTTGCAGAGCAACACCATGTCGCAGCCCGCCTGGAGCGCGGCGCGCGCGCGCTCCGGAACGCCTCCCGCGGTGCTCGCCCCTTCCATCGACAGGTCGTCGCTGAAGATCACGCCCTCGAAGCCGAGCGTGCCGCGCAGCACTTCGCCGAGCCAATACTTCGAATAGCCCGCCGGTTCGCGGTCGGCCCGGGTGAAGATGACGTGCGCCGGCATGACCCCGCCCAGGCCCGCCGCGATCGCCGGACGGTACGGCGCCACGTCCTTCTTCATGATTTCGGCGACTGCGCGCTCGTCGCGCGGAATGTCCACATGCGAGTCGAGCGCCGCAAAGCCGTGGCCGGGAAAGTGCTTGCCGACCGCTTTCATGCCGGCCGCAGCGAGCCCCTTTACGAATTCTTCGGCCAGCGCACCCACCGCGAGCGGATCGAAGTGGAACGCCCGGTCCCCGATCACCGAGCTGGAGCCGTAGTCGAGATCGAGCACCGGCGCAAAGCTGAAATCCACGCCGTGCGCGCCAAGCTCCGCCCCGATCACGTACCCGGCCGCCTGCGCCGCCGCGCGCCCGGCGGCGCGATCCCGGTCCCAGAGAACGCCGAGCTTTCGCATGGCCGGAATTTCGCTGAAACCGTTCCGGAAGCGCTGTACGCGGCCGCCCTCGTGGTCCGCGCAGACGAGAAGCCGCGGTTCCCGCAGGCTTGCGATTTCGGCGGTCAATGCCTGGAGCTGCTCGGGGCTCTCGTAGTTGCGAGCGAACAGGATGACGCCGCCCACTGCCGGGTGCACGAGCCGCCTGCGCTCGTCGTCGGCGAGGGCGAGCCCGACCGGATCGAGAATCACCGGGCCGAGCGGAAGTTTCGCCTTCAGCCGTCGCATTCGAGAATCACGGTCGCACAGGCGATCCGGTGCTCGTCGGTGAGCGACAGGTGGGTCCCGCGGATGCGGCGCGCCTCCAGAAAGTGCTCGAGGGCGGAGGAAAATTCCAGCACCGGCTTGCCCGAGCGCAGGTTCGACACCCATACGCCGTGCCAGTTGGCCGGGGCGTGAATGCCGGTGCCGAGTGCCTTGGTGAACGCCTCTTTGGCGGCGAAGCGCTTGGCAAGATATGCGGCGGGCTGGCGGTGCCTGTGGAAGCGCTGCAGCTCGGGTTCACAGAGGATTCTGCGCGCGAAACGCTCGCCGAAGCGCTCCAGTGCACGCTCGATGCGCCGGATCTCGACCAGGTCGGTGCCGACGCCGTAAATCACTGCGCGAGCGTGCCGCTGCCGGCCATGCTACGCGGCGCCCCGGTGTGCCGCATCGACGATCTTGCGCTTCATCTCGCGGACCGCCTCGCGCATGCCGACGAAAATGGCGCGGCTGACGATCGAGTGGCCGATATGCAGCTCGCGTACGCCCGGCAGGCTGGCCACCGGCTCGACGTTGAAGTAGTTGAGCGCGTGTCCGGCGTTGAAGCGCATTCCGGCAGCGCGGATTTCCTCGCCCGCGCGGCGGATTCGCTCGAGCTCGGCGAGCACCGCCGGGCTCTCGGCGTCACGCCCCCGCGCGTGGAAGGCGTGCGCATAGGGGCCGGTATGGATCTCGCAGACGGAGGCACCGATCCGTTTTGCCGCCTGCACCTGGCGCAGCTCGGCGTCGATGAACACCGATACGACGATTCCGGCGCCGGCGAGCCTGGCCACCTGCTCCCGCAGGCGCGCTTCCTGCGCCGCGATGTCCAGTCCGCCTTCGGTCGTGATCTCGCGCCTTCCCTCGGGGACCAGCATCGCCATCTCGGGACGAAGGCCCTGCGCGATCTCGACCATCTCGTCGGTCGCCGCCATTTCGAGATTGAGCTTGATGTGCGTGAGCTCGCGCAGCCGCCGCACATCCTCGTCCTGGATATGGCGCCGGTCCTCGCGCAGGTGCACGGTGATGCCGTCCGCGCCGCCAAGGTGCGCCTCGACGGCGGCCCAGACCGGGTCGGGCTCGTAGGTGCGTCGCGCCTGACGCACGGTCGCAACATGGTCGACGTTGACGCCCAGTTCGATCACAGGTCTTGCAGCTCCGCGAGCATCGCCCGCGTATGCAGCGTCTGCCCGTCGAGCCGCTGCGCGATCAGCGCGCGCAGCAGCCGCCGCGCTTCTTCCCGCGTGGCGGGACGCGCGTAATCATCGCGCGCGATGTCGAGCAGCGTCTGCCCATCCACGGTCCGCAGGCCGGAGGTCGCGCCATTGATTGCGACCGGGCCTCGGTCCAGTTCGTACATGTAGCGCTGCGCGGGGTCGATGGGAATGCCGCTCGCGGCGTCGCGGTCGAGCACGGGAGCATACCCGAGTTCGCCGAGGAGCCGGCGCTCGAACCCGCGCAGCACCGCCGCGCGGTCTGTGCTCGCGGCGAGCGCCGCCAGGCTCGCCGTGTAGGCGTCGAACAGACGCTCGTGAGGGTCCTCGCGCGGCAGGAGCCTGAGCAGCAGCTCGTTCAGGTAAAAGCCGCACATCAGGCCGATCCCCGCGAGCGCCGGCTGACCGCCGGCCCACTCGACCGCGCGCAGGTTCCCCAACTCGGCGGAAGCGCTCCACGACAGGGCGAGCGGGTGGAACGCGAGCAGCGTCCCGCGCATGGCCGAGCGCGGGCGGCGCGCGCCCCGCGCGAGCAATCCCAGCCTTCCGAAGCGGCGCGTGAACGCTTCCACGATGAGGCTCGTTTCCTTGTACGGGTAACTGTGAAGCACGAACCCGGGCTCGTGATCCGCGCGGCGTCTCGTCATCCGTAACCCAGCTGCTTCAATGCCCGCGCGTCCGCGGTCCAGTCGCGCTTCACCTTGACCCAGACACCGAGATACACATGGCCGCCGAAGCGCGCTTCCATGTCGCGCCGCGCGGCCGACGAGATCTTCTTCAGCGTCGCGCCTCCCGTGCCCACCACGATCGGTTTCTGGCTGTCGCGCTCCACCCAGATCGTGGCCTCGATGCGGCGCAGCCGCCCCTCCTCCCGGAAGCTCTCCAGCGCGACGTCGCAGCGGTACGGCAGTTCCTCGCCCAGCACGCGAAACAGCTTTTCGCGCAGGATCTCCGTGGCGAGAAAGCGCTCGTTCCGATCGGTGAGCTGGTCCGCGGGATAGACGGCCGGGGCCTCCGGAATCCCTTCGCGCAACACGCGTAAAAGCTCGTCCAGATTCTCGCCCGTGCGCGCCGAAACCGGGACGACCGCGGCGAAATTCCGCTCCCGCGACAGGCGCTCCACGAACGGCAGCAGCTCCAGCCGGTTCTTCACGAGGTCGAGCTTGTTCACCACCGCAATGATGCGCGCTTTCGCGGGAATCCGGGCCAGCACCGCGCGGTCCGCGGGAGCGAAGCGCAGCGCCTCGACGACGAACGCCACGAGATCGCAGTCGCGCGCGCCTTCGATCGCCCGGCGGTTGAGGATCCGGTTCAGGACGTTGACATGGCGGGTCTGGTATCCGGGAAGATCCACCAGCAGATACTGGCAGTCGGCGGTGGTGAGAATTCCGGTCACCACGTGCCGCGTGGTCTGCGCCTTGCGCGACACGATCGCGAGCTTCTCGCCGAGCAGCTTGTTCAGGAGAGTCGACTTCCCCGTGTTCGGCCGGCCCGCCAGGGCGATCGTGCCGCAGCGGAAACCGCTCATGCGTCGAGGAGCTTCAACATGTTTTCGGCTGCCTGCTGCTCGGCGGCGCGCCGCGATGTCCCGCTGCCGGTCGCGGCGAGCCCCAGTTCTTCCACGATGCACTCGACCTCGAATGTCTGCTTGTGCGCGGCGCCCGTGGTCGCGGCGACGTGGTACCGGGGCAGCCTGCGGCGGCGGCCCTGAAGGGTTTCCTGCAGCCGGGTCTTGGGATCTTTGACGGTCGAGCCGGCATCGATGCGCTCGAGCGCCCCGCCGAGCGTGTGGCGGATCGCGGCGCGCGCGGCGTCGTAACCGCCGTCCAGAAACACGGCCCCGAAGATGGCCTCGAGCGCGTCGGCGAGGATCGAAGCGCGGCGGGCGCCGCCGCTCGCGGCCTCCCCTTCTCCGAGCCGCAGGAACTCCGGAAGCCCGATGTCCCGCGCGATCTCCGCAAGCGCCGCCTCGCGCACGAGACTTGCGCGCAGGCGCGACAGCTCGCCTTCGGCGAGGTCGGGAAACCGCAGGCAAAGTTCCTCTGCAACGGCGCAGTCCAGCACCCCGTCGCCGAGAAATTCGAGCCGCTCGTTGTGCGGCGAGCCGTAGCTGCGGTGGGTCAGCGCTCGCTCGAGAAGGGCGGCCTCGGCGAAGCGGTGCCCGATGCGCTTCTCCAGTGCGGGACGGCGGGACAAGGCTACTGGGGGGCTTCGTCCTTTCCCTTCGAGTCGGCCTTGAAATCGAGATACACGCCGACGTTTCCGAACAGGTGAATATCCTTCCGATAGGCGAACGAAATCACCACTTCGCCGGCTTCCTTGGTGATCTCCAGGTCCTTTTCGCTGATGGACTCCACGTTTTCGATGGCGGTCTTCAACTGCCACGCCCTGCGGATATCGAGCACCGAACCGCCGCGCTGCTCGTTTGCGATTATGGTAATCATCTTTTTCGCGGTAAAGAATTCGAGGTAGGGCGGCAGCGTCTTCATGCCCAGAAGCAACACGATGATCAGGATGAACGCGCCGACAATGAGGCCGGTGAGGCTGATGCCGAGCTGGCGGTTGCGCATAGATTCTTCTCCCAGATTCGCCGCTAGCGGAACGAACCGAAGCGGCCCAGCTCGTTGAAGTTGAGCCAGATGAAAAACGCCTTGCCGACGATGTTCTCGTCGGGCACGAATCCCCAGACCCGGCTGTCGCTCGAGTTGTCCCGGTTGTCGCCCATCATGAAATAATGGCCCGGCGGCACGGTGCACGCCAAGCCGCTCATATTGTAGTGGCAATTTCCGGAGAACGGGAACGTGCGGATCTGCGGCACGAACGCGGGCGTTTCATCCTCGACCAGGATCTCGTGCTCCACGGCGCCGAGTCTCTCGATGAAGCGGTGCGAGAACTGCATGCGCTCCTTCGACAGGTAGTCGTCGATCTGCCGCACCGGCACCGGGCTGCCGTTGATCACAAGCCGCTTGCCCAGGTACTCGATCCGGTCCCCCGGCAGCCCGACCACGCGCTTGATGTAGTCGAGGCCCGGGTCCTCGGGATAGCGGAACACCATCACCTCGCCCCGCTGCGGTCCGCCGATCTCGACGACCTTGCGGTTGAGCACCGGAATGCGGATTCCGTAGGCGTACTTGTTCACCAGGATGAAATCGCCGATCAGCAACGTCGGGATCATGGAACCCGACGGGATCTTGAACGGCTCGACCAGAAACGAGCGCAGCAGGAACACGATCAGGATCACCGGAAAGAAGCTGATCGAGTATTCGACCCACCACGGTTGCTTGGCGGATTCGGCGCGGTCCTTGCGCAGCCAGGCGAGATCGAGCGCCCAGACCGCTCCGGTCACGACCAGCAGGAGGAGGAGGAAAAGAGCGAAGCTCACTGCGGTACTTTCATTTCTCGCCCGTCCGCAGTACGGCGAGGAACGCTTCCTGGGGGATTTCGACCGCCCCGACCTGTTTCATGCGTTTCTTGCCCGCTTTCTGCTTTTCCAGCAATTTTCGCTTGCGCGTCACGTCTCCCCCGTAGCATTTGGCCAGGACATTCTTGCGCAGCGCCTTGACCGTCTCGCGCGCGACGACGTGCGCGCCGATCGCCGCCTGCACGGCAACGTCGAACATCTGCCGCGGAATCAGGCCGCGCAGGCGGCTGACGAGGTCGCGGCCGCGGGATGGCGCCGCGGAACGGTGGACCATGCTGGAGAGCGCGTCCACCCGCTCCCCGTTGACCAGCACGTCGAGCCGCACCATGTCCGCCGGGCGGTATTCCTTGAATTCGTAGTCGAGCGAGCCGTATCCCCGGGTCAGCGACTTCAGCCGGTCGAAAAAGTCCATCACGACCTCGTTGAGCGGCAGGTCGTAGTACAGCACGACGTGCCGCGCCGAATAGTGCATGTTGGTCTGGGTCCCGCGTTTCTGGGTGCACAGCGTGATCACCGGGCCGACGAAGTCGTGCGGGACGAAGATCGTCGCCGCGATCACGGGCTCGCGGATTTCGGCGATCCGCCCGGGATCGGGCAGCCGGGCCGGATTCGAGACCTGCTCCACGGTTCCGTCCCGCAGCGCCACCTCGTAAACCACCGACGGCGCCGTGGTGACGAGGTGCATTCCGTATTCGCGTTCCAGGCGCTCCTGCACGATGTCCATGTGCAACAGGCCGAGGAAGCCGCAGCGGAAGCCGAAACCGAGCGCCTGTGAAGTGTCCGGCTCGTAGTGAAACGAGGCGTCGTTGAGATGCAGTTTCCCGAGCGCATCGCGCAGCGCCTCGTAGTCGTTCGCCTCGACCGGGTACAGGCCCGCGAACACCTGCGGCTTGATCTCCTTGAATCCGGGAAGCGGAGCGCTCGCGGGGCGGTCGGCATAGGTGATGGTGTCGCCGACCTTCGCCTCGCGCAACTCCTTGACGCCGGCAACCACGAAGCCGACCTCCCCCGCGGCAAGGGCTTCGCGGGGCTGCGACTTGGGCGTGAACACGCCCACCTGCTCGCAGAGGTGGGTTGCGCCGGTGCTCATGAGCAGCACCTTGTCCCTGGGGCGGAGCGTGCCGTCCACCATGCGCACCAGCATCACCACGCCGACGTAATTGTCGAACCACGAATCGATCACGAGCGCCTTGAGCGGGCCGCCGGGATCGCCGTGCGGCGCCGGCACGCGCGCGATGACCGACTCGAGGATCTCGGGGACGTTGTGCCCGGTCTTGGCGCTGGCGCGGATCGCGTCCCGTGCCCGGATGCCGATCACATCCTCGATTTCCTGAATGGCTTTCTCCGCGTCGGCCGAGGGCAGGTCCATCTTGTTGAGCACCGGGATCACTTCGACGCCCTGCTCGATCGCGGTGTAGCAGTTGGCCACGGTCTGCGCCTCAACGCCCTGGGAAGCATCCACGACCAGCAACGCGCCTTCGCAGGCGGCAAGCGAGCGGCTCACTTCGTACGAAAAATCGACGTGCCCCGGCGTATCGATGAGATTGAGCAGATAAGACCGGCCGTCGCGCGCCCGGTATTCCAGTGCCGCGGTCTGCGCCTTGATCGTGATGCCGCGCTCGCGCTCCAGCTCCATCGAGTCGAGTACCTGCTCGTCCATCTCGCGGTCGGCGAGGCCGCCGCAGAGCTGGATGAAACGGTCGGCGAGCGTGGACTTGCCGTGATCGATGTGCGCGATGATCGAGAAATTGCGGATGCGGCTCTGGGGCATAAATAAAGAGGGCGCCGCCGGCTGCGGGGGCGCCCTCCCGAGGGCCGCCATTCTACCGCAACGGGTATGCGATCGCGTTTACGATCCTGCGAAAGGCGCGGAGCGCGGAGCAGGCGGCGGCGTGCCGCAAGCGGTCCTCTCCCGGGAGGGGAGAGGGAGCAATTCAGCCTAGCCCTTGTCGGTGAGACCGCTGACGGTGACGAAGGCGGTGCTCTCGCCGCGCCGGACCTGCAGCGTGATGATGGAGTTCTTGTCCAACCCGCCGAGCAGCCGATTGAGCTGATCCACCGTCTTCAGCTCGGTGTGCTGGCCCTTGTGCACCAGCGTCAGCAGAACGTCGCCGCGCCTCACCTCGACGCGCGCGTCCGCCTTCACGTCGGTGACCACCAGCCCGTGGTTGAGCTTCATTTCCTTTTTCTGTTCGGTCGAAAGTTCGCTCACCACGATTCCGAGGCGGTTCGCGGCGATCTCGGCGGACTTCCGTTCGCGCGGCGCTTCCCGCGCGGCGACGCGCTCCTCCTGCAGCTCGCCCACCGTGATGCTGAGCGAGCGGGTCGCGCCCTTGCGCAGGACTTCGAAATCGACTTTCGCACCCGGCCGGGTCGAGCCGACGATGCGCGGCAGGTCGCTGGAGGATTCGACCGTCCTGCCGTCGAATTTCGTGATGATGTCGGTGGCTTCGATCCCCGCCCTGTCGGCCGGACTGCCTTTTTCGACGGAATTGACCAGCGCGCCGCGCGGCCGGTCCAGGCCGAAGGAGGTCGCGAGGTCCTTGGTGACTTCCTGAATGACCACGCCGATGCGCCCCCGCGAGACGCGGCCCTTTTCGCGCAGCTGGCGCTGGATGTCGAGCGCGACGTCGATCGGGATCGCGAAGGACAGTCCCATGAAACCGCCGGTGCGGCTGTAGATCTGCGAATTGATGCCGACCACTTCGCCCTTCATGTTGAACAGCGGCCCTCCGGAGTTGCCCGGGTTGATCGCGACGTCGGTCTGGATGAACGGGACGAAGTTCTCCTGCGGCAGCGAGCGCCCCTTGGCCGAGACGATCCCCGCCGTCACGGTATTGTCGAATCCGAACGGCGAGCCGATCGCCACGACCCATTCGCCGACCTTGAGCCTGGCCGGGTCGCCGAACTTCACGGCGGCCAGGTTTCCCGCATCGATCTTGATCAGCGCGACATCGGTGCGCTTGTCGGCGCCGATCACCTTGGCCTTGAACTCGCGCTTGTCGGTGAAGCGCACGTTGATTTCGTCCGCGCTGTCCACCACGTGGGCGTTGGTCAGGATGTAGCCGTCCGGACTGATGATGAATCCGGAACCGAGCGAACGGCTCTCCGGGCGCGGCCCCTGGCCGGGGCCGGGCTGGCGCGGGATGAAGCGCCGGAAGAACTCGAGCACTTCGTCGTCCTCGATGCCCGGAATCTGCGGAACCGCGGTGCGGCGGGCGGCCTGCGTGGTGCTGATGTTCACCACCGCCGCTCCGTGCTCCTCCACCAGCCGCGCGAAGTCGGGAAGCTCGCGCGCCTGGGCGTGCGCTTGCGCGGCGAATGCGAATGCCAGTAGGACGAACCAACTCCTCAACCGATGCATGCTTCCATTCTCCTGTTATTGCGGGCGCCTGAATTCGACGCGGTCGGCGATGCGCCGCACGCTCACGGCCGGCGTTTCGCCGACCACCGTGACGAGGTGATTCGCCACCTCGCGGGTATAGATGTTGATCGCGCCGAGGTTCGAGAGGCCCGGGCGCACCGGCTCACGGTGTCCGGCAAGCGGCTCGATGAACACCGAAACCGCGGCCAGGCCGTCCGAATACACCACCTGCCCGACCGACTGCGACTCGCGCAGCCTGCGCCGCACCTCGCCGATCTTGCGAAATCCGGGAAGATCGGCATTCACGCTCCAGCCCGCATCCGCGAGGTTGGCCGGCGCCGCTCCCGCCTCCTCCACGCGCCAGGACCGCGCGGCGGGCCGCGGCATGACCTTGTCGCGCGCCACGGGCCCGATCGCAAGCTGGGTGAAGGTAAATTGCTCCAGGATTTCGCCCTTCTCGTTGAGCGTGCGCGCCTTGAGGAGCATCCCCGTGGCGGCATCGGCCCAGAGTTTGTAGCTGTACCGCAGCTCGTCGCGGGATGCGAGCATCACCGACTCGCAGTCGAATCCGGCGATGCGCGCGCCCTTGCCCCGCGTGATGACGTAGTGCTGCGCCAGGTCGGTGAACCGCTCGGGCAGCAGCGCGGGAAACCCGCGCTGGTCGCCGTTCCGTTCCACCTTCACGGTCTGGCTTTCAGGCAGGTAGCAGCGGAGGGTGTCGCGGGTGCGCACGATTTCGCGCGGCACGCCGTCGAGAACCTCGAGTTTTTCGACGCCGCCCGCCGAATCCGCGATGCGCGCAATCCGCGAGGTTTCGCTGCGATCTCCCTGCTGATAGACGAACGTTCCGCGGTACGAAAGCGTCTGCGTCGCATGATGAATCTTGCGCAGCAGCGCGAGCGCCTCGGGAGTCGTTTGCGCCTGCGCAAGCCCGGCGCCGATTGCGAGCAGCAGCGCAAGCGCCCTCACGGCTTCCTCGCCGCCGTTTCCCCCGAAACCGTGCGCACGTACGGCGCCACCCCCGGCAGCAGGTTGCGCGGCGAATAGCCCTGGTGCGCAAACAGATAGTCGTCGGTCGCCACCGGAAGGGGGACACGAGCGGGCTCCTTGGGGGCGGCGGGCTTCACCCGCGGTGCCTGCGCGACCGGGGCCGGCGCCCGCTGTGTTTCCTGCGGGGTAAAGGCGACCCAGCTGACCATCGCGACCGCGGCGGCCGCAGCGGCCGCCGGAACCAAGAACCGGCGACCTCGCTCGCCGGCCGCTTCGGGTCGTGCGGCCGGCGCAAGAACCGTAGGCTCCTCGGCGAGCCGCATCGCGATGCGCGCGGCAAAGTCCCGCGAAAGCATGCGCGTGTCGCGCAGCGCGTCGCTGATCAGGTGGTAGGTACGCCAGGCCTCGCGCGCTTCGCCATCCTCGCGCAGCGCCGCCAGCGGGCTTGCCACTTCCTGTCCGGCCAGTTCGCCGTCCATCAACTCGGAAATTTTCGCTTTCATCACCACCTCTTGCCCGCGCCCGTTTCGAGCAGCGGCCGCAGCCGCTCGGCGATCGCCTCGCGCGCCCTGAAGATCCGCGATCGCACCGTGCCGATCGGGCAATCCATGATCTTCGCGATCTCCTCGTAACTCATGCCTTCGAGCTCGCGCAGCTGGATCGCGTCGCGCAGCTCCTCAGGCAGTTCCTCGATCGCCGCGTTCACCGTTGCGGCGATCTCCTTCGACAACAGCACGCTGTCGGGCGTGTTGATGTCGCGCAGCTGGTCGCCTTGCTCGAAGCCTTCGGCCTGCTCGGCCTCCACCTCGGTCGAGGTCGGCGCCCGCCGCCTCAACGCCACAAGGTAGTTCTTGGCGGTGTTGACGCCGATGCGGTACAGCCACGTATAGAACGCGCTGTCGCCGCGGAACGCCGGCAAGGCCCGGTAAGCCCGGATGAATGCTTCCTGCGTCACGTCCTCGACTTCGGCCGGGTCGCGAATCAGCCGGGAAAGCAGCCGCGCAAGCTTGCGCTGGTATTTCTCCACCAGCAGCGCGAACGCCTGTTTGTCGCCGCGCTGCGCCCGCGCGACAAGCTGGCGGTCGATATCGCGGTCGGTCACCCGCCCGTACCCGGACCGCCCTGCCGCGGTTCCCGCCTGCCGCCGATCCGTTCCGACTCGCTTTGCCTATGTGCCACAGACAATCAGTTCTGCAAATAGTTCGGATGCTGAACGGGGTATCGGTCAGCCCGGAAGTTGTCCGGGCGCCACGCCTGGCAGCCGCCCCCAGAGCGCCCAGAGCCTGAGAAGACGAAATTCGCCCGGGTCCAGCATGTCCGCCGCCACCAGGAGCGCACGCCGGGAAGGGTCGTGCAGGGGCAGCGCCACCCAGAACCGGTTCACTCGACGCGGGCCGTCGCCGACTGTACACCGGGTTCCGCCCGAATACTCGACCCGGGAGGGACCGCCGGCCTGGATCTCGACCGTGCGGGGCGACCGGGCACTGCGTAGCAGCGCCCGGTCCCAGGCGGCGGCCGCTCCGAGCGCGATTGTGAGGACCGCAAGGGCCGTGCCGGCCGCGCCCCCGCTCACCGCATAGAAGCAACCCCCTGCCAGCACATGCAGCCCCACGATCAACGCGGCCAGCCGATAGGAGGGCGAAAGGTGCAGCCGCAGGGACGTAACGCCGCTCAAACGGGTGCAAACACCAGCGTGCCGTTCGTACCCCCGAAGCCGAACGAGTTGGACAGCGCAATCCGGATCGTCATCCTGCGCGCGGCATTCGGGACGTAATCCAGGTCGCACCGCGGATCCGGGTTCTGCAGGTTGATGGTCGGCGGGGAAACCTGCTCGCGCAACGCCAGGACCGTAAACACCGCCTCGATGCCGCCCGCGGCGCCGAGCAGGTGGCCGGTCATGGACTTGGTCGAATTGACGGCGACCTGTTTCGCGCGCTCCCCGAAAAGACGCTTGACGGCGATTGTCTCCGCGAGGTCCCCCAGCGGCGTCGAAGTGCCGTGGGCATTGATGTAATCGACGCTCTCGGTGCCGAGGCCCGCGTCGCGCAGCGCGTTCCGCATGCAGCGGAACGCACCGTCTCCGTCCTCGCTCGGCGCGGTCATGTGATAGGCGTCGGCCGAGACGCCGTAGCCCACGAGCTCGCCGTAGATGTTCGCCCCGCGCGCCTTTGCGTGCTCGTACTCCTCGAGCACCGCGGCCCCGGCGCCTTCCCCGAGGACAAAGCCGTCGCGGTCCCGGTCCCACGGGCGGCTCGCTCCCTCGGGGTCGTCGTTCCGGGTCGAAAGCGCGCGTGCAGAAGCGAATCCGCCCATCGCCAGCTCGGTGACCGTGGCTTCGGCACCGCCCGCGATCATGACGTCCGCTTCGCCGAGACGGATCGACTTCGCCGCCTCGCCGAGGCAATGGGTGGAGGTCGTGCAGGCGGTGACGATCGCGAGATTGGGGCCCTTGGCGCCGATCAGAATCGACAGGTTTCCCGCGATCATGTTGATGATGGTGCCGGGGATGAAGAAAGGCGAGATGCGCCGCGGCCCGCTCTTCCGCAGCTCTTCGTGCATCGCCTCGATCAGGGGCAGCCCGCCGATTCCCGAGCCGAAGTTGATGCCGATCCGCTCGGCATTGTCCGGCGCCACCTGAACGCCGGAATCGCGCCACGCCTGCAGCCCCGCCGCCATGCCGTAATGGATGAACGTATCCATCCTGCGGGCTTCCTTCGGCGAGAGATATTGGGCAACGTCGAACTCCTTGACTTCGCCCGCGATCTGGCTCGCGAGGCGCGACGGGTCGAAGCGGGTGACGCGCCGGATGCCGGATTTTCCGGCGAGAATGTTCTTCCAGGCTTGCTCAACGGTGGTGCCGACCGGGCTGATGATGCCGAGCCCGGTGACGACGACTCTGCGGCGTGACACGAATCAGTTTTTCCCGAACGTCGGGCGCTGCACTGCGGCAGGAACTGACGTTATGCAGCGCATCGTTGTTCCTTACGACTTGGCGTGCGATTTGATGTAGTCGATGGCCTGCTGCACGGTGGTGATCTTCTCGGCCTCTTCGTCCGGGATTTCGGTCTCGAATTCCTCCTCGAGCGCCATCACCAGCTCGACCGTATCGAGCGAATCCGCGCCGAGATCGTCGACGAAGGACGATTCGTTCTTGATTTCCGCCTCGTTCACGCCCAGCTGCTCGGCGATGATTTTCTTGACGCGTTGTTCGACGTTTTCCATCTGCTAGCTCCTTCCCTTTGGGGCCTGCGCCCGTCGCCCGAGCGGTCGAGCGGGGGCGTATTCTACCCGGAAAACCGATTTTCCCGAACGCTGCTTTTCCCAAACGTTTGCGGTGCGTTGCGGCGTGAAACGCTGCTACGCAGCGCGTCGTAGCTCTTCACCCCATGAACATCCCGCCGTTCACGTGCAACACCGCGCCAGTGACGTAGCCGCCGGCGGGCGAGGCGAGATAAGCGACCGCGGCGGCGATGTCCTCGGGGCTTCCGAGCCGTCCCAGCGGAATCTGGGCGAGCAGCGCGCTGCGCTGCTCCTCGGAAAGGGCGCGCGTCATGTCGGTGTCGATGAATCCCGGAGCGATGCAGTTCACGGTGACGTTGCGGCTGCCCAATTCGCGAGCGAGCGAGCGCGTCATGCCGGCGACGCCCGCCTTCGCGGCCGCGTAATTCGCCTGACCGGCGTTGCCCGTGGCGCCCACGACCGATGTGATGTTGATGATCCTCCCCCAGCGCGCCTTCATCATGCCGCGCATCACCGCGCGAGAGAGACGGAACACCGAGCGCAAGTTGGTCTCCACGACCTCGTCCCACTCCGAGTCTTTCATGCGCAGCGCGAGGTTGTCGCGCACCACGGCGGCGTTGTTGACGAGGATCAGGATGGCGCCGAATTCCTTCTGGACCGATGCGACGAGCGCATCGCACTGCGGCGCGGCCTTCACGTCCAGCAGCCGGCCCGCGCCCCCGGCGCCCGCCTGCGCAAGCGACTCGCCGATCGCGCGCGCGCCGGACTCGCTGGTCGCCGTGCCGATGACGGTGGCGCCGAGGCGCGCGAGCTCGGCGGCAATGGCCCGCCCGATGCCGCGCGAAGCGCCGGTGACCAGCGCGACTTTGCCGTGCAGCATGCTCATTCTCCCCGGATCGCGGAAAGCGCCTGCTCGAGCGATTCGCGGTCCGCGAGCGCCCATGCGCGCAGTTTGCCGTCGATTCGCCGGACCAGCCCCGACAGCACCTTCCCCGGGCCGCATTCGACGACGTGCGTCACGCCTTTTTCCGCCATGCGCCGTATGGTTTCCCCCCAGCGTACCGGTGAAGCGGCCTGTCTCACGAGCGCATCCCTGATGCGCGCCGGAACCGTTTCTTCGGTCACGTCCACGTTGTTGATGAGTTCGATCTGCGGCACGGCCAACGCGACCTTCGCCAGGACATCGCGCAGGCGCGCCGCGGCCGGCTGCATCAGGCTGGAATGGAACGGCGCGCTCACGGGCAACGGCAGCGCACGCTTTGCGCCCCTCGCCTTGCACGCTTCGACGGCGCGCGCGACGGCTGCCTTGTGCCCCGCGATGACCACCTGACCGGGCGCGTTGAAATTCACCGCCTGCACCGTTTCGCCCTGAGCCGATTCGACGCATGCGGCGCGCACCGTTTCGTCATCCAGGCCGAGGATCGCCGCCATCGCACCTTGCCCCTCCGGCACCGCCTCCTGCATCGCCTGTGCGCGATAGCGGACCAGTGGCAGCGCGTCGGCGAACGACAGCGAGCCGGCCGCGACGAGCGCGCTGTACTCGCCGAGACTGTGGCCCGCGACCGTTTCCGGAGACGGTCCGTCGAGCGCCCGCCAGGCGCGGTATGCGGCGACCCCGGCGACGACCATCGCGGGCTGCGTGTTGACGGTCAGATTGAGCTGCTCCGCGGGGCCTTCGTCCAGCAGTCGCACGAACGCATCGCCGAGGATCCGGGCGGCCTCGGCGCGTACCTGCTCCACTCCGGGAAGCCCCGCATAAGCCCGCAGCATTCCCACCGACTGCGAGCCCTGCCCCGGAAACACCATTGCGAGCTTCATATTTTCGCCGTTACATCGTGGCGAGCACCGCGCCCCAGGTGAACCCGCCGCCGACGCCCTGCATCAGTACCCGATGCCCGGGGCGGATTTTCCCCGCGCGCACGTATTCGTCCAGGGCGAGGGGCACGGACGCCGCCGACGTATTGCCGTGCCGGTCCACCGTGACCACGAGCCGCTCGCGCGGCAAGCCCAGCCTGCGCGCCGTGGCATCGAGAATGCGCACGTTGGCCTGGTGCGGAACCAGCCAGTCCACGTCTTCGATCGTCATTCCGGCCGCCGCCAGCGTCTCGCGCGCCACCTCGTCGAGCACCTTCACCGCGAACTTGAATACCTGGTTTCCCCGCATCTGCAGGTACGGAGAGCCGACGATACGGCCGCCGCATACGTTGCCCGGCACGGAAAGCATCTCCGCATAGCTGCCGTCCGCATGCAGCGCAGAGCAGTGAATTCCGGGCGAGGAGCCGGCGGCGAGCACCACGGCGCCCGCGCCGTCGCCGAACAGCACGCAGGTTCCGCGGTCATTCCAGTCCATGATGCGCGAGAAGACCTCGGTTCCCACCACCAGCGCGCGCTTGTTCATGCCGGAGCGGATGAAGCTGTCGGCGGTGGCCAGGGCGTAGACGAAGCCGCTGCACACGGCCTGCACGTCGAACGCCGGGCAGTCGCGGACCCCGAGCTTTGCCTGCAGCAGGCACGCGGTGCTCGGAAAGATGTGATCCGGCGTCGAGGTCGCAACGATGATCAGGTCGATGTCGGCCGGTGCGAGCTGCGCCGCGGCGAGCGCCGCCCGGCTCGCCTCGAGCGCCAGATCGCTCGACGCCTGCGATTCCTCGGCGATGCGCCGCTCGACAATGCCGGTGCGCTCGCGGATCCAGGCGTCGCTCGTGTCGAGCCGTGCCGCGAATTCGTCGTTTTTGACGACGCGCGGCGGCAGGTAGCTGCCTGAGCCGACGATCCGGGAATAGATCATTCGGTCGCGGCGCGGCGCAGTTCCGCCCGCGTGCGGGTTTCCGCCATGCGCCGGGAGATCCGCTGCACGACGTCGTTGCGCACCTCCTCTTCCGCGCGCTGCATCGCCTGGCCGAACGCGTATTCATCGGCCGAGCCGTGGCTCTTGATCACCACCCCGCGCAGGCCGAGCAGGCTCGCGCCGTTATAGCGGCGGTGATCGAGGCGGTTGCGGACCGCTTTCAGCACGGGAATCGAGACCAGCGCGGCGAGCTTTCGCATCGGGTTGCGCGCGAACTCCTCCTTGAGCGTCGCCGCCACCATCTGCACCACGCCCTCGGAGGCCTTGAGAACGGCGTTGCCGACGAACCCGTCGCATACCACGACGTCGGCGGTTCCCTTGTAGATATCGTCGCCTTCGACGTTGCCGCAGAAATTGAGCCCGCTCTCGCGCAGCAGTTCGGCGGCGCGCTTCACCGTGTCGTTGCCTTTGATGTCCTCGACCCCGATGTTGAGCAGCCCCACGCTCGGTCTTTCCCTGTGTTCCACCGCAGCCACCAGCATGGCGCCCATGACGCCGAACTGCATCAGCTGCTCGGACGTGCAGTCCACGTTCGCGCCCAGATCGAGAACGTACGTGTAGCCGCCGCGCATGTTCGGCAGCACCGTTGCGATCGCGGGGCGGTCGATTCCCGGCAGCGTCTTCAGGACGAATCTCGAGATCGCCATCAGCGCGCCCGTGTTACCGGCACTGACGCAGGCATGCGCCTCGCCGGATTTCACCAGATTGACGGCAACACGCATCGACGAATCCTTCTTGTAGCGCAGCGCTTGCGCCGGGGGCTCATCCATGCTCACGATTTCTGAAGCGGGGTGCAGGCGCATTCGCGGCCCCGGCGCGGCGCCGAGCACCGCCAGTTGCGCGTCGACCGCATCGCGCTGCCCGACGAGCACGAGGTCCACCTCGTCGCGGCTGCGCTGGAAGGCGAGCGCCGCAGGCACGGTGATCCGCGGGCCGTGATCGCCCCCCATGCAATCGACGGCGACGGTGATCTTCATGTTCGTGCGTCCGCCCCGCATTGGGCGGCACGCACCCGGAAACCCGCGTTATTCGCCCTTGCCTTTGGCGATCTTCTTGCCGCGATAGTAGCCGGTGGGGCTGATGTGATGGCGCAAGTGCACTTCACCGGTGGTCGGCTCGACGGCAAGCGGCGGGCTGGCGAGGAAATCGTGCGAGCGGTGCATGCCGCGCTTGGAAGGGGTTTTCCTGTTCTGTGGAACTGCCATTGTGTACTCCTCTCGATATCCAGCGTGGGAGCCCCACGGCTCGCCCCGCTTCCGGAACTCGATCTAATGTTTCGCGTCGAGCAGGCCGCGCAGGCCCGCGAACGGTTTCTGCCGCGCCGCGAACTCTTCACGCCCGCCGGCGCCGCAGTGCTCGTGCCGCGGTGCATACGGGATCGCGAGCAGCACTTCCTCCTCGATCAACTCGTGCACCGCCATGTCCTTTGCGGCGACGATCCGGTCCGGACCCTCGGCTTCCACCGGTATCGCGGCAAAGTCTCTCTCACCGGGATACAGCAGCAGCAACGCGTCGACCCGCAGCGGTTGCTCGAGCGCGTCGAGGCAGCGCTGGCAAGTCAGATCCAGCGTTCCAGTCACCCGCAGCCGCAACGCCGGCCGGCCCTGCACCTCCGGAACGCCTTGCAATTCGTAGCACAGCGCTCCGCGACCGGAATGCAGTACATCGCTCAGGCGGGGGAAATCCGCCACCGGCCACTCGCCGCTCAATCTGGAACCGGCCCTCGCGAAATCAAACCCGTCGATCACCGGCCGGTGCAGCATGGCGGACGAATGATATCATCCGCGAAAAATCCCGTCAAAACAAAGTCATGGAGCAATCCCGGAAGCTCGTACTCGCCTCCGCCTCGAGATACCGCCGGGAGCTGCTGGCGCGCCTCGGCCTCCAGTTCGAGTGCGCCTCGGCGAACGTCGACGAGGCGCCCCTTCCCGGAGAAGGCTCCGCGGGGACCGCAACGCGGCTTGCGGCGCTCAAGGCGCGCGCAGTTGCGCCCCGGTTTGCGGACGCACTCATCATCGGATCCGACCAGGTCGCTTCATGCAACGGCGTGCGGCTCGGAAAACCCGGTGACCACGCGACTGCACTTCGGCAGCTCTCGGGCCTGAGCGGCCGGCAGGCCGATTTCGACACCGCGGTGTGCGTGCTCGATACGGCGAATGACGCCATCCGCTCGCGCTCGGTCCCCTGCCGCGTGACGTTCCGCGAGCTCACGCGCGCGCAGATCGAAGCGTACCTGCGGCGGGAGCAGCCCTACGATTGCGCGGGCAGCGCGAAATCGGAAGGACTCGGCATTGCGCTCATCGCACGCATTGAGACGCAAGACCCGACTTCACTCGTCGGGTTGCCCCTGATCGCGCTGACCGATCTGCTCGCCGCATCGGGAATGCCGGTCATCGGCTGATGTCCGTTCTGTACGCGATCCCGGCGCCGCTTGGCGGCCCTCCGTCGGAGGCCTTGCCTGCATCGGCGATCGAGCGGCTGCGCGGCCTGCGCGACTTTGTCGCCGAAAACCCGAAAACCGCGCGCTCGATGCTCTCCGCGCTCGGGATGCCGTGCGCCCTGCGCGACCTCCGCATCGAGCGGCTCGATGAGCATGCGCGCGCTTCCGATGTTCCCACTCTCCTGGAACCGCTTCGCCAGCGCCGCGCCCTCGGGCTACTGCCCGAAGCGGGCTGCCCTGCGATCGCCGATCCGGGCGCCACGCTGATCGAGGCCGCGCACCGCGAAGGCTTCCGTGTCGTGCCGCTGATCGGGCCGTCTTCGATCGTGCTTGCCCTGATGGCCTCGGGACTCGAAGGACAGCGATTCGCGTTCTGCGGCTACCTGCCGCGAGAGCCCAGGGAGCGTGGTCGCCGCATCCGCGAACTCGAGCGCCGCTCGGAGCGCGAACGCGAAACCCAGATCTTCATCGAGACTCCGTACCGCAACGAGGCCATGGTCCGCGCGCTGCTCGAGGCCTGCGCGCCCGCCACCCGGATCTGCGTGGCGAGCGACCTTACGCTGCCAACGGAACGGATCGGGACGCGTACGGTGGCCGAGTGGCGCGCGCGCCCGCCGGTGCCGGGCAAGCGCCCGACGGTGTTCCTGCTGCATTCGCGCTAGCCCGAAAGCAGCCATGCGCTGCGGCGCGATGGCGCCTGCCGCACCGCGAACCGCTCCCCCGGAGCGTCAGCGGATTCCCGGAGTCGTGCGCGCGGCAAACTCGAGCAGGCCGCTTGCCACGCCGGCGCCGAAGCGGCGGGCGAATTTTTCCGCGAGGTTTTCCTTCTGCGTGTAATCGACGATCTCTTCCGCCTTGATGACCTCGCGCGCCACGTAGTCCAGGCTTCCGAACGCGTCCGCAAGCCCAAGCTCGATGCCGCGGGCGCCGCTCCAGATCAGTCCGGAAAACAGCTCCGGATTGTCCTTGAGTCGCTTGCCGCGGCCTTCGCGCACTGCGCCGATGAACTGCTGATGGATCTCGTTCATCAGGTCGAGCGCGTACTGCTTGTGCTTCTCCTCGAGCGGCAGGAACGGGTCGAGCATTCCCTTGTTCTCGCCGGCGGTCAGCAGGCGGCGCTCGATGCCGATCTTCTCCATCAGCCCGGTGACCCCGAAACTGTCCATGCGCACGCCGATCGAGCCGATGATGCTCGACTTGCCGACGAAGATGCGCTCGGCCCCGACCGCCACGTAATAGCCGCCGGACGCGCACAAATCCTCGACGACCGCGTACAGGGGAATGTTCGGATGCTTCTGACGCAGGCGCCGCATCTCGTCGTAGATGGTCTGCGCCTGCACGGGGCTGCCGCCGGGCGAATTGATGCGCAGGACGACTCCCTGCGTGTTCTTGTCCTTGAAGGCGGCGGCCAGCGCGGCAGTGATCTTTTCGGCGCTCGCGTCGGTGCCCGGCGCGATGATGCCGCTGATCTCCACCAGCGCCGTATGCCTGACGTCCTTTCCGTCCCTGCCCTTCCAGTCCACCGCGAGCAGGATGATGACCGTGATGTAGGCGAAGGTGAGAAGCTTGAAGAAGATTCCCCAGCGCCGCGAGCGCCGCTGCTCCTTCAGTGCCGCCGTTGCGAGCTTCTCGATGATTTCACGTTCCCAGCGTTCGTCGTTGTCACTCATCTTCCGGTCCCACATAGAAAATTGCGCCATCGCGCTCCTCGACCCGGAGGCGAACCAGAGGCGTGCCGCCGCAAGGACCGCCCAGGCATCTCCCGCTCGAAGCGTCGTACGTCGCGCCGTGCGTCGAGCATATCAAATCGCGCCCCTCGGAGTCGAAGAATTCCCCTTCGCGCCAATCGAGCTCCATCGGCATGTGGCCGCAGCGGTTCAGGTAAGCGCATACGCGGCCCCGGAAGCGGACGGCGAACGCCGCCGCGGGCTCCCCGAAGTACTCGACCTCGAAGCGCACGGCCTCGCCGGCGTCGACGAGCCGGGCCGAGGAGCAGATCAGGCGTTGTTCTCGAGCCATAGCGTCAATTCCCCGACGCTCGACACGCATTCCAGCGGGTCCAGGGCGCGCAGCGCCTGCTCCGGATGCGCACCGTAGGTCACCCCGATCGCGGCCACGCCCGCGCTTTTCGCCATCTCGAGATCATGCGAGGTATCGCCGATCATGAGCGAAAATGCGGGCTCGATCTCGAGCTCGCGCATCAGCTCGAGCAGCATCGCCGGGTGCGGCTTCGGATTGGTCTCGTCGCCGCAGCGCGTCGCCGCGAAATGCCTTCCCAGCCCGCTCGCACCGAGGGCACGTTCGAGCCCGGGTCGGCTCTTGCCGGTGGCGACTGCGAGCCGGTGACCGCGTTCGTTCAACCGCGAGAGCAGCTCGCGCACGCCGGGAAACAGCTGCATCGAATCTTCGCGCGCGAAGAAGTGCTTCCGGTAACGTTCCACGAAGTCGATGTACTTCTCGGAAGGCAGCGTCGGTACCGCCCGGCGCAGCGAGTCGTTCAGCCCCAGGCCGATGACATGGCTCGCGGTTTCGCGATCCGGCACGGGCAATCCCATCTCGCGCGCCGCCTCCTGGATGCAGTCCGTGATCGTGCCCGCCGAATCGATCAGAGTCCCGTCCCAGTCGAAGACGATCAGGGAAAAGCGGCGCTCAACGCGCATGGCCCGGGAACTGCGCCTCCGTGAACCTGCGCATATCGTCGGGCAGGGGCGATTCGAGCACCAGCCGCCTGCCGGTCGCGGGGTGCACAAACGCGATCCGGCGCGCGTGCAGAAAAAGCCGGCGCACGCCTTCTTTGGCGAGCGTGCGGTTCAGCTCGAAGTCGCCGTACTTGTCGTCGCCCACGATCGGGTGCCCGGCATGCGCCAGGTGAACGCGAATCTGGTGCGTGCGGCCGGTCAGGAGCCGCGCCACGAGGAGACTGAAGCGGTCGGACGCGGCGAGCGGGCGAACCCGAGTCACCGCGTGCAGCCCGTCCCCGCGCACCCTTACGCGCCGCTCGCCGCTCGGCGTGAGGTATTTGTGCAGCGCTTCGCGCAGCTCGCGAGCACCACCCTGCCAGCGGCCTTTCACCACCGCGACATAGGTCTTCTCGACTTCCCCGTCGCGCAGCATGCGGTGAAGCTCGAGGAGCGCACTGCGTTTTTTCGCGATCAGGAGCAGTCCCGACGTGTCGCGATCAATGCGGTGCACGAGCTCGAGCACCTTCGCTTGCGGACGCGCGGCGCGCAACGATTCGATCACGCCGTAACTCACGCCGCTCCCCCCATGCACGGCGACGCCGGAGGGCTTGTCCACCGCAAGCAGCGCATCGTCTTCGTGCACCAACGGGAGCTCGATTGGCCGCGGCATTCGGTGCACGGCCCTTTTGGCAAGCCGCATCGGCGGCACGCGCACCCGGTCGCCGGCGCGCAACCGGTGCCCGGGCCTGACGCGCGAACTGTTGACTCGCACCTCGCCGCTGCGCAGCACGCGGTAGACGTGGCTCTTCGGCACGCCCTTCAGCCGCCGCAGCAGGAAATTGTCGATGCGCTGCGCCGCGCCTTCCTCGCCGACTTCGAGTACTGTGGCGCGAGCCTTGCTTAAGTCATTCATTTTCCGTATGATCTCAATACCTGCTTCGAGCCGCGAGGCACAGGGACCGCGAGACGCGATGAGCGCAAGCCGCGCGCCGGGACCTGCAACCCGCCTCCTGCCCGGCCACAGCCGGACCTGAAGCAGCGGTTAATTTCGCTCACCGGAAGTAGCGATAGGATAGTACTGGAAACGCGCGCAGAGGGTTCTTCCCGCATAAGGAATACGCCGGCGCCCCTTAAGGAAGGGCGCATCGATACCGGCCACGCACACGTCTTTCGTTCCGATTGAGGACTCGTCCACTAGGAGAACACTGACCGACCGAGCACCGGGTCTCCTGCGCGCGCAGGAGAACAGGAAGTGAAACGCATGCTTTTCAATGCGACGCAGCAAGAGGAACTGCGCGTCGCGATCGTCGAAGGACAGAAGCTCGTCGACCTCGACATAGAGTCCGCATCCAGGGAGCAGCGCAAGAGCAACATCTACAAAGGCATCATCACCCGCGTCGAGCCCAGCCTCGAAGCCGCGTTCGTCGAGTACGGCGAGGAGCGGCATGGGTTCCTCCCCTTCAAGGAAATCGCAAGTAGCTTCTTCCGTCCCGAGGCGGACCCGGGACACGCCCGGATCCAGGACGCGGTCTCCGAAGGCCAGGAGCTGATCGTCCAGGTCGAAAAGGACGAACGCGGCAGCAAGGGTGCCGCGCTCACCACGTTCCTCAGCCTTGCCGGGCGCTATCTGGTCCTGATGCCGAACAACCCGCGCGGCGGCGGCGTATCGCGCCGCGTGGAAGGCGAAGACCGCAACGAGCTGCGCGAAACGCTCGACCGGCTCGAAGTGCCGGAGGGCATGAGCGTGATCGCGCGCACCGCGGCGATCAACCGTTCGCTCGAGGAATTGCAGTGGGACCTCAACTACCTGCTGCAGTTATGGCGCGCGGTCGAAAGCGCCGCGAACGACCGCACCCCCGGCCCCGACGGCAAGTACACGCCCAAGCCGTTTCTCATCTATCTCGAATCGAGCCTGGTGATCCGCGCGATCCGCGACTATTTCCAGCCCGACATCGGCGAGATCCTGATCGATACCGAAGAGATCTACGAGCAGGCTCGCGCCTTCATGCAGACGGTCATGCCGGCGAACGTCGGCAAGGTCAAGCTGTATCGCGACGACGTGCCGCTGTTTTCGCGCTTCCAGATCGAGCACCAGATCGAAAGCGCCTATGCGCGGCACGTGAACCTGCCTTCCGGCGGCGCCGTGGTAATCGATCACACCGAGGCGCTGGTGGCGGTGGACGTCAACTCGGCGCGGGCCACGCGCGGCGGCGACATCGAGGAAACCGCCTTTCGCACCAACCTGGAAGCGGCCGAGGAAATCGCGCGGCAGCTCAGGCTGCGCGACCTCGGGGGCCTGATCGTGATCGACTTCATCGACATGGAGTCGCAGAAGAACCAGCGCGAGGTGGAGAACCGGTTCCGCGACGCGTTGCGCTTCGATCGGGCGCGGGTGCAGATCGGCAAGATCTCGCGCTTCGGCCTGATGGAGCTCTCGCGCCAACGCCTGCAGGCGTCGCTCGAGGAAACCGCGCACATCAGTTGCCCGCGCTGCAGCGGCACGGGGTTCATCCGCGGCACCGAGTCCACCGCTTTGCACGTCCTGCGGATCCTGCAGGAGGAGGCGATGAAGGACAACACCGGCGCGGTTCATGCGCAGGTTCCGGTGGACGTGGCATCGTTCCTGCTCAATGAAAAGCGCAGCGAGATCCAGAAGCTCGAAGCGCGACTCAAGGTGAACATCATCCTGGTGCCGAACTCGCACCTCGAGACGCCGCACTACAAGGTGCAGCGCCTGAAGCACGACGAGCTGAACCAGATGGAGCATGTGCCGGCGAGCTACGAGCTGGTCGAGCAGCCCGAGGAAGCGGTCGCGCCGAGCGCCGAGGAGGAGCCGCGCAAGGAACGCCAGGAGGCCGTGGTGAAAGGCATCGTCCCGGCGCAGCCGGCGCCGATCGTGCCGGAGCGGCGCCCGGAAGAACGCCGGGAAGTTCGCGCCGAGGCGCCCCGCGAGCTGCCGAAAGTGGCGCCACGTCCCGCCCCCGCCGCAGCGGCAGTTCCTTCAGCGGGATTCCTCGGCCGGATTCTTGGATGGTTCAAATCCGACCAGCTCGCGGCGCAGACCGCCGCGGCGCCTGCCTCCGTCACGCCTGCGGAACCGTTCCGCGCGCGCCCGGAAAGCGTACGCGAAGCGAAGGCCGGCCGCGGGGAACGACGTCCGCGCGAGCGCGACGAGCAGCGTGGCGGACGCCAGGAACGTCACGAAGGACGCGGGCGGCACGATCGTGGCGACCGGCCGCAGCGGCAGGAGCAGCGTGGGCCGCAGCAGGGCCAGCCGCGACCCGGCGCCGAACGCCCGCAGGAGCCGCGTCCGCACCGGCCGCCGTCCCCGCCGCCGCAGCCGCAGCGCGTCGAAGGGCGGCTCACCGAAGCAGGGCCGCAAGCGCAGCAGGAGGCGGAGGAACAGCGTCGCGGCCGCCGCAATCGGCATCGGCATCGCGATCGCGAGCGCCGTCCGGAGCAGCCGGCGCCGCAACAGCGGCCGCAGCCGACCGCAGAATCGGCGCCGGCACAGCCGCGCCAGCGCCCGCCCCGTAGCGCCGAAGCACCGCAGGTGCAGCCGACTGTGGAGCCGCCGATCGAACAGCCGTACCAGCCTGTTCAGGAGGCCGTTGAAGTGCAGCGCGAACAACCGCAGGTTGCAAATGCCGCTCCCGAACCGGCGGCCTCCGTCGCGCCTGCGCCGCGTCCGGAGGAAATCACGCCCCGCGTCGAGGCGGTGCAGGTCGATCCGAGGGAATATCTCGCGAGCACCGGGCTGCAGATGGTCGAGACGAAGCCAAGCGCCACCACGATCCGCGAACCGGAGGCGGAGGCGGTGAAGCTTGGCCGGCCGCGACGCGAACGCCCCCGGGTCGCGGAAGAGGAAGCGCTCGTCCAGGTCGAAACGCGCAAGTAAAGCGGCACCCTCCGATCGCCGTGCCGCCGCCCTGCGTCAGGCGACCGCGCTTACTGTCCTGAGCAGACCGCGAGCCGCGGCTTCGAGCAGGTCGAGCACCTGCTCGAACTGATCTGCATCGCCGTAGTACGGGTCCGGTACCTCGTCGGTTCCCTGCTCCGGGGCGAACTCCATGATGAGCCGCAACTTGTGGCGGTTTTCCCGCGGACACAACCGCTGCAGGATCCGGAGATGGCTGCGATCCATCGCCAGGATGAGATCGAATTCAGCGAAATCCCGCGGCGCGATCCGACGAGCGCGCAGCGCCGACAGATCGTAACCGCGGCGCATAGCCTGGCGCTGTGCGCGTTCGTCGGGCGGCTCGCCGACGTGGTAGCCGTTTGTTGCGGCCGAATCGACCCGGATCGTCCCGTCGAGTCCGGCATCGCGCACGAGACGCCGGAACACGCCTTCCGCGGTCGGCGAGCGGCAGATGTTGCCGGTGCAGATGAACATCACCGACATATTCTTCTTTGCAATCATGGTTGCTGACGGGCACTCTTCATACGAGCGGCAGGAAGTGCTGTCCGCGATGCTCCCTTCGGTTTGGCGGAACCTCCTTCGACGCCGGTGTTCTTGCCTGGTCAGGCGCGTGGCCGCCCGACGATCCGAAAAGGATCGCCAAGAGGAATGTCCGAGAGCAGCCGATCGAATTCTTTCTTGACCACCGCGTAGCACTCACACACCGCTTGCTCCAATCGCAGCCGTTCAAGCACCGTGATGCGGCCACGGCTGTAGCGAATCACACCAGCACGCTGCAAATTCCCGGCGGCCTCCGTGACCCCTTCGCGCCGCACTCCGAGCATGTTGGCAATCAACTCCTGGGTCATGGTCAATTCATCGGTGGACAGGCGGTCGAGGCTCAGCAGCAGCCAACGGCACAGTTGCTGGTCCACCGAATGGTGCCGATTGCATACCGCGGTCTGCGCCATCTGTGTGATCAGCGCCTGGGTGTAGCGCAGCAGAAGGTGCATCATCGGCCCGGCGCGATTGAATTCCTGTTTCAGCAACTGCGCTTTCAGCCGATAACCGTAGCCCGCGCTCTGCACCACGGCCCGACTCGGCGTGGTTTCGCCGCCCATGAACAGCGCAATGCCGAGTACCCCCTCATTGCCGACCACTGCGATTTCGGCCGATGCGCCGTCCTCCATGACGTAGAGCAGCGACACGATGGAGGTCGTCGGGAAATATACATGCTGCAAACGTCCGCCAGACTCGTAAAGGGCTTCGCCGAGCGGCATCGGGACCAGTTCCAGATGGGGAGACAGGCGCTCGAACTCCGTCGCTGGCAGGGCGGCGAGAAGATGATTTTGCTTTGGGGTATGGGGGGCCGGCAAGAGCGAACTCCGGAGTTCCGGTCACGACTGCGCGATTACATGAACCTGGCCGATCGAATCATCCCTCATCATTGTACGCCAGCGCACAGACGGTGCCTGCATCGAACCGTATTCTGTGAATATTGACGTGAAGGCAAAGCAGCGAATCGCGTCACTTCAGGCTGCAGTCGTCTGGATTTTCCTCATTTGGAGCACAGCCGTGAATCGACTTCCCAGTGAAGACTTGCGTCCTGCCGAGAACATCCCGAAGAAGCATCTACTGCCGCCCTTGAAGTATGGCTATGCTGCGCTGGAACCCTCTATCGATGCACGCACCATGATGCTGCATCACGACATTCACCATGGGGTGTATGTGGAGAAACTGAATGCGGCGTTGGAGAAGTTTCCGGATTTTCGGGACTCCTCGGCATTCTGGCTGCTGCGCAACCTGGACAAAGTGCCGGAAGAGATCAGGACCGCGGTTCACCACAACGCGGGAGGCCACGTCAATCACAGCATGTTCTGGCGGGCGATGAAGCCGGGGACGGTGGGTGAACCCGGAGGACTGCTTCAAGAGGGGATCCATTGCGACTTTGGCACTGTCGCGAAGTTCAAGACCCGGTTCGAGGAAGCGGGCGCCAAGCTGTTCGGGTCCGGATGGGTATGGCTGGCGCGAACCCGGCCGGATGGCGGCACGCTCGAGGTGATCACCACTTCAGGCCACGACCATCCGATGATGCGGGATCGCTTTCCGCTCTTGCTGAATGACGTGTGGGAACACGCTTACTACCTGCATTATGAAAGTCGTCGCTCCGACTATCTGAAGGCCTGGTGGTCGGTTGTGGACTGGGAAGAGGCCGCCCGTCGCTTCGAGCTTTGCGACAACTCTGCAGAGGAACTCTGGGAGGCAGAGGGAGGACCTCCCCTCGCGACAAGTCACCGATAGAGGCTGTCGAGCGACTTGCAACTGGTGTCGGCTTCCATGCGCAAAATACTGACTGCGGTTCTTGCTGCGTGGTTAGGACTCGCCGGCCCGGCAGCGCTGGCGGGTGCAGAGCTGTTTTCAGCCACGGGCATGGTCATTGCCATACTGGCCGGTGACCTCTTCGTGGGTGAAGCCCAAGGCCATCTCAGCGGGGCGGGAACCCTCGCCATTCGTTCGCAGAAGAATCCTCAACTTACATGCGTCGGACAGTTCACCTCCAGCGCCGAACTGGGGGGCTCGGGGCAGATGCAGTGCAGCGATGGCGCAACTGCGACATTTCATTTTCAGCGTTTGACCGTGTTCCGCGGCTACGGTGTCGGCAGCTTCAGCCGGGGCTCGATGAGCTTTGCGTACGGGTTCAGCGCTGAAGAAGCCGGGCCCTACCTGAAGCTGCCCGAGGGCAAGAAGCTCAGGCACAACGGAACCGAGCTGAAGCTGGTCGACCTATAGGAAGAACCAAGCTGCAGTTGATTGCATTCAATGTTGGTGGAAACAGCAGGCAAAGGACCGTATTCAAGTCCGCGCTGGTACTGATATCGGCGCTTGCAGCGCCTTTCTCTCTCGCCCAGGACGTCGCGCCGGACGTGCTGCTGAAAGCGATCACTCTGGAAGTGATCGCCATCATCCGGCAGGACAAGGACATCCAGGCGGGTGACACGGCGAAGGTCGCCGATCTGGTCGAAACCAGGATCCTGCCGCACTTCGACTTCCCACGCATGACGCAGATCGCCGTGGCGCGCAATTGGCGCCTGGCTACACCCGCGCAGCAGAACGCGCTCATCACGGAGTTCAGGACATTGCTGGTGCGCACTTATTCCACTGCGTTGTCGAGCTACCGTGACCAGGTCATCGAGTTCAAGCCGTTGCGCGCGGCCCCCGGCGACACCGAGGTCACGGTTAAATCCCTGATCAAGCTGGCCGGGACGGCGCCGCTGACCCTGGACTACGACATGGAAAACCTGGCGGCGGGGTGGAAGGTCTACGACGTCAAGATCGACGGCATCAGCCTGATCACGACCTATCGTGAAACGTTTGCCGGTAAGGTCCGCGAGGGCGGAGTGGACGGCCTCATCAAGTCGCTCTCGGACAAGAACCGGCAGGGCGACGCCCGCTTCCGCTCTCAGTCCCACGCAGCCCGCTAAGCGCGCTCGGGCTGGCGACCGAGGGGTAGCCGGCACGCGAGATCGCGCTGACGCCGGTGCGCCTCGGACACGCGTCCGCGCAACGCGACCTGCCCGGCTTCATGGTCATGAACCTGACGGAGTGAATGTTCGATGGCGCACAGACGGTGCACTCGGGAAATAGGACGATGGCGCATCGGCGGCAGCGGGAACTCCAGGGATTTCGCGGCCGACAAACGCAATCAGTGGAACCAGTCGAACGGATGGGAGAACGTCATGAATCTGCATAGCAAAATGGCCGCCGGATTATTCGCACTGGCGGTATTTTTTCCGCTGACGTTCTCTGCCGGCCCTGCGCAGGCGCAACAGGCCGCATCCACGTTCGCGGCGCCGAGAATCGACGGATTCGACGTCGAACCGGTCGCGCAACTGGTCCCCGGCAACGAACTGGCGTTCACGCTGTATGGCAGCCCCGGCGGCACCGCGAGCGTGGCGATCGGCGGCGCAACCGGAACCCTGATCCTGGTGGAAGTCGAAGCCGGCGTATACGAGGGTGCCTACGCGATCGGCAGGCGGGACCGCATCACGGCGGACAGCACCGCCACGGCCAACCTTCGGCTGGGCAATCGCATCGCCAGCAGCGTCCTCGACGAGTCCCTGGTAGCCGGCGCTGGCCCGCGTTGGCCGGGTGGGCCGGCATCGGCGAGCGCCTCTCCGAGAATCGATCGCTTCGAAGTGGATCCGCCCGATCGCCTGGTGCCGGGTGCGGAATTGATCTTTACGCTGACGGGCAGCGCCGGCGGAAGCGCAAGCGTCAGGATCGAAGGCGTAAGGGGCAAGCTCGCCCTCGAAGAGGTCAGGGCGGGCGTCTACGAGGGTGAATACACCGTCAGGAACCGCGACCGGATCGCGGCCAATACCGTCGTCACCGGAAATCTGCGCCTCGGTAAGCAGGAACGCAGCAAGGTTCTCGGCCAAGCCCTGGTCGAGAGCTCCCCTTCCCGGTCACGCATGCGTGCCCAACGGGTGGCAACTCGCGTCCCGATGTGCGCCAATTGCGGTGTCGTCGAAGCAGTCAACGTGGTCGAGCACAAGGGCGACGGGAGCTATCTCGGGATGATCGCGGGCGGCGTTGCCGGTGCGTTGCTCGGAAGCCAGGTCGGCCATGGTCGAGGCACCACGGTAGCCGAGGTTGCGGGGGCCGCGGGCGGGGCATGGGCCGGCAACGAAATCGAAAAGAGGATGAAGACGACCAAGCACTACGAAGTGGTGGTGCGGCTGGAAAACGGCGGCTCCCAGATGGTTTCCTACCCGTCTGAACCGGGACTCAGGGTGGGAACCCGGGTCAGGGTAGAAAACGGCACTCTGGTCCCGATGTGACAGCCGGCGCTCATGGCGGCCGCTAAGCCCGCGTGACGGCGGGTACGACCTTGACGATCTGGTAACACAGGCAAGCGGCCGTCTCGAGAGCCCTGCTGTCGAGGATGCTGATTTCGCCGCGGCTGTAACTGATCAGTTTTCGCTTCTGCAGCGTCCCCGCCGCCTTGGTCACCGCGACCCGCAGCACGCCCAGCATGCTGCCGAGCATCTCCTGCGTGAGGCGAAACTGGTTCGAACGCACGCGGTCGCGCGTCATCAGCAGCCAGCGAGCGAGGCGGGCTTCGACTTGATGAAAGCGGTTGCACGCGGCGGTCTGCGTGACCTGGACCATCAGATCGTAGGCATACCGCGACACCGCCCGCTGCAACGGCCGGTTGTGCCGGACTTCGTTCAGGAAATGTGCGGACGTCATGCGCAAGGCCGTTCCGGATCCCTGTACCAGCGCGCGCACCGGCGAATCCATGACCCCCAGGGCCAGCGGAACCCCGAGCATGCCTTCATGGCCGACCAGGCCGACTTCCAGAGCCAGATGTCCCTCTACCAGCGAGAGCAGCGACACCATGGAGTCGATTGGAAAGTAGACATGCTGAATCGCTTCACGGGGATGATAGAGCACGTCGCCGAACTTCAGCGTGACCCGCTCCAGGCGCGGAAGCAGGAGCTGATAGCCCTTGCGGGGCAGGACGGCAAGCAGGCTGTTAGCAGCACGCTCTCGATTCATTGCGTGAAGCTAAAGCAGGGGTGTCCCGCTGTCTGTGCGCCCACTCACACAGCGCCCGGCTGGCGAAAATCAAATCCGTGCTCGGGCGCGCGGGGCCAGAGAACGAGGGTCCGGAAGCAGCCGGTCATACTCCCTCTTGACCACCGCGTAGCACTCGCACACGCGCGCTTCCAGCTTCGGCCGATCGAGAACCGTGATGTGGCCGCGGCTGTAATGGATCAGCCCCTCGGCCTGCAGCTTGCCGGCGGCTTCGGTGACGCCCTCGCGGCGCACCCCGAGCATGTTGGCGATCAGCTCCTGGGTCATCACCAGCTCGCTGCCGGAAAGCCGGTCCAGGCTCAAAAGCAGCCAGCGGCACAATTGCTGCTCGACCGCATGATGCCGGTTGCACACCGCGGTCTGCGCCATCTGCGTAATCAGCGCCTGCGTGTAGCGCAGCAATAGCTGCTGCAGCGCAGTACCGGCCTCGAACTCCTTCTTCAGCACGTCGCCCCTGAGCCGGTAGCCGTAGCCGGCGCTTTGCACCACCGCGCGGCTCGGCGTGGTCTCGCCGCCCATGAACAGCGCGATGCCCACCACGCCCTCGTTGCCGGTGACGGCGATCTCGGCCGAGGCGCCGTCTGCCAGCACGTACAGGAGCGACACGATGCTGCTCGTCGGGAAGTAGACGTAGCCTTGCGCACCGCCGGATTCAACCACCGCCAGCCCGAGCGGCAGCGGCACAGGCTCCAGAAAGTGCAGCAGCCCCTGGTAGGTGGCCTCGGGCAGGGCCGCGAGAAGGTGATTGTCCTTCGGAGTAAGAGACGCGGGAGCGAATACCCTGCTGCTCATGGCGTTCGGATCGTTCGTATCTTACGACCTTCGTATCGTACACCCTCTGTGCGGTAGCGCACAAGAGGCGTCTTATGTGCGGTAGCGCATCGAACCCGCCGCCGAAAAGGTGAATCATTCTTACATGCGCCGTCTGCTCGTGCCTGCCCTGTCCGTGCTGCTGCTCGCGATGCTCGCTGCATGCGATAGCACCCGCGCCAGCAGCGCGCCCGACATTGCGCCCGACGCGCCGCGGCGCTGCACGCATTGCGGCTGGATCGAGTCGAAGCGGGAGATCGGGCCGGGCGCCGCGGATCCTCACGCCCCCGTGGTCTACGAATACACCGTGCGCATGGTTGACGGCTCGAGCCGCATATTCCGGGAGGAGCCCTCCGTGAGCTGGCGCGAGGGAGAGCGGCTGATATTCATCGCCGGGGCGGGCGCGGCCGGCCGATGAAGCGCAGGCCGGCGTACCGGCGTCCAAAAAACGACACCCGACGATGCTGCTGGTCCACGATGGCCGGGAACGCTAGCCGAAGCGGACCTGCAAAAGCAGATTTTTGAGCTCGAGCCGATTGCATGAACCGGGCGACAACAGCCTTGAGGCGCGCCGCGCCGCGCCGCTATTGCCTGCCCAGATCCTGAAGTGCATCCACCACCATTCCCGTCCCGAGCGCGATCAGCAGGATGTCGCTTGCCACTCGCACGTAGCGATGCCTGGCCGGCGGTTGACCGAACTGCACGACCAGCGCCGGTGGCACTTCGTAATAGATCACGTACCGCGGTAGCGGCTGGCCGACGGTCCACTTCCTGGCCTGGCCGGGCGGCATGCAGCCGTTGTGTTTCTTGGCCAACCCCGGAGGGCAACGGCCGGTGCGAAACTGCTCGCTGTAGTAGTCGTGGGCGAATTTACGGTGCTGGTCGCTGAAATGCCCGCCGCCCCTCTCGCTCGGCGCTCCTCTGTCGCGAGATGGCCTGTTGTCACGGCCCCGTTCCGGTTCCTTCTGGCTGTCGCGCCTGTCCGCCTGCTGGTGCTTTCCACCCTTACCCTCGCCGGCAAATGACGGCTTGTCCGCGAGTGCCGGCCCGCTCGAAAGCATCCCGGCGATCAGGAGGGCGAGAGCAGGACCTGTATGCAAGGCAATTCGTTTCATGATGGACCTCCGAACGGAAAAGTAGAGCCTAAGGGGCAAAACATTCACGGTCTGTGCGCTGGCGCACGAATGCGATGCAAGATCAGCGCAGGGAATGTTCAGCGCGCGTGTCTTTGGTCCGTCAGACAGGACTTCGCCCGCTGATCAGTCTGAGCAGGATGACCACGATCGCGATCACGAGCAAGACGTGAATGAATCCTCCGATGGTGTAGGAGGAGACGAGTCCCAGAGCCCACAAAATGATGAGCACAACGGCGATGCTGTAGAGCATGGCAGATCTCCTTGGCGTAGCAGTAGTTGCCCGCAACGCGATTGCATCATCCGGTTTTTCTCCGCACCGTTCTGTGCGCCAGCCTACATAAAGCGCGGTTCGATTCAACCGGCAGGGGCGCAGGGCTGCGCTGAATATCTTTCGCTGTATGTGCGCTGGCACGCAGACTGTCCCCAGGCGGCAGAGGATGCTGTGGTAAGTGACCGGTCAGTATCTTTCCGCTTGTGCTGGCAGTCAGATGGATGGATGGATGGAAGCAACAAGGCAAAGGCGGAACAAGCGCAACATCTTCATCGAGAGAAACCATGAAAACTTCATTTACCAAGAAGCAACTCGGCCTGGCCGTGGCGTGCGCCCTGACACTGGGCCTCGCGTCGGGCGCCGCGCGCGCGCAGCACCTCCAGCCCGCCGCGGAGAGGGAACTCTGGACCGACACACGCATCCAGGTCTGGAAGAACGGCTATGGAGAGTGCTGGCACAGTGCGTATGGCCCCGCCCCGCTGTCCACCGCCGCATGCGATCCGAATTACAGGGCACCGGTCGCGCAGTACGTTGCGCCCGCCCCGGCACCGTACGTCGCACCCGTCGTGGTCGCTGCAGCCGCTCCGCAGCCGGTGTACGAAACAGTGACGCTGGACGCCAATGTTCTGTTCGATTTCGACAAATCGACGCTGCGGCCGGCCGGGCGCGACACGCTGGACGACTTCGTCGGCAGGATCCAGGGCATCGGATCCGGAACGATCACGGCCATCGGATATGCCGATCGCTTCGGCACCGACGGCTACAACCAGACCCTCTCCGAGCACCGCGTGGCTGCGGTGAAAGCCTACCTGATCAGCAAGGGCATCGAGCCGAATCGGGTACAGAACTCCGCCAAGGGCGAATTGCAGCCGACCACGAAGGCCGGTGAATGCGCAGGCGCCAAGAGCGCGGGCACCATCGCCTGCCTTCAGCCCGACCGCCACGTCTTTGTCGAATTGTCCGGATCGCGGATCAAGCAGTAATCGAGCCGCGGGAGAGATTTGTAATCAAACGCAGTCAAACGATGTCTGAGAAAGGTATTCCAATGAGAACGATGCAAAGATTTACAGTCAGTACGGTTGCCGTGGCAGTGCTGCTCGGCTTGGGTGGTTGTAGCGGAATGTCGACGCGGGACAAGGACACGGCGATCGGCGCCGGCATCGGTGCCGTCGGGGGTGCGGTCCTCACCGGCGGCAGCACGGTCGGAACGATCGGCGGCGCCGCGGTGGGTGGCATCATAGGCAATCAGATCGGTAAAGACAGGTAGCGCCAGCTGGCAGGCGCGAGAATATCGCGGTTTATGTGGGTCAGCGCACAGAGCGGATTTGAGCGGTGAGGCATGCTGTTTGCGGGTGTTCGTTCTTCTTCTCCTCCCCCCTGTTTCACGAACACCCGCAGTACCTGGCCCGGAACGGCAACCCGTTCCGGGCCTCTTTTCTTTCGCGTTCGACAACGGTCACCCTGTCCTTTTGACTCGCGACTGGACATGATATTGAACGGAAGCAACACCATGACTAGAAGAAAGGACGCGACGAGGACGAGGATCGGTGTCTCCGAGGGTGCCGGCGACGCGAGCGCGCGCAAGCGGGCGGAAGAGACGCTGCTCAAGGCGGGAGCCCTGCAGCGCGCGATTTTCAATAGCGCCAACTTCTCAAGCATCGCCACCGACGCGAAGGGCGTCATTCAGATCTTCAACGTCGGCGCCGAGCGCATGCTGGGCTACGCGGCCGTCGAAGTGATGAACAAGATCACCCCGGCCGACATTTCCGATCCTCAGGAAGTGATCGCGCGTGCCAAAGCGCTCAGCGTCGAGCTCGGAACCCCGATTACCCCGGGCTTTGAGGCCCTGGTCTTCAAGGCCTCGCGCGGAATCGAGGACATCTATGAACTGACCTATATCCGGAAGGACGGGAGTCGGTTCCCGGCGGTGGTGTCCGTCACGGCGCTGCGCGACGCGCACGACGCCATCATCGGCTATCTGTTGATCGGCACCGATAACACCGCGCGCAAGCTGGTCGAAGCCGAGCAAAAAAAACTCGATCAGCGCCTGCGCGACCAGCAGTTCTACACGCGCTCGCTGATCGAATCCAACA
>Ga0209640_10000247_pt1 | contig 40326 bp, 44 predicted proteins | sample RifCSP10_1_FD_184018 | JGI IMG/M metagenome (GOLD analysis project Ga0209640, IMG submission 184018) | Soil microbial communities from Rifle, Colorado - Rifle CSP2_sed 10_1 (SPAdes) (version 2) | ecosystem: Environmental > Terrestrial > Deep subsurface > Rock core/Sediment | place: Rifle... | reverse complement strand
CCCATGAGGACGATTTGGGTCTACAAGGGGACGCCCAGCCCCCCGGTCAAGCCTAGCGGCGTTCTCAACCGACGCATCGTATTTAATCCTTCGCGGCCAATGCGTCGATGCAAAACGGTTATCCCGCCGTCCCTCCATCGTCGTCCAAGGGCGTTGAGGTTGGGGCGGGCGACAGTCCTTCTGGCGTTCGCGTTGTTCGCCGTTTCGGTCGTCGTCGTCGCGCCCTCGTCCGCGGCACCGCCGGCACAATCCGTCGAGATCACATCCGTCGCGCCCTCAGACTCCGACCCTTTCTTCCCGAACATCCGCGTCACGGACGGGTCCTCGCCGTACCCGTGGCAGGTCGAGCCCACGATGGTCATCAACCGGAGCGGCACGATTTTCGTCGGCTGGAAGGAGGCCTCGACGTCGGAAGGGGCGGGTCGTCGCGTCGGGTTCTCGTACTCAGAGGATGTCGGCGCGACGTGGGCCCCGAACATCCTGATGCCGCAGAACCACTCGAACCCGGGATGTGCGAACTCGGATCCCTGGATGGCCTTGGCGCCGGACGACCGAGTGTATTACGCGTACCTCGAGTACGAGTGCGGTTCCGGCCTCGACTTCCCGAGCACGACGGACGGCACCGATTGGGGCCCGGTCTACTACCTCGCAGGGAAGGGAGGCCTCTCCGACAAGGAGTCGATCGCAGTCGCGCCGTCCGGGCGGCTCTACGCGGCATGGGACGAAGCGGGTCTCGACAACGAACTGCAGATCACTTGGTCTGATGACGGCGGGGCCACGTGGTCTCCTTTCGTCAACCCGACTGGAAGCAGCGTCCTTGGCGTGATCGTCGCGACGTCTCCGAACGGGACCGTGTACCTGACCTGGTGGAACATCGGCGCAGACAACATTATGTTCGATTGGTCGTGGGACGGAGGGCTCACCTGGCAGGCAGACGTCCGGGTGAATGACCGCGAAGGGTCTGCACAGCCAAGCGGCTCGTGGCAAATCCCGATCCCCGCGATGGTCGTCGATCCGAGCTCCGGGGACATCTACATCGCCTGGCCCGACTATCGCAACGGAAACCAGGACATCTACGCGGCCCGATCGGTGAACGGCGGGCAGTCGTGGTCGTCGAACGGTCGCATCAACGACGACTCCGGCAGCTCGACTCAGTACATGGTGGACCTCGCGGTGGACAGCCGCGGGACCGTCCACGCTGCCTGGGAGGACAAGCGGAACGGACAGTGGAACATTTTCTACGCGAACTCGACGGACGGCGGGCAGACGTGGACCTCGAACCTCCGTGTCACGACGCAGGACACGCCTGGCAACTACAACCGGCCGGGGGACTACTTCGCGCTCGAGGCGGGCCCGGACGATGTCATCCACGTCGTGTGGACGGACGGCCGCGGGAACGACTTCGACATCTACTACGCGCGCAGCCCCGGCGAACCGGCCGCCGTCGTGACCGTGACAACGGAACCCGTCGGCCTGCCGGTCCGCGTGGACGGCGTCGGCGCGACGAGCCCCGAGACGTATGCGTGGCCCCTCGGGAGCACGCATCGTGTCAATGTGTCTTCCCCGATCCCGATCGGATCCGACGCGCGATACGTCTGGGTCTCCTGGAGCGACGGAGGGACGATCGAGCACGAATTCGTCGCGGACGCGGATATGACGCTCACCGCGTCCTTCCAGAAGCAGTTCCGAGCCCGTGTCGCGCCGAATCCAACCGGCGTGCAGGTGCTCGTCGACAATGCGTCCTTCACGGATGCGGCGTCGTTCTGGTGGGACGACGGGTCCGTCCACTGGGTCGAGGCCCCGTCCCCGCAATATGTCGCGGCGGACCGGCGGTACATTTGGGGTTCTTGGAGCGACGGCGGCACTCAGGCCCACGCCGTATCAGCGGACCGCGCGATCAACGTGACCGCGACGTTCGTCCGGGAGGACTCGATCCTCATCACGACGGACCCCGGCGGCCTCGAGTACCGCTTCGACGGGGTCGGCTATCAGGGCCCTCGGACGTTCTGGCTGTCCCCCGGGACATATCATTCCGTGTACACGCCGAGCCTCCAGGCAGGGACCCCGGGGACGCAGTACCGATTCCTCTCTTGGAGTGATGGAGGGGCCGCGAACCACGTCTTCCTGTTCGGCGGCCCGATGGTCCTCGAGGCGCGGTTCAGCACGGAATACTATCTCACCGTGACGTCTCCAGTGCCCGGAGCCGCGGGGAGCGGCTGGTTCGCCGCGGGGTCCACCGCCCACGCCACCGTCGCTAGCGAGACGTACGCGAGCGCACCTGGAGCACGATTCGCGTTCCGCGGATGGGGAGGCGATGCATCGGGGACAGGCCTCGTCTCCGACCCGATCCTGATGGACGGGCCGAAGACGGCCCTGGCCCTGTACGGGACGCAATATTTCCTCGAAGTGTCATCGGCCTATGGAATCGCTTCCGGGGCGGGCTGGTACGACGCGGGGAGCGAGGCACGCGCGACGATCGCGAACGGCGAGGTGTCCCTCAGCACGGGCGCGCGAGCGCTCTTCCTCGGATGGAGCGGAGATGCGACGGGATCCGCCACGAGGTCCGATGCAATCGTAATGGACGCGCCGAAGGTCGCGACGGCCTTGTGGACCCGGCAGTTCCTCCTGTCGATCCTGTCGGATTACGGACAGGGCATCGGCGGCGGATGGTACGACAGCGGCACGACCGCGACGGCCCGGTTGGACACTGGTCTCGTCTCGATTTCCGACGGAATCCGGGCCGTCTTCACGGGTTGGGCCGGAGACGTGACGGGCACGGACCCGGGCGGTTCCACGCCCATCCTGATGGACCGAGCGCGGACCGTCCTGGCGTCTTGGTCCGTGGAGTACGAACTCCGGATCGAGACGGAGCTCGGCCACGCGATCGGGGCCGGATGGTATGCGAGCGCCACGTCGGCGATCGCTGCGGTCGACACGGCCGTCGTGCCAACGGGGGACGGCGTGAGGCAGGCCTTTGCCGGCTGGGCGGGCGATGCTTCCGGGAGCTCGGTGTCCGGGTCCGCCGCGATCGTCATGGACCGACCGAAGACCGCCGTCGCGACGTGGCGTACGGAATACCTCGTGCAAGGGGTCACGGAGGTCGGTGCGATCGAAGGCGGCGGGTGGTATCCTTCGGGTGCCCAGGCCACGCTCGTGGCCCCGGCGGAGGTCGTGAGCGGCGGTCAGCGGTACGCATTCGCCGGTTGGACGGGAGACGTTAGCTCGTCGGACCGGTCGATTTCCTTGACGGTGAGCGGACCGATGACGGTCCACGCGACATGGACAAACCTTGGCGCCGCCGGGGGCTTCGGAGGATCCACGATTCTCCTTGCGACCCTCCTCATTGCGATCACCGTCACTGCCGTCGCGATCGTGCTGTGGCGCCGTCGACGCGACGAGTGACGCTCACCCGGTCTTCCGCATCTCTGCTCGTGCGGCCTTCGACTTCTTGTATCGACCGTAGGTCGATAGAATCATCACTCCGCCGACGAAGAAGGCGCCTGTGGAACAGACGAGTCGCCACGACTCCAGGTCTTGACCGAACCGGTCGCGGTATAGGTTCGCCGTAAAGTAGAAGTTGACCGAGGTCAGGATGATCAGGAGTCCGATCGTCATCGGCGCCCACAAGCCGAGGATCGAACGGATCCGTTCGACGTTCATCGGCTCATCAGTCGGATGATTGCTTCTGCCGGTTCGCCGTCGCAGTCCTCGAGAGCCTTCCGCGCTTCGTCTTCGGAGACTCCCGCTTTCTCGGCGACGAGTTTCACGTCCTCGTCGGGAATGTCAGGTCCCTTTGCCGCCGATTCCGATTTCTTCGCGTCCGCCCGGGGACGCACGATTGGTTCGCCAATCACCTGGTAGATCCGCTGCCCCTGCGCGACGATGGACGTCACGGACGCGCTCCGGAACACGTATTCCTTTTCTGCCGTCTTGATGACGACCTCCTCGACCTCGCCGAGGTCCTCTTGCTCGATGCCGAGGCGTTTCATCATCTGCTTCATCTGCCTCGGATTCACGCGTCCGCCGGGGATCATGGGACCACACGCGTTGCATGCGAGCGGCGCGGATAAAGGTTCTGCGCACCGCGCGCTTCCGTCATATGTTTAAATAGCTCAGGCCTCATGGAATCGGCCGTGCGCATCGCGGTCGTGTTCAAGGATCGATGTCAGCCCAAGCGCTGTCATCTCGAGTGCATCGCGTTCTGCCCGCCTCAACGTACGGGCACGGAGGTCATCTGGATCGACCAGCAGACGGGGAAGGCCGCGATCAGCGAGGAAACATGCATCGCCTGCTCGATCTGCGTGAAGAAGTGTCCTTTCGACGCAATCCGCATCATCGGACTCCCCGAAGAACTGAATGAGGATCTCGTCCATCAGTACGGGAAGAACGCGTTCCGCCTGTTCCGCCTCCCGGTCCCGAAGAAGGGCCAGGTGATCGGCCTTCTGGGGCCGAACGGGATCGGGAAGACGACGTGCGTGAACATCCTGAGCGGTGAGGTGGCCCCGAACCTCGGACACTACCGCCGGAAGAAACCGCATTGGGATGATGTCCTGGAGTACTTCGCCGGCACCGAGACCCACGACTATCTCGAGAAGCTCGCGAACAAAGACTTCACGACCGCGATCAAGCCGCAGTATGTGGACAAGCTCAGCAAGGTCTACACGGGGCGCGTGCGGGATCTCCTGATGAAGATCGACCGCCAGGGCAGGCTCGGGGACCTCTCCGAAACCCTGGGCCTCGAATTGTTCCTCGACCGCGACATTGCTCAGCTGTCTGGAGGCGAGCTGCAGCGCGTGGCGATCGCGGCCACGATGCTAAAGGAGGCGGATGTCTATTTCTTCGACGAGCCGTCGTCGTACCTCGACATCTACCAGCGCCTGCAGGTCGCGAAAGTCATCCAGTCCTTGTCGCGCGAGAAATACGTGGTCGTCGTCGAGCACGACCTTGCGGTCCTCGATTTCCTCGCGAGCACCGTCTTCCTGATGTACGGCGAGGAAGGCGCGTACGGCATCATCGCGCAGCCGCGACCCGTCCGGACTGCCATCAACGTCTACCTGGGTGGTTACATGAAGGAAGAGAACATCCGCTTCCGGGAACGCGAGATCCGGTTCGATACGCGTCCGCCGCGTGGGGAGTGGAGGGCGGACGTCCTCGTCTCGTTCGACCGGCTCACGAAGCGGTACGACGCGTTCGAGCTGACCGTCCGTGCCGGCATGCTGCGGAAAGGCGAGGTCGTCGGCGTCGTGGGACCGAACGCCACCGGGAAGACGACGTTTGTGAAGATGCTCGCGGGCCAGGAGACGGCGACGTCGGGCGCGGTCGAAGGAAAGTGGCAGGTCTCGTACAAGCCGCAATATCTCGAGGCCGTGTACGAGGGGACCGTTGGTGACCTCCTCCGCTCGACGGTCGGCAGGAAAGCGGACTCGGGCTACTTCGAGACAGAGGTCCTCCAACCGCTCAAGGTGAAAGGCATGCTCGAGCGTGACGTGTCCACGCTGTCTGGAGGCGAGCTGCAGCGCGTCGCCATCGCTCTGTGCCTCGGACGTGACGCGGACATCTACCTGATCGACGAGCCCTCCGCCTACCTCGACTCGAACCAGCGCATGGAAGCCGCGCGCACGATCCGGCGGGTGATGGAGAAGGAGGCGCGGACGGGCCTCATCGTCGACCACGACGTGTATTTCATCGACATGGTCTCCGACAGCGTCATGGTCTTCTCGGGGGAACCCGGGCGGAGCGGCGTGGGCGAGGGCCCGTTTCCGATGCGCGAGGGCATGAACCGGTTCCTGGAGCAGGTCGGCATCACGTTCCGCCGCGACGCGGACACGAACCGGCCCCGGATTAACAAGATTGACTCCCGCCTGGACCGCGAGCAGAAAAGCGCCGGCGAGTACTACTACGCGATCGAGGAAGCCGTCCGGGAATCGCAAGTCATCACGACGACGATGGCTGGACAAACCGACCCGCGTTGACGCCGACGGGCTCGCCTTGCTCGACGATCAGCTCGCCTCGTAGATACACGTGCTGAGGGAATGAGCCCTCCATTCCATCGAAGGGCGTCCACCCACATTTGTACCGCAGCTTCTTCGCGCGAATCGTGCCGACCTGCCTCGGGTCGATTGCGATCAGATCCGCGTCCCGCCCAATCTCGATCACCCCCTTCTCGATGCCCAGGATCTCTGCTGGTCGCGTGGCCATCGCGCTGACGACGCGTTCAAGCGGTAGGTCCCCCGCGCGCGTGCGGCGCATGACGAGCGGGAACGAGGTGGCCACTCCCGGCACACCAACAGGGGCCTCGTCGAACGGCTCTTGCTTCTCATCTATTGTGTGGGGCGCGTGGTCGCTCGCGATGACATCCAGGCGTCCCGCGCGGAAGGCCTCCCAGAGCGCCTCGCGCTCCTCGCGCGACCGGAGCGGCGGGTTCACCTTCCCGAAGGCATCGCGGGCCCTGGATATATCGAGGAACAGATGATGGGGAGTGACCTCCGAGGTCACACCGGCCGGAACGGCATCCAGGGCCGTGACGCTCGTCACATGAGCCACGTGGACGGCCGCGGAACCGCGGAGCCGTGCGATTGTCGCGATCGCACTCACCTCGGCTTCGACCGGGCGGGCCATCGAATGTCCTTCGAGACCGCGCGCCCGAGGTTTCGTAAACTTCTGCGGGTCCTCCGCGTGCACCACGACGAGCCTCTTGTCTTTTTCCGCGGCCGTAAGGATGTCTTCGGTGGTGGGGATATCCACCTGCATTCCTCCGGTGGACTCGGCCATGTACACCTTGAAGCCAATGGCCTCCTTGAATCGGCCCAGGGCGCTCCCGGATTGCGGGGCCGCGTAGAGCGCGTAATCGACCACCGCGCGGCCGCGCAGTCCTGCGATCTTCTCCCGGAGCACGCTCGGCGCCGTGACGGCCGGAAGCGTGTTCGGCATGTCCGCGATTGTCGTGACGCCGCCGATCGCGGCGGACCGCGTACCGCTCGGGAAGTCGTCCTTCTGCGTGAGGCCGGGATCGCGCATGTGCACGTGCATGTCCACGCAACCGGGGAGAATCAGCGCGTCCCCGTGGTCGATCGTCTCGTCGCCTCGGAGGAGTTTCTTGATCGCTGCGATTCGTCCGTCTTCGTCGATCCCGATGCTCAACGTGTCGAGGCGCCCGCGAAACCACACGCGGCCCCTAACGACCAGCATGGCCGGCCCCCAAGTTCCGCCGCACGACGGGGCCCTTCGGCTCGACCTCGCCGAAGATCTCCGCCAGGAACTTGTAGACACGCGTGGACGCGTCCAGCCACGCGTCCGCGAGCAGGCCCGCTTTCATGCAAGCCTCGGAAAGGAACTCCTCCGCATTCCATCCCTGTTCGACCGCCACCTGCGGCAGGAGGAGCCCGCGGTACGGACCCTGAGCGATGCTGAGCCCATCGACGCCGACCGCCACGTGCTTGGCCAATTCCTTCGGTTTCTTCACTTCGATGAGATGAGGCGGAGTGAGGAGGCTTACCTCGACGGTCACGTGATCGAGTTCATCCCCGCGAAGCCGCGGGAAACGCGGATCCTCAGCTGCGCCCTCCGCACTCTTCTCGATCGATTTCAGGAGAGGGAAGAACGGCTGCGGGTAGCCGATGCATCCGCGTAGTTCCCCGCTCGGATACACATTGATCGTCACGAACGCACCCGACTTCTCCTGAAACCGCGTCGGCGTCTCGTACGGTCGCTTCGGCCGTCCCTCGATGTGGGCCTCGAGGGCCTCACGCGCGATGCGCACTGCGAGCTCGCCCTCTCGGTCCTCGTAGCGCATCTCGCCCGTCAACCCGCGGGTTCTCCTTAACGTTGTCGTTGCGGCCGCCCCGGATCCGACTCACGCCGAAGCGGTCGGACACAAACCTTTTATCGCTACCGGACTCTCATCAGCGCGATAGAGCGATGCGAGCCCGTGTCCCCGTCGTCGAGATTATGACTCCGACGCCCATCACGATTGCCGCAGACGCGACCGTCGCGGACGCCGCCGGGGTGATGCGAGACAAGGGGATCGGAAGCCTCGTCGTCGTCGAGAAGGGCAAGCCGATGGGCATCGTCACGGAGAGGGATGTCGTGACGAAGGTCGCGGCGTCGAACAAGCAGCCGAGCCGCGTCCTCGTGCGAGAAATCATGACGACCCCCGTCGTCGCCGTGCATCCGGGCGAGGAGGTCGCCGAAGCCGCCCGAATCATGTCGCAGCGGAAGATCCGGCGGCTGCCCGTCGTCCAGGAGGGCAAGCTCGTCGGGATGATCACGGAGAACGACATCCTCCGGATCTGGCCGCAGCTGATCGAGGTCACGCGGGAATACGCGCGTGCGGGACTCGAGACGCAGTTCGCGAAGGGCATCGAGGGACACTGCGAAGCGTGCGGCGTCTATTCAACGAACCTCGTGTGGGATCGCAACCTCCTCGTATGTCCCGAGTGCCGCACAGCGTGATCTGCCCGCCGTTTCCGCCGGGGATGGATAACCACCGCGGAACCTTTATAGGCCGCACCCAGGTTCGGGCCCGCCAGTGGTCCGCCTCGTCAAGATTTCTCAGCAGGAACTCGACGCAGTCCGGAAGCTCTACGAGAGCGTCATGTCGTACGCCTGCCACGGCCTCTTCTTCCGCGAGGGGATGGTCCTCGGGGAAGAAATCACGAAGTCCCTCGCCCTCGGACAGGATCCGCTCGAGGTGGGGACGAAGATGATCCTCGAGCGCGGGTGGGCCGAGGACATCCTGTTCACGGAGACCGGCGCCCGCGTGCGCGGCTCCATCGAGGTCTCGCAAGGAGCCGAAATGGAGACGTGCCACCGCATCCGCGGTCTTCTCTCGAAGCTGCTCGAGGCGAAGACAAAGCAGCGCGTTCGCCTGACGGAGGCCGAGTGCGTCAGCACGGGCGGTCGCGAATGCGTCTTCGAACGGGAGGGGACTTCCTGACGGCGCTTGAGGACATGGTCCGGGCGTTGCGCGACGTGACGAAGGCGGAAGCGGTCGCCGTAATCAACCGGGACGGCGGCGTGGTGACGGCGGAGCTTCCTCCGACCGTATCCCAAGAAACGTTCTCAATCATGTGCGCCGCGATTCTCGGTGCGGGCATGACCGCCTCGACGGAGCTGGGCCACGCGGCCCCTCATCGCGTCGTGCTTGAATCGGAGGACGCGACCCTCGTGATCCAGGAAGTAGGTCGGCGTGCGATGCTCGTCCTCGTCGTTCCGCCGGAGCGCGCGATTTCGGAGATCGACACAGCGATCTCGCGCTTCGTCCAGGCGGCGGCGCAAGATCTCGATTGAATTGTCCGGGAAGCCTTATGAGTCGCCGGTCCTTGGCGTCCGCGGGCCCGTGGTCTAGTGGCTAGGATGCGACTCTTACAAAGTCGAGGTCGTCGGTTCGATCCCGACCGGGCCCATGCTCTCCATTCGGTCGCCTACTGCCGATAGTCCTCCGGGCGGAACCCGAGGTCCACCCGAATGTCCGCGAGCCGGCCGAGATTGGCCCCGTCGAGGAGATGCACGGTCGCCTCATCGAGCCGCACGAGGTCTTCGTCGAACAGCGGCCCGATGAACCGCGCGCGGACATCGTTGACCGGCATGCCGCCGCACAGTTCGTTGAAGGACGGCGCGATGATCGCCTCGCGCGGCAGTTTCGGGTATCTCCTGTGTTTTCGCAGGAACGGGACGCGCATCCAGCACGGGACGATGTGTCGGTGCCCCATCGCGTCCCGGAACGCCGCCGCGGGATGGTTGTGTCCCATCAGGAGGAGACGGGTCTCCATGACTTTCTTGTATGGCCACGCGTGGCCGTGGCAGAACCCGACGTCCTCGATTCGGAACCCGTACGCGGGTTTGAAGCGCACGTTCCGCGGGACGATGTGCTTCAGCATCCCGTCGTGGTTTCCTTGCGCGATGTAGATCTCCGGGAACGTCGACGCAAGGTCCCGGAAGAACACGTAGACATCGCGACGCTCCCGGGACGCCATCTTCGGCACGAGGTGCTTCACGTCGCCGAGGATCACGAGTCCCTTCGCGGACCGCTTCTCCGCGAGTTCGACGATCTTCCTGCCCATCCCTTCTGCCCGACTCGGGACATGGACGCCCTTCTCGCGCAGTTCCTCCTCCAAACCGATGTGGAGGTCCGCCACGACGACGTATTCCCCGGCCATCAGGGCCGGCTCGTCGGGGATCGGTTCAACGTCCATGCACGCTCCAAGGACCTGCGCGCCTTAACCCTTCGCGCGTGGACGTGCTCAGGACACGAATTCCGCGAGTACGCGTCCGAGGTTCTCCGCGACGTCCATCGACGTGAGCCCGTAACTCTTCTCCTTGAACGCGAGGTCGCCTGCGTAACCGTTCACGAACGCGCCAAGCCGGGCCGCATCGAACGGGGTCATGCCTTTCGAGACGAGTCCGGCGACCAGGCCGCAGAGGACATCGCCCGTGCCACCGACCGTCATCCCGGGATTCCCCGTGTAGTTGAACTTGACCCGCGTCCCGTCGCTGACGATGTCGACGGGACCTTTGAGGAGGATCGTCGCCCCGAAGGTCTTCCCCGCCTCCCGCACAGGGTCCGCGCGTTCGTCCGCGCCCGCGGGGAGATCCTTCCCGGTGAGCATCTTGAACTCGCGGGAGTGTGGCGTGATCACCACGCGTTTCCCTGCGATGCACTTCGGATCCGCCGCGACCGCCTTGATTGCGTCCGCGTCGATCACCAGGGGTAGTGTCACCTGACGGATAATCTCCCGAATCGCTTCGAGCGTGCCCTCGACGTCTCCGAGGCCCGGGCCGATCGCCATCACATCCGCCTTCGCCGCGATGTCGAGCACCTGCCGCAGGTCTTCCCGCAGGAGGCGATGGCCCACGAGGGGATGGACGATGAACGTCGGGGAGTAGGAGGCGACGACGGAAGCCGCCAACGCGGGCGTCGCGATGTGCACAAGGTCCGCGCCGACCCCGAGGGCGCCGAAGCCTGCGAGCGCCGGAGCGCCCGTGAACGGTCCCCCCGCCACGACGAGCACCCGCCCGTTCTGACCCTTGTGGCTTCCCGCTCTCGGGATCGGATACAGGACGAATTCACCCGGGCCAATCGTCTGCGCGATCTTCGGCGGGATCCCGATGTCCGCGACATGGATCCGCCCGGAGTTCTCCGGCGTCATCCCCTCCTTGACGTCGTGCAGGGCCACGGTCGCCGTCGGCTTGACCATGCGGTCCGTCCCGAGACCGCTGGGGACGTCGACGCTCAGGACCGGCTTCCCGGACTCATTGATCTGTCGGATTAGCGCACCGTACGGCTCGCGGAGCGACCCCTCGACGCCGATGCCCAAGAGGGCGTCGACGAGGATGTCCGACTGGGCAATCGCTTCCTCGCTCCGATCCAATCCCGCCAGGATCTGCACGTCCCGGAGGCGCTCGAAGTTCGTCTGCGCCTCCCGCGTGGCGAACTGATCCGGCGAACGCGCGAGGAGTACCGTGACGCGGGCGTCCTTCGCCAGGTGCCGCGCGGCGACGAGTCCATCCCCGCCGTTGTTTCCCGTCCCGCACACGACGAGCACGTGCTTCCCGCCGGCCCCGAGCTGCGTTCGCGCGACGTCCGCGACGGCTTTTCCCGCGGCTTCCATGAGGTCGAGGATTGAAACGCCAAAGTGTTGCGCGTTCCGATCGAGGACCCGCATCTCCGTGGCGGAAATCATGGCTGCCGCGCATCCGGCGGACCGTAGTTAAACGTTGCCTGAGTTGTCTTAAGTGCGAGGGCGCGGTTGTCGGGCCCATGGACTGGCGCGCGCTGCGCCCCTATGCGTGGGCGCTCGTCCTCGCGCTCTTCGTCCCCGCGAGCTGGGTCCTCGAGCTCGTCCTGGGTCCCGGGGTCGCGGTCTTCGCGGCCGCCGGACTGGGTATCATTCCGCTGGCCTGGTTCATGGGGCTCGCGACGGAGGAGCTCGGGAAGCACGCGGGTCCGGGCGTCGGAGGCCTGCTGAACGCGACCTTCGGCAACGCGACGGAGCTCATCATCGCGTCCTTCGCGCTAATCGCGGGCCTGACGGACGTCGTGAAGGCGTCTCTCACCGGATCGATTATCGGGAACATCCTCCTCGTTCTCGGACTGAGCATGCTCGTTGGCGGCTGGCGCCACAAGAGCCAGGTCTTCTCCCGAGAGGCCTCCGGCATCCAGACCTCGATGCTCCTCCTCGCCGTCATCGGCCTCGTGATGCCCGCCCTCTACGTCTTCTCGACGGGCCTCACAGGCGGGCTGATCCTGACCGAGATGAGCGTCGGGATCGCGGTGATCCTGCTCGTCGCGTACGTCTTCGGCCTGCTCTTCTCCCTCCGGACCCATCGGGACATCTTCAACCCCGTCGGGGAGAAGGAGGAGCCGCGCTGGTCTGTCCGCTCCGCCGTCGCGGTCCTCCTCGTCGCGACGGCCGTCGTCGCGCTCGAGTCGGAACTCCTCGTAGGCTCGATTGAGAAGGCCCAGGAGGCCCTCGGGCTCACGGAGCTCTTCGTCGGCGTGATTATCGTGGCGATCGTCGGAAACGCGGCGGAGCACGGCGGCGCCGTGATCATGGCCTACCGGAACAAGATGGACCTGAGCGTCGCAATCGCGACGACGTCCACGACGCAGATCGCGCTCTTCGTCGCCCCATTCCTCGTCCTCGTCTCCTTCCTCACGGCGAAGGTCCTCACCCTCGACTTCGAGATCTTCGAGCTCGTGTCGATCGCCCTGTCGACCGGAGTCCTCGCCGCCGTGGCCGCGGACGGACGGAGCAACTGGTACGAAGGAGTCCTGCTCCTGATGGTGTACGCGGTCATCGGCGTCGCGTTCTTCTTCCATCCCTGAGGCGCCCCGATGGACCGCAGAGTCCTTGTTCGGGGCCTGACGAGGAATGTCGTCTTGCTCGGGATCGTCTCCTTCCTGACCGACGTGAGCAGCGAGATGATCCTCCCGATCCTCCCGTTCTTCCTCGTCCATGTTCTCCTCGCGGATGCGCTCATCCTCGGTCTCATCGAGGGCCTCTCCGACACCGCCGTGTCGTTCGTCAAGGTGCTGTCCGGGCGCTGGTCCGATTTCGCCGGCAAGCGCAGGGCGTTCGTCGCCGCGGGCTACGGGATGTCGACGATCATGAAGGCCCTCTTCCCCTTTGCCCGAGGCTGGCCTGAATTCCTCGGGATGCGGGTCGTCGAGCGGACGGGCAAGGGCGTGCGGAGCGCGCCACGCGACGCGCTCATCGCTGAGAGTGTGCGCGCCGAGGACCGGGGCCGTGCGTTCGGATTCCATCGGAGCCTCGACACGAGCGGCGCGATTCTCGGGCCCTTAATCGCCCTGGGCGTCCTCGCCACCGTGGGAGCGTCGATGGCCCTCGCGGATGCCTATCGGCTCGTCCTTCTGCTCGCAGCGATTCCAGCCCTCGCGTCCTTCGCGGTCGTCTTCCTCGTGAAGGAGCCGCACCGCGCGCCGTCCCCGAAGAGTCCCCTGCGCCTCTCCTTCCGCGGAGCCCCTCGGTCGCTCCTGGCGTTCGTCGCGATCGCGAGCCTCTTCTCCGTGGGCGAAGTCTCCTATGCGTTCCTGCTCCTGCGGGTCGGCGGCACGGGTGAGGGGACCACCGTCGCGATCCTCCTGTACGTGATGTTCAACGTGATCTACGCGGCGGTCGCGTTCCCCGCGGGCATCCTCTCGGACCGGATCGGACGGAAGCCGGTCATCCTCGTCGGCTACGCCGCGTACGCGGCCACCGCGGTTCTGTTCGCCGCCGCGCCCGTCTTACTGCTCCTCGCGCTCGGCTTCGCGTTCTATGGGATCAGCTACGGGTTGGTCGAGGGGACTCAGCGGGCCCTCGTGGCGGACCTCGCCCCGCCGGAGATCAAGGCGACGGTCCTCGGGGCATACCACGCGAGCATCGGGCTCGTAAAGCTCGCGTCCGGACTGACCGCGGGATTCCTGTGGGTCGTGTTCGCACCTGCGGCCACGTTCTGGTTCGCCGGTGTCATCGCGGGCGCCGCCGCCGTCGCTCTCCTGACCTGGCGTCCGCCGCCTACGTCCTGAGTTTGCGACCGAGGCGTTTCTCGACGTCGGCGACCTTCGCGTCGAGCTGCCCCGCCACGCCCTTGCGGTCATCGATCTTGATCACGGTGGAGACGCGCTCGCAGTCCGCCAGGACGGCGTTGTGGCAGCGGGCGATGAGGGCAACGACCTCGTCGAAGGAGCCCTCGACGACGGTCCCCATCGGATTGAGGCGGTACGCCAGGCCGCTCCGGTCCACGATGTCGAGGCATCGCGCGACGTACTCCCCGACGCTGACGCCTTTCCCGATCGGTGTGATGCTGAACTCCGCGATCGTCATGCGTACGACCCCGCTATCCTCATATGCCGTCCGCCTCTTGCAACTTGCGTGGCCGTCGACTACTCGCGGCACGCAGCGAACTATGACCGCGCCCGCGCGGACGACGTGGTGGACCGCGAGTTCTGGCTGGAAGGGCTCGTTGAGATCGGCGGCCTTCAGCCGGGAGAGCGGATCCTCGACCTGGGCGCGGGGACGGGCCGGTTTTCGCAGCTCCTGTCCCCGACGAATCCGGTTGTCGCCTTCGACTCATCCGCTGCGATGCTCGCTGGGTCCCGCGGGAAGGGCCCGTTCGAACGCGTGCTGGGCGATGGCCATCACCTCCCGTTTCAGCCGGGGTCCTTCGATGCGACGATCCTGGTCATGGTCCTCCACCATCTGGCCGACTATCCCGGGACGCTGCGGGAGGTGGCCCGCGTCTCGCGTCGCGTCGTCCTTGCGACCTCCGACATGGCCACGCGCGACCTTGGCATCCTCGAGGAAGCCTTCCCGAGCCTCCTCGAAATCGACCGGCGGAGGTTCCCCCCGATCGGTGGGATCGTCGCGTCGCTCGAGGCCGCCGGCTTCCGGGGGGTCCGTGCGGAGGAACGGCCATATCGACGGACTCTCACGGTCGCCGCGCAGCTGGAACGGGTCCGGCGGAGATACCTGTCCACCTTTGATCTCCTCCCTCCGGGAGAGTACGAAAGCGGGCTCCGATTCCTCGAGGATGAGCTCCCACGGAGGTATGGGGACGCCTTCGAGTTGACCGCCAGCTTCACGTTTGTAGCCGCGACAAAGTGAGCTTCATGGACGTCGTGCATTCCGGGCAGAAGTCGCGTCCTTTCCGGTCCGTGTCGGCGAGCTTCTCGGAGAAGTACATGACGCACCCAGGGTTCGCGTCGTGATGGCCCAGGCCGAGTGTGTGACCGATCTCGTGGACCGCCGTCTTCACCGCGCGCTCGCGGAGCTTCTCTTCTCCATCGTCGCCGAAGCGGGACAAGGAGACGACGGCCCATCGACCGGAGATGTCCGCGTGGCCGTAGACGAGTCGCATCCCCAGTTCCGGGTCGCAGAGCTCGACGTCTGTGATCGCGACCACGCGATCCCCGTTCGCGTTGCGGCATACCTCCTCGAAGGCGGCCGCGCGGTAACGGCCCCACCGGAACGTGTACGCCCGCTTGGGCACGGACTTCGGTTCCGCGATCCGCACCTCACCGAACCGAGCGAGTTCCGAGCGAAGCCGCTCCAGGAGGGACGCGTTGACATTCCCGACGGGCTGGAGCGTGAGGATCATCCTTTGACGACTCCGAGAGGGACCATCCGCGCGACGATCTTCGTCAGCCCGGCCCCTTCCGCGACGCGGACGACGTCCTCCACGTTCTTGTAGGCGCCTGGCGCCTCTTCGACGATCCCGGCCCTCGATGCCGCATGGAGGTAGATCCCCCGCTGGCTCAGGCTCTGCACGACGTCGTTCGCGCGGTACTTCCGTGTCGCCGCCGCGCGCGACATCTGGCGGCCCGCGCCGTGGCAGCTCGAACCAAAGGATCGCTCCATCGCACCCGGCAAGCCAACGAGGACGAACGAGTAGGTCCCCATGTCGCCCGGGATCAGGACGGGCTGGCCGACGTCCTGGTACTCGGCCGGCGTCTCCGGATGTCCCGGCGGGAACGCGCGGGTCGCGCCCTTCCGATGCACGACGACCCTGCGTCGCCGTCCGTCGACGTCGTGGTCCTCTACCTTCCCGATGTTGTGGCACACGTCGTACACGATCTCGATTGCGAGATCCTCCGCCGAGCGGCCGAACACGGTCGAGAAGGCCTTGCGCACGCCGAACGTGATCACCTGCCGGTTGTTCCACGCGAAGTTCGCGCCGCAGCACATCGCCTTCCAGTAGTCCTGCCCCTCCCTTGAACCGAAAGGGGCGCAGGCGAGCTGCATGTCGGGGAGCTGGATCTTCTCTCGCTTCACGACGGACTCGCACAGGTCGATGTAGTCCGAGGCGATCTGATGGCCGAATCCGCGGGATCCCGTGTGGATCATCACGCACACCTGACCCGTCTGTCCGATTCCGAGCGCGGCCGCCGCCCGCGCGTCGTAGACGCGGTCGACCTTCTGGATCTCGACGAAATGGTTGCCGGCCCCGAGGCTACCGACTTGGTCCTTCCCCCTCGTAATGGCGCGCTCGCCGACCTTCGAGAAATCCGCATCCGAGAGGTGTCCGCGGGCCTCGATATGATCCGGATCGTCCGGCCAAGCGTAGCCTTTCTCGACAGCCCAGGTCAGGCCGTCCGTCACGAGCTTCCCGAAGTCTTGGCGAGAGAGGCGAATGAGGCCCCCTTCCCCCACGCCGCTCGGCACTTGTTGAAAGCACGCATCCGTGAGCTCCCGAATGACCGGGCGCACATCCGCTTCCGTGAGATTCGTGCGCAAGAGGCGCACACCACAATTGATGTCAAAACCGATTCCACCCGGGGAGATGACTCCCTCGTCGTAGTCGAAGGCCGCCACACCACCGATCGGGAAGCCGTATCCCCAGTGGATGTCCGGCATCGCCATCGACCTGCCGACGATCCCGGGCATCGTGGCGACGTTGACGACCTGCTCGGGCGCCTGGTCCTGGCGAAGCTGACCGACCATCGTATCATCGATGAAGATGAGCCCGCTCGTCCGCATCCCGGGCTTGTACGACTGCGGGATCTCGAAGCGGTACTCATCCAACTTGTTCAGGGGGCCGCCCCATCCTTCTGCCATCGCCCAGTCCGCGTCTAGGGGCCGAGTGCACATAAACGTTCGTGCCCCCCACGCAACTCCGTCGCAAACTATAAGCGACACCGTGTTATATTGTGCCACGGGTTGGGACGAGCCCCGAATCTTGCTCTCCCGCGCCGCGTCCGGCTGGGCATGTGCGGTCGGGAATCGCGCGTCCGATACCGTCTCGAAGAGAGGGGGAGGGAATCGAGCGGCCGGCGTTCGGCGGTAGGGGCTCGTCGCTCCCTTTTCCTCAGTATTCCCCGAGCGTTCCCGCGCGGCGCGCTTGTCGCTCGAACGCGAGGTACCCGAGATAGCCCAGGATCGGGGACGCGATCGCGAACGCGAGGACGATCAGGAACTCCCCGCCCGGATTGTCCGGCATCAACTCCGGCGGCACGCCGAGCAGGCTCGTCCGGAACAGGTCCACCGCATAGCTGACGGGCAGCCATCGACTTACGTAATCCCGGACGGGCTGCGGCAGGACGGAGAACGGGAAGAACTGCGCGGAGAAGATGAAGAAGAAGAACTGCAGGCCGTTCACGAGCAGCTGAGCGGTCTCCTTGAGCTTGATCGTCACACCGGCGAAGAAGAAGCCGAGGCCAAGGAATCCGGAGATGGACAGAAGCAGCACGAACAGTCCGAAGAGGACGTTTTGGAGGGGGAGCCCGCCGACGAGACCGTTCACCAGGCCGACCGCGGCGACGCACATGACCGTCGTCCAGAGGAGGATCGCGAACGTCCGCGACGTCAGGTTCGAGAACTTGTTCGTCGGGCTGAGGTACAGGGCCTCGAGGGTGCCGCGGACCTGCTCCTCCCGCAGAGAGAAGCCAATCTCCCAGAGCGTGAAGCCGAGGAACATGCTCGTGACGAAGCCGTACGTCATCATGCCCGCGAAGACGCTGAGGTCCTGCCCCGACGTCCCGGGGTTCGAGAACGCGAAGGAGCTCATGATGAACAGCAGGATGATCACGAACACTTGGACGAAGAGGGCGATGAACGCGATTGGGTAGCGGCTGTACTCGACGATCACTTTCTTCGACATGTCCCAGAACGTCGCGAGCCGTTGCCCGAGCGTGTTCCGACCGAGACCGAATCCCCGGTGCGTCGTCGTCAGTACAGCCCCACCCCCTCGTTCCGCTTGATTCGCCGCTCCATCATCCCGAAGAACTCGTACCCCAGGAGGGGCGTGATCCACGCGGCCATGAACATGAGGCCGAGGACGATGTACCCGGGCCCATACAAGGACGGGATGTTGAGCAGCGCGGACCGCATCGCGTCGTTCATCAGCGTGGGCGGGAATGCCATCGCCGTGATGCGGACGAGAGGCGGGAACATTGTGACGGGGAAGTAGATGCCCATGAAGAACGGCACGACCCACTGGATGAGCTGGATCACGGAGTTCGCCTCCTTCACGCGCATGATGAGCGCGCCGAAGAAGAACGAGAGGCCCCACAGCGCCGGGATCCCGAGCATCAGGTACCCGATCGCGGCGAGGAAGTTCCCCGCGAGAGGGTTCACCCCGAACAACAGGGACCCCACGAACATCGCGACGATGAAGGCCGCGAGGGAGCGCACGAGGCTGTACGACGTAACGCCCACGAGGACGTACAATCGCTTCGCCGGCGCGAGGTAAATCGATTCCAGGGTCCCTGTCTCCTGCTCCCGGCGCACCCAGTATCCGATAAGCCAGAGCATGAGGGACACGACCATGAACGTGCTTGAGCCGAGCAGCATGTACACGCGGTATTCCATCGTCCCTTGCCCGGCGGCCTGCGTGTTCTGGAAGAAGTTGCTCGCGGCGTTCTCCTCGCTGCCCGCCACGGCGATCCCCAGGAGGATCGGCATTGCGGCGAAGAAGATCGGGAGGAACGACTCGAGCAGGATCGCGCCCTTGTAGCGCGTGATGATCCGCAATCGCGCGACGAAGACGGTCCACGCGACCGCGAGGGAGGCGTGCCACCCCGGCCGCGCGAGGCCGAACCCCTTCGCGACTGTTTCAGCGGCCACGGCTCTGCACCGCTCGCTCCCCGAGGACGCGCGTGTCGACGGCCAGCGTCCGACCCGTCTTCGCGATGAAGACGTCCTCTAGGGTGACCTCCTTCGGCTTGATCGCCTCGATTGTCGCGCCGTTGTCGGACAGCGCATCGATCATCTTGGCCAGGATCGCGCGCGAATCGTTGCACATCACCTCGAGGCGGCTGCGCCCCGAGGCTCCCTCCGTGACCGCGACCTCCCGGACGCTCGGGATCGCCCGCAGGCGCTCGACGCTCCCGTTCGGAAAGATGCCCTCCATCGTGACGACGTCCTCGTGCTTGATCGAGTCTTTCAGCTCCGACGTCGGGCCGATTGCGATGATCTCGCCATGATCGATGATTGCGACGCGGTCACACAGCTCCTCCGCTTCGTGCATGATATGTGTCGTGTACAGGATCGTCTTGCCCTGTCGGTTCAGCTCCTTCACGATGTGCCGCAATTCCCGCGCGGTCGGCACGTCCATCGTCACCGTGGGCTCGTCGAGGATCAGGATCGGCGCGTCGTTGATCAGGGCTTTCGCGAAGGCGAGGATCATCCGTTGCCCCGCGCTGTACGTCTCGACCGTGCGGTCGGCGAAGGAGTCGAGCTTCAGGAGCGTGATCAGGTCGTCAATCCGCTGGCGGCGCACGCTCTTCGGAACGTGGTACAGGGCACCGAAGTAATCGAGGTTCTCCCGCCCCGTGAGCTTCCAGTAGAGACCGCGGTCGCCCATCAGCATGCAGCCGATCGAGGCGCGGACCTTGTCCTCTTCGCGAAGCACGTCGTGCCCGTTGATCCACGCACTTCCCGATGTCGGAAGGAGCAGGGTCGTGAGGCACTTGATCAGGGTCGTCTTGCCGGCGCCGTTCGGGCCCAGGAGGCCGAAAATCTCCCCGTCGTAGATCGTGAGGCTCACGTCTTTGAGGGCCTGGATCTGTTTCTTTTCCTTGTGGCCCTTCTTCCGCTCCTTCGAGACGTACGTTTTGGAGAGGCCCTCCACGCGGATGATCGGGTCGGCCATGCGGGCCGCACGAGACCCGGGTTCCTTAAAAAGGCTTCTGGCACTGTGTGACCAGGACGCACTCAGGCGCGCGCCTCGCCGACGCACATGATCGCTTCGCGGATCAGACGGGCCGCGAGGAGGGACGTCTGGCCGAAGTCCCACGCGGGACTGACCTCGTTCAGATCCATCCCGACGAGGTGCGGCGCGAGGAGGCCGATCACTTTCTTCACTTGGAGGGGCGCGAGTCCGAACGGCTCCGGGTTGCCCACGCCGGGGGCGTACGCCGGGTCCACGCCGTCGATGTCGATTGTGAGGTAGACCTTGTCCCGGTTGATCGCACGAAGTGCGCGCTCCGTCGCCGCGACGATCCCGCGCTCGTGGATGTCATAGACGCTCACGTAGGTGAGGCCGAGCCGCTCGAGATCCTCCCGCTCCTCGCGGCTGTACGACCTCACGCCCATGTACACGACCCGCTCCACACCGACGTGGTCCGCGATGCGGCGAGCCGAGCATGCATGGGACCACTTGTCGTCGAGGTACGAGTCCCGGAAGTCGAGGTGCGCGTCGATCCCGATCACGCCGATATCCTTCGGGAACGCGCGGACGACCGCAGGAGCCAGGCTGTGCTCCCCGCCGATTACGATTGGCATCTTTCCCGCGCCGACGATGTCGGCGGCCATCTTCGAGACGCCGGCGACCATGTCCGTCGAGGGTCCGAACGTCTGGGTGTCACCGATGTCCGCGACGGGGACCTCGAGGAGGTCCCGCTGGTGGTCCATCATGTACGTCTCGAAATTGTAGGATGCCCGCCGTATCGCCTGCGGTCCGTAGCGGGATCCGCCACGGAAGGAGCATGTGCGGTCGTACGGCACCCCGAACAGGACGATCCGGGCCTCGTCGTACTTCGCGACGGCATCCGCGAAGATTGGCGCGGCCATGACGCCCGGAAACGCGCGAGCGATTATAAGATGACGAGCCCGCTCACGGCGAGGAGAGCTTGCGGCGCCCGAGGGCCTCGATGTACATCGTTTCCTGCCCGGGACCGAGCTTACCTTGGAGTTCCTCCGGGAGGGTGATCTCGAACGTCGCGTACGTCGAGAGGTCCATCAGCTGTGCGACGTTCGCGTGTACGGACAGGACCTGCGCCTTCCGCTTGTCAATCATCGGGACGCGCACCTTGTGCGTGACCGGGTGGACAACGGAACGTTTCTGGCCGTCAAACACGCCGACCGCTTCGAGCCTCGCTTTCGCTTCGCCGTGTTTCCCCGGTTTCGAGGTCTGGATGCTGATGATCCGGCATGGCTCCTCGTCAATCACGACGTAGCGGTTCACCTTGAGCTCCCGGATCTCCGCCTGCTCCCATGACATACGCGATTCCGCGGTGCGATACGAGCCGCTCCTTTAAGACGTTTCTCACCTGCGCCGTCGCTGTCTCCGATCCCGCGGTGCCGCGCTCCTCCCGCCCTTCGTTCTCGTGGGTTTCTCGGCCTTCCTTATCCGGATGCGCTCGATTGTCGCCTCGAGATTCTCCAGCAAATCTGGCGCGATGTCGCGATGCGTGTACGCGTCCGCCCGCGCGGCCATCGCGATCTTCGCCGCGAACGTGCGGGCGATCGCACCGCGCTGCCATCGCGGCGCGCGATGGACCCAGGGATGCTGGAAGAGCACGCCGTGCTTCGGCGGTGGCGATCCGGTCCGCAGGTGGCGGAAGAGGGCCTTCTCCGCGCCGAGGAGCTGGATCGTCCCAGCGGGAGCGCGTGCGAGTTCTTCGACTCCGCCCGCGAGGGTCACGAGGCGCGCGGCGATCATCGGACCCGCGAGGGAGGAGACGTTCGGCGCGAGGCTACGGATCGTCGACTCGACGTAACCCTCCGTGGCCTTCCGTTGCCCGACGACCTGTTGCACCAACTGCGCGAGGGATCGAATCTCCGCTTCCTCCCTCGGCCCGAGCTCCGCGCCGACGCTTTCCCGATGGTCGATTGGGAGGTTCTCCCGGCGGCCATACGCTGCGATCATCTCGATGTACGTGGCCATGTCCACCATGCGTGCCAGCTCGGGGAAGTGGAGTCCGTACCACTCCCGCGTCCGTTCGATCAGCAGATTTTCCTGCTCAATCAGCTCGTCCAAGCTGCCGACGGCCTGCCGTAGGTGGTCCTCGGGCCGGATCGCTTTGCGCATGCGTCTTTTCGCGAGCTCCACCATGGAGGCGTGCAGGAGCCCGCGCTCGTACCCATACGCCTCCGGGTCGAGGAACGGCGGCCGTTCCGTCGTGAGATTGCCGCCCGCGCGCTCGAGGCGCGGCTCGACGACGAACAGGTCCTCGAAGCGGGCCATGAGGTCCCGCTCCTCGTCCAAGACCTTCCAGTCTTCGACCAACGCGAGGCGGCTCGCGATCGCGGCTGCGTCCTTCGGGAACAACTCCTGTTGGACGACCTTTCCTTCGTCCAGGATGAAAGAGCCAAACCACGTGGTGACGAGGAGCATTTCGCGGGGCGAAGGCGGTGGGCCCGTAAAAGAGTATCCGCGTTCAGCGACGCTTCCTCGCCGGAGCCTTCTTCTTCGGAGGACTTTCTGTCCGCGTGAGGCTCTTTAGCTGCGCCGGCCTGAGGATGCCCTTCTCCGTGATGATTCCCGTGATGTACTTCGCCGGCGTCACATCGAACGCGGGGTTCCGCGCAGGGCTCTCCTTCGGGGCGATCGGGTGGCCGTCGATGTGGAGGACCTCCTGCGGGGATCGTTCCTCGATCGGAATCTTGCTCCCGGACGGCAGATCGAAATCAATCGTGCTCGTCGGCGCGGCGACGTAGAAGGGGACGTCGTTCTCCTTCGCGACGACGGCCTTCGCATACGTGCCGATCTTGTTCGCCGTGTCGCCGTTGGCGGCGATGCGGTCCGCACCCACGAGGACGAGGTCCACTTCGTCCCGGCTCATGAAGTGGCCCGCGGCACCGTCCGTGATGATCGCGTGCTCGATGCCCTCCTGGACGAGTTCCCAGGCCGTCAGCCGCGCACCCTGCAATCGGGGTCGGGTTTCATCTACGTAGACGAAGAAGCGTCGGCCTTTCTCCTTCGCGACCCGCATCGGGGCCATAACGGTCCCGTAGTCGACGGTCGCCAGGGCGCCCGCGTTGCAATGGGTCAGGATGCGCGTCCCGCTCCGGATGAGGGTCGCTCCGTGCTCGCCGATGGCGCGACACCGCTCCACATCCTCCTGGGCGTACCGCTCCGCCGCCTGCACGAGGTCCTCCCCGCGGCTCCGGGCCTGGAGCATGAACTCAATCGCAAAGAAGAGGTCCTGTCCCGTCGGGCGGGTCCGGCGGAATCGGTCCGCAACCGCCTTCAGGTCGAGTCCCTGGAGGGACGCCTGCGCAAGCCCGTAGGCGGCGGTCGCCCCGATCGCCGGGGCCCCGCGCACGACCATGTCCTCGATCGCCACCGCGACGTCCTCGAAGCTCTTCGCGTCGTAGATGCGCACGTCGAACGGGAGGTACCGCTGGTCAATCAGGCGGACGATCTCCCCTTCGAGCCAGACGGTCCGAAGCTCCCGCGCGGTTCCTTCGACGACGACGCGCACCTGTGTCCTCCTAGGATTTCCTCAGGGAGGAGAGGAGGCTCGAGAGGCCCGGACGGCCCAGTTCTCGCTTCATGTCCCGCGTGAGGGAGTCGTAGTAGGTCACCTGCTGTTCCACCTTCGCGAGTTCCTCGTCGAGTCGGCGGCGCTCTTCGTCGACCGCGCGCATAGCGTCGAGCAGACGCTGCTCGCGCTGCCGCCACCGGTCGAACTCCTTCTGGGCCGCTTCGATTCCGTCGGACATCTCATCGCGCCTGGACGATTGGCAGAACGGGCTTCTGTTCGAGGATGCCTTCTTTTAGGCTGGCGAGAAGACGATCGTACTCGGAGACTTTCTTTCGGACCGTGTCGCGCTCCTTCTCGAGCGAGGCTCTGCGACGGTTCAGCTGGCGGATCCTCTCTTGGATCCGCTTGCGGCGCTCCCGCCATTTCTTCTGCTCCTCGAGTGCGAGCAAGACGTTCGACGGATCCATCGTGCTCCGGCTCCACAAGGTCCAGACTATATAACCGTAATGCCCGGGGTCTACTCCTCCCGGATCTCCATGCCGGGCACAACGTACTTGAACAGGTCAAGGACGTTGAGCGCCTGCCGCACGAAATCCTTCGCGATGCCCTCGCCCGCGTCGAGGCCGAAGACGAGTTCCAGGTCGTCGACCTTCCACACGCTGACGAACTTCGCGACGGTCCGCTGCGTCGCGGCCTCTCTCACGTGGACCTTTCCGATCAGGTTCTCCCCCTGGCGGTTCGTGGAGAGCTGGACGACGTATCCTCGCCCCTCCAACTCCTTTTTCGCAATCTCCATCATCTCCGACTTGGATTCCTTCGGCATCGACGCGGCCTCCGAGCGACGCCATCCCGGTTAGCCGTAATAAAGGCTCTCCGGCGCCTTCGTCGCAGTGCCCTCTTCGATGGGGATTTATACCGCGGCCTCCTTTGCGCGGCACCGCGGGCTCGTGGTCTAGCGGTTATGACATCGCTCTCACACAGCGAAGGTCACCGGTTCGAATCCGGTCGAGCCCATTCCTGACGCGTCCGGCGATCGTACGTCGACTCCAACGAGCCGTCCGCGATCGCGCTTCACGGGTGCGTCGACGTTCCGGTTAGCGCCGCGACAAGGACGGCGACGAGCGCGAGACCGCCGAACGGGATCAAGAGCAGCCACCTCGGCTCGTAGCGGAGATGCATGTAGTACGCGACCACGAGGCTGGCCTTGGTTGTGGACAGGATGACTAAGAGGGCAACCCGCAGGGCGTGCTCCAGGACCAGGAAATATCCGGGCGTCGTAATCGCGAGTTCCAAGGCCGTCACGATCGCGAGCGTCCCGAAGACCAGCAGGTAGGGACGCTTCCGGACGTGTTCCGCCGCCGGGGCATGGGTTGCGACTGCCGTCTCCGCCATCGTCTCTCCTCAGATCAGGTACACGATCGTGAACAGGAAGATCCACACCACATCGACGAAGTGCCAGTACAAACCGGCGAGTTCGACCGCTTCGTGGTTCTCCTTGGTAAAGCCGCCTTTGTACGCCCGCCTCGTGACGTACGCAAGTCCGAGGACGCCCGCGGTCACGTGGGACCCGTGGACGCCTGTTTGCGCGTAGAACGTGGGCCCGTATAGCAGGTTTATGCCGTCCGGCGCGGTCGCAAACGTGAGCCCCTCCGTAAAGTAGAGTTTGTAATACTCGTACGCTTGGATGCTTAGGAACGCCATGCCGAAGAGTAGCGTCGCGGTGAGGAACAGCTTCAGCTTCTTCTGGTCTCCACGTTCCACCGCCGCGAGGGCCTCGACCATTGTCAGGCTGCTGCAGATCAGGATGAACGTGTTGAGACCAGTGAGAAGCACGTTCAGGGGCCCGTGGCCAGGTTCCGCCCAGAGTCCCTGGAACTCCGCCGTCCCCGGGATCGTGGTGCGAAGGCGCAGGGTCCACGAGGCCCCGATGATAGCGGAGAAGAACATGATCTCCGTCGCGAGGAACAGCCAGATCGCGAGCTTGCGGGCGCTGACGCGCGGGAACCTCGACTCGACCGCGGAGACGGCGCCATAGAACGGACTCGACGGCCGCTGCATGTCCCCGTGGAGCCAGCCCCCGAGGCCGCCCGCGAAGATCACGATGCCGAGGACGAGGAGGCGCATGTCCGAGATGAGTCCAACGTACCCGATCGCCATTCCGATGGCCAGGACGAAGGGCCACGGACTCCCGTGATGCTCTTCCTCCTCCCCATGCGCGCCTTCCGGATGGGCCATCGTCCGCCTCGGACCGGGCGAGTGGATAATTCAGGCCGCTATAACATCTTCGGTTTCTGCGCGCGTCTCCGTGGACGAGCCGCCTAGTTCGGCCGGAACACCCATGGATTGTCCGCGAGGCTGAGGAACAGATCCCGCGACTTCGACCACTCGATGAGCCAGGTTGGCACCGCGATACGAGGCCCGTCGAAGCTCAGTCGCATGACAAACGCGTTCTCGGAGCGGATGATAAAGCCACCGTCGTTCGTTCTGATTTCAATTCTCGAGAGGTATAACGGGTGGGAGCCGTGGATTCGTGATAATCACGTCGCGTCGGCGGCGCGCGGATCCTGGAACTGTCGAGCGACGAGCATCGTCTCGTCTAGCTCCCCGACACGAGGGACCGTCTATCACACGGACGAGGCGCGCGTCGTCCGCCGCCGAGCAAGCCCGTGGCGAGCGCTGCGTCCCTCGTCGGGCTTCGGGCCCTTTCGGCGCCGTGGCATTCCCGTGCATGAATCATGCCGGATTCTCGCTACGAAACGCCTTATAGCCAGGGGTCGGATGCCAGGGAGACGCGGTCCCGGCGATGCCGACGATTCGACACATGAAAGCGAAGCTCGCCCTCATGGGCGAAGGCGGCGTAGGCAAGACCTCCCTCATCCGCCGTTTCGTGCTGAACGAGTACCAGGACACCTACCTGCACACGGTGGGGACGAAGGTGAGCAAGATCGAACTCACGGTGCCGTACGGGACGGACATCGAGGTCCAGATGGACCTGTCGATCTTCGACATCATGGGCCAGCGGGGGTTCAAAGATCTCGTCCGCGAGACGTACTACCACGGCGCGCAGGCGCTCATGGGCGTGTGCGACATCACGCGGATGGACAGCCTGTACGCGCTGAACGAGTGGCTCCCGTCGGCCCTCGAGATTGCCGGGGACGTCCCCGTGTACCTCGTGATCAACAAGAAGGATCTGATGGACCGACGCGCCCTCACGGACGAGGAGATCCACAAGGTCGCGGAGTCATTTGGCGCACCCTTCGTGATGACCTCCGCACGGACGGGGGAGTTCGTGGACGACGTGTTCAACGCGCTCGCGATCGAAATCGTGGACTGCGCGTTCCGTCAAGAGAAGGCGCGGGCCGTTGAGCGGGGTCTGCGCGAGAAGCTCCTCCTCGTCCTCTCGAAGCGTGGCACGATGGGCCTCAAGAAGTCCCAGTTCTTCGAGATCCTTCGCGGCCTGAACTTCGACGATCTCCAGTCCGAGCTGACGCGCCTCGAGGGCGAGGGGCTCGTCTCCCTGCACTGGCACGGCGCCGCCGACTTCACGGCGATTATCACGTCCCGCGGCGTCGAGGAATCGAAGGGTTCTTCATCGGGTTGGGAGGAGTGACGCCGCCCCTCGGGGAGAGGGTGGTCGCATGAAGAAGGTGCAGCTCGAACGGACTCTCCAGGGCTTGGATCCGGTTCCGACCCCTCGGGCGACGATCGAGCAGTACGCCACCCCCGCTGGGATCGCGGCGGAGGTCGTGTATGCGGCGCACGGCCGGGGCGACATCGCGGGACGCACCGTCCTCGACGCAGGATGCGGGAACGGGATCCTGGGGATCGCCGCGAAGCTGCTCGGAGCGGCTCGCGTCTTCGGGGTGGACATCGATCCAGCGGCGATCGAGACCGCCCGGAGGAATGCGGTGCGCGCCGACGTGGAGATCGAGTGGAGCACCGCCGACATCCGGGACGTCCGCGAGAGGTTCGACACGGTCCTCATGAACCCGCCGTTTGGTTCCCAGCGGCGCCACGCGGACCGGCCGTTCCTCGAGGTCAGCCTGACTCGCGGCCGCATCGTGTACATGTTCCTGAACCCGAAGGCCGAGACGTACGTGCGGCGGCGGATCGAGGCGGTCGGAGGGCGGGTCACGGACCGCGCGCCATACGAGTTCCCGGTCCCGCACACGTTCGCGTTCCATCGCGCGGAGGTCCGTCGCATCCCGGTCCTCCTCTTCCGCGTCACCGTGGGGAAGTGATAAATATCGGGCGCCACTTGGAGCGGGACCGCAGGTCGAGATTCTCATGGCCATGGAACGGAAGATGGTCCTCCCCGGCGACCAGATCGCCGTCGCGGAGGAGTTCGAGCCCGGCGAAGGCACGTACGAACGGAACGGGCTCGTGTTCGCATCAACGCCCGGCGTGTTGGACCTCGATGCCGCGAACCGCGTCGCGCGCGTGCGTCCGTTCAACCCGCCCGCCGAACTCCACGTCGGGGACATCGTGTACGGCGTCGTGGACGACATCCGAGGCATGATGGCTACCGCGACGGTCAGCGCAATCCACGGGCGGACCCGTCAGATCAGCGGTGAGAACGAAGGGACGATTCACATCTCGAACGTCTCTGAGGAGTACACGGAGGACATCCACGACATGTTTCGACTGGGGGACATCATCCGCGCGAAGGTAATCCAGGTCAAGCCCTCCGTTCAGCTGACGACCGCAGAGGCGGACCTCGGCGTCGTCCGTGCGGTGTGCTCCACCTGCCGTGGACCCCTGGAACTCCGGGGGAGCGAGCTCTACTGCCCACGCGACGAACGGACAGAACAGCGGAAGCTCGCGCGGGACTACGCGGACCTCAAGCTCTCCGTCCCGGCTGCGGAACTCGGGGGTGGGGTCGTCGCCGAAAAGCCTCGGGGTCGGGGCGAGGGACGCGACCGCGGCGATCGCGACCGAGGGGGTCGGGACCGCGGAAGAGGCGGCGGGCGAGATCGAGACCGGGACCGTGGCGGCGGTCGGGGACGCGGTGGCCGTGACCGCGGGGATCGCGGCAGTCGAGACCGCGATCGCGGCCGGCGTCCGTGACGTTCGATCGTCCGAGGACACGCCAGTCCGTTCCGAGAATTAGGAATTAGAATCGAAGGCAAAGGGATAAGAACCTACTTTGTGATAGCTCGACCAGAGGTTGCGAATGGCCCACTCCAATGACGATGTGTTGAAGGAGCTCCAACGCCTTCGCACCGAGATTCAGCAGCTCCGCGAGGTCGTGAGCGCCCTCTTCAACGCCGTTTTCGAAGATGCGGATGAGGACTGGGACACGGTCCCAGAGAAGGACGAATTCAACCTCTACAACTGAGCGCCGCCGCGCGGTGCCCAGTCGCCTTATACTCCCGATGCCTATCCGCGCGCGTGGCCGATCTCCAGGATGTGGTCGCGGCGCATGAGCAATGGCGCCTCCGGGAGGCCGTGAACCTCCAGCCCTCTGAGAACGTGATGAGCGAGCAGGCGCGGGCCCTCCTCGCCTCGGATTTCGCCCATCGCTACACCCTCCCGGACAATCTCGTCCCAACGTTCGCCGGGATGCGGAACGCGTATCGCGGCACGCGGCATATGGACGAACTGGAGACCCTGGCGGAGCGGCTCGCCCGCGACGTGTTCACGGCCGCGCACGCGACCCTCAAACCGCTTTCGGGCCACATCGCCGGCTTCCTGCTGATGCAGGCCGCATGCCATCGAGGCGATCGGGTCCTCGTGATTTCGGCGCAGCACGGCGGCTACGACGGATACATGCCGGGCTTCGTCCCAGAGTATCTCGGGCTCCAAGTCGACTTCCTACCGTTCGACGAAGCTTCATGGAACCTCGACGCGAAGGCGGCCGCGGACAAGATCATCGAGTTCCGCCCGCGCCTCGTCCTGGTGGGCGCGAGCCAGATCCTGTTCCCATACAACCTCCGCTGGCTTCGCGGAGCCTGCGACGACGTGAACGCGATCCTCGGGTACGACGCGTCGCACGTCCTCGGTTTGATCGCAGGCGGGGAGTTCCAGCGTCCCATGCTCGAGGGGGTCGACATCCTGAGCGCGAGTACGCACAAGTCGTTCCCGGGCCCCCAAGGCGGACTGCTTCTCGCGAACCGCGCGGACCTGTTCGAGCGGGCGTCGAAGGGGATGCTGTGGCGGCTCCAGGACAACGCGCACTGGAACCGGATCGCGGCGACCGCGCAGGTCCTCCTGGAAATGAAGTCGTTCGGCACGGCGTACGCGCGACAGGTGGTCGCAAACTCGAAGGCCCTCGGGAAGCAGCTGGACATGTGGCACGTCCCCTTGAGGTTCGCCGCGCTCGGCTACTCGCAGTCCCATCAGCTGCACACGGACCCTGAGCGGCTCAAGGTGGAATGGGGGCTCACGCCGGCCGAATTCGCGGACCGGATGGAGGCGAACAACCTGATCGTCGACGCGGTCGGCCGGATCGGGACGAACGAGGTGACGCGAATGGGCGCGACGGAGGACGACATGCAGACGATCGCCGGCCTCATGGCGCGCGCCGCCCACGGCGAGGACGTTCGTGCGGAGGTCGCGGAGTTCCGGCCCCGCCTGCGTCTCTCCTACGTGTTCCCGTCGTGAGACCCGCAAAAGGCCATATGCCGCGCCCTCCTTTGCGGACCGTGGTCGGCGCGAATCGATACCGGCGGCAGAGTGTCCTCCCGGAGATTGGTCCGGAGGGCCAGCGGACGCTCGGTCGAAGCGTCGCGGTCGTCGTAGGCCTCGGTGCGCTCGGCAGCGTCGCCGCAGATTTGCTGGCCCGGGCCGGCGTCGGTCGGCTTCGGGTCGTGGACCGGGACGTCGTCGAGCTCGTGAACCTCCAGCGCCAGACGTTGTACTCCGAGGGGGACCTGGATCGCCCGAAGGCGGAGGCCGCCGCAGAGCGCCTCAAGGCCGTGAACGCGGACATCGACGTCGAGGGGATCGCGAAGGACGTTCACTCCGCGTCCGTGCGGGACCTCCTGCGCCGCGCGGACGTGATCGTCGACGGGACGGACAACCTGGAGACCCGGTTCCTTCTCAACGAAGCGGCCGTGGATGGCGGGTTTCCTTTCGTCTACGGGGGGGCGATTGCGACGTACGGGATGGTCTTCGCGATTCGATCGCCTGACACCGCATGTTTCCGGTGCCTGACACCGAAGACGCCCGCCCCGGGGAGCCTGCCGACGTGCGAGACGGCTGGAATCTTCAACGCGGTGTCCGCGATGGTCGGCGCGATCCAGGCCGGCGAGGTCCTCCGCATGCTCTTGGGCCACGCGCCGTCGGGGGACCTCCTGGTTGTCGATGGTTGGCTCCCGGACATCCAGCGGATTCACGTCGCCCGACGTCCGGACTGCCGCGCCTGCGGGACGAAGGAGTACGAGTTCCTCCGTGCACGGCGCTCGCAGGTCCTCGCGTCCCTCTGCGGCCGCGACACCGTGTCGCTCGACCCGCTTCACAGCGGCTCCGTCGACCTCGATGTCCTCGCCCGCCGGCTGCGAAAGCTCGGCAAGGCGCGTCGCGCGGGTAGCGTCCTCGTCGCGGATGTCGAGGGCCGGCACATCACGATCTTCCCGGATGGTCGTGCGCTGATCCGCGGTGTCACGAACGAGACGGAGGCCCGATCCGTCTACGCGAAGTACGTGGGGATCTGACCATGGTCCGGAAGGGGATCCTCCTGTTGAGCGGCGGGTTCGACAGCCCGGTGGCCGGATACCTCATGGCCCGGCAAGGCCTCGATGTCGTCGCGGCCCACTTCTCCCTCGAGCCGATCACCGATGACACGGCGGCGCTGAAGACGCGCGCGCTGTGCGCAATCCTCGGCGTGCCGACCCTGTACGTCGTGCGGGTCGGGGAGGCGTTCGCGGAAATCGCGCACGCCGCTGAGCGCCGCTTCTACTTCGTGCTCACGAAGCGCCTCATGGTGCGCCTCGCGGACGCGATCGCGGACCGCGAAGGGGCGGACGTCCTCGTGACGGGGGAGAACCTAGGCCAGGTGTCCAGTCAAACCCTCGCGAGCCTCCGGGCAATTGACGCGGCCGCGCGCCGCCCGGTCGTCCGGCCCCTGATCGGTTTCGACAAACAGGAGATTGTGGAGCGTGCGAAGGCGATCGGCACGTACGAGGTGTCTAAGGGCCCGGAGATCTGCGATTTGTTGGGACCGCCGCGTCCCGCGACGCACGCTCGGATCGATCAGATCCTCGCGGAGGAGGCAAAACTCGACCTCGACCGGCTCGTGTCGACTTGCCTCGCCGGGGTGGAACCGGAAAAGTTCAAGCGGGACGACCCCGCTGGGCGGCTCCCATCGAGCCCGGAGGTCTCCCGGTGACGTACTACCTGCTCAAGCCCTGCCGCACAGCGACCGCCTTCATCTCCACGCTCAAGAAGGCGGGTCGCGTGGACCTCTCCCAGGCCGCGGAACGCCTGCGTCGGGCGGGGTGGCGAGTGAGCGACGTGAAGGTCATGCTCATCGTCGAGGGGGAGCCGGAACTCACGCTCTACGAGAGCGGCAAGGTGCTCGTGAAGACGGACGACGAGCGGGCCGCGCGGGCCGCGATCGACCGGCTCTACGCGGCAATCGGCGTGGCGGCACCCCTGCCGACGGCATGATGCTCTCGTTATCGAGCCTGGTAAGGTCTGAGACTCTAAATACCCTCAGACGAATGATAGTCGTGGAGGAGGATTCCAATGACGCCCCGTAGAGGGTTCGCGCTGGCGGCTAGCGGACTCATCGCGATTGCAGGGCTCGCGTTCGTCGGGTCCCTCGCCTCGGGGACGATCGTCGTCTTCGTCCGAGACTCCCCGGCGTCGTGGTCCAACCTGAACGTCCACTTCGCCGACATCCAGGTGCACCGCGCGGACGCGGGGAACGATAGCGGGTGGATCTCCCTGCCCCTCTCGTCTACAGCGATTGATTTCATGGCGATCGGCAATCTCGCGGAGCAGCTCGCCCTCCATCGCGCGCCCGCCGGGAAGTACACGCAGATCCGGATCGTCGTCAGCTCCGTCGACGGGGTCCTCGCGGACGGAACTCCCGTGAGCCTGACGGTCCCGGACGGCGTCCTCAAGACCGTCACGCCGTTCAACTTGCCGGCCGGCGGCTCGGTCACGATCACATTGGACTTCGACCTCGATGGTTCAATACATTCCACGGGCGAGAAGTGGATCTTCCGGCCAGTCCTGGGCGCGGTTCAGATTAGCTGAGCGTCTCCGAAACTCGCGGAAGCCTTGAATCGCATCGCGTCCCGTCATGCCGATGTGATGAAGCGGGGCCTTGACGTACCCGCACTCCTCACGGGCCACCCGTTCTCGGGCAAGCTGTCCACGGTCCCATAGGTCACTGACGAAGTGCGCCGACACGGGGTGGCACCGCCCCCGACGCGACGCGGGAGACGCGTGTGGGGGTCCTCCATCGATTCGCAGCCGCCTCCGAGCGGGTGCGGGTTGCAAGCGAATCAACGGGAGACGCCCACGGCGAGGCCGCCGCGTCAGCCGAGATAGGCGATCAAGACGAGGTCCACGGCGAACAGCAAGACGACGAGCAACTCGAGGATCAGCAGCCGGCGCGCGTCGACTTCTGTCCGCGCGATTTCGTACATCTCCGAGAGGTCCTTCATCTTCTCCTCCACGGTCTCGCGCCACGCCTTCAGCTCGAACTTGCGGACGCACGCCTGGTAGACCTTCCCGAGGAACCAATCGCCCCACAACTTCGAGATGTTCCCCACCTGGAACGTCGCCTCGGCGAGGTCCATCCGGACCTCTGCAAGCTCCTGCACCGTGTCGCGGCCGGAACGGAACAGGGGCCGTCGCTCCAGGAGGTCCTCGAGGTCGTCGTACGCCTTGTCCACGACCCGGTCCAGGAACGCATCGTACGTCCGCAGCTCCAGGAGCTGGAGGTTCGCGATCTCGAAGACCGTCAGGGTGTCCTCGTACGTGGCGCTCGGCTCGATCACGAGGGCCGCGTCCCACTCCACGACCACGAGATCGTCGTGGTAGTAGGAGAACCAGTTCCTCCACGTGTCCTCGACTTCCGCGTCGCTGATCGCATCGGGCCGCGGATCGTTCGACAGGAGGGCGGTCACCTCGCGCCGCCACGACTCCGTGAACACGCGGACAGGGACCTCGCTCACGGAGATGCAGTACGCGATGTACGGTTCCGGTTGGATCTTCACTTCGTAGGCGTCGTGCAGGAAGGGGACGAGATCCTCGATGAGGCGCGCGACGAGTCGTGTACAGTATTCATCGAGCATCTCCTCCTTCTCGGGCCCGCGGATCCTCATCCCCGCGTACGGACGCAGCTCACGGAGATTGGCGGCCTCGAACGGGACTCGGACGACGACGGAGAGGGCCCCCACCCCGTACAGCTTGACGGCGATCGTGGCGGTGATCGGGCCGAGGTTCGTGTCCAGAGCCCGCTGGTCCACCATGACGAGGAGCGGCTGTGCGAAACGTGCGTACCTCGGCGCCGCTCGCTCCGACGGGATCCGGCCGGAGAGGAAAGGCATGTTGATCGTCCGTTTGATTTCTTCCAGGTCCACCGACGCGCCGACGTCGAAGAGACGGAAGAAGACGACCTCGCCCTTCATGAGGCGCGCAACTTGGCGAGGGGACTTAAGGGCTCCGGTGGGCCTCACTCGCCGAACCGGCGCGCCCGCATCTGGTACGACCGCAGGGCCCTGAGGAAATCGATCTTCCGGAACCCCGGCCAGTAGACGTCGACGAAATACAGCTCCGAGTAGGCGAGCTGCCACAAGAGGAAGTTCGAGATGCGCTCTTCACCGCTCGTCCGCAGGACGAGGTCCGGGTCCGGGAGGTCCGCCGTGTACAGGCGGTTTGAGAAGAACTTCTCGTCGATATCCTCCGGCGCGACCTTGCCCGCCTGGGCGTCCCGCACGACGTCGCGAATCGCCTGGAGGATCTCCTCGCGACCGCCGTACGCCACGGCGAGGTTGAAACGGTACTGGTCGTAGTCCCTCGTGCGGTCCTCCGCGTACTCGATCGCTTCGATCACCTCGTCGGGCAGCAACTCGCGGTCCCCGAAGACGCTGATACGGATCCGGTGCTTGTGGACCCGCTCGTCATCGGCGACCCTGCGGAAGTTCTCCGCGAACAGATGCATGAGGTGCTGCACCTCCTGGCTCGGCCGGCGGATGTTCTCCGTCGAGAAGGCGTACACGGTGAGGATGCGCACGCCGACCTCGAGACACCACTCCAGGACCTCTTCGAGTTTGTCGCGTCCCTTCACATGTCCATCGAGCACGTTCCCCAGGCCGATCTCGCGGGCGAAACGTCGGTTCCCGTCCATGATGATCGCGACGTGGCGGGGGACAAATCCCTGTTTCACCTGGTGGAGAAGACGCCGTTCGTATGCTTGATACGCCGCGTCGCTGATGATCTTCGAGATGTCCGTGGGCATCGGCGAACGCGTCCCATCAGACCCGACCTATTTATCCGTTCTCGGCCCGCCCGTCCCGGTCCGAGGTTGCGTCGTGGTGCGCCGCACTCACCCGCAAACCTTTAAGTAGCGTGTTCGGTTGGAGCCTCCGTCCCTTTCATCTCCTCAGCGTGATTTAGTGGCCTTATCGATGAAATCGAGCGAGTATCAAGACCTCTACCGAAGACTCGCGACCTCGGAGGATATCGACTTCCTCGCCGAGAACTTCGGCCATGACAAGGAACTCCTTCTCGTGATCTACACCCAGCGGATCGTCCGCGACACCACGAAGAAGTTCTACCGAGTGAAGGCGCAGGCACGTCGTCTCGCGTTCATGTGGCAGAACGGGATGAGCCTCGTGGACATCGCGCGAAAGTTCGAGTTCCCGGCAATCCTGACCGCGCTCATGGTCCTCGAGCAGCGGAAGATCTCGCGCAAGCAGTTCTGGAAGATGATTGGGGACCTCGACAACGTGCGCGACCGCCGCCTGCGGCGCGAACTCGAGGAGGTCTGCCATGCTGACATCGTCTACTCGCCGGAGGGGAGCGCGCGGCAATACGCGCGCGGCCGGTGGGGCGAGATGAAGCTGCAGACATGGCTCGCCGCACGCGGCCTGAAGTTCGAGACGGAGAAGGAGCTCCGCGCGAAGTACGACAAGACGCCGGACGTCTTGCTGCACAAGCCGATTGAGATGAACGGGTCGCAGAAGTACTGGATCGAGTCGAAGGCGACGGTCGGCGATCCGTACGAAGTTCGGCGGCACATCAAGAAACAGCTGCAGCCGTACTCCGACATGTTCGGCGACGGGGCCGTCGTCTACTGGTTCGGCCACGTGGACGACCAGGCATACGATCTCCCGGAAGGCGTGGACATCGTTGCCCCGACGTTCTTCGAGACGCCGCCGATCCCGTACCCGTACGTCCCGGTCCACGAGATGCGCCTCGAGGAGACCCGCCTTCTCCCGGACGCGGCGGGACTGCCCGACTAAAGCCCGCAAACGTTTAAGTTCCGCCTCCCCATCGTCGCGGTTGTGCCGGAAGAAGAGGTCATCCGCGTCCGCCTCCCGCGAACCAAGGAGCGGGAGATTTTTGGCATCGCGGACCAGCTCCTCGGCGCGTCCCGGATCCGGGTGATGTGCGCGGATGGCAAAAGCCGCCTCGGCCGGATCCCAGGGAAGCTCAAGAAACGGATGTGGATTCGAGAGGGCGACCTCGTGATCGTCAAACCCTGGGACTTCCAGGACGAGAAGTGCGACATCCGCCACCGGTACACGAAGACGGAAGCGAGCTACATGAGCCGCCGCGGGATGATCCCGAAAGCGATCAACGTCTTCTGAGGCCCGCAAAGCTCTTAGTCGCCCGGCCCGTATGTTCACGAACCCGATGCTCGACGAACGTCGCATGCGAATCCTCGAAATCCAGGTCGACGCGCTCCGCACGAAGGAGAAGGACTCCGACTCCCGCCAGACGTACGACCAGGTATTCGACCGCGCCGCCCTGCTCACGATCGCCTCCCTCATCGGCGAGGGCGTGATTTCGACCCTGGACTACCCGGTCAGCACGGGCAAGGAGGCGAACGTCTTCCATGCGACGGACGCGGAGGGCCGCGGGAAGGCCGTAAAGATCTATCGCGTCGCGAACGCAACGTTCCGGAACATCGCCGTGTACATCGAGGGAGACCCGCGGTTCAAGAAGGTGAAGAAGGGCACCCGTCCGACGATCCTCGCATGGGCCCAGAAGGAGTACAAGAACCTCGTGCGCATGGGGGACGCGGGCGTGCACGTCCCGAGACCGGAGCGCGTGCACAACAACGTCCTCGTGATGGAATACATCGGGGACGACACGCGTCCCGCACCGACCCTCCGGGAGGTTCGCGTCGATGATCCCGAGACCGTCTACGAGGACGTCCTCGCGAACATGAAGGCAATCCGCAAATCGGAACTCGTCCATGCGGACCTGAGCGAGTACAATCTCTTGTTCTGGGACGGCCGGATCGTCGTCATCGACGTCGGGCAGGCAGTGACGCTCGACCACGCCCGGGCGGACGAGTGGTTCAAGCGGGATGTGTCGAACATCGCCCGCTACTTCCGGCGGATCGGGGTCGACGTCTCTCCGTCGTCCTTGGAACGGACGATCCGGGAGTCCTGACGATGCTGTACGCGCGTATCCCTGCCGACCGGATCGGGGTCCTGATCGGCCCCGACGGGTCGACGAAGGAGCAGCTCCAGAAGGCCACCGGGACGCAGATCGTCGTCGACTCGGAAACGGGCGAGGTGACGATTGACGAGTCCAGCGCGCGGGACCCGGTCCTAGCCCTCAAGGCCCGCGACATCGTGCATGCGGTGGCCCGCGGCTTCTCGGAGGAGCGAGCCTTTCACCTCCTCGACGAGGACGCGTACCTCGAGGTGCTCGACGTCAAGGACTTCGCCCACACGAAGGCCCGGATCGCGCAGGTCCGCGCCCGGCTGATCGGCACGCGCGGGAAGACGCGCCGAATCATCGAGGAGCTCACGGGCGTGGACGTGTCCGTCTGGGGCCACACGGTCGCGCTGATCGGTGGCTCGTTCGAGATGGCAATCGCGCGCGAGGCGGTCCTCATGCTCCTTCGCGGCTCCGAGCACAAGACGGTCTACCGGTTCCTCGAACGGAAGAGGGCGGACCTCAAGGTCTACCAAATGGGGTTCTAGGGCGCTCCCGCCATAGCCTTTTAGCCCCCTGGTCACCATGCCGGAGCCGATGGGCAAGGGGGATGTGAGGGTCCTCGCCGAGGGCTATCAGGTCGCGCTGCGCGACGCCCTGTCCTCTCTCGACCCGTCGAGCCTGCTTGCCCTGCGCGGGGAGATCCACGTCGTCGCCCGCTGGCTCGAGACCCATGACCACGTGGACGCGAAGGGATCCGCGGAGGCGGCCCTCGACGCGGTCACGCGGTTCTACCAGTTCGGCGAGGAAATCGGCGGGTTCAAAGCCTCGAACCGCGGGGCGGAGACGGCCAGCGTCTTCGACCTCGCGTCCGTCGGGATCCTCGCAATCGAGAACGTCCTGTCCTCGGAGAAGCGGACCCTCATGCGCTTCCTGATGTCCGGCCTTTCGGAGGGCCTGATGTTCCTCGGGAGCCGGCAGTACGTCGCGGGCAGCGAGGCGGTCCTCACGGCCACGTGCCGCATGCACGCCCTCGCCGTCCAGGATGCGCTCTGGTCTCTCGCCTCCGACTTCCGGGACCTGGAGAAGCTCGACGCGATCCGGGAGGCGCGGGCCGCGATCGATGGGCTCTTCGCGAAGTTCGACGAACCGGCCGTCCCCGTGGCAACGAAGGTCGCGCTCTTCCACCAGCTCTACGGGCTCGTCGCGATCATCCAGTGTGCGCGGCTGCTCGAGGAACTTCGCTCGCTGAGGTGAGCGGCCCGAAAAACCGTTATATAACGCACCGGAATCTAGCGGCGGGGGTAGCGGACTGCCGAAGTACGTGTACCTGTTCGAAGAAGGGAGCGCGTCGATGCGCGACCTCCTCGGCGGCAAAGGCGCCGGGCTCGCGGAGATGACGCGCCTCGGCCTCCCGGTGCCGCCCGGATTCACGATCACGACGAAGGCGTGCAACGCGTTCAGCCGCAAGGGTCGATTTCCGCCCGGCCTGTGGAAGCAGGTCGAGGAAGGCGTGGCCGCGATCGAGGCCAGGACGGGCAAAAAACTCGGGGATCCAGCGCGCCCGCTCCTGGTCTCCGTGCGCTCGGGCGCGAAGTTCTCGATGCCCGGGATGATGGACACCGTCCTGAACCTCGGGTTGAACGACGTCACGGTCCCGGCGCTGGGGGGCCTCATGCAGGACGACCGGTTCGCGTGGGACGCCTACCGCCGCCTCGTCGCGATGTTCGGCCGCATCGTGAAGGAGATCGACGGCCACAGGTTCGAGGCGGTCCTCGAGCGGTACAAGGAGCAGACGGCGGGAAACAAGGACACGGACCTGACGACGGACATGCTCAGGTCCATCGTCGCCGAGTTCCGCGAGATATACCGCAAGGAGGTCGGCCGGGAGTTTCCTGAGTCGCCGAAGGAGCAGCTCCGCGAGGCGATCGCGGCGGTCTTGCGCTCGTGGAACGGGAAGCGGGCGGTCGACTATCGGAACTTCAACAAGATTCCGCATCACCTCGGCACGGCGGCGAACGTGCAGGCGATGGTGTTCGGGAACATGGGCCACGACTCCGGCACGGGAGTCGCCTTCACGCGGAATCCGTCCACCGGCGCGAAGGAGCTGTACGGTGAATACTTGGCGAACGCCCAGGGGGAGGATGTCGTCGCGGGGATTCGCACGCCGATGCGGATCGTGGAACTGAAGGACCGCGCCCCCGAGCTGTACGAACAGCTCGCCCGTGCCGCGGACCTGCTCGAGCGTCACTACCGCGACGTGCAAGATATCGAGTTCACGCTCGAGGGAGGGAAGCTCTGGATCCTCCAGACGCGCTCGGGCAAGCGGTCCGCCCGCGCCGCCGTCAAGATCGCGGTCGACATGGCGAAGGAGGGCATCATCACGAAGCAGGAGGCGATCCTCCGTGTCGAGCCGCTCCACGTCGTCCACCTCCTTCTCCCCCAGTTCGACGAGAAGGCAAAGAGCGCCGCGCGGAAGGAGGGGCGGTTCCTCGCGAGGGGCCTGAACGCCTCTCCCGGCGCCGCTTCCGGCTACGCGGTCTTCGATCCCGACGAGGCGGAGACGATGGGCCGCGACGAGAAGAAGCCGACGATCCTCGTGCGCGTGGAGACGTCACCCGACGATGTCCACGGAATCCTCCATTCGAAAGGCGTGCTCACGGCGCGAGGCGGCGCGACGAGCCACGCTGCGGTCGTCACACGCGGCCTAGGGATCCCTTGCGTCACGGGGTGCGAAGCGATTGTCGTCGACTACGATGTGGGCGAATTCCGCGTCAGAGACAAGGTGATCCGTCGCGGGGATTTCGTCTCGATTGACGGGACCACGGGCGAGGTGTTCGAGGGCCGCATCCCGACGCTCGAGCCGGACTTCCGGAAGGAAGCGGACCTCCAGACCCTGCTGGAGTGGGCGGACGACGAACGGATGCTCCAGGTCTGGGCGAACGCGGACTACCCGCGGGACGCGGAGCGGGCGCGGGAGTTCGGTGCCCAGGGTATCGGCCTCGACCGCACGGAACATATGTTCATGGAGACGGATCGACTCGACATCGTCCATGAGATGATCCTCGCGGCGCCCGAGTACCGCCGCGTCTCCGCGGAGGTCC
>Ga0209640_10000245_pt1 | contig 40626 bp, 36 predicted proteins | sample RifCSP10_1_FD_184018 | JGI IMG/M metagenome (GOLD analysis project Ga0209640, IMG submission 184018) | Soil microbial communities from Rifle, Colorado - Rifle CSP2_sed 10_1 (SPAdes) (version 2) | ecosystem: Environmental > Terrestrial > Deep subsurface > Rock core/Sediment | place: Rifle... | reverse complement strand
GCGGCCTCGACGCTGGACGCCAATTCGCTCGCTTCCCGATTGCGATCATAGCTCTCCACAATCGTCTGGGCGGTTCTGCCCACCGTATCGATCAACTCGCGGCGGCGGGTCTCCCGTGGTCCGCCGACTTCGCCGACCGCGGGCCCGCTGACGCGGGCTCGGCGCCGCTGCAGGTAGGCCATCACTTGCTGCCATCCAGAGAAATCCTTCTGCACCAGCCAGTCGATCAGCCGCTGAACCTGATCTTCGATTTGCTGCGGCACGTCGGCCAGGACCTGATTCTCAAACTGGGCTCGCACTTTGTCCCCGCGGGTCAGTTGTTTGATCTTGCTCAGGCGCAGCGTATTGTCGAAAAAGTCGAGGCCGCGCTGCTCGAGCCTGTTCAGAATATTCTCGACCTCAGCGAGTCGCGGCGCGAGCTCGCTCCTCAGCCCCCGCTCGTAATCGGTGATGATGGACTCCAGGGACGCGGCAGTTTCGTTGTCCTCTTTCAACTCCTCCGCCTGGGCCTGCACCGCCTTCTCGGCCTGCGCAACTAAATTGCCGGCCACGCCCAGCGGATTGTTGAACTTAAGTTGAAGCCTTGTGTCATCGTCGAGGGTGGCAACGATGAACTCTTCAAGGTCGTCCAGCCGGCTGGCGGCACGAAGGCGGCGGCGCTGATCATCATCGGCCTCATCCCGAGCGCGCTGAGCCAGCCTGGCCGAAACCGGGAAGATCTCGGGCGGGTCGCCCAGGAGGGTCGAAGCGTGCTTGCGGACGAAGGCTGACACTTCCTGCAGGGCAGCTTCTTCTTCGAAGATGTCGGCCTTGTTGACCACGAAGATGATCTTCTTGCCCCAGGCGAGGATCCGCTCCAGAAACTGCCGTTCGCTTTCCGTCATCGGTCGGTCGGCCGAAGTGGTAAAGAGCACCAGATCACTCCGGGGGACAAACTCGCCCGTGAGCCGCTCGTGATGGCGGATGACGGCATTGGTGCCCGGCGTGTCCACGATGTTCAGCTCTTGCAGGAGCGGTACAGGGTAGGATTGGATGGCGAAAGTCTCGTCCACCACCTGCAACGCGGCTTGTTCGCCCCACTTCACCAGCGTCACTTGGGTTGTTGTTGGCGTGGCGCCCTCGGCCAACACCTTCTCACCCAGCAGGGCGTTCACCAGGGCGCTCTTGCCGGAGTTGAACTCCCCTACAACGACGAGCAGAAACAGCTCATCCAGTTGGAGGCTCGCCTGTTGCAGGATTGCCAGCCCGTCGCGCGGCAGATCGATCTCAGCCAGCGCGAGATGGATCTCCGCCAGGGCCTCTTTTTCTTGGCGCAGAAATTGGACTTGCTGATCGGTGAGCACGGAATGCCGCATGGGGATCCCTGAAGGAGCTCGTCACGGGCTGTCTTCAGCTTGGACTGCCCGACCACCCCTCGAGTCAATTCTACTGAGATTCCAGTGCCCATTGGGCGATGAAAGGGGTCGGCGAGGGTTTTGGGGGAAGAAGCGTCGTCTAGGGGTCTGCGGTGCCTGCCCGCCGGTAGGGGGAAATGGGTTTCTAGCCTCGATCAGGACTGTTCGCTCTTCAGCCCCGCCAGCTCCTCCTCGACAGCTCGCGCCTGGTCGTGCTGCCCACTTTGTTTGTATGCCTGACTCAGATGCAGATACAGCTCGCGAATCTGCGCCTCAGACTCAGCGCCTCGCAGCGACGAATCCTTAGCTATCTGGCGTGCCCTTTCGAAATGCACAATCGCCTCGCTCGTCGCATCCAAGCGGAGGGCTTCCTGTCCTGCAATCAAGCTGCGGCGGAAAGCTGCCGCCTCTTCTCCGGCCGCTAGCGCGTGGTGGGCCAGCGCAGCCGCAGGGACCTTGCCGGCTTCCAGCACATCTAAGGCGCGGCGGTGGAAAAGCCGTCGGCGCGCGTCGCCGGCTTCGGTATAGACCACCTCACGGATCATGTTGTGCGCGAATGCGTACGCGCTTGGGGCATCGGGCTGCGCTCCTTCCACCAAGAGCCGACTACTGATCAACTCGTCCAAAGCAGCCAATCCCTCATCTTCCTCTAGATGGGAGATGGCGCACAAGCGTTCGAACGTGAGGCCTTGCTCGAGGACCGCTCCGGCAGCCAACAACGCAAAGCCATTGGGGCTGAGGCGATTCAAGCGAGCGCGGATCACCGCCCACACGGTCGAGGGAACGCGAGCTGCTTTCCCGAGATCGTGCTCCGCGTCAACCTCGAATGCCCACTTGCCGTCTGCCCTCCGCTTCGGGAGGAGTGCGCGTCGTTCGATCAAATCCTTTAGCGTCTGTTTCAAATAAAATGGCTGCCCGCGAGTCTCCTCGAATACCCATTGAGCGAAGTCGGCATTGGGTAGTGCCAATATGGATTGCACCATCCCCACCGTATCGCGTTCACCCAACGGTTGTAAGTCGAGCTGAAGCGGCTCGAGGATTTGCTCCACCTGCGCCAACCATTCGGATAAGCTCTCTCCCCGGGAGTGGGCGAACGGGCGCAAACCTTCTGACCGCAGGCTAACCATCAGCATGATCCGGGCGGCGCTCTCCCGCCAGCGTCGGGCGGCATACTGCAACAGGTCCAGCGTCGCACGGTCCGCCCATTGCAGATCGTCCACAAACAGCACCAGCGGCGCCCTCTCCGCCAGGGCCAGGGTCAGGCGAACGACTGCTTCCAAGAGCTGCGTCCGGGGGCCCGCTTCCTCCTGCCGAAGAGCGGACGGTAGATCTGGAATGCGATTCTGCAATTCTGGCAAAAGCGTCGCCAATGGCGACAACCACGTCTCCCCCAACAAACCCCCGGGCGTATTCCCGCGCTCGAAAACGGATCGGATCGCCTCGACCAGTGGCTGAAACGGCGTAAGGCTGCCGCTCTCAAAGCCAGATCCTTGAAGCACTTCCGCCCCTTCAGCAGATGCCCAGGCCAGGAACTCGGCCGCCAGGCGGGTTCTGCCGACCCCGGCTTCCCCGCGCAAGATAACCAGCTGTGGATACCCCTCCCCGGCGCGCTGGAATCTCTCCACCAGCGCTCTTTGCTCGGCGTCCCGGCCGGCAAACAGGTTTCCGAGAACCGCGAGTGGAGAATCGGGTCGTCCGGGTCGGGCCGCGGCCTGGGGGATGGGGTGCCGGGTGCGAATGTGCCCCGCCAGCGCCTGGGTATCAGGATCCGGCTCCACGTTCAACTCGGACGCCAATTTGGCGCGGCACGTCTCGTATGCCTCGAGCGCCTGGCCGCGCTCACCGGCCGCGAAGTGGGCGCGCATCTTGCGGCGGTAAGCCGCTTCATTTAGTGGATCGAGGGCGATCCAGAGCGAAGCGGTCTCCGCAACGCCCGCGAACTCGCCCCTCCCAAATTGGATTTCCGATAGCCGGTCGAGGATCAGCCCCAGTCGGCGGCGCCAGACTTCGCGCTGGAGATCGGTCCAATCGTCAAATCCGGGCGCATCGCCGAGTGAAAACCCTGCAAGAAAATCGCCTCGGTAGAAGGCGACAGCTTGCTGCAAGACGGGCAGACTGGTCGAACCCTGGGGAGGTGCCCGCCGCACACGCTCGGCGCGCGCCTGTGCGTAGGCGCTTTCCACGCTACGCAAGTCAAGGTCGAGACTACCGTTTGGTCGGAGGGTCAGCGCATTCTGATCGATGGAGAGAAGGGAGGTTTGGGCCTGACTGCCCGCTTGGCCCAGGGAAGACTGCAGGCGGTTGAGGGTGCTACGGAGTGAGGCGCGGCTGCGATCGGGGCTTGATTCAGGCCACAGGAGGGCGGCCAAGTGTTCGCGCGGTTGGGGCCCTGGCTCCAGCGCCAGGTAGATCAATAGTGCCAGCGACTTACGCGTGGGAAAAGTCAGGGGTTTCGCACCCACGCGCACTTCTGGCGGTCCCAGCAAGAACAGCTGCAATCGGCTCATGCCTATCCGATGTAGGGTCTTGTGACGCTCTTGAGACGCCGTGTCATTATGCTAACGGTAAATCACGAGATGAGTCAAGGTTCTAACCCTTAAGGCGACGAGACTCACTCCGCTGTCGATCCGATGACAGCTCGATCCGGGAACTAGCGGGGACCGCAACGTGGAGGGCCTGGATGTCCGGGATAGTTATGTCAAACCCGATAGCGCCTGGCAAGGTGGAAGCCTGGCGGCGATTCTGCCAGGAGCTGGGCGGCGCTCGGCGGCAGACCTATGAAGCATCCCGCCGGCGACTGGGCATCACCCGCGAACGGCTGGCACTGGTGGAGACCGCGTTTGGGTCCGCGGCCGTCACTACAATCGATGCCCGAGATGTGGGTCGTGCGCTGGGCCAGATCATGACCTCGGATCTTCCCTTCGAGCGCTGGTATCGAGAGAGGATCCAAGAGCTGCAGGGTGTCGAACAAACTAGTTACGATCTTCGCTCAGAACGGCCGCCGCTCTCACAGAACCAAGAGCTGCTTTTTGAGTGGACGAGCGATCCCGTGCCCCTATAAGGCTCGGCGAGTTTTAGATAGCGAAAGTCCGATCAAGCTGCGGGTCCGAAACCCCCAAAGAGGAGAGGGCTAGATGGCAAACGTCAAAGAGGTCCGAACAACAGAACGAGAACCAGAACGAGAGCGGCGCATCTTCACTTTCAAAGCCACCCAGTTGATCTGGCTCTTCCTGGGCGTCCTCGAAGCCCTGCTGGCGCTGCGCATCCTGCTCAAGCTGATGGCCGCTAATCCCGGCAACGCCTTCGCGGCCTTCCTCTATTCCGTCACCGACATCTTTCTGTTGCCCTTTGTGGGCCTGACAGGCACGCCAGCGGTCGGTGAAATGGTGCTGGAGCTCACCTCCATAATCGCTATGCTGGTGTATGCCCTGGTGGGCTGGGGTGTGGAGCGGCTGGTGTGGGTTATTTTCTACCGTCCGCGTGGCCCATCCGTAAGCGTTACTCAAACCACGACCGAGGATCGTCCCAGCCGGTAGAGACCCCCATGGGTTGATTGGGGAGGCGATCCTGAAGGGACCAGTCGGAACATCTGCGCACGATACAGGAGGTTGACATGACATGATCAATGAGAGTGGCATCAACAGGCGAGAAGGTTCGGAGATACAGTGTAACCCGTCAACTCGAACTATCTAATTGGAGGAGGACAAAATGAACTTGATCGTATGGCTCATCGCAGGGGCAGTCGTAGGCTGGGTCGCAAGTAATATCATGGGGACCGATCGTCGACAGGGCCTCATGCTGGATATTGTGGTGGGCGTCGTAGGGGCGTTCGTGGCAGGCTACTTCTTGAGCCCTTACTTTGGCATCGCCACGATCAATCAGCGCGACTTCAGCTTGCCGTCTTTGCTGCTGTCGTTAGGGGGCGCGGTCGTCCTCCTGGCGGTCGTCAAGGCACTCCGTCGGGGAAGAGTGACTGGTTGAAATCCGGGCACCACGGCGCCATAGTTAAAGAGGGAGGCGGCTTAGCAGCCGCCTCCCTAAACCCCCCAACCACCAAACACATCGTTAGACCAGCCATCGTGAGCACAAGCCGATCCCACGAGCTTTCACAAGCTAGTTCCAGGTTATTGCAAGCTGGCGAATCGCGGCTGGCGTCGCTATCCATCGGTCGTTCCCAAGGAGGATTCTCATGCTATGGACTATCGCCGTAATACTGATCGTACTCTGGCTCGTCGGCTACTTCGGTCCGTCACGCTTGCCCAGCATTCCGCGCGCCGGCAACCTCGTTCACGTGTTGCTTGTCATTGCGGTCATCATCATCGTTGTGAACCTACTGCAGAGGTAGTTTGCCATCCCGCGCCTCGGTGTACAAGGTTTCTCCCGTCGAGGCAGGGATGGCGCCCACGGAGGAGTGGCCGGCAGCCACACGTTGGTTGTCGGCTTTGCCCTGCGCGGCGCCTCGAGGGCAAAGCTTCCCTTCCACTGGGTTACATAGACGCCCGCCTTAAGCCCCTTAACGCCTACGGAGGAGCAACATGAGGAAGTGTAGCGAAGTGATGACGATGAACCCGGCCTGCTGCTTGCCGAGTGACACCGTCGCAAAGCTGGCACAAATGATGAAGAGCAAGGATGTCGGTCCGGTTCCTATTATCGAGAACGAACAGACCCGGAGGTTGGTCGGCATTGTGACCGATCGCGATCTGGCCTTGAAGGTTGTGGCCGAAGGGCTCGATGCCAAGACCACAACTGCGGCGGAGGTGATGACACGCAAGGTCGTCACATGCCATGCTGAAGACGATCTGCAGAAGGCTCTAGATGCGATGTCCGAGCACCAATTGCGGCGAATTCCCGTCGTCGACAACGACTTTCGGATTATCGGGATCATCGCCCAGGCGGACGTCGCCACCCGGGTGGACCAGCCGGAGACAACCGCAGCCGTGGTCAAGGGAATCTCACAATCCAACCCGAAGTAATGGAGCTCTCGAGGTCAGGCGACGGTGATGGGAGCGATTTGCGGCGTCAGCCGGCTCGCCGCTTGGCCAGAAGACCCACTCAGGACTTGCTGCAAGGAACTTGGGTAAGAAACCCTAGTGGCTGAAAAGGGAGAGCATGATGTTTCCTATCGGTGATGACAATACTGCTCGAAGAACGGTTCCCGTGGTCACATTTGGCCTGATTGCTCTGAACCTCCTTTTCTTCTTCGCTGAACTCAGTGGCGGAGATGCTTTCATTGAGCAATGGGCCTTCGTTCCCCGTCGCTTTCTTGCGAATCCCGCCGGGGATTTCCTGACACTTTTCACTTCCATGTTCATGCACGCCGGGTGGGTACATCTTTTGGGCAACATGTTGTACTTGTGGATTTTCGGTGACAATGTGGAAGATCGTTTTGGGCACGTCAAGTTCGCCGCTTTCTATGTGGTCTGCGGCCTTGCGGCAACCGCCGCGCAGTTGGCTTTCAGCACCGAGTCAAACATTCCCAATTTGGGAGCCTCCGGAGCGATTGCGGGAGTGCTGGGTGCTTACATCCTGATGTTCCCGCAGCAAAAGGTCAACGTGTTGATGGGCAGACGGGTAATTCCCATGCCTGCCCTAGTGGTCATTGGGTTCTGGATCGTTCTCCAGTTGTTCAGCGGAATCGGTTCACTTGCCACCACAACGACAGTGGATACAGGCGGGGTGGCCTACATGGCGCACATCGGCGGGTTCGTCGCAGGGTTTGTGCTGACCTTCTTGCTTCGAGGGAATCCACGTGCACTGGCGAGGGTCTAGGACATAGGTCCAGTTCCCATTATCGAGAACGAGCAAACCCAAAGGCTGGTCGGCATCATGACCGATACGTTGCCTCGCAGCCACTCTTTCGATAGAGAGGAAAACTCGAAATGTTGAGGGAATTCAAAGCCTTCGTCATGCGCGGCAATTTGCTTGAATTGGCGGTGGCATTCATCCTGGGCGTGGCATTCGGCCGAGTCGTGACCTCGCTAGTGAACGATGTCATCATGCCACCGATCGGACTGGCGTTGGGCGGCGTAGACTTTAGCAATCTGTTTATCAACCTGTCCAAGACCCGTTATCCCACCCTCGCTGAGGCGCAAGCTGCTGGCGCACCCACGCTCAACTACGGATTATTCATTCTCACCGTACTGGATTTTGTTATTGTGGCCCTTGTCGTCTTCGTGCTGGTGCGGGCGGTCAATCGAATGCAACGGCCGAAACCTGTGGCGCCAACTACGAAGGAATGCCCTTATTGCTTGTCCATCATTCCGCTTAAGGCCACTCGCTGCCCGAATTGCACTTCAGAACTGAGCGCGGCATAAAGAGAGCACGCGGTGCAATGCTCAAAACTCCATTGCGGTCGGATTGATCGGGGCATTGAGTAGGATTGGATCTACAGAGGGGAACCCTCTGACGTCCTCTTCTAATTCGTCATCCGCACGAAGTCGATGAAGCCGCGCTCGACATTGGTGCCGACGAGCTCCACCCGCACCCGATCCCCGACGTCAAGGCCTTCGAAACCACGTACCACTTTCCCCTCCACCGGGGGCTGAAAGATACGGACCCAGGTTCCCTTCTCTGAGGCACCAGTCACAATCGCGTCGAAACGCTCGCCGATCCGAGAGGCCAGAAGCAGTGCGGCGGCTGATTTCTGCACTTGCCGCTCCACCTTGGCCGCATTGTCCTCCTGCTCGGTGCAGTGGCGGGCTAACCTATTCAGTTCGTCGATCCCGTACGGAGGGGGCCGTCCTGCCAGCGCGGCCTTGAGCAGCCGCTGGGTGATGAGATCCGGAAAGCGACGATTGGGGGCGGTCGAATGCGAGTAATCTCGGACAGCCAGCCCAAAGTGTCCCTCCGCCCGCTGCCCAGGGGGCTCAACCACGTACTCGCCCGAACCAAGCAGCTTGACAATCGCGAGGGAGAGGTCGGGAAACTGCTCGGGATCTGCCAGGCGGTACTCGGCGAGGAACTTCTCGAGAACGGGTGCGTTCGGCACCGGCCCCAGGCGCCCACCGTGGCGGGCGGCCAGCTCGACAATCCGATCCCAGCGATCCGGCGGGCGCAAGACCCTGCGTAAGGATGGGAACCCTTTCCGATCGAGAGTGCGGGCCGTCACACTGTTGGCCGCAATCATGAAGTCCTCGATCAGTTGTTTGGCCCGATTCTTCTCCTCAGGCCGTAGATCGGAAAGAATATCACCCTCGAACACGGGCCGCGTTTCGAGGGTCTCCAGACTGAGCGCCCCGTGCTGGTGACGCAGGCCCCTCAATGCCTGGGCGGCCCGGTCCTGTAGCTTCAGCTGCGCGGCGAGCCCAGGAACTGCGGCCAGCCCAGGCGGCGCGGGTGCGGTGCCTTCCAGCCATGCGGCGACCTCGTTATAGGCGAGCTTGGCTTGATTTCGCACGACCGCCCGGTAGACCTCGCCCCCGGCCAGCATCCCGTCGGCTCCGACCCCCAGCTCGATGACCAGGGCCAGGCGTAGCTGGCCCTCACCCAGGGAGGTCAGGTCCGTTGAGAGTTTCTCGGGAAGCATGGGGAAGACTCCGGCAGCCGTGTATACAGAGGTCGTGTTGCTCCGAGCATGGCCGTTGAGGGCGGTGCCCTCCTTGACCATGGCGTCGACATCGGAGACAGCAACAAGGACTGTCGTCAAACCTCCCGACCTCGGTTCCGCGACGGTGAGCTGATCCAGATCGCGCGAGTCATCATTGTCGATCGAGCACCAGAGCAATCCCCCCAAGTCGCGAACCGACGGATCCGACTCGGCCGCCGCGGACACAATGGCGTTCGTCTCCGCCATGACCGCCGGAGAGAAGTCGGACAGCAACCCGCGCTGCAGCATCGCTCGTTCTGCGATGACCCTGAGTACGTCGCGGCGCGGAAGGCTGGATTGATTCATCGCGGGAGGTTCTGACCGGGCTGAGGCCAAGAACTCTTCTGCTCCAGCGGCGATGCTGAAGCGTCAATCATAGACCGAAGCCGGGCGGAGGCCAATGTCGAGAGCGATTCCTTGTGAGCCTCTGGGGCGCATGCTAGAATGGCAGGCAGCTCGGGCGCGTAGCTCAGCTGGTTAGAGCGCACGGTTCACATCCGTGAGGTCGGGGGTTCGAGCCCCTCCGCGCCCACCTGGAGCCTCACCCCCCACGAGGCGCTCCCCGACGATGCCGCTCAATCGAAAGCAACTCCGTGACGATATCCACCGCCTCTATCGGGCCGAGCATGAAGCGCTTGGCGAGGCAGGCACACTGGAACTGCTCGACAAGGGTCGGGCCTGGGAGCTTTCGGGAACCTTGTCGGGCAATGGAGTAGTTGTATTTCCGCACGCCGGGGTGGCCGACTGTGGGCACCAAATCGCGGCGGCCGTGCATGCCTGCCTCGATTGCGGCGCCGACCGGGTGATCGTGGTCAGCGTGTTGCATGCCTTCACCGATGAGATGGAAGCAGCCCGGATCCGTGTCGCCAACGGTGGGGATCCCAGCCAGGAGGAATTCTGGGGCATTCAGGGCCCCGGGATCACCGGCCGCGCCGAGTGGCTTAATGACCACGCTCTCTACAGTTTCCGCCATTTGTGGAAAGCCGAGACCCTACGGCGCGGGACTCGGGGGCCCGAGGTGATCGAGCGCTATCCCTACCTCGCCGGGGGTAAGCCAGACCGGCTACCCGGGATCGATGAACTCGCCCGGCTGGCGGAAGGTGCTGCGCTGGTTTCGACCGTTGATCCGTTCCACCATGGGATCGGATATGGAGATGAGCCTGACAATTCGCTATTCCCCCAGGAGGGTGGTCTCGAACTGGCCCGTCAGGTGATCGGGGATGGAATGCGGTTGTTGGCGGAAGGAGACTACTGGGGATACAACCGGCACTGCGTGTCCGCCAAGAGTGATGGGCGCGACGCGGGTCAGGTGTTCCGCTATTTGCGTGGTCCGATGCAGGGGAAGATCCTCGACCTGAGCTTTACCGACGCAACCGATCTGTATGCTTCCCCTCCACCCACCTGGGTTGCTGGCGCACTTTTCGAGTGGCAGTTGACCGGCTAACTGACGACCCTTCCGCTTTCTGCCTGGCTACCATTCCACCAGCTTCCAGATCTCCGGCTCAAACTGATTCTTTTCGACCCCCACCTCGGCAAACAATTCGGCCGACCGCCGCAAATGCTCCTTGGCCTGCTCCTCGTTCCCTCCCCGATGCAGCAGGTCGGCAAGGTTGCTGTGCAGGGCGGCCGACCGGTGGCGGTCGCGCAGCGCCTCACTCAGTTCGATCGATTGGCGAGCCGCGGCAATGGCCTGGTCGAGTTGCTCGGCGTCGGCCAAGGCCAGTGATAAATTGTTGAGCGCCGCAGCCTGGGCACTCCGATCGTCGATCGAGACCGCGTATTCCAGACTGTGAAGCAGATGCTCGCGGGCCGCCAGCGGATCGCCCCCAGCCCGGGCAAAGATACCCAGGATGTTGTGGCACTGCGCCAGCGCCCGCGAATCTCCGGCTCGTTCCGCTTCGAGCACCGCCTGTTGAATCATCTGCGCCGCTTCGTCTCGCCGGCCTCGGCGGTGCAGGCTCAGGCTCCAGTCGGCAAGGATCGGGGAGCGCCGAGCCCCGGCCGCCTGCAGGCCGGCCGCGAAGTGAGACTCCGCCCGATCCCACTTCCCCCAGCGGTCATAAACCCCCCCGAGCTTGTGCTCCAGCCTGGCGCTCGCGGCGTTAGCAGCGTAGGCAAGGGCGGCTTCGTAGTTCTGGACGGAACCGCTGTAGTCCCCGACCAAGGTCAAGAGGTCTCCGATCGACTCGTGCAGCCGGCCAAGCTCGGGATACCCCAAGGCCAATCCGCTGCGGTAGTGGGCGAGCGCCTGCTCATAGGCGTAGAGACCCCGCGCATGGTCACCGGCCTGCACGTAGAATTCGGCCGCTTCTTGTTCCTGGCCGGCCAGCTCGTGATGCCGCGCGATCCGGGCTGCCATTGCTCCCTGGGGTCTACCGCGGGTGAGGGCCTTGGCCGCCCGTCTATGGAGCAAGCGCTGCCTGGCCTGGGTCGTCCCTTCGAGCGCCGCCACTCGCAGCTTCTCATGGGTGAAGTCATAGGAGGGACCCAACCGCGCGCTGACTTCGGGGTACTCGCGGATCAGACTGGTCGACAAGAGCTCTTCCAGCCCGGCCACAGTCTCTTCCGGAGTCCGGCCGCTGACCGAGCGGAGGGTCTCATATTCGAAAGACCGGCCGATCACCGCCGCGGCGCCCAAGAGCTGGCGACTCGCACTCGTGATTCTCGCCAAGCGCTCGGCCAGCATTTGGCGGATCGAAGCCGGGAGGTTCCAATCCGGCTCGCTAGCCCCGCCCTCGATCGCTCGCAGGTATTCTGCAACGAACAACGGGAGACCTTCGGTCTCTTCGTACAGTCGATGGCCGCTGGCGTGCCCGCCCGCCAACTTGGACCGCTCAACCAGCTCGATAACCTGCGACTCGCTCAGTCGCTGGAGCCGAATGATCCCGTGCGACCCGCGGGGAAGCAGGGCCAGCCACTCCTGCATCCGCTGTTGAGAGGCAGTGGAGTCGGTTCGCCAGCCCGCCAGGAGTGCGATCGGCGGCTGGGGACCATGTCGCAGCTGATAGGCCAGGAGCTCAAGGGTCGGGTCGTCTGCCCACTGAAGGTCGTCCAAGAACACGACCCCCGTGTGGTGACCCTTCGCCAGGGTCCCCGTAAGCCAAACCAAGCCATCCAAAAACCGCTCCTGGCCCGCGGTTCCCAGGGCCCGGCCGGGGTGCGGTAAATCAGGGACTAGGTCGTGTAATTCCGGCAGCAGCCGGGCGGCTTCTACCAGCCGGACCCGTGGCAGGCCGGCCAGGCCGCGCAGCAGCTCCCCGTCTCCGATCCCTCCCCGCAATGCATCGACCCAGGGCCGGAATGCAAAAGTGGTCTCCCCTTCGTAGCACCGTGCCTGTAAAACTTCTCCGCCCAAATCCTGGATGCCGGCTAAGAACTCTTCGGCGATGCGGGACTTCCCAACTCCGGCCTCGCCGGTCACAATCATCAGCTTGCAGTGCCGCTCGACCGACCCATACCAGGCTTGCATCTCGATCAGTTCCGGTTCCCGGCCCACGATTGGGATTGGGGGCGGTGCGGCACCGACCCTGGAGGCCGGCCTGCGTAACGGCTCGGTCAGCTCGCCGGCCCGAATGCGTTCGTAGAGGTCGACCGTCTCTTCCAAGGGTGGCGTGCCCAGTTCAGTTTGCAGCAGTCGAACGCAGTCTCGATACTGCTTCAGCGCGAGCTCGCGCCGACCAAGAATGACGTAGAGCCGCATGAGCTGCCGGTGGGCGGTCTCATTCAATGGATCGAAGGCAAGCAGGCGCTCAGCCGCTTCGAGCGCCTTCTCGAAGTTTCCCGCGGCACGATGGGCCTCCGAAAGACGGCTCAGTGCCTCGGCACACCTCCGCTGCAGCCCTTGCTCGGTGAAGTACTGCCACTCGTCGAACTGTGGACTATCGGGCAAACTGAAACCGGCCAGGAAATCTGCCCGGTAAAGCTGTACGGCCTGAGTAAGCGGTTCAATGCAGCGGGGGCAGCTCTCGCCGGCCGAGTGCCCATGGCCGCGGGTGCCTTCGAACAGCTCGGCGAAGGCCCGTGTATCCAACCAGGCCGGCTCGACGGCCAGCCGGTCCCGGGAAACCTCCAGCCATTCTCCCCCCAGAGCCTTGCGGAGGGAGGAGAGGGTCCGACGCAGGGCAGCCTTGGCGTGGCCGGTATCGCTTTCCGGCCAGAACATGGTGGCGAGCCGCTCCCGGCGGTCGGCCTGACCCGTGACTGCCAGGTAAATCAGCAGGGCGGTTGCCTTGCGGGTGTCCACTACCAGCGGCTGGCCACCGAGCTCGACTCTGGGAGGTCCCATGAGATGTAGTCTGAGTTCCCGCCTTGCCACGGACGCATTCTAAGGCCTTTTCGCAACGAAATCACAGGTGATCCGCTCTCCGTAACGGTTCTTGGACGATCTGTGAGTATTCTGGCCCCCAAGAAAGGGAGACCGGAATGTACAGCGCACTGCGCTTCCTGCATGTGTTCAGCGCCTTTGCCTTCTTCCTGATCCACGGGGCCACGGCCGCGGCTATGTTTGCCTTAAAGCGCGAGCGGGATCCCAAACGGGTCGAGGGTTTGCTGGAAATCCGTGACTTCGCCACGAAGTGGATGGGGATCCCACTCGGGGTCCTGTTCATCAGTGGGATAGTGATGGGGTTTATGGGGCGCTGGTGGAACCAGACCTGGATCTGGCTGGCGATCGGGGTATTCTTGGCAATCAGCTTCCCGATGTCCGGATTCGGCCGCCCCTACCACGATCGGTTGTGGCACGCGCTCGATCCACAGGGACATGCCCCGCCCACGAAGAAAGAGCCGCGGCGCACCGAACCGGCCACGACCGAAGAGCTGCTCAGCCTGCTGGGGAAGGGCCGCCCGATGCTGCTGACCGCGATTGGGGTCGTCGGCCTCGGGGTCATCCTGTGGCTGATGATGTTCAAGCCGTTCTAGCGAAGCGGGCAATGACAAAGCGATCCCGCGGCCAGGCTTCGATATGGCGGATGCGGGAATAGCGAGCATCAGGAGCTCAATGTACGAGTGGCTGCGGTTCCTCCATGTCCTGAGTGCTATGGCGTATTTCCTCTTCCACGGCGCGGTCGCCAGCGTGACTTTTGCGTTGAGGCGGGAACCGGGGCCCAAGCGAATCGACGCTCTTTCTGCGGTCATGGTTCTCGCGTATAAAGGCGCGCCGATCGCCGGCGTGATGTTGGTACTGACCGGCATCCTCTTGGGCTTTCTGGGCCGCTGGTGGGGGGATCGATGGCTGTGGACCTCGCTGGGGCTGCTTCTGATGATCGGGGTCCTCATGAACCGCCTTGGAAAGGCCTATATGACCGAGGGTTTTGCCAGGGCCACAAACCCTGCCGTTCAGATCCAGCCCCAAGCGAGGGCTGGCATCTCAGGCGGCGTGCGCGCCTTCTTCCTCAATCCGATGTTTTTCGCCGCCACAGGGATGATTGGATTGGCCATCATCTTGTGGTTGATGATGTTCAAACCGCTCTAGCGAGGCCAGACCCGATGCACAAGTGGCTGGTTTTCCTGCATGTTTTCGGTGTGATGGGGTTCATGCTTGCCCACGGGGGAACGACCGCGATGACCTTCTTGCTGCGCCGGCAGCGAGACCCCGATCGAATGCGGGCGCTCTTGGATCTATCAGGAAACAGCTGGCCGGCGTTTGCCATCTCATTCTTGCTTCTTTTCGTGAGCGGGATCGTGGCCGGTTTCTCCGGCCGCTGGTGGGGTGAGGGATGGATTTGGACCTCCCTCGTCATCCTGCTCGGGATGAGCGTCTATATGGGTTGGGCGAGCCGAGCGCGCTATCACAGGTTGCGCAAGGTGCTGGGTCTGCCCTATTTCGAGGGAAACAAGGACCAGCCAGCGCTCCCCGCCGCCAGCCTGGAAGAGATCTACGCCGTACAGGCGACCATCAATCCGGGCCTACTGGCGGTGATCGGAACCGGAGGCACTTTTGTGATCCTTTGGCTGATGATGTTTAGACCATTCTGAAACCAACGGCGTTGATTTTCATAGGGCTTGGCCATGAAGGTTTAGAATGCAGGGGACGGTGTCCCGGCGGCCCGCCCAGAGGAGGAATGTCATGCGTAGGGTTGCCCGCTACTTCTATGTTGGCGTCGCGTGGGTTGCGATTGCCGGCTTCTTGGCGAACATCTACCTGGCCGGTATGGCGGTGTTCGTCAACCGGAGCTATTGGGACCTCCATCGGGAATTCGGGTACGCCGTCGGATGGATCGTCCTTATCTACCCCCCGCTAGGCCTCCTGGCCTGGATCCCTCGCCGGCTCACGGCCTGGCTGGCAGGTTTGCTTCTGTACTACCTCTTCCACACCATACTTCCTGTGCTGCAGGAGAATCTAGGCTGGATTGCCGCGTTCCATCCGGTCAGCGCAGTCCTGCTGGTCTGGCTCGGGCTGTCGCACGCCCGGCGCGCCGGCGCGCTCCTACTGGAGGGCCGCGCTCTCGCGCCCGAGCCTATCTCAGCCGAGACAGCCTAGCGCCCAGACCTGAGCATGCGCATCCGGCGATCGATCAAATACCTGCTCCTGCTGGCCGCCAGCTTGATCGCGCTCTTGGCGCTCGGTGTGTTCTTCGTCAACCGAAGCATAGAGCAGCGGCTGGCTCGAACCTATGAAATTCCCATTGAGCCGATGGAGGTGCCCAGTGATCCGGGTGCCGTCGCTCGGGGTCGGCATCTGGTCACTACGGTCTTCTTCTGCCAAGAGTGCCACGGCGAGGACCTGGCCGGCAAACCGCACTTCAATGACCCACTAAGTGGGACCGTCTCAGCCAAGAACTTGACTGCTGGCGCGGGAGGCGTGGGTGGAATTTTCAGCGACACCGATTGGGTGCGGGCCATTCGCCACGGAGTGGATCAAGAAGGTCACCCGCTGATCGAGATGCCCTCCAATTTCTATTACTACATCGGCGATACGGACCTGGGAGCGATCATCGCGTTCCTGAAGAGCCTGCCTCCAGTGGACAACGAGCTGCCGGAGCGGGACCTGGGTCTGTTATACCAACTCGCCATCCTGAGTGACCCATCTCTTATTCCGGCCGAAGTGATCGACCACACAGGTCCTCGTCCACCGGCACCTGAGCCCGGCGTCAATGCCGAGTACGGCAAGTACCTGGCGACCGCCTGCACGATCTGTCACGGTCCCGACCTGAGCGGTGGCTCAGCGGCCGGTGCTGGCTTGGACTTGACCGGAGGCGGCAACTTGCCGGACTGGACCGAAGCCGAATTCATGCACGCACTGAGGACCGGTCAGCGACCTCGCGGCGAGGATATTGACCCAAACCGGATGCCCTGGAAGCGGGTGGGCAAACTCACCGATGATGAGCTGCGTGCGATCTGGCTCTACCTTCAGACCCTGCAATAGGAGGGCTCGACATTGACTGCGGGGCAGGTTTCGCTCGCACCTAGCTCCATTTCCAAGCGGTTGCGCGCGGCGCGCCTGGCCTGGGTGGTAGTGACCGTGCTGGTCGTCGTCCTGGTTTCCCTGGGCGTGCCCGGTCTGTACGCACGCCTGATCGCCGGTGTCGACGAACGATCGGTGACCGACCTTGGGTGGTCGCTGGCCGGCTACGGTAGTTACCTCACCGGCCTCTACCTGCTCGTCGTCCTTGCCCATCTGGTCATTGGGACCATCGTGTTCTGGCGTCGATCCGACGAAGGTATCGCCTTGGCGCTTGCGTTTGCGCTGGTCTGCAACGGAGCTTTGCTCCCGCTCTCACTGATCTATCCCACCGGCAGTGCCTCGGCCACCGTGCAGCTGTTGGTGGGATTGGTGACCTATATTGGGCTGGTCACCGGCTTGAGCCTCCTGTACCTGTTCCCGGACGGGCACTTCATCCCGCGCTGGACTCGGCTCATGGTCATTGCCTGGGCCGGGTTGTTGTTGTTTGCCATCTTCTTGCCCAGATCTGCCTTGAGCCTCGCGGCGTGGCCGATACCGCTGCAGCTGCTGGTGCTCGTCGTTTGGTCGGGCGTCGGTCTCTTCGCCCAACTGCACCGCTATCTCGAGGTCTCGAGCCCGCTGCAGCGCCAGCAGACCAAGTGGGCCATCCTGGGACTCGTGCTGGCCGTGCTGGGCCCCTTCGGTTACTTCCTTCCTTTCGTAATCCTTCCCGCGCTGAGTGACCCGGAGGTCCCCAACATCCTGTACCAGCGAATTGGGCCCTCGTTGTTCACCTTCTCCTTGCTCTTCCGCCTGAGCGGTCTTACCGGCCTCAACCTCGCCCTCTTGATTTTCCCAGCCTCGTTCTTAGTCGCGATCCTGCGCTATCGGCTGTGGGATATCGATGTCATCATCAATCGAACTCTTGTGTACGCGGCGCTGACGGGTTCTCTTGCGCTGGTGTATCTCGTTGGGGTGGCCGTGCTGCAGGGAGTGTTCAGAGGCCTCACCGGCCAAGGCGATCAGATTGCCATAGTAGCCACCACCCTCGGCATTGCAGGGATGTTCAATCCGCTGCGCCGCCGAATCCAGGCGGTCATCGACCGCCGCTTCTACCGCCGCCGCTACGACGCGGCCCGCGCCCTGGCAACGTTTAGCGGCACGGTTCAGGAAGAAGTGGAACTGGAGGACGTCAGCCAGGCCCTGCTGAGAGTCGTCGAGGAGACCGTCCAGCCGCTGCAGACTTCGATCTGGTTGAGGGATATCGGGCCGGGCAGCTGAAAGAGACAGGGAATTCTTCCGTGACGAGGCTTGATCAAGCCCGACCCAAGAAGACAGGCACCCTATCGGACGGCGCCCACCCGCTCCTCGTGCTGGTAGCAGTGGCGGTCTTCGTACTGCCGGCGTCCATGTTTCTGGCGGCCCGGCTGCGCCTTCCGGGCGATGGGGCTCGGCTCCAGTTCGAGCCGTTCCGCCAAACGGAGAAGGGGTGGCTGGTGAATGTGAGGCTAGCGCGACCGGGCGGCCTGCAAGACGGCGACCGGGTCATGAGCTTGGCAGGTCAACCGGTTGACCATTGGATGGCGATCGCCTTGCGCGGCACCCGGCCCACTCCGCCCGGGGAAGGCTCGTTCGCGTACACCGTTCTGAGGAACGGTCAGATCATTGAGCTGAAGATCCCGCCCGGCCGCCAATCCCTGGCGCAGCTGATCGAACTGAATTGGAGCAGCTACCTCTTCCTCGCCTACATGTGGGCAATCGGCCTGATCGTCTTTGCCCTCCGACCGAGGCAAGCGAGCGCACAAGCCACGCTACTCTTCAGCAGCAATTTGGTGGGAAGCGCCGTGATCTACTTCCTGTCGCTGCAACCCAGCGATCTGCTCCACGGATGGTTATTACCTCTGTGGATCTGGGGTGCACAAGTCCTCTATATAGTCTTCGCGGGATTGGCGATTCACTTTGCCCTCCTCTTTCCAATCCGACGCGCCGTGCTTCAGCGACGCCCCTACCTTCCCCTGGCCAGCTATCTCGGGTTCTTGCTGCTATACCTGGCGGTGGTTGCCGCTCAGTGGCGCGAGGCCTCAACCAATACGGCGCGTTTGTACTTGGCACTCAATGCCTCGAATCTGCTGACGGTTACCGCCATCCCCCTGACCCTGCTGATCATTCTCCGTGGATACCGGAGAGAGTTCGACGAGGTCGCACGCCGACAGGTGCGCTGGTTTCTGTGGGCCTCGACTGTGGCGATCGTTCCCTGGCAGGCTCTCTCGGTGGTACCGGAGCTGCTAGGGTACCGGGCTTTGATCTCCCAGTCCCTCACTGGCCTCTTGTGGCTTGCCCTTCCCACGGCCATCGCGATCGCCATCCTGCGGGAGGGTCTTTTCGATATCGACGTGATCATCAACCGGACGTTGGTCTATGGGGGCCTCACCGGCTTGCTGGCCGCGTTTTACTTTGCCGGGGTAGCGCTCTTGCAGGGCGCCTTCCGAGGAGTGGCCGGACAGGAGTCCCCATTGGCAATCGTGCTCTCCACACTGGCCATCGCCGCGCTGTTCAACCCTCTCCGCCGCCGCATCCAGGGTTTCATCGATCGCCGTTTCTACCGGCGCAAGTTCGACTCCGCCCTCCTGCTGGCCGAGTTTGGACGGACAGTGAGAGACGAGGTGGACCTAGGAAGGATGCAGGAGGCCTTGATCGGCACGGTACAGGACACCCTGCAGCCGGCGCATCTATCGTTGTGGGTCCGAGCCGGGCCAAGGGAGCAGAAATGATCGGCCTAAAGGCCGAGCGGACGAACTCGACCAGCCGCTCCCGGATCGCTGCCTGGCTGGCGTGGTCGATCTGGGTGCTTAGCCTTGCGCTCACCGCTGCCGGGCTAGCCTTGCTGTTGGCGACCCGCTCCACGCCTTTTCCCAGCGGCGCCTGGGGGTTCCGGGGCTTCACCGCCATCTTTACGGTCACTTTCTCAACGGTGGGCTGGTTGATCGCCCGTCGCCACCCTCAGAATCCCATCGGGTGGCTCTTCGGCGCGATCGGCCTCCTTTTTGGACTCCAGCTTGTTGGTCAGGAGTACGCGGTCTACGCGATCCTGGCCCAGCCCGGATCGCTCCCTGGAGGCGAGTTCATGGCCTGGGTACAAAATTGGATTTGGATCCCGGGCTTTCTGCCGATCTGCTACATCTTCCTCCTGTTTCCAAACGGCCGACTGGTCTCGCAACGCTGGCGGATCGTCGCCTGGCTCATTGCCCCCAGTGTCTCACTCGGGATCGTTGTGGTTGCCCTGGCTCCGGGCCGGCTGGGCAACTTCCCGGTCATCGACAACCCCTTCGCCGTCAGCGGATTCCCAAGGGAGACGGACGTGTTCTTCTTGTGGGCGATGCCCTTCCTCGGCTTGTTCGTGGCTTCGGCCATCTCCTTGATGCTAAGGTTTCGCCGCGCCACCGGTGAGGAGCGACAGCAGCTCAAGTGGCTTGCCTACGCCGCGGCCTTCCTGCCCTTGTCGCTGGTCCCAGCTAGCTTCATTCCGGCGGCCGGGTTCGCGGTCATCGCCGAGGTCGGCCAGGGCCTGGCTATCGCTGCCGCGGCCAGCATCCCCGTGGCCATCGGGATCGCCATCCTCAAGTACCGTCTCTACGACATCGATCTCATTATTAACCGCACCCTGGTCTACGGCGGCCTGACCATCGCATCGGCCACTGTGTACTTCGCCAGCGTCGCGGTTCTGCAGGCCGGCTTCCGCGCCATCACGGGTCAGGACTCTCCGCTGGCGGTTGTGTTGTCGACCCTGGCCCTCGCCGCCCTGTTCAGCCCGCTGCGCGTCCGTATTCAGTCGGCCATCGACCGTCGTTTTTACCGCAGCAAATACGATGCCTCACGGATCCTCTCCGCTTTCGGCGCGAACGTCCGAGATGAGGTCGAGGTCAGCAGACTTTCGGCCTCCCTAATGGAGGCTGCCGTTCAGGCGATGCAACCGACAACTCTCTCACTCTGGCTCCGAGACTCCGGGGAGCCTCTGGGCCGAGAGTCGAGAATCCGATCATCGCATCCATGAGACAGGAGGAGGAAACCATGGAAAGCTCGGCCACACCGGGAACTCACGTTGAAACCTCGGCTCAAGAGGCCGGCCGCTACTTCCGCCACATGGCCCAGTTCGTGGGCTTCACCAATGAGGACGCCTCCGCCATCAAGGAAAGTCAGTTGGTTATCGAGAAATACATCCCGGAGATCGTCGGAAAGTTCTACGATCACTTACTGCACTATCCTCCCACCCGCAGGTATTTCCTGAAAAGCGACGGAAGCATTGATCAGGATTACCTGCAATTCCGGATGGTGCACCTCACCAACTTCTGGCGGCGTACCGCCTCCGGCGAATACGACGACGAGTACGCTAGCTTTGTGGACAAGGTCGGTCTCGCCCACACCTCCAGGGGCGCGGACCCCAAGGTCTACATCCCGGAGCGATACGTCATCGGGCAGATGGGCTTCGTACAGCATGCCATCGGCGAAGCCCTCCGGAAGGAGCTGCACGAGCTCGATCCGGATCTCGAGGCTCGAGCTGCGAAAGCCTGGAACCTGCTCTTGATGGTGCTGCTCGAACTGCTCTCCCGGGCCTACAGTGAAGAGCACGAGGTCGAAGCCGGCGAACTCTACATCAGCGTGGACACCGCCCAGGTCCGCCAGCTCGCGGTGGACACCTACGAGCGCGGCTTGGGACTCTTCCGCACGATCGAATACGAGGACATGGTCGTGGCGGACGCAGCGGCCATCCCGGACGGCGAACGGATGATCGTGCAGGTGGGAGATCGGTCCATTGGGGTCTTCCATCATGGCGGCAAGTGGTATGCCCTGCACAATTACTGCCTGCATCGGGGCGGGCCGGTCGCAACCGGGAGCCTGGAAGGCGACACCCTGACCTGCCCCTGGCACGGTTATCAGTACGACGTCACCACCGGGAAATTTCTACTTGATCCGGGTGTCGGATTGGACACTTTCTCGGTTGAGGTGAGCGACGGCAAGGTGAAGTTGCGGATACCCACAATCACGATGGGAGCTGAAGAGCTGCATGAACCCAGCGCGGTCTCACGCCCCGCGGCGCTTGCGCCGAACCAATTTCGCCTGACCGATCTCCGTCCAGGCCGTGCCGTCAGACTGGAGGTCAGTGGGCAACGTGTGGCAGTGTATAACGTTGGCGGAACTTTCTACGCGACTCAGCACGACTGCACCCACGAGGGCGGTCCGTTGAGTGAGGGCGACCTGCAAGGAACCGTGATCACATGCCCGTGGCACGGCTCCCGTTTTGATGTGACAACCGGAAAGCTGGTAAGGGGACCGGCCCAACGGCCGCTGCAGACCTTTCGAGTGGCGGTTGAAGGTGACCGCGGGCGTGTGGAGAGTGATTGAGAGACCATTCAATCAATCCATCCTACGGCATGGCCACGAACGGGCTTGTCCAGAACGGAAGCTGAAAGTGTCAACTCATGGAGAGGGTTGAGGTTCTGGTGATCGGTGGCGGGCCGGCGGGGGTGACCGCCGCGCTGCGGGCCCGCGAACTGGGCGCCTCCGTGGCATTGGTGGAGCGCGATCGGCTGGGCGGCACCTGCACCAACGACGGCTGCGTGCCCACCCGGGTGCTGGCAAAAGCAGCTCGGCTGCGGCGAGAAGCCGAACAGTGCTCGGAGTACGGTTTGATGGGGGAACTCCCCCGGGTGGACTTCGGCCGTTTACTTAACCGTACCCAGCAGGTGGTCTACCGAATTCAAGAAAAGAAGCAATTGATCAATCATCTGGAAGACTCTGGGGTTCGGGTTCATGCCGGCGCGGGAGACACGCGCTTCATCGATGCGAACACCTTAGAGCTGAGTGACGGGGAGACCTTGCAATCAGAGAAGTTCATTCTTTGCCTCGGCGGGCATCCCAGGCGCCTGAATCTTCTCGGCGGCGAGCACGGGCTGACCCACAGCGACATCTGGTCACTGAAACAACTCCCCCGGTCGCTCATCGTGATCGGGGGGTCGGCCACCGGCTGCCAGGTTGCCTCCAACTTTGCTGCTTTTGGCTCCGAGATTACGATCCTGGAAGTCGAGTCACGGCTCTTGCCGGCGGAAGACGAAAGCGTCTCCGCAGCGATAACCCGGGGATTCCAGGCTCGAGGCATCAAGGTAATGACCGGAATCGAGCGGGTCGAGCGGATTGAGGCTAGCGGCCGCGCTCGCAGCTTGTTTCTTCACTCCGACGGACGAGCAGCCACGATTCAAGCTGAGGCGGTGCTCTTCGCAGTTGGCTGGGTCGGCAACCTGGACGGGCTGAACCTTGAAGCCGCCGGCGTAGCGGTCGAACGCGGCTACGTCCTGGTGAATGCACACCTGCAGACCTCCGCACCGCACATCTTCGCGGCCGGCGACGTGACCGGCCGGATGATGCTGGTCCAGAGCGCCGGCTACGAGGCACGGATCGCGGCCGAGAACGCAGTGCTCGGGCCCGGCCTGGAATATGAGCCGCGGATCGTGCCGCATGGTGGCTTCACCGATCCCGAATATGGCAGCGTCGGATTGACCGAGCGGGGGGCATTTGACCCAGGCGATCCAATCACCGTGGCGGAGGTTCCCTACGCTGATCTCGACCGAGCGGTCATCGATGGACGGCCGGAGGGGTTGTTCAAATTGATCGTCTCGCCGGCGACGCACCGTATCCTGGGCGCGCATGCCGTAGGCGAGCAGGCGCTGGAGATCGTACAGATCGTGGCGGCCGGCATGGCGTCCGACATGCGGGTGGAGCAGCTGGCTGGGATGGAGCTGGCCTATCCGACTTTCGCTGCCATCGCCGGGCTGGCTGCCCGTCAAATCCTCCGCACCCTCGGCGAGGTGCCTTTGGCGCCCGAGTGGCGGGCGCTGGCCCGACCGTATGCCGCGGAGTGGGAGAGAAGAAATGGGTCGTAACGTTCTTGGGACTCTCCCCAGGAATAATGGAGGATAGATGAGCACACAGATCCGAGAACTCTGGCGGATTCTGGCTCGGTCTGGTGCACAGACGCCTGCAACTCCGGCAGTCGAACCCACACCCGCCAGCGTCGAAATCGCTCCCTACGATCCGCTGCTGCCCTATCTTCAATCGGCACGCGGAGTGGTAGAGATCGACCGGCTCGAGCTCGATTCGGTAGCGCTGCGGTCACTTAAAGAGGCGGGAGTAAAGCTGACTGTCCCACTCGTGGCCCAAGGTGAGCTGATCGGATTGCTCAACCTGGGGCAACGCCTGAGCGAGCAGGAGTATTCGGTGGACGACCGTGCGCTGCTGAGTAGCCTCGCCACTCAGGCTGCGCCGGCGCTGCGGGTCGCCCAGCTAGTCCGGCAGCAGAAGGACCAGGCCCGTCGGAGCGAACGACTCGAACAGGAGCTGCGCATCGCCAGGCTGATTCAGCAGACCCTGCTGCCTCGCGAGCTACCCAAGTTGCCTGGATGGGAGGTGGCTGCCTATTACCGTCCCGCCCGGGAAGTGGGGGGCGATTTCTACGACTTTATCCACTTGCCGGAGGGCAGGCTGGGGGTGATCGTGGCGGACGTTACCGACAAAGGCGTGCCCGCCGCGCTCGTGATGGCCACCACCCGGAGTGTCCTGCACGCCGCCGCCGAGCGCCTGATCTCACCCTCGGCGGTCTTGACCCGAGTAAACGACCAGCTCATCCCGAACATGCCCGAAAACATGTTCGTCACTTGCCTGTACTCGGTGCTGGACCCATTGAAGCGGACTTTTCGGTTTGCCAATGCGGGCCACGGGCTGGCCTTCCGGCGCGGAGTCGGAGGCGTCTCGGAGCTCAGGGCCACCGGCATGCCGCTCGGGTTGATGCCAGGCATGCGCTACGAAGAGAACGAGGTGCTCCTGGCGCCGGGAGAGACAATCTTGCTCCAGAGCGATGGGTTGGCGGAAGCTCACAATTCCCGGCGCGAGATGTTCGGTTTCCCACGGGTAAAGCAGCTCATGACCGACCACCTAAACGGCCCCGATCAATTGATCGCCACATTGGTGGCTGAGCTGGAGCGCTTCACGGCCGGCGGATGGGAACACGAGGACGATGTCACCTTGCTGGCAATCGAGTGCTCCTCACTCAGTGCGAAGGCCGCCGAATTGGCCCATCTTGCAGCATTAGAACTGCCGCTACCGCTTCAGGCCGAATTCAACGTTCCCAGCTGGCCGGGGAACGAGCGGCTTGCTATCCAGAAAGTGAGCGAGGCCGTTCAGGACCTAGGCCTTTCGAGCAGCCGGCTTGAGAAGCTGAGGACCGCGGTTGGTGAGGCCACCATGAACGCCATGGAGCACGGCAACCAATACCAGGAGGACCTACCGGTCCATATCCGTCTGCAGGCCTCGAATGAGAAACTCTCGGTCTTCATTTCCGACCACGGCGGGGGTCAGCGGATCCCGGAGGCCGCAGCCCCCGACTTGGAGGCCAAGCTGGATGGGCTGCAGAGTCCCCGCGGCTGGGGTCTGTTCCTGATCCAGAACATGGTAGACGATCTGAAAGTCACCTCAGACGAGACCCATCACACTGTGGAACTCATACTCCACTTGGAAGGAGGCCAGCATGGCTGAGGCCCGGATAGCGGCAACGGTCCGAACGGAAAACGGTATGGCGATTATCGATCTGGATGGCGACATCAACGCCTTCGCAGAAAGTGCACTGGTCGCCGCCTATTTGGAGACCAGTGAGCTGAAGCCGAAAACGCTGGCGCTGAACTTCAGCCAAGTGAACTACATCAACAGCACCGGCATTGCCCTAATCGTGAGCCTGCTCGCCCGGGCCCGCAAAGACAAGCGCCCGGTCATCGCCTTTGGGTTGAGCGATCACTTCGCCGAGATTTTTCAGATCACCCGGTTGTCGGATTTCATGCGTATCGTAGCCGACGAGGCCACCGCCCGTCAGGGAGCCGCAGAGGAGAAGAGCCAATGAGCGAGACGAAGGTAGAAGCAAAAGTGCGCAGCGCAAGCGAGGCCGCGAGCATTGTCGACATCCATGGCGAAATCACTTCCTTCGCCGAGCGGGTCTTGATGGACGCCTACAACCAGGCCAGCGGCAGCGGGGCCAACGCGATCATCTTGAACTTCAAGGGGCTGGAGTACATGAACAGCGGTGGGATCGGCCTGCTGGTCACGATGTTAATCCGGGCCAACCGGCAGAACCAGAAACTGCTGGCCTATGGCCTCACTGATCACTATCAGCAGATCTTCGAGGTCACCCGCCTGAACGAAGCGATCCAGATCTACCCCAATGAGGCTCAGGCGCTGGCGGCAGTCGTCGGCCACTGAGCCTCCGGAAGGAGCGAATCGACATGGCATCCGAAACTCAGCCACCTGAATCGCGCGATGCCGGCTATTGGGCCCGGCCGGTCTCGAAGCTCCGGGTAACCGACGTCCCCAGTGGCGCAGTCAGCTTGAACGTGGAAGGTCGCCACGTAGTTGGGCCGCTGCAAGGTTTTGGGCAGCTCTGGCAGAAGACCTATCGGATCCGGCTCAGCGGTCCGGAGCTCAGCTCCGCAGAGGTGATCGGTTTCTTGAAAGAGAAACTCCCAGAACTCATGCCTCCGAATGCCCGCTTCTACCCCTCGGTATCCGGCGTGAGACCCGGAGAAGTGGTGCTGATCAACGCGACCCTTCCAGGCGTGCCAGGCGGGATCGCCACCGGAGTAATGGTGCTCTACAGCGACGACGAGTCGTTCACCCTCATGTGTCCGGAGGGCCATCCGGAGGCCGGCTGGAACACCTTTAGTGCCTACGATGAAGGGGACTCAACTGTGGTTCAGATTCAGTCGTTGGCCCGGGCCAACGACCCGATCTTCGAGTTCGGCTTCCGATTCATGGGCGGCGCAAAGCAACAGGAGCGGACCTGGCATTACGTACTGACGGGCCTGGCCAAGCACTTCGGCATGGACGCTCCGGTACGGATGAATCGCGCCCTGGTTGACGGGAAGCTCCAGTGGTCGCAGGCCAAGAACGTTTGGTACAACTCCGCCATCCGAAGCTTTATGTACGCCCCCGTGCGGCTGATCCGCCGGATCGTCGGCGGCGGCCGATCCGCGGCGGCCTGAGCCCATCACCGCCCTAACCACGCCCCCGTCGATGCAACGTCCGGAACTTGACGCGGTCATCATCGGCGCGGGGCCCAACGGGCTGGCGGCCGCCATCACCCTGGCCCAGGCCGGCCGCTCGGTAACCGTTTTCGAAGCTGGCGACACGCCTGGCGGCGGCACCCGGACCGCGGAGCTCACCCTCCCCGGTTTCCGGCACGACGTGTGCTCTGCGATCCACCCGCTCGGTCTGGCTTCCCCTTTCTTCCGGGCCATTCCTCTGCACGAACACGGACTCAAATGGATCCAGCCCCCGGGGGCGCTGGCCCATCCCCTCGACGACGGGACAGCGGTGCTGGTCAGCCAAGATCTGCGTGCAACAGCCGATCAATTGGGACGCGATGCAGCAGCATATCTCAGGATGTTCGAGCCGTTGGTCGGCAATTGGCAGGCTCTACTGGTGGAAATCTTGGGGCCCTTCCGGTTGCCGCGCCGGCCTCTCCTTATGGCCCGTTTTGGTCAGCTGGCGATCCGATCGGCGCGAGGCCTGGCCAGCGCGCGTTTCCGCCAAGTCCACGCCAGGGCCCTCTTCGCCGGTTTGGGCGCCCATTCGATGTTGCCGCTCGAGACCACGGTGTCCGCCGCTGCCGGCCTGGTGGAGGGAACCCTGGCCCACGCGGTGGGCTGGCCGATGGCCGCCGGAGGCTCGCAGCAGATCGCAGACGCCCTGGCGGGATTGCTGGGATCCCTGGGCGGAACGATCGTGACCGGCCGGCGGATCTCCTCGCTCGATGAGTTGCCGGACGCCCGAGCCGTCTTTTTCGACACCTCCCCGAAGGAGTTGATTCGGATCGCCGGACAACGCCTGCCGGCCGGCTACCGGCGCCGGTTGGAGCGCTTTCGCTATGGGCCGGGGGTGTTCAAGCTTGACTGGGCCTTGGAGGGCCCGGTCCCCTGGGCGGCCGAGAACTGCCGCCGGGCCGCCACGGTCCACCTTGGCGGTCAGCTAGAGGAGATCGCCGAGGCCGAGGCGGCGGTTGGACGCGGCGAACATCCCGAGCGGCCGTTCATCATCTTCGCTCAGCAGTCGCTGTTCGACCCCGACCGGGCTCCGCAGGGAAAACACGCTGCCTGGGGCTATTGTCACGTTCCCAATGGCTCGACGGTGGACATGACCGACCGAATTGAGGCTCAAATCGAGCGCTTCGCTCCGGGGTTCCGCAGCCGGATCCTCGCTCGCCACAGCCGAAATTCGGTTGAGATGGAACACTACAATGCGAACTACGTCGGAGGGGACATCAATTCCGGGATCCAGGACTTGGCCCAGCTTTGGACCCGGCCGGTGGCTCGTCTCTCTCCGTACACGACTCCGGTGGACGGCCTATATCTGTGCTCCTCTTCGACGCCACCCGGAGGTGGGGTGCATGGCATGTGCGGCTACCATGCGGCCCGGGCGGCGCTGAGCCGATCGCTCAAGTCCGGCTAGCCTTACAACCCAAAGTCGACGAAGAAACCAAAGCGGGCCAGCTGCTGGAGGGTACCCGTCAGCAGCAGCACTCCCAGCACCACCATCACCACCCCGGTCGCCACCGAGATAATGCGAATGGCTCGGGCGTGACGCCGCATCAGTTCCGCAATCCTCCCGACTCCCAGGGCCGCCAGCAGAAACGGAACTGACAGCCCGACCGAGTAGGCGCTCAGCAGGACCACCCCCTGGTTCAGCTGCCCGCTGTTGAGGGCCAGGGTCAAGACCGCGCCCAGCACGGGTCCAACACACGGCGCCCAGCCGGCGGAAAAGAAAACGCCCATCACGGCCGAGGACAGGTAGCCCAGATTGGCATCCGGCCGGTACTGGCGCCGGGTGTCGTAATCGAAGAGCGGGATGGTCACGACGCCCATCGTGTGCAACCCAAAGAGGATCACAACCGCCCCCCCAATTCGGGAGATCCACTGTCGGGCGTCGAACAGAATTACCCCGATCGCGGAGGCGGTGGCCCCCAGGGCCACAAACACCAGACTGAACCCAAACACGAAGGCCAGGCCGTGAGCGAAGGTTCCCCAGCGGTTCTCGACGGCCACTCCCTGGGCCGTCACGGAGCGCCCGCCCAGGTAGCCAATGTAAGCCGGTACCAGGGCCAACACGCAGGGGGAGAGGAACGAGGCCAATCCCGCCAGGGCCGCCAGACCGACGGTCAGCTGCATGGGATCGATCGGATTGGCGGCTGGCAGCCGGGAGGGTAGCTTGGGGGCTTCATCGACTCAGCTCTGGGTATACGCTACAGAGATTAGTGAAATGTTGACCTGCAATGAGCGACCGGGAAGAGCGCCTCAGGGAGAGTCCCACCCTTCGGCTTTGGCGGCCTGCACGTACTGCTCCTGCTCTTCGTTGGGAAGCAAGAGCGGCTCCCGGCCGTCCAAGGCGATCGCCAGGTAATACACCTGGGCGGCTTGCTCGGCGTGCAGGCTGCGGATGAAGGCGACTTCCAGCGTTCTTCCGACGCAGAAAAGCCCATGATTTGGCCAGACGATCCCGAACCGATCGCCCAGGGCTTCGACGTTTGCCGCGGCGAAGTCCGAGGTCCCGCTCTTCATCCGGGGTCCTACAGCCAGGCCCCGGCCGGCGAAGGCGTAAATGAAATTCCCGAGGATATTCGGCAAGGATTTGTTCAGGGCGTAGAGCGCGTTGACGTGCGGCGGCTCGGTGTGGGCACAGGCCCCGATCCGGGCATCTGCCCGATAGGCGGCCAGGTGGACCGGCAATTCGTAAGAGGGGGGATGCGGCCCTTTCAATATTCGCCCATCGAGGTCGACCTCGACGATGTCCCCTGGCCGCATCGTGCTGTACGGTCTCCCGGTAGGTGTGATTAGGATCCGGCTGCTGTCCGGGATCCGAACGCTGAAGTTACCCTGGCTGCGCAAAACCAGGCCGTAGGCCTCACATCGCTGGGCAACCTCGACCAGGTCGTGCCGCAGCGGCCACTCTTCAGCCAACGGTTCGACTCTCGGAATCCATTGCCGCAGACCGGGCCCTCTGGCTAGTTATCTTACACCGCGGCCGCAGTGCCTGCCCCTCAGTCTGGCTATTGCCGCCCGGGTGCCGGGTTGTTAGGATTGCCTTCGGCTGTCTTGTTCGGGAGAGCAATGATGAAGCGATGGGTGATCGGCGCAGACCTGGGAGGCACTTTGATCCGCGCCATTCGGACCGATCTGGATGGCCGCAAGCTGGCCCGGGCTGAAATCAAGACCCAGGCCCAGGAAGGACCCGAAGCGATCCTCGGTCGGATCTTTGAGGTGATCGGGCAGGCGTGCGAAGGCACGGATCTCAGCGAAGTGTTGGGAATCGCGATCGGCGCGCCAGGGCCGGTTGACGAGCAGGGACGGCTATTCGATCCGCCTAACCTGCCCGGATTGAGAGAGGTCTCGCTACGTGAACGGATCCAGGACCGGTTCCAGGTCCCGACCTTTGCCGGCAACGATGGCAACCTGGCGGCCCTCGGCCAGCTGCGCTTTGGCGCCGGCCAGGGCTTGGAGCACTTGATCTACATGACCATCGGCACCGGCATCGGCGGCGGGATCATCAGCCACGGAAAACTGGTGATTGGGGCGCGGGGCTTCGCGGCCGAAATCGGTCATCAAACGCTTGACCCTGACGGGCCGATCTGCGGCTGTGGCCAGCCCGGCCACCTGGAGGCGTTGGCCTCTGGTCCAAACATTGCCCGCAGGGCCCTGGAGCGGCTGGACGAGGGCGCCAGCTCGACTATTGAGCAGTACCGGGAGGCCGGGAACGAGTTGACCGGCAAGTCGGTGACCGATGCCGCCCGGCATGGAGATGAACTGGCGCTTGAGCTGCTGACGGAGGCTGCGACCTACATCGGCCTTGGACTGGTGAACTTGATCCACATCCTCGAGCCACAACGGATCCTGCTGGGTGGAGGGGTCAGCCAGGCCGGAGAGTTGCTTTTCGAACCCATCCGGCAAACGGTGCACGACCGGGTGATGTCGCCAGTCTTCCGCGGGGTTGAGATCCAGCCCGCCGCGCTCGGCAAAGATGTGGGCTTGATGGGCGCGGTTGCGCTGGTGCTGGAACGATCGAGTTTGAACTGAGCTCGGCGGCAGCCCGCTTGACAACCAATGGTAAAATCGTGGGGTGCCATGTTTCATTGACATTTACCATTCGCGTTACCCCTCTCGCCGGGAAGCCTAGCTCGAACCGGCTTTCCAACCCTCTGTAAGGATTCAACCGAATCCACCGCGAGAGCCTGCGCGGTGGACCCATACCCAGAGCCGATCATCCGGATCGGACATTGTCTTTTGCTGCCCGCACCCGGGCCGAATCGAGTTTGAAGCGCATGGCCGTTGAATTAGGGACAAGCGACTTGCGAGACACCCTGGCAACCCGCCGCCTGGTTGGGCTGTGGCGGCTGGCGAGTGGATTCCGCCGGCTGTTGCTGCTGGCGACCCTCGGGGTTGGGGTTGCCTCGTTCGCCCGCGCCTCCAGCTATCTGCTGGTGGGACGTTTCGTCGACGTTGTGCTGCTGCGGGAGGATTTGCGCCGCCAGCTGCCCTGGGTGGCGGCCGGCTTCATCGGCCTGGCATTTGTCCAAGGCGGCCTGACTTATGCCAGCGGTCGGTTGGCAGCCCGCTCGGCAGAAGGGATCACCAAACGCTTACGGGAGTATCTGTTCGACCACCTGCAGCGGCTCTCGTTCGCCTACCACGCTCAGGCTCGCACCGGGGAGCTGGTTCAGCGCTCTACCTCGGATGTGGATGCCATCCGCCGATTCTTCGCGGATCAGGCAATCAACGCCGGCCGGATCGTGCTGATGTTCCTGGTCAATCTGGCGGTCTTGATTCAGCTGGATGCCCAGCTGGGATTGCTCTCAGTGGTCGTCGTGCCGATCACCGTCAGCATGTCTTACTTGTTCTTCCGCCGGATCTCAAAGGCCTACGAGGATTACCAGGAACAGGAAGCCGTGCTCTCGGCCGCCCTGCAGGAAAACCTGGCCGGGGTGCGGGTGGTGAAGGCCTTCGCCCGCCAGGAGTTCGAGCGCAGCAAATTCGATGCCGAAAACTGGGAGAAATTCCGGCGCGGCCGCCGCTTGCTCATCATGCACTCGCTGCACTGGCCGATCTCCGACATTCTCTCCGGTCTGCAGATGCTCTTTGGGCTCACCATCGGGGCCCTGATGGTGATGGAGGGCAGGATCAGCATCGGGACCTACCTGGCCTACTCCGGCCTGATCATCTGGATCATCTGGCCGATCCGCAACCTGGGCCGGCTGGTGGTCGAAATGTCCAGCGGACTGGGCTCGTACGGTCGGGTGGCGGAGATCATCCGTGAAGAACGTGAGCCGCTCGACGAGGGCAGTTACCGTCCGAGCCGGCCGCCCCAGGGAGAATTGGTTTTCAAGGGGATCGGTTTTGCCTACCCCGACGGAGGGGGTGAGGTCCTGGAGGACATCGATCTCCACGTGCTACCGGGGCAGGTGATCGCGCTGCTCGGTCCAACCGGTTCTGGCAAGACCAGCCTGGTCAACTTGCTGCCGCGCTTCTACGACTACACCAGTGGCAGTCTGCTGTTGGACGGGGTGGAGCTGAAGGCCTATCCGCGGCGATACCTGCGGCGGCACGTCGGAATCGTAGAACAAGAACCGTTTCTTTTCTCCCGGACGATCCGCGAGAACATCGCCTATGGAATCGGGCGGGAGGTCAGCCCGGCGGAGCTGGAGACCGCCGCCCGGGCGGCGGCGATCCACGATGTGATCCTGACCTTCCCCGCTGGCTACGACACCCTGGTAGGCGAGCGAGGGGTGACCCTTTCCGGAGGACAGAAGCAGCGGGTGGCGATCGCCCGCACCCTGCTGATGGACCCCCGGATCCTGATCCTGGATGACTCGACCTCCTCGGTAGACACGGAGACCGAGGCACTGATTCGCACCGCGCTGGAACGGCTGATGCAGGGCCGCACCAGCTTCATCATCGCCCACCGGGTCCAGAGTCTGATGATCGCCGACCTGATCCTGGTTCTGCAGGGCGGGCGGATCGTGCAGCGTGGCAGCCATGCCGAGCTGGTAGGCGAAGATGGCCTCTACCGCCAGATCCACGCCGCCCAGACTCGAATTGAAGTGGAATTAGAAAGGGAGTTGGCCGGTGTCTGATTTCGGATTCGAGGAAGAAGAGTTCGGCACCAGCTTCAGCGGGAAGACTTTCCGGCGCATGCTGGGCCAAACCCGGCCGCACTGGCGCCGGCTGGTCGGTTTCCTGTTGACGATCGCCCTGGTCTCCGCGCTGGATTCCGGCTTCACCTACATCGGCAAGCAGATCGTCGACCAGGGCATCCTGGCCAACGATCGGGCCGCGCTGCGGGACTGGGTCAGGCTCTATGGCGGGCTGATCTTCATCCAGGCCGTCGGGGTATTCACTTTCATCTTCCTGGCCGGAGTGCTGGGAGAGCGGATCCGCTACGACCTGCGCCGCACCTTGTTCAGCCACCTGCAGCAGCTTTCGCTCAGCTACTTCGATCGTACTCCGGTCGGCTGGATCATCTCGCGAGTGACCTCCGACACCGATCGGGTGGCCGAGCTGCTGACCTGGGGGCTGCTGGACATCAGCTGGGGGATCATGAACACCACCACCGCGGTGATCTTCATGCTGATCATCAACTGGAGGATGGCGCTGATCGTCCTGGCTGCTGTACCGCTGATCGTGATCGCTGCGATCCTGTTCCAGAAGCGCATCCTGGCCGAGTTCCGCAACTTGCGCAAGATCAACTCCAAGATGACCGGCACCCTCGCCGAGAGCATCGCTGGGGTCCGGGTCACCAAGGCCCTCGGACGCGAGCAGCAGAATCTGCTCGAGTTCGGCGACCTGACCGGCGCAATGTACCGCTCCTCCTTCCGAGCAGCCTGGTTATCGGCTTTGTTCCTGCCGGTGGTTCAGCTGATCAGTGCTTTCGCGGTCGGCAGCGTCGCCTGGTATGGAGGCCTCCAGTTTCAGCTGGGCGGGATGACCCTAGGCGGAATCCAGGCCTTCGTGTCTTACATCACCTTCATGCTGTGGCCCATCCAAGAAATGGCCCGGGTATTCGCCGAGATGCAACACGCGGTCGCCTCGGCCGAACGAGTCTTCTCACTGATGGACTCGCTCCCCGAGATCGTGGACCGACCGGGGGCCCTCGACCCCGGAACCATCCTGGGCGACATCGTCTTCGAGCATGTCGATTTCTGGTACGACGAGCAGAGCCCGGTGCTCAAAGATTTCAATCTGCACGTGAGGCGGGGCGAGACCATCGCTCTGGTGGGACCAACCGGGGCCGGCAAGAGCACCATCGTCAACCTGCTGGCCCGCTTCTATGAACCGAAGGCCGGCACCATCCGGATCGGAGACCATGACTACACCGACCTATCCTTGAAGGCGATTCATTCCCGGCTGGGAATGGTGCTGCAAACTCCCCACCTGTTTTCTGGCAGCATCCTGGCCAACATCCGTTATGGTCAGCTCGACGCCACCCAGGAGCAGGTCGAGCGCGCGGCCAGAATCGCCAGCGCCCACGATTTCATCATGGAAATGAAAGAGGGCTACGCGACGGAGGTCGGGGAGGGGGGCGGCCTACTCTCGGTAGGTCAGAAGCAGCTAATCAGTCTTGCCCGGGCTGTCCTGGCGGACCCGGAAGTATTCATCATGGACGAGGCGACCAGCTCGGTGGACACCCTGACCGAGGTCCGCATTCAGCACGGGATCGAAGCCTTGATGGAGGGGAGAACCAGTTTCATCATCGCCCACCGACTATCCACCATCAAGCGCGCCGATCGGATCGTCTTGATCCAGAACGGCCGGATCGCCGAATTGGGGAGCCATGCCGAACTGCTCAAGGCCAGGGGCCATTACTACCGGCTCTACACCCAACAGTTCAGACGGCAGCTGGATGCCGAAGTGGAAACTCTCGGCACCCCAAGCCCCGCCCCGGCCTAGCTGGCCCGGCGGTTAATGACACAGGCTCGCCTCATCGGCGAGCCTCTGTTTTGGAGGGGAAGAGCTCAGTCGCGGCCCGATTGCGCTTCGGCCGGGATCGGCTGGGGTTCGATGGGTTCGCCCTGTCCGAGGAATGCTTCCAGATTCGTGAAGATGGTTGCGATCACTTCCGGACGGGCGGAGTAGCGGCGCTCAACTCCATGGCCCGCGATGCTGAACTGGACCAGGGTGGCCAAACGGAGCAGGTCGAGGTGGTGGACCACCGTAGACGAGCGCAGCCGCAAGCGGCTGGAGAGTTGGGAAGGTGTGAGCGGCTCTTCCGAGATGTAACGCAGGATGCGCAGGCGAGTTGGATCCGAGACAGCTTTTAGAATTCGCAGCAGCGCGTCGGGCACGACCTCTCCAGGTACCAGGGAAGCCTCGCGGGGCCTCGCCCCGAAGAGAATGATCGTCCGGTCCTTGGTGGCCCGGCCGTAGATGATCAGCGGCGTCCCCCAGTAGGAGGGGGCCAGCACAAGCTCGGGCGTCTCAAAACCCTCTTCCAGGCGGACCCCCTGGGAGAGTTCTTCCAACAGATCGAGCACGGAGACCTGGGAGGCCCGCTGCTGGGCATGCTCCAGCGCCAGCTGGAGCGCGGGCCGGATCCGGTTTTCTTCCTCGGCGAAGAAGACCTCCTGGTAGGCCCGCAAAGCACTGAGCAAGCGCTCGCCAAATTCCCCGCGTCTGGACCACCACTCGAGCATCAGCTCGACCGTCTCTCGCCTCGGGTTCTCCTCCTCCCACTTGTGCTTGATTGCACTCAGGACGTCTTCGACCTGGTCATCATCCCAGGTTTCAGCCGCCTCGACTTCGCTCAAGACCGCCGCGACCTCCAGCGGAATTTCAGGGTCCTTCCCGAACTCAGGCAAGCGATCTTCAGGAGCTAGATCGGCCAGGGCCTTCAGGACCGCCTGGCTGTCTTTCGGTGCGGGCAGCCGGTGGACCCAGTGAAAGGGCAGGACGCAGAATTTCAGCTGGTGAAGCTGCTCGAGGGTCTCGCGGGCCTCAGCCGGCAGCCGAGATCGCATCCCGGCCGCCCATGCAGCACGCACTCCAAACGAAGTGGGTTCGTGAAGGACTTTGAGGCTCACAAAGAAGTCATAGGCCGTGCCGCTGTCCCATAGCAGCTTCGGCTGGAATGTAACTTCTCTCGATTCGCTCATGTCACACCTCCTGTGGCTACTGCAACCATCTCGTGGTCCGGAAGTAAAGTCTCGACGTTTCGCACGATTGGAACCAGGTATCCGGCCAGGGCTGCCGCAGTTCCAAGCGCGGCGGTCGCTATAAAGATGAGGGCCATCCCGGAGCCCGGCTCGTTCCCGACCAACCAGCCCAGTGCCTCGGCCAGCCCGCCGCCGGGAGTGAGAGCCGGCTCGAACACCCGATCGGCCAGCGGTCCGGCCAGCAGGATCGCAACCGGCGCGGTGACCTGGGCAATCAACCGGCGGACGGAGAATACCCGCCCCTGCACATCTGGCGCGACTTTGGCCTGCCAGATAGCCTGGCTGCTTCCATTAATAATGGGAATGAAGAAGGAGATAAAGAACGCGCCGGCAGCCCAAACCGCCGGGCCGCGGCCGAGCCCCAGGGTGCCCTCCCCCAGCAGGCTGGCCAGTGCCAGGCCCAGCAGAACACCATGGATTCTCCGCTTGGGGCCTCCCCACAGGCTGAGCAGCAGCCCCCCGACAACGCCGCCGATCCCGAACATGGACTGTACGCTGCCCAGGATGAGTTCCTGGTTCCCCGTGCGGGCGAGAATCATCGGCGCCAGGAGTACAAACCCGAAGGACCCGCTGAAATTGATGACAAAGAAGACCATGAGCAGCCCAAGCAGGCTGGGCCGATCCACGATGTAGCGAAAGCCATAACCGGCCTCCTTCCAGAGGCTGCCCTTTCCGGCCCGGCCGGCTTCGGTCTCCTGCGGCCGTGGGACATACACCAGCGAGAGCGCCAGCAGCGCGAACGCGAAGGTGATGATGTCGATGGTGAGGATGCCCCCAATCCCGAGGGGAGCAATCAGCGCGCCGGCCAGGATGGGAGAGATCACGAAGGAGGCGCTCTCGACTAACGACATCATCCCATTGGCCCGAGTGTATTGCGCCTTCGGCAGCATGGTGCTGACGGCTGCCGAGTAGGCCGGAAATTGAAAAGACTCGAAGGCGCCGCTGACCGCCCCGGCCACGTACAGATGCCAGATCTCCAACCGGTCGGCCAGTAACAGCCCCAGGATGAGCATGGTCATCGTGCCGGCCGCCAGGTCGCTCAGCATCATCACCAGCTTGCGGCTGGCCCGGTCCACGATCGCGCCTGCGAATGGGCTGAGCAAGACCGTCGGCCCAAATGCAAAGAAACCCATCAGGGCCAGGGCGGTGACCTCCCCGGTGAGCTGCCAGGCGAAGATCGTCAGCGCGAACCGGGTCATCCCTGTTCCGACCAGCGAGACGAACTGGCCGATCCAGATGATGGTGAAGGCCACCATCCCGGTCGGCCGACGCCCGCCTAGTGCGGCTCGGATCGATGTGGTCTGGCCGGTCATCGTCAGAACTAGCTTCTCACTCTCCTCGTTCGACCACCGAGTTCAATCCGGGTCAGCCGGCAGCTTGCAAACCATCCGATTGACCCGTGATGCGATAGGCATAACACTCCAGGCGGTGGCCGACCGTCACCAACACACTCCCCAGTTTGCCGGACAGCTGGACCAGCGAGCGAGTGATCCGGCCTGGCCGCCTCGTCTGACGGCCGGCCCGCCGCTGCAGGTCCTCGACCTCTCGGGTGATTTCCTGGCTCCGGGCCCGCACCAGCGTTGGGAAATCTATGAACAACATTGGGTACTCCTTTCTTGCGCTCCAGCCTTCCAATCGGCTCGACAAACGTCTATTAGCCGATTGTCAACTAGACGTCTATCTATTAGACAATTATCGAACTAGATATTAGTCTAATTCCAAGGCGATGTCAAGAGGCTTAGAGGGTCTTGGGGGGCATGGGGGGTCCTGGGGGGCATGGGGGGTCCTGGAGGGCTTGGGGAGCCTGGGGGGCTTGGGAGCCTGGGGCGCTTGGGGGGCTTGGGGCGCTTTGGGCCCAAACCACACGTGCTAGAATCGGCTCATGCGCCGAGGGTGCCCAGCCCTCCAGCGCGACCACCCCTCTCTCCCCCTGTGACCCGTTTCAGGGTACGAGTCCCCGCCAGTGCGGCCAATTTGGGTCCCGGTTTCGACTCAGTGGCGCTGGCACTGGATCTGGTCAATGAGCTGGAGGTCGAGGTGACCGGCGCCGGGCTGGAGCTGACGGTCGAGGGAGAAGGGGAAGCCGCACTCCCCCGGGACGCCAGCAATCTGATCATGCGGGCGGCTCTGAGGCTGTTCCGAGAGTTGGGGGCGAAACCTCCCGGACTGCGCCTGCGATCGATCAACCGCATCCCACTGGGATCCGGCCTCGGCTCCTCGGCTGCCGCCATCGTCGCGGGGTTGCTCACTGCGGATGCCGTAGTAGGGGCGCGTATCGCCCGGGACGATCTGCTCAAGCTAGCCTCTGAATTGGAGGGCCACCTCGACAATCCGGCGGCCTCGATCTACGGTGGCCTGGTACTCGTCGGCGAGGGACCACTGGTGTACCAGGTCCCGATTGGCGACCTACAGGTGGCGGTCGTCGTTCCCAATCTCGACCTACCCACGCTTCAGATGCGCCAGGCGTTGCTCCGCAACGTTCCGCTGGCCGATGCCGTATTCAACTTGGGCCGGATCGCCATGCTGGTCGAAGCCCTGCGCCGCGCGGACTACGAACTCTTGTCGCGGGCAATGGAGGATCGGCTGCACCAGCCCTATCGGACCCCTTCAATTCCGGGGTACGAAGCTGCGCGGGCGGCGGCCGTGGAGGCCGGGGCGGCCGGAGTGGCCCTTTCGGGAGCCGGACCAGGCGTGATCGCCTTTGCTCCCGATGGGCTCCCAAGCATTGCAGAGGCGATCGCCCAGGCCTTCCGCTCTCACGGTCTTTCGGCCCGGCGATTTGTGTTGAGCCCGGCCTTGGAAGGCGCCCAGGTCCACCTCCCCGACTAGCCTCGCTGGAGACCGCCACCCGCTTTGGGCCATTGAGCCCTCCCTGGACTGGGTCTAGAATGAACAATGCTCAGGTCGGGATTGTATTCATTCCGACCCCTTTAAGGTTTCAGATTGCGAAACATCAGTCGATCCTGGATGCTGCTGGTCGCCCTGCCGCTGGCAGCCTGTGGAACTCTCCCAGATCGCGCAGCCCCGAGTGCGATCCCGCAATCCGAGTTGGCAGCCCGCCAGCAATCGGTCCTTGCGGAGCTGGCCGCCCGCCTCGATGAGGGCTACGTTTATCCTGACTATGGGGGCGTGGAGTGGGAGACCCAGGCCGCACAGCTGGAAGCGCAGATCAGCGCAGGGCTGAGCGAGGAAGAATTCCGGGCCGCCCTCGAGGCTTTGGTCTTGTTGCTCCCTCCCGGGACTGCCAGCTACACCAGCCGGGAAGAGCGGGTGCAGGCCGACTTCGAGGTCAACAACACCTACGAAGGAATCGGAGCTTTTGTGTCCATCCGGGCTGAACCGGAGCCTCGTATTCTGCTGCTCTCGGTGATCCCTAACTCACCTGCCGCCAGAGCAGGACTGCAGGCCCACGACGCCGTCTACGCGGTGGACGGGACTGCGGTCAGCCGGGAGGAAGGGCTGGCCGTCATCGACCGGGTGCGGGGGCCGGCCGGGACAGAGGTGGTGCTGGAGGTCGCCTCCCCGGAGCAGGCTCGCCGGGAGGTAACTGTGGAGCGAGGCGAAGTGGCGATCGGCGACGCCCTGCGGGGTGGGATTCTTGCGCCCGGCCTCATTTACCTGCTGGTGCCGGTCACGGTGGATGCATCGCTGTTCGAGACCCTGGCCGGCCTGTTGCAAGACATGCTCGAGCAAGATCAGACCGTCGTCGGGGTGGTGCTCGATCTGCGGATCGCAGGCTCCGGTTCGGAGTGGCCGCTGAACGAAATGCTCAGCCTGCTAGGCGACGGGCCGGCCGGCCACTTCAACAGCCGGGCCGGCATTCAACCGCTCGACATTCAGGGGACGGATTTTGCCAATTCGCAGTCGCTTCCGTTGGCGGTTCTGGTCGGTCCGGACACCAGTGGGGCACCGGAGGTCTTCGCGGCCGCACTGCAAGCCATTGGCCGAGGACCAATCGTTGGCCTCCCCACTTCCGGGAGCGTGCTAAGTTTCCAGTCGCATATCCTGCCGGATGGATCGCTGCTGACCTTCGCCGAATCCTCCTTTGTTACTCCGGACGGCACCGATCTGAGTCTGAACGGACTGACGCCGGACGTCATCGTTGAACTCGATTGGGATCAGGTCCAGGCGGGGTCGGATCCGGTCCTGTTGAAGGCTCTTGAACTACTGCAACAAGGAAGCTAGATTCAGATTAGAGTTCCGAGAGTCCCGGAGCGCCTACAAAGGGCGAATGCTACAATCTCCAGACCGGCCGGGTCCATCCGCCAGGCGATGAACTGCTCGCTAAGGAGCACACTATGTGGCGAAAGAAAAAGGCACTAGCTGACAGCACGGGTGACCCGCTCGCCCCGACCGATCCCCTGACTGCTCGAGAAAACCAAATGAAGCTCGGGGCCAAGTCACGCACTCAGCGTATCTTTGGCTCGGTCGCTGGCCTGGGTCGTCGCTTTTGGTGGTTGGGCCTCCTGCTGCTGATGACCGGCTGGGCCTGGCTGAATCCTGGCGTCATGAACCTGGCGCTGCTCGGGCTCACCTTCCTGAGCCGATTGCTCTTCGCCATGCTCTTCATGGTGGTTCAATTCGGAGCGCTGTTTTGGTTCATCAGCCGAACCCGCACGGTCATCATTCGGCCGGGTGATCCCAAGCAGGTTACATTCGCGGACTACTGGGGCCAGCCTCATCTGGTCGAGCTCGTGCAGCAATGGATCAGCCTGCTCTCCTATCGAGATAAGTTCGTCAAGATGGGTGGGCAGTACATCAACGGGCTGCTGCTCTTCGGCGAGCCAGGAACCGGGAAAACCCTGCTCGCCAAAGCAATGGCCGGCGAGGCCGGCGTGGCATTTCTCTCCGTAGAAGGGTCTGGCTTCCGGGGCATGTTCTTTGGCATGGACACCCTGAAGGTGATGACCTTTGTCAACAAAGCCCGCAAGCTCGCCCGCGAGTACGGCGCCTGCATTGCCTACATCGACGAGATCGA